>ENA-UOWE01005960-UOWE01005960.1-activated-sludge-metagenome-genome-assembly--contig:-NODE-5960-length-10929-cov-3.917969_pt1 | contig 10929 bp, 5 predicted proteins | sample MGYA00249841_ERZ761562 | MGnify/ENA primary metagenome ERZ761562 (study PRJEB28883, sample SAMN05720200) | activated sludge metagenome | isolation source: Anaerobic digester | place: Japan... | reverse complement strand
AGGACCTGGCCACCGTCGGGCAGTAGCAGCCAGGCGCGCCCCAGGTCAGCGGCCAGCACGGGCAGCACGTCGTCGGGGCGGCGCTCGGCCAGATAGCGCATCAGCGCCGGCTCGAACGCCTGTGACGGGGCGCAGGCCTTGAAGAAGACGTCGCCACCCGTGGTGGCGCAGCGAAAGACGGCCGACCACGGCAGCACGCGCACGGCCACTGGCGAGGCCAGCAGCGCCAGCCCCCGCGCTGCCAGGCTCGCCCGCACCCAATCGGTCATCTCCGCCAGCCAGGCGGGGTCGCGGTGTTTGTGGAGCAGGTTGAGCGTCATGGATTCGTCCTTAGCATTTGTTCAGGCCAGTCTATAAGACTCGGCTCCAGGGCGCAACGAACACCGCTTAGTCCTGGCGCTCTGTTGCGCCCCAGCAGAAGGGGGACGCGTCGGGAGAGGGGATAAATCGAGTATAATGAATCTCGAAGGCAAGCGCATTCAGACGCCATCAATGGAAGGAGGTATTCTCATGCGCAAAAAGGCGCTAATCGTAGCGGTAGCTGGCCTGTTGTTCGTTGCCGCGGCCCTCACCTTGCCGGCGCGGCCTAACGGCGGCGCGGCCCGAGCCGACGTTGGGCCGGGCGCGATCAATCTACCCATCATCCTGAAGCCGGGGCCGACGCCCTCGGCCACCCTGACGCCCGTCCCTTCGCCCACGCCCGGCTTCGGCGAGAACTGGCTGGAGAACGGCAGCTTTGAGGACGAACACTGGACCGATCTGCCGCCGGTCGAGGGCTATCTCATCAATCAGGAGCCGCGCGGCTGGGACCTGACCTGGCTGGAGCGGGGCGATATTGTCTGGGATCTGCGCACCATCCACCCCAACGACCCGGCCGTCGGCCGCGTGTCGGGCATCGCTGAGATGCTCCACAAGCTGGCGCGGCAGCTGCCGCCGGAGGAGCAGGCCGGCGGCCCGCGGGCGCTCATCCTGGAAGGCGATCAGACCTACAAGATCTTCCACCACGGCGGCGCGTTCGGCAGCCAGCTGTCGCAGCGGGTGACGCTGCCGGCCGGCCGCTGGCGGCTGACCGTGCCCGTGCAACTCCATTGGCACGAGAATCTCGATCCCGACGACCCGACCTGGGACACCTATACGGCCGAGTCGGGGGCGTGGGCCATCGTCAACGGCAGTTGGCTGGGCGGCTGGGCCACGGCCCGCGATATGGGCGACCGCCGCTGGTTCTACCACGTCGTCGAGTTCCAGTTGACCGAGGAGACGGAGGTGGAGGTGCTTATCCGCGTGAAAAGTATCTATCTGAGCGCCAAAGACTTTTTCATCGACGCGGTCTGGCTGGAGCCGATCAACTAGGGAAGGATGAGGGATGAGGGAGGAATGGCCGGACGTTGGCGAGACAAGCCTGCTCTGTAGCGGGGCGGGTGTGGCTGCGGCGTGCGGCCCCTACACCTGGCCTGTGGAGCAAGGCGTAGGGGCCGCTGGGCGGCGAAGCACAGGCCGGTTGGTCTTTCCCTATTCGTCTTTCCCTATGGAATCATCTCCAACCCGTCGATACTCGTCGGGAAGCCGTTGGCCGAGCCGTCCCAGAAGAGCGACGGCGTGTAGCCGCCGGGCGCGCCGCTGGGCGAGAGCTTGACGATGTCCTTGCCGTCGCCCTTGACGCCGCCGAGATTGAACGCGCCGACGATGCTGATGTAGAGGTCGCCCGTGGCCGGGTCGATCCACAGGCCGTTGACATCCTCGGCGGCCAGGCCGGGGATGGCCGTGCCGTTGAAGAACTCCGACCACTGGCCGCTGTTCAGGTTGAAGCCCAGCGCGTCCTCGTCCTGAGCCTTCAGGACGCTGTTGTCGGCCCGCTTCACCGCCGCCGCGCCCACGGTCGAAATGGCCAGGCGGCCGTCGGTGCGGGCCAGGGCGTCGATCTTCTCGCCGCTGGTGGTCAGCAGGTTGGCCGAGCCGTCGAGGGCCATGGCGAACGAGCCGGCGGTGTTGTTGCCGGTGCTGGTGGGCGTGAAGCGCAGCACGTCCTGCGGCTGCACCGCGCCAACGCCGGGCACGTTCTGCCCCGCGGCCAGCGACAGCAAGATGTCGCCGTTGGCCTCAATGGCGACGGCGGTGACGTTCTTGGTGATGCCTACGTCGGAGGCGTCGAAGTGCATCGCCCAGGTGCTCGGCGGTGTGAACTTGATGATGTCGCCGGGGGCAAAGGCCACGCCGCCGACCGCGCCGCTGCCGCTGGCCGACAGGTAGAAGCCCATCGCCGCGACCGTTCCGCCGCGCTCATAGGCCCCGGCGTCGCACTCGTTGTTGGTCGCGCCGTCCTTGCCGTTCTGGTTGCGCGGTTCGCCGCGCTGGTCGACGCCATTGACGGGCGCCGCCGTGCAACTGGCATTGGGGGCCAGGTCGAGGGCGGGACTGCCCGCCGGCAGGGCATGGGTCTGCGTCGGGCCGCCGTTGTTGGCCAAAGGCGACAGGACAGCCGCCAGACCAACGGACGGCACGACGTCGGTCGCGCCCTTGCTGAAGCCGGCCAGGCCGGCGTTGCCGTTCTGGCCGAAGACGTTGAAGGCGTTGACGATCATATGAGCTGTGCCGCCCGAATTCTCGAACAGCGCTTGCGGGGCGGCGATGTCGGCCGTGTTGCCGGAGAGGATGACGCCCTTCAGCGTGGTCGTCCCGGAGGGATCGATCCCATAGTCCGGCCCGGCGAACAGGCCACCGCCGCTGCCCCCGGCCGTGTCATACTCGCCGACTGTCTCGTGGGCATCGTTGCCCGTCACCGTACTCTGGGTGACGGTCAGGACACCGTCAAAGACATTGGCCAGGCCGCCGCCATTGCTGGCGGTGTTGGCGCTGATGGTGCTGTTGACGATGGTGGTCGTGCCACTGTTGCTGAGACCGCCGCCAACACCCGGATGCCAGTCGTAGGAGTAGCCCTCGTAGTAGGCCTGGGCGCTGTTGCCGCTGATCGTGCTACCGCTAATGGTTGCCTGGCCCATGACAGCAATGCCGCCACCTTCGCCGCCGCCCTCGCTGCCTGCATTGACATTGCCGGCGATAGTGGTGTTGAGGATCGTTGCCTGGCCATAGACGGCGATACCGCCGCCGAAGGTGCCGTAAGCCGATGCGGCCGAGTTGTTGATAATCTGGCTATCGCTGATGGTCGCCTGGCTGTTGGCGGCGATGTAGAGACCGCCGCCGCTGCCCCCGCCTTCACCATTGACCGCGTTGTCGCTGATGGTGCTACCCGACAGGGTCAGGTCGCCGTAGCTCAAGATGCCGCCGCCCTTGGCAGCATAGTAAATTGCCTGACCGTTGGAAATTGTCGTATCGTTCAACGTCAACGCGCCGTTGGCATCGACGGCCAGGATGCGGAAGTTGGGCGTGCCACTGACGCTGCTGCGGCGGATGGTCGCGCCGTGCCCGTCGATCGTTACAGCGCTGGTGATGACCGGCAGGCCGGTCGAGCCGAACTGCTCGTTGTGGACGGCGGTCAGCACGAAGTTGCCGTTGGCCGGCAACGAGATGGTGTCGGGACCGTTCAGGTTGCCAGCGGCGCAGTCGGCGCGCCGCTGGCCGGCTTTGTCCGTGCGCGCGTTGATGATCGCCTCGATGAGCGAGCACTTGTTGTTCTGGATATCGGCCACCTCGCCGTTGACGACGACGATGGTGGCGTCGGGCGCGGCCGGCGCGGCCGACATGGGCAGGGCGACCGGCCCGGCCAGGGCCATGATCAGCGCGGCGCTGCTGAGGCTGACGGCCAGCTTGCGGCGCAGGCGTTGCCGCCAGGCGCGGGGCATACTGGCCAGCTGCTGATAGTGGACGGCGAAGCGCGCCAGCGCGCCGCCGCCCCGCTTGAGGATGAGACTTGCCAGCCAGGGGGGCATCTCTTCACGCGGTTGCGAAGGCGAACGATACGAATACACGGCTATGGCTCCTTTTCGCCCGTGCGTGACCACCGGCCGCAACCAGCAGCCCGTCGCCGCACGATAGCCAGCCGGTAGGCGGTGCATTGTGGTGGGGAAAATGGCTCCTGCGCCACAGTGGAGGGCGCCCGGTTCGGCGGCACTGATTTGGTTACAGGGGAGGGCTAACAGTACTCCCTGATAGGAGTATAGCACAGAGTAGCGCAGGCAGGTGTAAAGCCGGCGACATTCCTAAGGCTAGGGGCTAGGGGATAGGGGCTAGGGGATAGGGAATAGGGAAGAGCGCTCTTCCCTATTCCCTATCCCCTAATCCCTAGTCCCTCTTCACCGCCTCGCGCTCGGCCGCGGCCAGGCGCTTCTCCAGGTCGCGCAGGTCGGCGCGCAGGGCCGGCAGTTCGGGGAAGTCGGGCTGGCCCTTCAACTCGCCCTTCAACGTCTCCAGCCCCTCCTTGAACTTGACCATGTCGGCGAAGACCTCTTCAGCCTTTTCGATCTCGCCGTTGCCCTCCAGGGCGCGGCCGAGGTAGTAATAGGCTTGCAGCTCATAGGTGACGTGGGGCAGGCTCAGGCGGGTGGCCGCGGCCAGCGCCTCGGCCGCGGCGCGGGGCTGGCCCAGCCGGTAGAGGGCCAGGCCGTGGTGGTAGTGGTAGAGCGCGTGCTTGGGCGACAGGTCGATGGCCCGGCTGTAGGCGTCGCGGGCGGCGTCGTAGCGGCTCTCGGCCAGGTAGATCTGGCCGAGGGTGTTGTAGACCGGGTGGGCGTCGGGGCGCAGTTCCAGCGCCTTGCGGGCGTCGCGCTCGGCGGCGACGAATTGCAGGGCCGACAGGTAGATGAGCGACCGCAACTGGTAGCTCTCCCAGAAGTGGGGCCGCGCGCCGATGGCCTTGTCCACCAGGTCGAGAGCCGTCTCCAGCCGGCCGCGCATGAACGCCCGGCGGGCCATGCGGTAAGAGATGGGCGTGGTCAGAACGCGCTGGGCGCTGAGCAGCAGCAGGCTGGCGCTGACGCCGGTGATGGCAAAGAGCGCGTCGCCGCGCACCAGGCCATAGGCGATGCCGGCCACGGCCGGGGTGGCCAGTAGCAGCGCCCCCAGCCGTTCGCCAGGGGAAAGGTGCTGGCTGCGCTGGTAATAGAGCAGGTAGATGACCAGGCCCACAGCGATGAGGCCGGAGACGAGGGCGTCGAAGCGGCCGGGGGCGAAGATATAGATCAGCAGGCCGGCGACCCAGATGGCGATAGAGATGACGACCGGCCAGATGAGGCTGGCGCGCAGTTCGCTGCGCGAAGGACGCTGCCCGGAGGTGGGATTGGATTTGCTCACGTCTGCCTCTACGTGTGGCGCGATTCTCCCGAATCGCGCTAACTCTACTGGCGGCAAAGACGCGATTCGGAGAATCGCGCCACGGCCCTGGTTGACTTTCCCGCCGCTTCGCTCCAAAATAGGCCGCTGCCTCGGCGGCGAATTAAATCATAAGGCAATCATACCCATGACGCAACCCCCTATTCCCGGTTTCCGCGACGTTCCCCGCACGGGCGTGATCTATGTCATGCACCGCGCGGCCGAACTTGGTTTTAGCTACGACGCGCCCGACTGGGCCAACCTGGGCCAGGGCGCGCCGGAGACCGGGCCGCTGCCGGGCGCGCCGCCGCGCATCGACACGGTGACGATGAACCCGCGCCAGCACGAGTATGGCCCCATCACCGGCCAGACCGCCCTGCGCCGCAAGGTGGCCGACCTCTACAACACGCTCTACCGCCAGGGCAAGCGCAGCCAGTACACGTGGGAGAACGTCAGCATCTCCGGCGGCGGCCGCGTCGCCCTGGCGCGCATCGCCGCGGCGCTGGGCAACATCAACATGGGCCACTTCCTGCCCGACTACACCGCCTACGAGGAGCTGCTGAGCATCTTCAAGGCGTTCATCCCCATCCCCATCCTGCTCGACCCCGACCTGGGCTACCAGGCCCCGCTGGAGATGGTCAAGCGCGAGATTCAGGGGCGTGGGCTGAAGGCGATGCTGCTGAGCAACCCGGCCAACCCCACCGGCCAGGTCATCGACGGCGACCGGCTGGCCCAGTGGGTGCAACTGGCCCGCAATTACCGCTGCGCGCTCATCCTGGATGAGTTCTATTCGCACTATATCTATAATGGGAAGCAGGGGGGCGGGGGAGCAGGGGAGCTGGGGAGTATCAGCGAAATGAAGAATGGCTCCCCCCTGCACCCCGGCTCCCCAGCCCCCCTGCCGAAGATGGTCTCGGCCGCGGCGCAGGTGGAAGACGTCGACCGCGACCCGGTCATCCTCGTTGACGGGCTGACGAAGAACTGGCGCTACCCGGGCTGGCGCATCAGCTGGACGCTCGGCCCCAAGGAGGTCATTGACGCCATCGCCAGCGCCGGCTCCTTCCTCGACGGCGGGGCCAACAACCCCTTCCAGGCCGAGGTGCTGGGGCTGCTGGAGCCGGAGTGCGTCATCCAGGAGACGCGGGCCATCCAGACCGCCTTCCGCGCCAAGCGCGACTACACCCTCGACCGGCTCTACAAGATGGGCGTGCTGGTGGAGGTGGAGCCGGCGGGCACGTTCTACGTCTGGGCCAACCTGTCGCAACTGCCGCCGCCGCTCAACGACGGCATGCAGTTCTTCGAGGCCGGGCTGGAAGAGAGGGTCATCACCGTGCCGGGCGTCTTCTTCGACGTCAACCCGGAGAAGCGCCGCACCTACGCCCGCTACCGCAACTACTGCCGGATCAGCTTCGGCCCGGAGATGGAGGTGGTGGCGCGGGGGTTGGATGCGCTGGAACGGGTTGTCGGGCGGCACGCGAGCTAGGACAGTGGCCCCAGCCCGGCCCGCAGAGGCTCTCTGAGACCTCTGCGGCCTGCTCCGCGCTAATCCGCATCCCATTCGCGTCATTCGCGCCCCGCTCGACCCCCTAGCGCAGCACCACCGGCGCAAACACCCGCCGCGCCGCGCCGTCGCCCGCGCCGCGCTCATACGCGCCCAGGTCGCAGCGGCCGCCGGCCGCCCCTGGTCGGGGCGCGCCGCGCTGGTCGGTCGTTACGGCCGTGCCGCAGCCGGCCGCGCCGACGGGGATGCGGTCGGCCGCCGGGTTGGTGGCGCTGAGGGCGTGGGTGGCCGTGCCGCCGGGGGCGTAGACGGCCAGCGGCAGCAGCCCCGCGGCGGCCATGCCCGGCAGGTCGTTGCCATCCGGCGCCAGGTAGCAGCTGTTGTCGCCGTCGAGGGTATAGCCGGTGGAGATGATGCTGCCGCCGGCGCGAACGCAATCGGGGCCGGCGCCCGCGCCGTTGGTGATGATCGTCGCCGTCAGCGTCGCTGAGGCCGAGCCGGCGGTGTGGATGCCGCCGCCGCCGCCGTTGGCGGTGTTGCCGGCCAGCGTCGTGTAGACCACGTTGGCCCCGGTCGCGCCGCCGTTGGTCGCCAGCGACAGGCCGCCGCCCGCGCCGCCGGCGCTGTTGCCCGAAAGGGTGGCGTTGAAGAGGGTCAGCTTGGCCGTGCCGCCGCCAGAGGCCGTGGCATGGACGCCGCCGCCCGCGCCCGTGGCCGCGTTGCCCGATAGGGTTGTCTTGCTCAGCAGCAGCTCGGCCGTGCCTTTATCTTGCACCTCCAGCCGCACGCCGGCCCCGTCCGTGGCCGTGTTGCCGGCGAAGGTCGTGCCATCGACGTTGACGGCCGCGTCGCCGCCCAGGGCCAGAGCCGACAGGCCGCCGCCGCTGTTGCCGGTGAAACGTGTCGCGCCGATGGTGGCCGTCAGCCGGCCGTCTGGCCCGGCCAGCAGCGCCGCGCCGCCCGCGCCGGCCGTGCCCGTATTGTCGGCGAAGGTCGTGTTGCGCAGCGTCACCGCGGCCGTGTGACCGGTGCCCCGCGCCCACAGGCCGCCGCCGTTGCCGGCTGTGTTGGCGGTCAGGTTACTGTCGAGCACGATAACCGTTGCGTCGGCTGATTCGGCCGCGCTGGCCACGCCGCCGCCGGTTGGGGCACTGTTGCCGGTCAGGGTGACGCCTTTCAGCGTCAGGCGACCGCGGTTGAAGACTGCCCCGCCGCGCCCGGTGGCGGTGTTGTCGCGCAACTGGCTGTTCTCGATAGTCAGGATGCCGGCGTTGTTGACCGCCGCGCCGTCGGCCGCCGCGCCGCTCCGCAGCGTCAGGCCGCTCAGCCGCGCCGTCGTGCCCGCGGCCACGGCCAGGATGGGGCCGTGGCCGTTGCCGTTGATGGCGTGGCCCGCGCCGACAACTTGCAGTTCCATCGCCGCCGGATTGCTCAGCGGCGTTGTCGCCCCGGTCAGGGCCAGATCGGCGGCCAGGGTGATGGTGTGCGTGCCCGTGCCGGCGGCGTTGACGCAGGCGATGGCCGCGTTGAGCGCCGCCTCCGTCGCCGGATTGTAGGGCGGCACGCAACCGCTTGGCGGCGTGGCCGAGGCGGTCGGCGTGGGCGCCGGCCCCGGCGTGGGCGAGACAGTCGCCGTCGGCGTGGCGGACACAGTGGCCGTGGCGGTAGGCGTGGCTGTAGCTGTGGCGGTGGTCGTGGCCGTGGCCGTTGGCGGCTCGCCCGCGTCGCTCTCATACGCGCCCATGTCGCAGGCAGTCGCCGGGGCGGGGCGGGCTGCGCCGCGCTGGTCGACGGCCACGGCCGCGCCGCAGCCGGCCGCGCCGGCGGGAATGGCGTCGAGGGCGTCGCTGGCGGCCCCCAGGGCGTGGGTGGCGGTCGTGCCCGGGGCGTTGAGGGCCAGCGCCGCCAGGTCGGGCGCGCCGTTGGCCACGTCGCCGGCCGTGGCCAGGCCACAGGAGTCGTCGTTGTCCAGGTTGTAGCCGCCGGAGGTCAGCGCCGCGCCGCTGAGGATGGCGCAGGCCTTGCCCGCGCCGCCGCCGCTGCTGAGGATGGACGCGCTCACGTTGGCCGCCGCGCCGGAGACCAGCCGCAGGGCGCTGCCGGTGTTGGCCGTGTTGGCGGCCACGGTGGTGTACCGCAGGGTCAGTTCGGCCGTGCCGGTGTTGTCGCTGGCGGCGATGCCGCCACCGTTGGCCGCTTCATTGCCAGAGAAGGTGCTGTTGAGCACGTCGGCCGCGGCCAGGCCGTCGTTGCCGTTCAGGTATAGGCCGCCGCCGACGCCGTTGGCGCGGTTGCCAGACAGTGTGCTGGCCGCGGCGACCAGTTCCACCTGCCCGCCGTTGCCGTTCAGGAAGACGCCCGCGCCGTGGAGCGCTCGATTGCCGGCCAGGGTCGTGCGCGCCAGGGCCACGTCGACCGCGCCGGAGAAGCCGCTGGCCAGAATGCCGCCACCCAGCCCGGCCGCGCTGTTGTCGTCCAGGCGCGAGTCGGCGGCGGTGATCGTCACCTGTCCCTCGTCGCCGGTGGCAGCGATGCCGCCGCCGTCGAGGTTGGCCGCGTTGCTGCTGATCTCAACGCGCAGTAAGGACAGTTCGACTGTGCTGCCCGGCGCGCCATCGACGAAGATGCCGCCGCCGCGATTGGCCGCGTTGCCGCTGATGGTCACGTCGGTCAGACTGAGCCGGCCGCGCACAAGGATGCCGCCGCCGTCGCCGGCGGTGTTGCCGCCGGTGATGGTCAGGTCAGTGGCCGTGGCCGCGGCGTCGCGGGCAACCAGCAGGACGCGGCCCGCGCCGCCGCCATTCAGGGTGTGGCCGCCGCCGTCGAGGGCGATCGTGCCGGCGGTGTTGTTCAGCGCCGGCAGGGGCGCGGTCAGGGTGATGTCGGCCGTCAGAGCGATGGTGTGCGTGCCCGCGCCGGCGGCGTTGGCGGCGGTGATGGCCGCGGCCAGTTCGGTTTCGTTGGCGGCGGAGAAATCGGCCGCCCAGGCCCGCGGGGCCAGTTGCAGCGCGGCGACGAGCAGGGCCAGTAGCGTAAACAGGGCAAGGAGGTGTCGGCTGGAAGGAATCGAGCGCGGCATAGTCGTCTTCCTGATGATGGTTTGTTGCACAATGCGCCAACAGTATACGGCCCATTGTTGCTCTCGCGAGCGAAGACGACGTGAAAACTCATTGTCAGTGGGCAGTGGGCAGTGGGCAGTGGGCAGTAGGCCGTAGAACTGGCCACTGCCCACCCCTCTTTCCCTCGCGACCCTAGTTTTTGAACAAAGCGGGCATAAGCATCTGCCAGCCGAAGAAGACGGCCTGTTCGCTGCGGTTGTCGGCCAGCTCTACTTCCGGCGTGGCCGCGGTCAACTCGGCGCGTAGCGTGCGCCGCTGGCCCAGTGGCGCGCCCGGGGCGACGGCCAGCGTCAGGGCAATCGACCGCTCCTCGCCGGCGGCCAGCGCCCCCAGCGACCAGCGCGCAGTGTTACCCGTGACCTCCGCCGGCGGCGTGGCCGCTGCCAGCGACAGGCCGTCGGGCAGGGTCAGCGTCAGCACGGCGGCGTCGGCGTCGGCCGCGCCGCGGTTGCCGGCGGCCAGCATGCCCGCGACCGTCGCTCCCGGCTGCGCCTGCCCCGGCGAGCGCAGTTGCGCCCAGAGTTGCGGGCTGGCCGAGCCGAGGGTGATGGCGTCGAGGTAGAGCTGCGCCGGCGGGGCGTCGGCCGGCTGCTCGACGGCGAAGGTGACTACCACCGTCTTGCCCGCCCACGCTGACACGTCGAGCCAGCCCAGCGACCAGCGGGCGTCGCCGGTGATGGGGAAGCTCTGTGGCGGGTTGCCGCCCTCCTGGATGCGCGCGACCACCGTCGCGCCGCCGCCGTTGTTGCCCAGGACGCGCTTCATGAAGGAGAGCGTCGGGTGGCTCATGGTGGCGGGGATGGTGAGCTGCTGCGAGAGGGTGGCCGTGCCGGCCTGGCCGGCGGGCGCGCTCGCCAACTGTTTCAACACGAAGTGGTAATCGACGATTTCAGGAACGATGCCAAACAGCGAATCGTCCGTATCGGCCACCAGCAGAGGCATTGCCGCGTAGTTTTCACTCAGCGCGACCGGCGTCGACCAGGGCTGGCCGGGCATCGCGTGGGTGTAGACGGTCCGGCCTGGAAAATTGAAGATGAGGTGAATCAT
>ENA-UOWE01005955-UOWE01005955.1-activated-sludge-metagenome-genome-assembly--contig:-NODE-5955-length-10933-cov-5.085678_pt1 | contig 10933 bp, 10 predicted proteins | sample MGYA00249841_ERZ761562 | MGnify/ENA primary metagenome ERZ761562 (study PRJEB28883, sample SAMN05720200) | activated sludge metagenome | isolation source: Anaerobic digester | place: Japan... | reverse complement strand
CGGAAGTGCGCCCACTCTCACCATGGCGATGGTCCTCGAGCAGTTCCACCGGACCCAGTTCGCGTTGCCCGACGTCTCGATGCAGCCCGTCGGCAACCGGACCCTCGTCAACCTGCCGACCTATTACCAAGTGGACTGGGCTGCAGGCGGATTCGCACCACAATCCATCGACACCTCGACGATCATCGGCCGCCAGGTCGAGATCCGCCCCACCTTCCAGTGGGTCGAATACCACTACGGCGATGGCACCAGCTCGGGTCGTGAGCAGAGCCTCGGCGGCCCGTACCCGACGGGGAACATCCGGCACACCTACACGGCCACGGGCGACCGTCAGGTCCAGGCAACCGTGTCCTATGGAGGCGAGTTCCGCGTCGACGGCGGCGCCTGGATCCCCATCCCGGACACCGTGGAGATCCAGGGAACGCCGCAGGCCCTCACCGTCCTCGAAGCCCGTGCCCGCCTCGTCCGCTGACCGGCACCCGTGAGCCGACTGCCAAAGCCAAGCGGACGGCATACGGGATCGGCCTTCGCCTGACCCACTGTCGGTGGGCTCTGCGAGACTCTCCCTGACCGAGAGGGAGCGAGGGAGCGCTGATGGTGCGGCTGGTGCCGGAGTCACCGGAGTTCGTGACCGAGTCCGAGCGTGAGGTCTGGGATCTGCTGCGGCGCAAGGGAAACCCCGAGTGGACCTTGCTGAGCAACGTCAATCTCACGGGTCGTGATCGTGACTATGAAGCCGACCTTGTCGTGCTCATGCCAGAGGTTGGCGTCGTCGTGCTCGAGGTCAAGGGCGGCAACGTCTGGATCGACTCGGCTACCGGCCATTGGAAGCAGGGGAGCGGTCCACAGGCTCGGACCATCAACCCCGTCGAGCAGGCGAAGACTGTCAAGCACGCCATCTGGCAATACGTGAAGGACGACCGCCGCTGGGGCTCGCGGAGCAGGGTGCGATTCGGGCACTCGGTCGTCTTCCCCCGGCAACACCTCGACGCTGACTTCAGCACGGCGGACTGCCCGCGCGCCATCGCCCACGGCCGCGGAGACCTCGCCGACCTGGCGGGTCGGCTGTGGGACATCGCTGCCCAACAGGAGAGCGGCTTCCGGGTCCCCACGGTGGAGGACTGTGACCTCATCGTCGAGATCCTGGCGGGTCGCTCCCTGCCCCAACGTGACCTGCTCGCCGACGCCGAGGAGCGGGAGAGGCTTGCCGACCGGCTCACCCTTGAGCAGGCCACCTTGCTCAAGGTCACACGACTGCTCCACCGCACCGAGGTACGTGGCGGGGCAGGCAGCGGCAAGACCGTCCTTGCCCTCACCCAGGCCAAGGAGTTGACCCATGGACGCGGTGAGCAGAAGGCCAAACGCGTTGCCCTGCTGTGCTATTCGATCGGTCTCGCGACATGGTTCAAGAGGGCACTCACGGGAGTGGACCGCAAGAGCCACCCGGCCTTTGTCGGGACCTTCGAGGAGTTCGCCGGCTTTCTTGGGGTCGAGACGTTCGGATCCCGCGACGACGCAGACTTCTGGGAGCAGGGCCTTCCCGAGCAAATGGCCGATCTGGTCACGGACCTCCCGCACGGCAAGAAATTCGATGCCTTCATTGTCGACGAGTCCCAGGATTTCGCTGATCTCTGGTGGACCCCGATCATGCGGGCCCTGCGCGATGAGGAGCGCGGTGGTCTCCACCTCTACAGCGACGAGAACCAGCGGGTATTCGCCCGCTTCGGGCGACCACCGGTGCCGCTCGTCCCGCTCCTGCTCGACCACAACCTCCGCAACACCAAGCAGATCGCCGAGACCTTCTCCTCGCTGACTCCCACCCGGATGATCGCGCGTGGCGGTGACGGTCCTGAGGTCGCCATGGTCCGACTCCCGGAAGGTGTGGAGCCGACGGACGTCATCGAGGCGGCCGACGACGCGGTCGACCGGCTCCTCGATGAGGGCTGGCGCCCGGAGGACGTCATGCTCCTCACCACCGGGTCGCGCCATCCTGAGCAGGTCTCCCAGCAGGAAATGCTCGATCAGACCGGCTATTGGGAGTCCTTCTACGACGCCGACCAGGTCTTCTACGGACTTGTGCTGGGCTGCAAAGGGCTGGAGCGCCGTGCGGTGGTCCTCGCGGTCAACGACAAGGCGATGCACCAGCGCGCCAAGGAGCGCCTCTATGTTGGACTCTCGCGCGCGACTGACAAACTCGTCGTGGTCGGAGTCCCCGACTTGATCCGTCAGATGGGTGGTGCCGAAGTCGCCAAGCGGCTGGCTCTCTGACGACTGGCCCTGTCCTCCCCGGCAGCTTCGGTCGACTCACATCCGGGTGCAGTCGTTGCTGCAACTCCCCGGCGCGCTGGGTCCATCGCTGTGTGACGCAGGTCGGTGCAGGACCGCTGCTGACGGGGTCACGACGATCCCATCGTCGGTCGCGGCCGCTTGGCCGTCGACGATGAGTGTGTAGCCCTTGGCCTCCAAGGGCGGGAAGATCACCGTCGCATTGGGGTTGGTCGCCAGATTGGTGGCACTCCCGCGGGAGGCCGCCGTGAGGAGTATGCCGTCCGCCCACCGGGGCTCGACCGTCACCGCCTTCACAGCCCCGCCCTCGGAGGCAGTCAAGAGGTAGCCGACCCCGAAGTCCTCGAGGGCCGAACCCAGACGCTCCAGATCAACCGGGATGCTCATGCCCTCAAGGTACGCCCGCCCGGACGCACCGCGGAAGGCGAGCCACGGCATACACATCCATGGCCAAAGCCCCCATAGGAGCGGACCGCACGTACGGTCGAAGGGACGGACGGACGCCAACCACCAAGGAGCACGTCATGACCACATCGCAGCCGGATCTGCTGGCCCGAGCCCTCGACCAGACCCAGCGGCTGCTGGCCGACGTGGGCGGCCACCTCTCGGAGCCCTCCAATTGCGAGGGGTGGACCATCGAGGACCTGAGCCGGCATGTCGTCGCCGCGCCCCAGAACTTCGTCGCCATGTTCAAGGGTGACGAGGTCGACTGGGCCAACCCGCCGGCCCTCGGCGACGACCCCGCCGCCGACTTCCGCGCGGGCGCGACGGCCTTGCAGCAGCATCTCGCCGACACCGACGGGGCTGCTGGGCTGGCAGGGCCCGCGATCCCCGAGTTCGCCGTGCACGCCTGGGATCTCGCCCAGTCGCTCGGCGACCCGACCCCACTCGACGACGAGGTCGCGGGTGCGGCGCTGGCCTTCATGCAGGAGCACCTGACCGATGAGGCGCGCGGAGAGGTCTTCGGGCCGAGGCAAGACGTGGCTGTTGATGCCTCGGTCCATGATCGGCTGGCCGCCTTCGCGGGACGACGGGTGTCCTGATCGACGGGTGAGGTGAGCGCCCCACAAGGGGTGCGCGGACGGCATACGCCTGCTTTGATGAAATGCATGGACGAGACGACCTTCACCTACGAGTCCCCGACCGACGGTCAGACGATCCAGGCCCGCATCTGGACAGGGGACCCCGAGCCCCGAGCCATCGTGCAGCTCGCGCACGGGATGGGGGAGCACTCCGACCGCTATGCCCGCTTTGCTGAAGCCCTCACCAATGCAGGGTATGCCGTGTACGCCGCCGATCATCGTGGCCACGGGCGCACTGCCGGGGACGCGAGCCACCACGGCGACCTCGGCGAGGGTGGCTGGGCGGCGCTCGTCGATGACGTGCGCGAGCTCGGAGCCCGCGCTCGCGCCGCGCACCCTGGCAAGAAGCACGCGCTGATCGGTCACAGCATGGGTTCGTTCGCGACCCAGCAACTCCTCCTCGACCACTCAGGAGACGTGGATGCGGTGGTGTTGTCGGGCTCGACAGCGGTGGACATCGTTGCGGCACAACTGGATCCGGACGCCGAAACCGATCTGAGTGCCTTCAACGCGCCCTTCGAGCACCGCACCGGATATGAATGGCTGAGCCGCGACGAGGCCGAGGTCGACAAGTACGTCGCCGACCCGGCGTGTGGCTTCGGCCTCAATCCGGCTGGCACGCGCGGGATGATCGAGGGCGCCATGCTCACCGGTGACGCCGATCGGCTGACCAATGTGCGCTCGGACCTGCCGATCCTCATCGTCTCCGGCAATCAGGACCCGCTGGCCGCTGGGGGAGAGCTCATCCGGCTGCTCGAGACCCGTTATCGGGCAGCGGGGGTGCACGAGGTGGAGGTGATCCTCTATCCGGAGGCGCGGCACGAGATCCTGAACGAGACCAACCGCGACGAGGTCACGGCCGACATCATCGCCTTCCTCGACCGCACCGTCGGCGCCTGACCGCGCAGGGGGCAGGATTCGGTCATGCTCTTCTCGCTCTTCGGCATCGCCGTGCTCCTTGCCATCGTGGTGGGCCTGGTCAAGGGGGTCCCTGCGTGGCAGCTGAAGAAGTTCGACCGAGCCTTCTCGTGGATCGTCGGACTGCCGTTGCTCGTGGTCTTCTTGTGCTTCCTGATCGGCGTGGTGATCTTCGCCAACACGGACATGAACTTCTGACCGTTGAGAGTGCACGACACTCCGGGCCAGATCGCCTGACACCGGCAAGTCATGCACTCTCAACGCGTGGCCGGATGGTTGAGGTGGGGTTGGTCGGGGGTTAGCGTTCGGGGATGAGCACGGCATACGTCTACGAGGCCCTGCGCACGCCGCGTGGACGGGTGCGTCGCGACGGTGGGACCTTGGCCGGAGTGCCCGCTCATGACTTGCTCGCCGGACTGCTGCGGGAACTGGCCGATCGGGGCGTGCGGGCCGATTCGGTCGACGATGTCGTCATCGGAGTCAGCACGACCCACGGTGAGCAGGCCGGGGACGTCGCGCGGGTGGCCCTGATGGCTGCGGGTTGGCCGGACTCGATCCCGGCGGGCACCGTGTCGAGGTTCTGCTGCTCTGGGCTTGACGCCTTGGCGAGTGCAGCGGCGCAGGTCGCGTCCGGGCAGGTCGATGTCGTGCTTGCGGGCGGGGTCGAGTCGATGTCGCGAGTGCCGATGCTGGGGGATCGGCCGGCGTTTGCGGTGGATGCCGAGCTTGGCGCAGCCACCGGCTTCGTGACCATCGGGGTCTCGGCGGACTACACGGCAGCAGTGCACGGCTTCTCGCGGGAAGAGCTCGACGCGTGGGCCATGCGCTCCCACCAGCGATCGGCGGCTGCCACCTGGGACAGCGTGGTGCCGGTGGGTGGCGCAGCGGGCGTGGTGCTCGCCGGCGATGAGGGGGCTCGGGCCGACGTGACCATGGAGGCGTTGGCCGCGATGCCGGCGATTTTCGGTGACGACCCTCTCTGGGAGCGCATCGAGGCGCGATTCCCCGGTTTCACCCGTCCCGGTGCCGGCCTGCACACCGTGGCGACGGCTCCCCAGCTGTGTGATGGCGCATCGGCCAGCGTCGTCGGATCGGCGGCTGCTGGCCAGGCGATGGGTCTGGCACCCCGGGGGCGGATTGCGGGCTGGGCGCACACCGCGGTGCGGTCGCCGGGTCTGGACGCCACGATCGAGGCAGCCCGTCTCGCCCTGCAGCGCGCCGGTATCGCGGTGGCTGACGTGACGGTCGCGGAGTTCAACGAGTCCTTCTCCGTGACGCCCCTCCTGCTCACCCGCGAACTGGGCATGGACTCCGAGCGCGTCAACATCCAAGGTGGTGCCGTATCGGTCGGTCATCCGCTCGGGGCCAGCGGCGGCATTCTCTTGGCCAATGCACTGGACCTGTTGCGGCGGCAAGGTGGCGGCTACGCCCTCCTGGTCATCCCCGCTGCGCTCGGTCTGGCGAGCGCGGTCGTGGTGGAAGGGTTGGAATGAAGCGACGAGCAGGCCGTGCAGCGACGGGCCGCATGGTGACGAGCCTGAGTCAGCGAGTGAGGTTGTGATGGCAAAACAGTCAGGGGTCTGGGTCCTGGGCGGCTACCAGAGCGACTTCGCGCGCAACCTCACCCGTGAAGGACTGGACTTCGCCGACCTGACCGCGGAGGTCATGGAGGGCACCTTGGGGTCGGCAGGCATCGATCCCGAGCAGGTCGGCGTCGTGCACGTGGGCAATGCCTTCGGGCAACTCTTCACCGGTCAGGGCCACCTCGGCGCAATGCCGGCCACGGTGCACCCCGGGCTCTGGGGCGTCCCGGCCTCGCGACACGAGGCCGCGTGCGCCTCCGGATCCATCGCGATCCTCTCGGCCATGGCTGACCTGCGCGCCGGCAACTACGACTGCGCGCTCGTCGTTGGCATCGAACTCGAGAAGACGGTCTCGGGGGACCAAGCCGCCCATCATCTGGGCGCTGCGGCCTGGGCGGGGCACGAGGGCGAGGACGCCACCTTCATGTGGCCGCACATGTTCAGCCTGATCGGTGACGAATACGACCGCCGCTATGGCCTCGACGACGCCCACCTGAGCCGGATCGCCGCGATCAATCTCGCCAACGCCCGCATGAACCCCAACGCCCAGACCCGCGAGTGGAAGATTCCTGACCTCGGTCCGGACGGGGACCCCAGCCTCAATCCTCCGATCGATGGTCGGATCCGGCGCTTCGACTGCAGCCAGGTCACTGATGGTGGAGCCGGCGTCGTCCTCGTCAGCGACGCCTTCCTCGAGCGCCACCCGCACCTGCGCCCTGCTGCCCGGATCGCCGGCTGGGGACATCGGACCGTGGGTCTGGGGCTGCAGCAGAAACTCGATCGCTCGCAGGAAGACCGCTACGTCATGCCGCATGTCCGGGCTGCGGTCCACGACGCCTTTGATCGGGCACACATCACGCTCGATGGACTCGACGCCCTCGAGACCCACGACTGCTTCACCCCGAGCGAGTATCTGGCGATCGACCACATCGGCCTTACCGCACCGGGGAAATCGTGGCAGGCCATCGAGGACGGCGACATCGAGATCGGTGGTCGCCTCCCGATCAACCCCAGCGGCGGGCTCATCGGCGGTGGGCATCCGGTCGGGACCACCGGGGTCCGGATGCTCCTCGACGCCACCAAGCAGGTCAGTGGCGCCGCCGGCGACTATCAGGTCGACGGAGCACGCACCGTCGGCACCCTCAACATCGGGGGCAGCACCGCCACGACGGTCAGCTTCGTCGTCAGCGCGATCTGACGGCATCGCCGCCCTGACGACACCGCCGCCCCAACAGCGTTCTCCACCAACGAAAAGCCCGCGTCACTGCGAAGCCAGCTCACGGCATACGAAAGGAAAGTCATGGACGTCGAACTGGTCGGCCGCCTGATCTCCACGCTGCCCGAGGACGACGAACACCCCTATCGCAGTGGGCCCTGGCGGCCGCAGACGGAGGAGTGGGTGGCCGACGACCTCGAGGTGATCGAGGGTGCCATCCCGGCCGATCTCGACGGCGTCTATCTGCGCAACACCGAAAACCCGCTTCACCCGCCGATCAAGGCCTATCACCCTTTCGACGGTGACGGGATGATCCACGTGGTCGGCTTCAGAGACGGAAAAGCGTTCTACCGCAACAGGTTCATCCGCACCGAGGGACTCTTGGCGGAGCAGGAGGCGGGGGAGTCACTCTGGGCTGGTCTGGCCGAGCCACCCTCGCTTGCCCGGCGCCCCGACGGGTGGGGAGCGCGCGGGCGGCTCAAGGACTCGTCGAGCACCGATGTCACCGTGCACCGCGGTGTGGCGTTGACCAGCTTCTATCAGTGCGGGGATCTCTATCGGGTCGACCCCTTCACCGCGCAGACCCTGGGCAAGGAGAGTTGGAAAGGACACTTCCCCTACGACTGGGGCGTGTCGGCACACCCCAAGGTCGACGGACGGACAGGGGAGTTGCTCTTCTTCAACTACAGCAAGCAGGCGCCCTACATGACCTACGGCGTGGTCAACAGCGACAACGACCTCGTCCATCACGTCGACGTGCCACTGCCGGGGCCGCGGTTGCCGCACGACATGGCGTTCACCGACAACTACACGATCCTCAATGACTTTCCGCTCTTCTGGGACCCCCAGGCCCTGGCGCACGGCGTGCACGCGGCGCGATTCCGCGAGGACCTGCCGTCACGGTTTGCCGTGATCCCACGGCATGGGGACACCTCGCAGATCCGCTGGTTCGAGGCCGAACCCACCTACGCGCTCCACTTCGTCAACGCCTATGAGGAAGGCGACGAGATCGTCCTCGACGGGTTCTTCCAGGACCATCCCGTCCCTGAGGACGTGCTCACCGGCACCAAGTGGGAGCGGCTCTTCCGCTATTTGGCGCTCGACGCGATGGGTGCGCACCTCCACCGCTGGCGACTCAACCTCGCCACCGGCCTGGTCAAAGAGGAGAGGCTCAGCGAGTCGGTCACTGAGTTCGGAATGATGAATGGAGACTTCACCGGCCGTGATTATCGGTATGCCGTGGCCTCCACCGGGCGGCCCGGCTGGTTCCTCTTCGACGGGTTCGTCAGGCACGACGTCGTGAGCGGGGCTGAGGAGCGGTTTGGGTATGGCGATGGGGTCCACGGGAGCGAGACCGCGGTGGCTCCGAAGGTGGGAGCAGTCGGTGAGGAGGATGCCTATGTCATCACCCTCACGACCGACATGAACGCCGACGCATCCCACTGCCTCGTGTTCGACTTGGCTCGGGTCTCTGATGGTCCGGTGTGCAAACTCAAACTGCCGCAACGGATTTCGAGCGGGACGCACTCGACGTGGGCTGCCGGATCGGAGCTCCGGAAGTGGCGGACCGAGGAGTCAGCGGCGTCAGCCCTCGGCCTATGATGTCGGCTCACCCTCGGCCGATTCGATGTATCCGACACCGCTCAGGAGGTCGTGGAATACATCGATCCGGCGCGGGGCCAGGGGGTCAGAGGCGGGCGGAGGCGATGGCTCGGGCGGCGAGACGGGTTGCGGCTTCCAAGTAGCCGCGCTCGAGCTCGTCGACCACCTGGGCAACCGGCTGGATGCTTGTGATCGTCTGCAATCCCTGACCCGCAGCCCAGAGGTCCTTCCAGCGCTTCGCGACGTCCTCGGTGCCACCACTGTCATAGCTGCGGGGCGCAGGGGTGGCGAGGGCGTCGAGGTCGAGGCCGTTGGCGATCAGACTCGGCCGCAGCCACGAAGCCGGGGTTCCCGTGATCCCGGCCGAGATGATCAGATCGTCGGGTCCGTGGTCGACGACCATCTGCTTGAACTCCTGCTGCGCCATGCTCTCGCTGGTTGCGAGGAAGCGCGTCCCCATGTAGACGAGGTCGGCGCCTGCGGCGATTGCGCCGGCCACTCCCGCGCCGTCGCTGATCCCGCCGCCGATCGTCACGATGCCGTCGAAGAAGTCGCGCACGGCAGAGCAGAAGGCAAAGGGGGACAGATGTCCTGTGTGCCCACCGGCGCCAGCGGAGACACAGGCCAGTCCGTCGACGCCCGCCGCGACGGCCTTGCGCGCGAGGGCGAGGTTGACGACGTCGGCGATGACGAGGCCGCCGTAGGACTTGACCACCTCCATGACCGGTAGGGGTGAGCCGAGGGCGGTGATGACGACGTCGGGCTGGTATTGGGCGACCAGGGCCAGGTCATCGGCGAGACGGCTGTTGCTGCGGTGGGTGACGAGATTGACCGCCCACGGGGCTCGGGCGTCGGGCTCTGCTGGGGTTGCCTCGCCCAACTGGTCGGTGATCGTGCCCATCCACGTGTCGAGCTCGTCGAGGGTTCGACAGTTCGGGGTGGGGAAGGCGCCGAGGATCCCGGCGCGCGATGCGGCAACCACGAGATCCGGACCGGACACCAAGAACATCGGCGCGGCGACGACGGGGAGCCGCAACCGGCCGAGGAGGTGGGCTGCGGAACCAGTGCTGGTGTCGGTCATGGGGGCATTTCTACCCCGTCCGAGCGGGTCGTGCTCAGGGCGCCGCGCTCAGGACGTGCTCGAGGGTGACGAAGCGATAGCCCTGTGCCGAGAGGTCCGCGATGATGCCGGGCAGGGCATCGGCATCCAGGGTCGAACCGTCGTTGGGGTTGGCGCCGACATGGAAGAGCACCACGCCGCCAGGTCGCGCCCCGTTGACCACGCGAGCCCGCACCGAGTCGACGTTCATGCCGCCGGACGTGCCCTTCCATCCGAGACTGTCCGTCGTCCAGCGGAAGGGCACCATGCACTGCTCATTGACCAGCCCGATCACCCGTGCGTCCACCGCGCCGAAGGGGAAGCGGAAGTAGGGCCGTGGATCCACGCCCGTGGCCGCCATGATGTTCGCCCGCGCGGTCTGGATCTCTCCGCGCACCGCATCGTCGGAGAGCGTCGTGAAGTCGGGGTGCGTCTGGCTGTGGTTTCCGATCGGGTATGCCGTGGCGATCCTTTGCGCGTCCGCCGGGTATTTCTGGGCGAAGGCGCCCGTCAGGAAGAAGGTGGCCGGGGTGCCGGTCGACTGGAGGGTCTGGAGCACCTTGTCGACGCCACCGTTGGCGCTGCCGGCGTCGAAGGTGAGGGCCATGACGCGCTGGTCGGAGATGGTCTCGAGGTCTCGCCCGACCATCCAGCCGGGGATCTGGCAGTCGGTGACTGCGGGAGCAGCGGGCTCAGGGGCGGGAGGCGGTGGCGCAGGCGCTGCCTCGGTGGGTGATGGGCTCGAGCTGGGGGTTGGTGTCTCGCTCGGTGACGGTGTGGGCGTGGCGCTGGCGGATGGGCTGGCGCTCTTGGTGGGTGCAGTGCTGATGGCCGGAGTCGCGGTGGTGTCGCCGCTGCTGGACCAGGGTCTGACGATGATCAGCACGACTGCCGCCAGGATGCTCAAGATGACCGCCGCTGCGGCGGCGACTCGGAGTGCCCGTCGATCCATGGGTCACACTCTCGCCGATCTCGGCATCGACCACGTCACGGATGCGAAACAAATGAGTAGCACCGGCGGAGGGGGCGCACTGCATACGTACCTGGGGTCATGAATTGGGGGTGGGGCTTGCTGGGAGGGCTCGCCCCTATGTACCTGGGGTCATGAATTGGGGGTGGGGCTTGCTGGGAGGGCTCGCCCCTATGT
>ENA-UOWE01005950-UOWE01005950.1-activated-sludge-metagenome-genome-assembly--contig:-NODE-5950-length-10938-cov-3.686392_pt1 | contig 10938 bp, 10 predicted proteins | sample MGYA00249841_ERZ761562 | MGnify/ENA primary metagenome ERZ761562 (study PRJEB28883, sample SAMN05720200) | activated sludge metagenome | isolation source: Anaerobic digester | place: Japan... | reverse complement strand
GTGGTGAGATTGCCATCTGTCATCCGATCGGCGCGTCCGGTGCCCGTATTCTGGTGACGCTGTTGCATGAAATGCAGCGTCGCGACGCCAAGAAGGGCGTTGCCTCCCTGTGCATCGGTGGTGGCATGGGCGTTGCGCTCGCTATTGAGCGATAATTTTTAGTTATTTTGGCTGCCAGGCCGCACCAAATGTGCACGGGCAGCTCTGATTTTTGTAGCAGGTTTATTCAAAGAGGAGAACGGAAATGAGTCAGAAAATCGCGTACGTAACCGGTGGTATGGGTGGCATTGGTACCGCAATTTGCCAGCGTTTGCACAAGGAGGGTTTCAAGGTCATAGCCGGTTGCGGCCCAACCCGTGACCACGTCAAATGGATTGCCGAGCAGGCTGCACTGGGCTACACCTTCTACGCATCGGTTGGCAATGTGGGTGACTGGGATTCCACCGTCGAAGCCTTCACCAAGACCAAGGCAGAGCATGGCGTGATCGATGTGCTGGTGAACAACGCCGGTATTACCCGTGACCGCATGTTCCTGAAAATGAGCCGCGAAGACTGGGATGCCGTGATCGAAACCAACCTGAACTCCATGTTCAACGTGACCAAGCAAGTGGTTGCCGACATGGTCGAAAAGGGTTGGGGCCGTATTGTCAATATCTCCAGCGTGAACGGTGAAAAAGGCCAGGCTGGTCAAACCAACTACTCCGCTGCCAAGGCCGGCATGCACGGCTTCTCCATGGCGCTGGCACAAGAACTGGCAACCAAGGGCGTGACCGTGAACACCGTGAGCCCCGGCTACATCGGCACCGACATGGTCAACGCCATCCGCGAAGACGTGCTGGCCAAGATTGTTGCCACCGTGCCCGTCAAGCGCCTGGGCAAACCCAGCGAAATTGCTTCCATCATTGCCTGGCTGGCGTCTGAAGAAGGTGGCTATGCCACGGGCGCAGACTTCTCGGTCAACGGTGGTCTGCACATGGGCTGATCGCATAGCGGTGGCAGCTTTGCTGCCCTCCCTGCAACCCGCAAACTTTCAAGGGTTTGCGGGTTTTTTTTGTTCTGGAAGGTGATACCCTCGGCAGCAATGAGCGACATCATTACCGTCACAGTCAACCCCGCCCTGGATGTGTCTGCCAGCACGCCGCAGGTTCGCCCCACCAGCAAGTTGCGGTGTGACCAGGTCGAGCGTCACCCGGGTGGTGGCGGTGTCAATGTGGCGCGTGTATTGCACCGTCTGGGTTCGGACTGCAAGGCGCTGTGCCTGGTGGGTGGCCCCAGCGGCCAGATGCTGTTGCAGTTGCTCGCGCAGGAAGGTGTGAATTGCCTGCCGGTGCCCATCAGCGGGCACACGCGCGAGAGTTTTACAGTGCGCGAGCTCGGCAGTGGGCAGGAGTACCGGTTTGTTTTGCCCGGTCCGCAGGTGCAGGCTTCAGAGGTTGCTTCCACCCTGGATACGTTGGGCCAGCAAGGTGCACCCCGCTATCTGGTGGCCAGTGGCAGCTTGCCACCGGGTATGCCGACCCATTTCTACGCAGAGCTGGCAGCCGTGGCACGCACCTGGGGTGCACGGCTGGTGGTGGACGGTTCCGGCCCGGCGCTGGGTGCCGCACTGGCGCACGGCGTCTACATGGCCAAGCCCAGCCTGCGCGAAATGCGGGAACTCACCGACCAGCCGCTGACCAGCCTGCACGCGGTGCGCGATGCGGCACGCCAGTGGGTTGCGGATGGGCGCGCCGAGGTGGTCGCTGTTTCCCTGGGTGACAAAGGTGCGGTGCTGGTCAGTGCGCATGAAGCGTTGTTTGCACCGGCCTTGGCGGTGCAAGTGGTCAGCGCGGTGGGCGCGGGCGACAGTTTTGTGGCCGGGATGGTATGGGCGCTGTCCGAGGGGCAAACTGTCGGGCGGGCGTTCGCGCTGGGCGTTGCCGCCGGAAGTGCCGCGCTTTCAAGCAGCGGAACCGGCCTGTGTGCACCAGATGATGTGCACCGTGGTGTACAAAGCGTACAACTGTTGGCTGAATTTCCGGAGATGGTGCTTTGAGTACGAAAAGGGACGATTCCGAGCTGGTCGATGTGCAGTTTCTGCGCATTGGAATGTTCGTCGAGCTGGATGTGGGTTGGCTGGCGCACCCCTTCCCAACCAGCAGTTTCAAGATCACGTCGGACAAGCAGATCGAGACCCTGAGAGGGCTGGGTCTGTCGCGGGTGCGCTGGGTACCTTCGCGCAGCGATCCGTTACCCACGGACGCGACTGACGCCCACACTTCCACACAGACGTCCACCGCGGCACAGGAACGTGAACTGGCGGCGCACCGGGAGGCGCAGGAGCGCAAGGCACGCGCCGATCTGCTGGCCAGCCAGCAGCGCAGCCTGACGCTATGTGAAAAGCGCTTTGCAGATTCGGCGCGTCAGTACAAAAGGACCGTGGAGTTGTTGCATTCAAGCCCCAAGGAAGCCGCTGCGCAGGCGGGTGACATGGTGGCCGGATTTCTGCGCGACATGCTCACCGATGGAGAGTCCAGCATCCGGCTGCTGTCAGAGAGCGCGGGTGACAAGTCGGCGATGCACCCGGTCAACGTGACCATTGTCTCCCTGCTCCTGGGAAAAGCCATGGGCATGGCGCCGGATGCGCTGCAGGACCTGGGTATGGCGGCTTTCCTGCATGACATTGGCAAGGTGCAACTGCCGGAGCGGGTACGCTGGTACGAGGAGAATTTTTCCACCGCCGAATACAAGCTCTACCAGGACCATGTGGCGCAAAGCGTGTTGCTGGGCAAGGGCATGGAGTTGTCCCGCACTGTGCTGCTGTCCATCGCGCAGCACCACGAGCTGGCCGATGGCAGCGGCTTTCCGGCCCGCATCAAAGTGGAGTCGATGGGAGCCGGTGCGCGCGTTCTGGCGCTGGTCAACCGCTATGACAACCTTTGCAATCCCAGTCGTATCGCTACCGCGCTGACACCGCATGAGTCGCTGTCACTGATTTTTGCGCAGATGAAGACTCGCTTTGATACGGTGGCGCTGAGTGCATTTATCCGGATGATGGGGGTGTATCCGCCCGGTTCGGTAGTGCAACTGATTGACGACCGCTATGCCATCGTGGTCTCGGTCAATTCCGCGCGCCCACTCAAGCCGCGCATTCTGCTGCACGAACCCGGGGTGCCCAAGTCGGAAGCCCTGATCGTCGATCTGGAACAAATGCCGTTTCTGGGTATCCGGCGCAGTCTCAAGCCATCCGCCTTGCCCCAGGCAGCACTCGACTACCTGGCGCCGCGCCAGCGTATCACCTACTTTTTCGAGCAGACAGACCCACCGAAGGAGCCTGAGCCCTCCGAGTAGGGACTCAGTGCAGGCCCTTCCAGAGCATGTAAGCCGCCAGGCAATACAGCACCACTGCGAAGATGCGTTTGAGTCTGGCCACCGGCAGCTTGTGTGCCATTTTTGCGCCCAGTGGTGCGGTGGTGACGCTGCAGGCGGCGATGACCAGAAGTGCAGGCAGCCAGATGTAACCCAGCGACCCATGCGGCAGTCCACTGAGGCCGTAGCCGCTGATGGCATAGCCGACAGCGTTGGCCAGCGCAATCGGAAAGCCCAGGGCAGCACTCGTGGCTACGGCGTTGATGATGGGTACATTGCAGGCCACCATGAAGGGCACGCTGATGAATCCGCCGCCAGCCCCCACCAGGCCGGACACCAGACCAATTACGCTGCCCACGCCTAATTGCCCTGCGGTACCCGGCATGTCCCGGCCAGGCTTGGGCTTCTTGTCGAGAAACATCTGGGTGGCGGAAAAGCTGATGAAGGCCGCAAAAATCAGCGCCAGTGTGGTGCCCTTGAGCACCGCAAAAATGCCCATGCTGGCAATGGCGCCGCCCAGCACAATGCCGGGTGCCAGTCCCTTGACAATGTTCCAGCGCACTGCACCGCGCTTGTGGTGCGCCCGCACGCTGGAAACCGAGGTGAAGATGATGGTGGCCATGGAGGTGGCAATGGCCATCTTGACCACCAGGTCGGCCGACACGCCTTGTCCGGACATGATCAGCGTCATGAACGGGCCGATCAGCATGCCCCCGCCAATGCCCAGCAGGCCTGCCAGAAAACCGGTACACAGGCCCAGGCCCACAAGTTCAAGGATCAGGACGGGGTCAATCATGCGGTACGGGGAGGGTGGGTTGAAAGGTGTCTGCAGTGCCACCGGACCGGCATCCTGAACCGGGGTTCAGGTGGGCTAGGTCAGCGCAAGCTTTGGGTTCATCTGACGCGAGATGATCACGCTAGCAGGGCAATGTTCCAGGCCCGGGCTCTAAGAGCATTGGTTCAAGGAAATATAAAGCCCGGCATGCACCGCAGACGAAAGGATTGTAGCCCCCACGCTCCGCAGTTGCGCGGCAGATTAAAGCAGACGACCGTCTTCGCCCAGCGCTTCGTCCAGACGCTCCAGCAGCGAGGTCAGCAGCAGGTCGGGGTCACCGGCGTTTTCCGTTGCAGTGGCCGCAGTGGCGGCAGGAGCCGATGGGGCCGACTCCATTTTTTCTGACAGATCGAACGCCAGATTCAGGGCTGCCAGCACGGCAATGCGGTCCCGCGCACGGACTTTGCCGGCATCACGGATCTTGCACATGGCGGTATCGACCCGCTCCACGGCTTCCAGCAGCCGGGCGTCGCCGCCTTCGGGGCAACCCAGCAGGTAGCTTTGACCCATGATCTGAACTTCAAGCTGTTTCATGGTGCATTCCGGGAGGAAGAGGTGGCTTCAGGCAATCGTTCGAGCAGGGCATCCACGCGTGCGCGTGCTGCGTTCAGCCGCGACTTGAGCGAATCACGCTCATGGGTGAGCGTATCCACCTGGCTGGAAAGCAGGGCATTGGTGCGCTGCAATTCGGCATGGCGCACCAGCAGGCGTTCCACGCGCTCGGCGATTTGGTCGATTTGGGTCTGGTTCGACATAGATTCCGCATTGTAGGGTTTGCGAAAGGCCGGGCAACGTAAAATGCTGCTGTTGGTGCTCGCGGTGTGGTTCACACGCTGCAGTTCAACGGGAAGCAGGAGGGAGACGCTGTCACCAGCCAACCTAACCTGCGCTGCCCCCGCAACGGTAAGTGGACGCATCGCAAGATGCCGCTTCCATCTCAGCCACTGAGCGTTCTGAACACGCGCTTGGGAAGGCGATGGAGGTCGATTCCACCAGCCCGGATACCGGCCAATACGGCAGCTGCACGCGTGCGTGCAGCCATACCGCCCATGCACTGTCGGGGAAGACAGTGAGGGCAATTTGTTCTGAGTATTCCTTTTTATGAAAAATGGTATTTTTTTGGCACGCCGTTGCGCTGTCGCTTTGGCCGCGGCGTCGGCTTTTCCTGCATGGTCGCAGACGGTGCCCGATCGGTCGCTGTCTGAAGTCGTGGTGACGGCAACGCGAACCGAATCGCGGGCGGAAGATGTTCTCAGCGATATCACTGTGATAACCCGCAAAGATATCGAGAGTGGAACGGGCCGTTCACTGACGGAACTGGTGTCGCGTCTGGCGGGCGTATCCATGGCGTCCAACGGCGGGCTTGGAAAGGCCTCCAATCTCTACGTGCGTGGCACGGAAAGCCGTCACACCTTGCTGTTAATCGATGGCGTGCGCTATGGCTCTGCCACCTTGGGAACGCCCAATTTCGATGCTGTGCCCATTGAACTGATCGAACGCATCGAGGTCTTGAAAGGACCCGCCTCGGCGCTGTACGGCAGTGACGCGATTGGCGGCGTTGTGCAGGTATTCACACGCAAGGGGACCCCGGGAATTCACCCCTATGCCACTGTCACGGTGGGTGAGGGTGATCGCAGCGAGATTACAACCGGGCTGTCTGGTGGCGATGGGCGCTTGGCATACACCATTGGCGTGCAGTCGCTTAACGAAAAGGGGTTTTCAGCGACCAACAGCCGTGCCGCATTTGGAAACTTCAACGCAGATCGGGACGGTTTCAAACAGGACAGCGTCAACCTTTCTTTGAACTACCAGCTCACTGGCAACTGGGCTATTGACGCCAAAGCGCTGCAATCCACCAGCGTCAACCAGTTTGACCAATCGCCGAACACCGTGGATGTGCACTCCGATAACGCATCCAACATCGTGGTAGCAGGGGTTGAAGGACGCATTGCAGACAAATGGAAGTCCCGCTTCCAGTTGAGCAGCAGCACTGACAAGAGCACCAGCGTGGCCAGCGCCACACCCAGCCGCTTTAACACGACACAGGACCAGGTAAGCTGGACCCACCAGGTTGAATCGCCCCTTGGACTGGTTTTTGCCGGCTGGGAGTCCTTGCGCGAAGCCGTTGACAGTACACAGGCCTATAGCGTGAACGACCGCACGACCAACTCACTTGTAGCGGGCATCACGGGTGATGCCGGGGACCACAGCTGGCAGGTGAATGCACGGCAGGACAGCAATTCCCAGTTTGGGGCGGCATCAACTGGTCTTGTCGCCTACGGCTATAAAGTCCTTCCGGATTTGCGGGTTCGGGCCTCTTACGGAACGACCTTCAAGACGCCAAGCTTCAACACGCTGTATTACGTCAGTCCGTTTTTCACAGGTAACCCTACAACCCAGCCAGAAACTGGCATTAACAGCGAAATTGGCATGACCTACGCCGCTGGAAATCAACTGTTTGGCCTGACCTATTATTCCAACCGGATCAAAGGCTTTATCACCACCCAGCCAGTGGTGGTCAACGTGCCCTATGCCCGTATAGAAGGCTGGACGCTGACGCACGAAGGTACTGCGGGGAACTGGCGCTTCCACACGGCACTTGATTTTCTGGACACGCGCAATGAGCTCAACAATTTGAAGCTGGCGCGGCGCCCGGACATGCAACTGGTCAGCAGTGGGAACTACTCTGCAGGTGCCTGGAAGTGGGGTGCCAGCTTTTTGGCCGCGTCGGAAAGCTTCGATACTGCGGCCAATACGCAGACCTTGGGTGGCTACGGCACCGTGGACTTGTACGCCCAATATGCTTTCCCGAAAGACTGGAGTGTCGAAGGGCGCCTTGTCAACATCGGTGACAAGTTTTACCAGACGGCATATGGTTTCAACCAGTTGGGGCGTGCTGCCTACCTGACTCTTCGTTACCAACCGAAATAACTTTGCACACACGCCCCTTGCTCTGTCCAGCCATCCTGATCGCTGCCCCGGCTTCCGGCCAGGGCAAGACGACCATCACGTCTGCATTGGCGCGCCTGCACACGCGCCAGGGGCGCCGCGTGCGGGTGTTCAAGTGCGGGCCGGATTTTCTGGATCCGTACTGGCACAGCCTCGCCAGTGGCGCGCCGGTGTACCAGTTGGACCTGTGGATGACGGGCGAAGCCGATTGCCGCGCACGCCTGGATGCGGCCGCACGAGAGGCGGACCTGATCATCGTCGAAGGGGTCATGGGCCTGTTTGACGGCGAGCCCAGTGCGGCCGACCTGGCGCAGCGCTTTGGCCTGCATGTACTGGCGGTGGTGGATGCCTCTGCCATGGCGGGCACGTTTGGCGCACTGGCCTTTGGCTTGCAGCACTACCGGTCGGATCTGCCCTGGGCCGGTGTGCTGGCCAACCGTGTGGCCAGCGAGCGCCACGCCGACATGCTGGCGCGCAGTGTGCGTGACCCGGCGCATTTCATGGGCGCAGTGATGCGCAATGCTGCCATGACTTTGCCCGAGCGGCATCTGGGCCTGACGGTGGCCAGCGAGGTCACGGATGCGATGGAGCGGCTGGACGCAGCGGCTGATGCGTTGGCAGAAACCCCGTTAGGGCGCATGACGCTGGACGAACTGCAGCGCTGGGCCGTGGACTTTGTTGCACCGTTGACGGGGTCGGAAGGCTTGGTGGCAGAGTGCTCTGCTCCGTGTCCCCCGCCCGCTTTGCGGGCTCCTCCTTTACCTGCGCAGAGCACTCTGCCACCAAGCCTTCCTGCGCTGCTGGGCAAAACGATTGCGGTTGCACGGGATGCCGCGTTCTGCTTTATTTACGCGGCAAATCTCGACACCCTGCGCGCGCTGGGCGCCGAGCTGGTGTTCTTCTCGCCATTGATCGACGCGGCCTTGCCGGCGTGCGACGCATTGTGGATTCCCGGTGGCTACCCGGAACTGCACGCGCAGACCATCGCCGCCAACACCGCACTGCGCTCCAGTCTGGCTGCCCATATCGCTTCGGGCAAGCCGGTCTGGGCCGAGTGCGGCGGCATGATGGCGCTGTTTGACACCCTGGTCACGGTGGACGGCCAGCGCCATGCGCAATGGGGGCTGCTGCCCGGTGAGGTCACCATGCACAAGCGGCTGGCGGCGCTGGGGCCACAACAGCTGCGCCTGTCCAGCGGCACGCTGCGCGGCCATACCTTTCACTACTCCACGACCGCCACACCGTTGCAGGCCAGCCTGCGCACCGCGCGCCCCGACACCGACCCCATGCCCGACGCGGGTGAGGCGCTCTGGCAGCAGGGTGCCGTGCGTGCCAGCTATTTCCATGCGTGGTTTCCGTCGTGTCCCGAGGCGGTGGTGGAACTGTTCACTGCACCACCGGGGGGCGGGGCATGACACAGGACCTGCTGGTCTTCTCCCCCGGCCCGCGGCGCATCGTCTGCCTGACCGAAGAGACCACCGAGTGGCTCTACCTGCTGGGGCAGGAGCAGCGCATCGTCGGCATCTCGGGCTACACCGTGCGGCCGCGCCGGGCGCGCGATGAGAAGCCACGCGTGAGCGCTTTCACCAGCGCGAAGATCGACAAGATTCTGGCATTGCAGCCCGACTGTGTGCTGGGTTTCTCCGACATGCAGGCGGACATCGCTGCCGAGCTGGTGCGCCGCGGTGTGCAGGTCACCATCTTCAACCAGCGCAGCGTGGCCGAGATTTTTTCCATGCTGTTCCAGCTGGCCGCCATGGTGGGCGAGGCAGAGCAGGGCGCGCAGCGCATTGCGCAGATACAGACGGATCTGCGCGCCATGCAGGCTGTGGTGGCCGTCAAAGTGGCGGCTGGCGCGCGCCGGCCCAGGGTGTTTTTTGAGGAATGGGATACGCCCCATATCAGCGCGATCCGGTGGGTGTCGGAGCTGCTGGACATTGCCGGTGGCGACGACTGTTTCCCGGAGCTGGCTTTGCAGTCCTTGGGAAAGAATCGCATCATTGCCGATGGCGCCGAGATCGTGGCGCGCAACCCGGACATCATTCTGGGCTCCTGGTGCGGCAAGAAATTCCGGCCCGAGACGGTGGCTGCGCGTGCAGGCTGGGAGGCCGTCAATGCGGTGCGGCACCAGCAGTTGTTCGAGATCAAGTCGCCCGACATCCTGCAGCCCGGTCCGGCTGCGCTGACGGACGGAGTGCAGAAGATGCACCAGATCATCGTGCAGTGGATGGATGCAGACCTCGCTGGAGCGTTCCCTTCATGGGCACACTGAGCGTTGCCAAGAGCGAACTGATTCTGGGCGGCCAGAAGAGCGGCAAGTCGCGGCGTGCCGAGCTGCTGGCGCGTCAGTGGCTGGCACAGTCGGCGGACCACTGTGCTGTGATGATCGCCACGGCGCAGCCCTGGGATGACGAGATGCACCAGCGCATAGCCCGCCACCAGGCCGACCGTGCCGTGCGCGTGCCCGGCATGCGGACGGTGGAAGAGCCGCTGGCGCTGGCCGAAGCCATCCGGACCCACAGCACCGCCCATACGCTGGTGGTGGTGGATTGCCTGACGCTGTGGCTCACCAACCTGCTGATGCCTGCTGACGCGACGCATTGTGAGCAAAATAGGCCTGCAGCCCCCGTGGAACGTGCACAGTCAGCTTCTCTTTTGATAGCAATCGAACAGGCACGAGGCCCGGTCGTGCTGGTGGGCAACGAGATTGGCCTGGGCGTCATCCCCATGGGGCGCGAGGTGCGAGCCTTTGTGGATGCCCTGGGGCGTTTGAACCAGGACGTGGCTGCCGCCTGCCAGCGCGTGACGCTGATGGCTGCGGGACTGCCGTTGACTTTGAAAGAAGTATCGTGAAATTGCCGTACACCGGACTCCTTTGCAGGCTTGTGCTTCTGCTGGCAGGCGAAGTGCCAGGGCGTTTTGCTCCGTGTCCCCCGCCCGCGTTGCGGGCTCCTCCTTTACCTGCGCAAAACACCCTGGCACTCCGCCTGCTGGCAGCGCTGTTTGTTGCATTCACCTTCGCAGGTGCGGCACACGCCCTGCAGATCGTCGATGACCGCGGTGTCACGGTCACGCTGCCAGCCTCGCCGCAGCGCATCGTCAGCCTGCTGCCTTCGCTGGCAGAGACGGTGTGTGCGCTGGACCAATGCCAGCGGCTCGTAGGCGTGGACCGTTACTCGGTGTACCCGGAGAGCCTGCGCAAGCTGCCGCAGGTGGGGGGCGGGCTGGATCCGAACGTGGAGGCCATCGTCGCGCTGCGGCCTGATGTGGTGCTGATGTCCAGATCCTCGCGGGCTGGTGCCCGGCTGGAGGCACTGGGCATCAAGGTGGTGGCGCTGGAGCCCAAGACCCACGCCGATGTGCAGCGCGTGATGCTCAAGGTCGGTCAATTGCTGGAGGTGCCTGACGCCCAGCGCATCTGGCGTGCCATTGACGCCGGGGTGTCGGCTGCGGCCCAGTCGCTGCCGGCCCATGCGCGCGGTGTGCGGGTGTATTTCGAGGTGAACCAGGGTCCCTATGCGGCCAGCGAGTCGTCGTTCATTGGCGAGACGCTTACCCGCCTTGGGGCCAGGAATGTCGTGCCGGGTGCGCTCGGCCCTTTTCCCAAGCTCAACCCGGAATTCGTGGTGCGGGCCAATCCGGACCTGATCATGATCGGCCAGCGCAGTGTGGATGCACTGCAGACCCGCCCCGGCTGGCAAACCATCCGTGCGCTGCGGGAGAAGCGGGTGTGTGACTTTCCGGCCGACCAGGCCGATGTGCTGGTGCGCCCCGGTCCGCGTATGGCCGAAGCGGCGCGCCTGATG
>ENA-UOWE01005947-UOWE01005947.1-activated-sludge-metagenome-genome-assembly--contig:-NODE-5947-length-10945-cov-5.096051_pt1 | contig 10945 bp, 9 predicted proteins | sample MGYA00249841_ERZ761562 | MGnify/ENA primary metagenome ERZ761562 (study PRJEB28883, sample SAMN05720200) | activated sludge metagenome | isolation source: Anaerobic digester | place: Japan... | reverse complement strand
GGCCCAGGCGTTGGAAGAAGGAGAGGCGGATTTTGCCACCCTGTTCCTGGCCACCGCCTTGGTACGTCGGGATCGGGGGGTCCCCCTGATGAACGTGGCCCAGATCGTCCAACGATCCTCCCTGGTGATCGTGGGACGGGAGGACCGGGGGGTGCGATCCCCCCGGGACCTGGCGGGGCGCCGGGTATCCCTCTGGGGAGAGGCCTTCGAGGCCCCCTACAGGGCATTTTTCGCCCTAGTGGGCATCTCCGTGGACGCCGTGCCCCAGCACCGTTCCGTGAACCTCTTCTTACGAGGAGGGGTGGATGCCTGCTGCGCCATGTACTACAACGAATACCACGCCATCTGGCAGGCGGGGCTCGACGAGGACCAGATCGAGCCCTTCTTTCTCCGGGACTGGGGGCTCGACTTCCCCGAAGACGGGCTCTACACCCTGGCTTCCACGGCGACGCGCTCCCCCGACCTGGCCCGGAACATCGCGGAGGGCACCCTGGAGGGGTGGCGTTTTGCCCAGGCGTCGCCGGACGTGGCACTGGATCTGGTGATGCGCCGGGCGGAGGACGCGGGGATCCCCGCCAACCGCCCCCACATGGCGTGGATGCTCACCCACATCCTCCCCGCCATCTTCCCCGACGACGGGGGCTCCGATTCCCCGGGAAAGCTCTCCCGGGAGGCCTATCTCCGCACCGCCCGAATCCTCGAGCGCCACGGCATCATCCGCCACATCGACCCCTTCGAGTCCTTCACCCTGGACGGAGTTTCCCGTGTTCCCTAGAGTTCGCACCCTCGCCGGACGCATGATCCTGCTTTTGGTCCTGGGGGGCGGAGGAGTCCTGGTCGCCCTGTCGGGCTATAACTATTACTCTTCCCTGAAAATCTTCCGAGAGGAGCTGCGCCTCCGGGCCCAGGCCACGGTGAAGGGGGCGGCAAACCGGGTGGAGAGTGTGGTGCGGAGCGTGGAAAAGGTCACCGAGGAACTGGCGCTGGCCCTCCGGATCTTAAGCCCCGACGCCGCCCTCCGCCACGCCCTGCTGGCGGCCACCCTGCGGGACCAGCCCGAGATCTTTTCCATCACCGCCGCCCTGGAGGGATCCGACGGGGCCGTCGCCTTGCTCCAGGCGGGGCGCCGCGCCCCGGGGACCTTCGTCCGGCCCCGGGATCCCCGGAGCTACCCCTACGCCACCTTGGACTGGTTCACCCTTCCCCGGGACCTGGGACGCCCCGCCTGGAGCGAGCCCTTCAGCTCCGCCGAAGGGGGCGCCCCGGACGACTCTCCGGAGGAGCGCCGTCAGCTCCGGGCCTCCTACGCCGTGCCCCTCTTCTTGGGCCCCGGACCGTCGGAGGGGTTTTTCGGCGTGGTGGCCTGCGACGTGTCCCTTGCCTGGCTTTCGGCCTACCTGGCCTCCCTCCCCCTGGATGGGGGTTACGCCTTTTTGCTGTCGGGAAATGGAACTTTCATCACCCACCCAAATCAGACCTACATCATGCAAGAGACCATCTTCAGCGTGGCGGAGGCCTTCGATGACGCCCCCTTGCGCCAACTGGGGCAGCGCATGGTGCGAGGAGAAACGGGCTTTGCCGCATTGCATAATCCCTCCACCACCAAGGACTACTGGATCGGCTTTTCCCCCGTCCCCGCCACGGGGTGGTCCCTGGGGGTGCTCTACCCCCAGGACAGTCTTCTGGAAGCCCTGGGGAAATGGAGCCGCCAGGAGCTGACGCTGGGGGCCCTGGGGCTTTTGCTCCTCGCCGCCCTGGTGGTGATGGTGTGCCGCTCCGTCACGTCCCCCCTGCGGGAGCTCGACACGGCGGTGCAGCGCCTTTCCGCCGACAATCTGCACGCCCCGTTGCCCTCCGTGGAAGGGGTGGACGAGGTGGCCCGCCTGGGACGGTCTTTTGCCATCATGGTGCGGGATCTCCGGGCCCACATGGCGGAGCTCCAGGCCGCCACCGCCGCCCGGGAGCGCATTGAAAGCGATCTGCGCATCGCCCACGAGATCCAGATGTCCTTGGTGCCCCGGATTTTCCCTCCGGTGCGGGGGCTGGAGATCGCCGCCCTGCTGGATCCCGCCCGGGAGGTGGGGGGAGATTTCTACGACGCCTTCCCTCTAGACCAGGACCTCTGGGCCTTCGCGGTGGGAGACGTGTCGGGCAAGGGCGTTCCCGCCGCCCTCTTCATGGCGGTGACCCGCACTCTGCTGCGGGGGCTGGCCCCCACGGAACGGGCCCCCGGGCTCCTGATGGCCCGCCTCAACGACGAGCTGGCGGCGGAAAACGACACCTGCATGTTTGTTACCCTCTTTTACGGCGTGGTGCGCCCCTCCACGGGGGAGCTCCGCTACGCCAGCGCGGGGCACCCCCTTCCTCTGCGCCTTGCTCCCGGAGAGCCCGTGCGCCCTCTGCCCCGGGTTTCGGGGCCCCTGGCGGGCCCCCTGGGGGGCATGACCTTTCAGGAGGGAAGCGCCACACTGGCCTCCGGCGAAGCGCTCCTGGGGTACACCGACGGCGTCACCGAGGCCCTGGATCCCGAGGGGACCCTCTACGGCGAAGAGCGCCTGGTGGCTTTTCTCGAAGCCCACCGGGCCCTGGAGCCGAAGGAACTGATGGAAGCCCTGCGGCGGGAGCTGCGATGCTTCGCCCAGGAGGCCCCCCAGTCCGACGACATCACGCTGATGATCCTCCGGAAAAGCGCGACGGCAGACTCCTGAGCAGGGCCCCCGCATGGCGTTTCGTCCCCCGCCCCCCAGCACCCCCACCTCTCTGGAGCGCCAGGAAACGGCGGCGAGGACGGCGGCGGTCTCCCGGAAGTCGGAGGGGTTTTGGCTGTCGCTCCAGGGAGCTCGCGCCAGATGCCGGAGCTCGTTTTCCAGAAAAACCACGGGTTTCGAGCCATCGGCATCTTGTGCCAGTTCGGGAAGGGCCGACCGGATCATGGGGTAAAAGAACTTGCCGATGAAGTCCTCTCAGAGTTCGACGTCGAAGCGCCGCCCAACGTCGTTCTTATCCTGCGCATGCTGTGGGTGTCTGTGGGTCACCGACCTCGCCCCCTTGGGCTGGATTCTCACGAAGACAGCACAACGGGACACCCAGGGGGAGCCCCGGAGGACATTCTCGGGCGGCCGGAGCCCGGGGGCGTTTTCGAAGGGGTGCTCCAGGCAAGACGTGCGGTGGCGGTCGTCTGGGCGTGCTGTGGCGGCAATCGTTTGGACGTGTGGCCGCAATCTCCTGTAGGGGCGAAAAATATGCTCGCCCCTACATATTTCATCCGGTGTTGTCGACATGAACCGGGGAAAGCCCCCAACGCATTTCACCCCGCGTCGCATGACGCGGGGCTTGGGGATTGTCTCTCCGTCGTGCGTTCCACTATACTCTTCTTGCAAAAAACCCGGAGCGGGGGCACCTCCTGTTCCGGTTACGAAGGGTGGCGATGTTTGTGCGCATATCGCGGTGTGGCTTCCTCTTTCTTCATCCCGGCGAACCGGGAGATCTCCGGTGGCGAAAGACCTTTGCAACACCGGAATTCACCATGGAAATCCGGGGCGTGGCCTCCCCCGAGGAGGGGGAAACGGCGGCCCGGGAGCTGCGAGACGGCGGGGTCCAGATCCTCGACCTCTGCGGAGGCTTCGACGATGAGCTCACCGCCCGCATCGTGGCCGCCGTGGAAGGAAAGATCGCCGTGGGGGCCAGACGCCCCGCCGCCGGATCCCCCCCACCCCCCGACGCTCCCCGACGATATGGCTTCATCTTCAAAGGGCCCGGCATGGTCCCGGAGCATTGCCAGGAGACCTTCGAGGCGCCGGGGTATTTCCTGGAAGTCCGGGGCGTGTCCTCCGTCGAAGAGGGGGAAATCGCGGCCCGGGAGATGGGCGACCGGGGCGTGACCATCCTGGGGCTCTGCGGAGGTTTCAACGATGAGCTCACCGCCCGCATCATGGCCGCCGTGGGGGGAAAGGTCGCCGTGGGGACCGTACGCTATGCCCCCGAGGAGGCGGCCAAGATCTCACACCTCCTAGGGCTCCCCGAGGCGTGACCTCGCGCCCTGAAACCCGCCCCGCCGCCGCCCTCCGCAAGATGAAACATCACGGTGGAGGGCGCTCTGGGGGGCAAAGGGTGTTATAATTCTCCTAACGTCACCGTGCCGAGGGCACCCTTGAGGCTCCGCCAACGGGCACCCCGGCGGTGGTCGTGGTTCCGCTCGTCGAAAAAAGTCGGCCTTCCGTAAAAGGACTTACGCACCCATCGCGGGAAGGGGGCGATGTTTGTGGCATCTCGGGGGGGAAGGTTCCGCGTGAGGGGCCTCGGGCGCCTTTTCAGGGGGGTGGCCCTTTTGTTTGTTTGGGTTTTGGGGCCCGCCGCCGGGGCAACGCCCCCTCTCCGAGTGGGGATTTACGAAAACCGCCCTAAGGTCTTCACCGAGGCCTCGGGTGTCCCGGCGGGGATCTTCGTGGACATTATCGAAGCCATCGCCGATCGGGAAGGATGGACGCTGGAGTACGTGCGGGGCACCTAGCGAGAGGGGCTCACCCGTATGGCCTCGGGAGAGATCGACCTCATGCCGGACGTGGCCTACAGCAGCCAACGGGGGGAACTATACGCGTTCCACCACGAACCCGTGGTCTCCGACTGGTTTCAGCTCTTCGCCCGACCTTCGGCAAAGATCCGCTCCGTTCTGGATCTGGAGCGCAAGCGAGTGGCGGTGTTGGAAGGGTCCATTCAGCAGGAATCCTTCTGCAAGACCGTGCAGGATTTCAACATCTCCATCGACCTCATACCCTTTCCCTCCTTTGTCGAAGCCTTCGTCGCCGTGACGAGCGGCAGCGCCGACGCAGTCATATCCAACCGATTCAACGCCCCCTTCCTCCGCCAGGAGTATGCCCTGGAGGACACGGCGGTGATCTTCAGCCCCACCCGGGTGTATTTCGCCGCCCCGAAAGGGAAAAATCCCGCTCTGCTGGACGCCCTGGATCGAAACCTCCAGCACCTCAAGAAGGATCCGCACTCGGCGTACTTCGACGCCCTCCGGCGGTGGGCCGCCGAAGAGATCCCCCAAGAACTCCCCCACTGGGTCCTTGCCACAGGGGGGGTGACGTTGTTCCTTGCCCTTCTGGCGCTGGTGAACATGGTGGCCCTGAAGCGGCTGGTGAACGCCAAAACCAAGGAGCTCCGGGCCCTGGCGCACCAGCTCGGCGCCGCAGGGCGCCAGTGGCGCGCCACCTTCGACGCGGTGCAGGACGCCATCTGGGTGCTGGACGTAGAAGGAAGAATACTGCACTCCAACACCGCCGCCCATCGCCTTTTCCTCACGTCCCCCGAGGACAGCCGGGAACTGCGCTGTTGGGAGGCGGCCCACGGCCGCAACGGGCCCATCGATGACTGCCCTCTGATGGTCTCGAAAAGAACCCTACGCCGCAGTATCGGCACGGTGGACGCCGGAGACCGAAAACTCTCGGTGACGGTGGATCCCATCTGCGACGAGGAGGGGCAGCTCGCGGGGTTCGTGCACCTGGTGAGCGACGTCACCGACAAAATTCGGTCGGAAGAGGAGCTGGAGCAATACCGACAAGGGCTGGAAGATCTGGTGCGGCAACGAACCCGAGAGCTGGAAGACGCCAATGCCGACCTTCTCCGGGCAAAAATGGCGGCGGAATCCGCCGATAAGCTCAAGTCCGCCTTCCTGGCCACCATGTCCCACGAGCTGCGCACTCCATTAAACTCCATCATCGGCTTCACCGGCATTCTGCTCCAGGGGCTGGCGGGCTCCCTGAACGAGGAGCAGGACAAGCAGATGCGCATGGTGCAGGGCAGCGCCCGTCACCTTCTGGCCCTCATCAACGACGTGCTGGACATCTCCAAGATCGAAGCGGGGAGGATGGTCCTCGCCCGAGAGGCCTTCCCTCTGGCCCCCATGGTGGAAAAGGTGGTGCAGAGCGTAGCCCCCACGGCCCAACAGAAGGGGCTCACCCTCTCCTGCCACATTGGCGACGACGTGGGCGAGCTGGAGGGAGATCAGCGCCGGGTGGAGCAGATCCTCATGAACCTCCTCAGCAACGCCATCAAGTTCACCCCCCAGGGGCGCGTATCGGTGACCTGCTCCCGGGAAAACGACACGGTGACCCTGGCGGTGCGGGACACGGGGATCGGCATCGGCGCCGAGGACCTCGCCACCCTCTTCCGTCCCTTCCAACAGATCGAAACGGGGCGAACCCGGCAGTTCGACGGCACCGGCCTGGGGCTTCACATCTGCAAACGCCTGGGGGAGCTCATGGGGGGATCCATCACGGCCGAAAGCGTGCCCCAAGTGGGCAGCGTCTTCACGTTGCGCCTTCCAGCGAAAGGAGCGGAGGTCCATGCCCCCGACGAAGATCCTCATCATTGAAGACAACGAACAGAACATGTACCTCATGCGCTTCCTGCTGGAGAAGCACCGGTTCGACGTCCGGGAGGCCTGGGACGGGAAAGAGGGCATCGCCATGGCCCTACGGGAGCCCCCTGACATGATCCTCCTGGACATCCAGTTGCCCCTGATGGACGGATACGCCGTGGCCCGGGAGCTCCGGTCCCATGAGGAAACTTCCGCCGTGCCTATCGTGGCGGTGACTTCCTACGCCATGCCCGACGACCGGAGCAGATGCCTTGCAGCGGGAGCCACGGATTACATCGAAAAGCCCATCGACCCGGAGACCTTTGTGAGGCAGATCAGCAATCATCTGCCCCGCGAGGCCTGACCCCGGGGCCGCCCCCGGAGGGAGACGGAGGGATGAACGTCCTCATCGTGGACGACAAGGCGGAAAACCTATACCTTCTTCAGGCCATCCTCGCGGGCCACGAGTTTTTTGTGGCCTCTGCCCGCGAGGGAAGGGAAGCCCTGGAGAAGGCCCACCAGTCCCCACCCGACCTGATCATCAGCGACATCCTCATGCCGGGCATGGACGGCTTTGCCCTGTGCCGGGAGTGGCGTCAGGCCCCGGAGCTAAAGGACATCCCCTTCATGTTCTACACGGCCACCTACACCGACCCCCAGGACAAACAGTTTGCCCTGGACCTGGGTGCCGATCGCTTCCTGATCAAACCCATGGAGCCGGACGCGTTCATGGTCGAAGTGCGACAGGTCCTGGAGGACCGAGCCTCCTTCCCCGGCATTGCCGTCCGCCAGCCCTGTGCCACCGAAGCCGTCATCATGCGGCAGTACAATCAGGCACTCATACGAAAGCTGGAAAAAAAGCTGGACGATCGGGAGCGTGATCTGGCACTCCTGGCGGAGAGCGAACGCCGCTTGGACGAAATCAACCGGATCCTTCGAGGGGTACACCTGGTGAGCCACCTCATCGCCCAGGAAAAAGAACCCGCAAACTTGCTTCGCCTCGCCTGCGAAGGGTTGGTGCGGGGACAGAGCTTTCCATCGGCCTGGGCGGTGCGATTTCCCGAGGGTCTTTCCACCCCCGAAGGGTTCCAGAGCGGCTTACCCGAGGCACTTTTTCGGACCTTTTTAAAACTATTCCATGACGGAGAGCTCCCCCCCTGTTGCCAAAAAAGGGAGGATCGCACCGAAAGACCTTGCCACGACCGTTCATCCCCCTGCCCCCTGGAGAAAATTTCGCCATCGCAGCCTTGGATCGTCCATCCTTTGGAGCACGAAGGGCAGATCTTCGGCTTCCTGGGGCTAACCCCATCACCCATCGCCGCCTCCACCCCCGAGGCATTATCCCTGAGCCGGGAGGTGGCCGCCGACCTGGCCTTCGCCCTCCACACCATGCGGGAGGAAAACCGGCGCCGACAGGCGGAAGCTCTTAGGCGCGCCATCTTCGACCACGCCCAAGACGGCATCATCCTGGTCCGGGGGGACTCCCTTCGCATCGTCATGGCCAACGAGGCCATGGCCCGGCTCCTGGGAATCCCCGTCGAGGAGCTGGTCCTTCTCTCCATAGAAGACATCCATGCCCCCGAGGACCTCCCCCGGATGCGTCACCTCTTTGAAGCCGTGGCGACCAAGGAACCTCACCTTTTCTGCGACGTGCCCCTGAAGCGTCGGGACGGCAGCGTGGTGCTTACCGACGTGAACTCTTGCCCCCTGGAATTGGAGGGACACCTTCACTCCCTGGGAATCTTCCGAGATATCACCCGCCGCAAGGAGGCGGAAGATCGCATAACCCAGCTCCTGCGCGACAAGGAACTCTTGTTGCACGAGGTCCACCACCGAATAAAAAACAACATGGCCTCCATCTCCAGCATGCTGCGCCTCCAGGCGAGGCAACAGAAAAACACCGACATAACCCACGAGCTAGATGACGCCGCTTGCCGGGTACAGAGCGCGGCGGTGCTCTACGACCGGATCTATCGGAGCCAGAGGGTCTGCGACATTTCCCTAAAGAGCTATCTCCCCTCGCTGTTGCAGGAGATCCTTCAATCCTTTCCCCACCAAGAGAGTATTGCCGTAGAGACCGCCCTGGACGACACGAAGGCCTGCACGAACTTCGTCTTTGGCCTGGGCATCGTCGTCACCGAGCTGGCCACCAACGCCCTTAAACACGCCTTTTGCGGAAGGGATCGGGGGCGCCTCCGCCTCGCCGCCTTCCGGGAAGAGGAGCGCTTTGTCTTGGAGTTCGAAGACGACGGCGTGGGCCTCCCCGAGGAGTTCTCCCTGGACGCCCCGGCGGGGTTTGGCCTCCACCTGGTCCAGATCTTGGTGCTCCATTTTCAAGGCACCATTACGGCGAAGGGAAATGGGGGCACCCGGTTCCGCATGGAGTATCCCCTGGCGGAGGTCGTGGCGGGGTGCTCCTAACCCCCTCCCCCTGCTCCGCTTTCTTTTCCGCCAAGACTTAGGGCCGGTAAAGCCCCGGCGGGGTTTACCGGCCCGAGGTTTGCCCTGGGACGGGGACCTCGCCGCCCCCGAGCACGAAAATTAAGAGGCTATTCTTTAATGTACGAGCAGATATACTCCGAAATGCCGTCGCAGCGGTAGGAAAATCGGCTGTTTCCCGGGACGTCGAAAAACTCCCCCGCCGAGACCTTCGTCCAGGTGGAGCTTCCGGGAAGGAGCACTTCGGCGGTGCCCGCCACGATCTCCATGTGCTCTCGGTCTCCCGTGCCGAAGCTGTACTCCCCGGGGAGAACCGCCCCGACGGTCTTGCGGGTGCCGTCGGCGAAGAGCACCGTGTGGCTGATCACCTTGCCGTCAAAATAGACGTTCGCCTTGGTCAGGACCGTTACGTTCTCGAAGCGCTCCGTCATGTTCCCGCCTCCTTCAAGTGGGTCAAGCCTTGGGGGATGGGCTCCCCCTCCTTCGGAGTATATCTCACTCTTCGCCCTTTCCAAACCCCTAGAAAACCTTCGGGCGTCACGGAGGGGGGCACAGAACGGGGCAAAACATCCCCCCAGCCTCCCGTCCCTCCCATCAAAGGGCGAAGGCCCGGGAGTTTGGGGTTATAATGGCTCCAGACGGGATCTTTTCGCAGGAGGAATGCCCATGGCCCCGCGCCGACCCGGGCCCGGGCCGCAAGGATCGGCCCGGGAATCCTTTTCCCTTTACAACGACGTTTCCCCGGTGCGGGGTCGGTTTATCTCTCGCCGGGATCGCTTCACCGTGCGCTGCGCCCCCGAGGGGAGCGAGGAAAGCTGGGCTCATCTGCCCAATCCCGGCAGGCTCTGGGAGCACCTGATCCCCGGGGCGACCCTGCGCCTCCTCCCGGCCCGCCGGGGGGGCATGCCCTGGCGGGTGGTGGGGGTGGACGCCCCCGAAGGCACGGTGATGCTTGACACCATCCGTTCCAACGAGGCGGTGCGATGGCTCCTGGAGCACCGCCTGGTGCCGGGCTTCGAGGAGGCCCGGGTGGTGCGCTCCGAGGCGGTCCACGGCGACAGCCGGTTCGATTTCGAGCTGGAGGAGGGGGGCAAACCCCTTTTCCTGGAGGTAAAAAGCTGCACCCTCTTTTCCGGAGGGGTGGCCATGTTCCCCGACGCCCCCACGGAGCGGGGACGGCGACACCTGGAAGGGCTCGCCGCTCTGGCCTCCCGGGGGACCCCCGGGGGGGTGCTCTTCCTCATCCAATCCGCCGCCGTGCGGGGCTTTTTGCCCGATTTCCACACTGATCCCGCCTTCGCCGAAGCCTTTGCGGCGTGCGCCCCCCGGCTGCGGGTGCGGGCCCTGGGGGTGGACTGGACCCCGGAGCTCTCCCTGCGTCTGCCCGGGCGCCCCGTGCCCTTCCTTCGGGATACCCTGCTGCGGGAAAATCATGACCGAGGTACGCTCCTGGAAGCCCTTTCCCCCAAGGCTCCCGTCCCCTTCGACCTCGGAGAAAGGGGCACGATGTTGGAACCCGGACACTACGTCTACGGGGAGGACCTCCCCCAGGGGCTCCACCAGGCGGCGCGCCGAAGGCGAAGGGGTTTTGCCCTCCGCCTCCGGGGCGCCCCCGACCCCGGAGCTTCCACCGCCACCCCCCTGCCCATCCGGAGCTCCACCCCCCTGGCCGAGGAGGCGTTCCAGAGGCTGGCCCCCCTGGGAGAAGTCCTCCTTCGCCAAACTGACCCCGGGAGTTTTCTAGTGCGCCTGCCCATCCCCCCCCTGGCGCACCGCGCCGTGGTGGACCTGCTCTTTTTCCTCCGCATGGGACGCCTCGCTCCCCCGGAGGAAGGCCCCTCGGGGGGCTTTAGGTAATGGATTTTGATCTTTTAGGAGGGAAGGCCATGGACAAGGTGATCCTGGTGACGGGGTGCTCGTCGGGGATCGGAAGGCATCTGGTGACGGCCCTGGCCCAGGCGGGGTACCGGGTGGCGGCCTCGGCTCGACGGCCGGAAAGCCTCGCCGACCTCCCCGCCGCCATGACGCTGCCGCTGGACGTGACGGCCCTCGAGGGGGCGTCCGAAGCGGTGGACAGATCGGAAGAGCACAGTCTGAACTCCAGTCACGGATACCAAGCTCGTATGCCGTCTTCTGCTTGAAAAA
>ENA-UOWE01005941-UOWE01005941.1-activated-sludge-metagenome-genome-assembly--contig:-NODE-5941-length-10949-cov-5.553883_pt1 | contig 10949 bp, 9 predicted proteins | sample MGYA00249841_ERZ761562 | MGnify/ENA primary metagenome ERZ761562 (study PRJEB28883, sample SAMN05720200) | activated sludge metagenome | isolation source: Anaerobic digester | place: Japan... | reverse complement strand
CTTTGGTGGATCAAATGAATCAGGCGATTGAAAATATCTGGGTTGATGAGTCAACTGGCCTCTTGAGATTTTCTTTGCGCAAAGAATTTGCCCAGCAGCACGAGAACGCCAGCAATTTTAGCGAAGCGCTCAAAATTGTGGAACAGACATTCTCTCAAATCCGGCAGAATTCATATAACCGCCTAAAGGAAGTGGGTAATGGCTGAGCAAGATAATTTTTGGGAAGATCTGGCCCAAAAGCAGGGCTTACCCAACCCCAAGGCCATGCCTAGCGCCAAGGATTATTGGGAGGCGTTAAGTAGAAAGGAGGCTGTTCCACAAGACGCCATTGTCATCGGGCAGCATACTGAAATTGACTCAAAAGTCTATCTGCCGCTAAAGGCGTTTTCCACACACATTCACGTCATTGGGGCGACTAATACTGGCAAAAGCTATTTCATGGAAGCGTTGTTTAGAGATATAATTAGCAGGGGACATGGGGCCTGCTTAATTGATCCGCACAACCAGCTGTATCAGAACATGGTCAACTATTTGTCTCATTTTCCTGAATTAGCCGAAAAGGTTATCTTATTCAATCCTGGGCAAAAAGAAGATAAATTTGTAGGATTTAACCCCTTGCGGCAGTCCAGAATATTTCCGGAAATATCCACCCAGGTTAAGTATATAACCGTGGGTGCGGCCAAAGTGTGGGAAGAGGAGTCCAAGAATACGCCGCTGCTGCGGCGCAATATGGGCAACATGCTTTTCCCGTTAATTGAGGGCGGCTGGACCATGCGACAGGCAGAGGCTTTCATTGATTTGGAAAGTTCTGCCAAACGTAGGGTTCTGGTTAATTGTACGAAAAGGGAGCGGGTGCTGCGCGATTGGCAGACATTTGAAAGAATGACTTTAAGCCAAAAGCTTGATAAGTTGGGTAGTTTGCAGAACCGCATGCCTGAATTTTTGGACAGCAAGGCGGTGCGTTATACGATCGGCCGCATAAAAAATGTACTGGATGTGGAAGATATAATTGAAAACGGCAAAATATTGCTGTGCAATTTTTCAGCCAACCAGAATTTGCTTTCCGATGATGACGCTTATATGTTGGGTGTGTTGCTGGTTAACGAGATGACTAATTATGCCAAGAGCTGCCGTACCAGAGAAATGGCGCGGGCACGCCCGTTTTATCTGTTTATTGACGAGCTGCAGAATTTCTTGTCGCCAGATGTTGGGGAAATATTAGACGAGTGCCGCAAATTTGGCCTGCACATGGTTTTGGCTCATCAGCATTTAGCGCAACTCAGAAGCCAGGATCCGCTGCTTTATCACTCGGTCATGACCAATGCCAGAACTAAAGTTATTTTCGGCGGTCTGACCTGGGATGATCTGGAAATTTTGGAAAAAGAAGTTTTCGCCGGCACGCACGACTTAAAGGAAATTAAAGAAGAAATCCGGCAGCGCGTGGTGGTAGATTATGATATTAAAGAGTATTTGGTGCGCGGTGGCTCATCTACGTCGAGCTGGTCGCATTCTGAAAGTAATATGGAGGGCTCCTCAGACGCCGAGACCATGGCGCAAATGTTTTCTGAAAGCGGCAATCAAGAAGCGATTAATCCGGTGCTGTATACCATGCATGGTTCAAGTTCGGGCGTTTCCTCTGGTCATTCCCGGGCGAGCGGGAACGCGGACAGTGAAGGGCACAGTGAAGGCCGGTCGTGGTCTGAGGTACCGATGTTAATTCCGGTCATGGACGAGGTGACCACCTCTAGACAGTTTTATAACCTGGATGAGCAGCGCTATAAAAACATTGTTAAATTGAAGCAACAGCCAACGCAATTTGCCTATATAAAAGTCCTGGAAAAGCCGCCAGTGCCAGTTAAAATCACCCACGTGGTCGATTTTGTGGCTGACGAAGAAAAGCAGCAGAAGCTCCATGAAATATCCTACCAGCAGAACGAACGCTATTATATGACCGAGGAAGAAATTGAGGCTGAGTTTGTTGAGACGGATAATAAAATTCAAAAACTGCTGGACGATGAAAAAAAAGAGCCAGAAGATTTTAGAGAATAAATAAAATATATGCTTGAGAAACAAAAACGCCAATCCCGCTATGTGCGTCCGACTGAGGAGCAGCTGGGCCGCATAGAAATTCAGCCTAAAGATTTAGACATCATTCGTCTGGTTTATAGCTACCGCTTTATCAGAACCGATCAGCTTGTGGCCCTCACGCCAGGCGATCGCTCGTCTTTAGAAAAGCGCCTTAGAAAGCTATGGGAACACCGCTTTTTAGAGCGCTATTTTTTGCCAGTGGTTAACGGCCGCGAACCTGTTACCCGCAGGGCCATTTATTCTTTGGATTATCGCGGGGGTAATCTGTTAATCAAAAACGATAAAGCGGATCCGTCGCACATCAAACATATCTTACGGAACAACAAACCAGAGTATTCTTATGTTGAGCACCAGTTGATGGGCGGCCAGTTCCGGGCAACCTTAAGCCTGGCCCTGGCCAAAAGTAAAAAGGGAAGGATTCTGTTTTGGCGGCAGGATAAAGAGATCCGCGATTATGTTGAAATCGCTGACCGGCGAGGCCACAAGGAAAATTTGCCTATTGCTCCGGATGGTTTTTTCTGCCTTGAAGATGAGCGGGGCAAGATGTACTGGTTTTTGGAAATCGACCGCTACACCATGAGCGGCCCCAGATGGCTGGATAAAATGCGCGCCTATTATCACTGGTATGATCAAAAGAAGTACCAGGAGAAATTTAATATTAAAAACTTTCGCGTGTTGACTGTTTGCCCCACGGCCTTTCAGCGCGACGCCAGGCTGGAAATAACCAAGAAAGTGAAAATAAACCAGGTGGGGAGCATGCAGGAGGCGGTCGGGATTAATCTTTTTTGGTTTTTGTCTGAGACGGATTATACATTAGATAGTCCCCAAAGTCTTTTGGCACAGGTTTTCAGGGTCGCCAAGAAAGACAAAGAAAACGGACATCATATATTAGAATAGGCAACGGATATTTTATTGTTTTGAAAAAGCGAACCCTTCCGATGCTTTGTCTTCAAAATTTAAAAATCTTAGAAGTGCAAAAATATGATAACCAATAAGATAAGTCTAGATTTTGCAGAGATCGAGATAGAATAGGATCGCGGAATGCTTAAAATATTTATAAGTCATTCTTGGGGTGATAATGCTGCCGCAAAAAAATTGGCTGATTTATTAAAGAGGGGCGGCATAGAGGTTCGAATAGATTTTCAAATTCCCGCCGGATATAGTTGGCAGAAACATGTCAACGACGCAATAACATGGTGTGATGTTTTTATACTTCTTTGGTCAAAAAAGGCCGAAGTTTCTCATTGGGTGAATCTGGAATTAGAGGCAGCGCTTCAGCTTATTAATAAAAGAATTATTCCGTGTTTGCTTGACGATACAAAACGGCCGCCCCTCATTGGAAGTAGGGTTTACATAGATTTTAAAGACTTTGAAGGTGGGTATAAATCATTATCGGACAACTTAAAACTAAATGTAAATGGAGAAAATGCCAAGGAGCCGCCAATATTATTAATTGAAAACGTGAAGACAATGCTGAAACATAATAATTTTTATGATTCTGATTATAACAAGGCCGGGATGGGGATAAAAAATAATTTCGAAGAGAGTACAAATAAGGGATATAAAATTGTTAAAGACAAAGAAAGTGGATTAATATGGCAAAAGGCCGGCTCCGCGTATCCTATGGGATTTGGGGCGGTTTCTGGCTGGATAAAAAAACAAAATGAAATAAGATATGCGGGCTTAAATGAATGGAGGCTACCAAGGCTAGAGGAGGCAATGGCGTTGATGCGGCCCCTTAAAAACAAGAGGGGGTTGTATATTGATGAAATTTTTGATAATATGCAAACGGCAATTTGGACGTCAGATATAATTAAAAAAGACGTGCCTTGGGTTGTATTTTATAATATTGGTAGTTGTTCTAGAGGATATTTGTTATTGTATGAATACTATATTCGTGCGGTTCATAATGGTGAGGCAGGAGTTTGGGTTTTATAAAATATTAAAGTTATGCTTGCAATTAAGAGGAAAATAAGATACTTTAAAGCAGAATTCTCTTTACAGAAGTCCAAGAAGACCTATCACAGAGGCGGCGGAGAAAAGATGAGGGGTGTACATCAAAAAGGCCATACTGTAATAACAGCATGGCCTTTTTTTAATAACCCTAAAAGCCAGATTATAAAATTGCTCTCTAATTATCCCTTACCACAAAACAAACAACAATGTTCTTAATGTGCCTAAAAACATCTCAAATAACTTATATAAATTTAAAAAATAAAATCCAAAAAGTCAACATTTATTAATAATATTTATTTAATTTGTGTTGGTGGAGGAAATGGCCATGGATATTCCTTTTGTTGAGGTGGGCGCCAAAAGAAATTTAGATTATTTAGTGGACTGTCTATCGAAGTTTAATCGTGGTGCAAATGAAATTGTTTTGAGATCTGTTGTGGGTAGTGTGTCGAAGGGCATGAGGGTTGCCCAGATTTTACTTGATAGCTTCAATAATATAGAACTCGGAGAAACGCGCGTTGAAAAAATTAAGATAGCAGACAAACAATCCCTCTGTTTAAAAATAAATCTTAAATTTAATGATGTCCTGAGGACCACATCGAGCAATATGAATATACTTAATAAAGAATTCAGAGAAACTCAGGGGAAATTAATTATTAAATATCCAATTTATAGCATTTTAATTGATTATTTGCTTTATAATAATACAAATATATATATTAGCAATTCGGATCAAGCGGAAATTAATGATCGATGGTCTATTACTATAACAAAAGACAAATGGAATTTTAAGTGCTGCGCAGAAAGTAATTTAACGGATAATGAAAAAAGGAGGAAAATGTATACTAATCTATGTGCAGCATACTATCGAAGTGGTTTATTGGTACCGCAGAACTGGAAAGAGATTGCTGCAAAGCTATCTCAAACCGATGATGTGGTTATAGGTATAGACACAAATATTTTACTTAATTCAACGCTTAGTGAGCATTTTCTTTATTCTCTTTATCTGATCAACTCAAAAGACTATGTGCAGACACCAAATTGGGTGCTAGTTGTGATACCAAGCGCCGTGATACATGAACTTGAGCAGGGGACAAACAGTCGCGACGTCGAAGGGAATTTAAGCATGTATGGCCGGGTGGGATTCAGGGCCTTGGGAGAGATACTTGAGCTTACACAATGCATAGATTTAGCTGGTATAAGCCTAATTATATCTGGCGAAGCTAACCCAATTTTAGATTTGAGAGTTGAATTGAGGGGGCTTCGAGAAGATTATGCTAAAACAAATTTTGAAAAAAAATCTGATTTTGATAAAAAACATGAAAGATATATTTCCCCCAAAACATCAAGTGGCGATACTATTATAAGAGATCAATTCAAGAATTTTCTTAGGAAGATTGATTTTTTTGATGGTGGCTCATTCTTTTTGACTACCGACAAAACAAATGCGGCCCTTGCCCAAACAGAAGGATTACAGGCCATTTATTATAAGTTGCCCTACTATGTGGCGGCCCAGGGCGAGGTAGGGCCATATTCGCTGGCCTGTAATGATGGCACAGAGGATATTGTTATGCCCGTATCGATAGGAAAAGTAATATATGAGTTGGCTGTTCAGTTCGGTTCAATTAAAATCAGTTGGGACAAAACCAAAAGCGACAAGCAAAGCATCGAGGTGTTTTGTGACAAAAAAGGAGAATCGCTTGATCATTGGTTGCATAAAAATTTATTGATCTCAAAACAAGATTTTGAGAAAATATGCAAGTTCTATAGCGGAAAAGTCCCTTTGGATAGTATAAAAGAAGGCATTTGGGATGAAATTGTTAGACAATTGGTAAAGGGAGATATTTATTAAAAGTTCAAACTAAAAGGAGAGGATGATATGAGATATATTCGAACTTTTCAGCCCGAGAAGGGCGGTTGCTTTGTTCTAATGCCTTTTGGCGGAACCGCGGCAGAACAAGAACTTAACTGGAACGATATTTATGATGAAGTTATAGTAAATGTAGTCCAGCGGGTTGGCATGACGCCCAGCAAATTAAGCGACATGTATAGTACGGGCTCAATGATGGAGCAGAACTGGCAAAGCATACAAAAAGCGGAATTGGTGATAGCCAATCTTTGTGGACGAGATCCGAATGTTCTTTATTCTCTTGCCCTGGCTCATGTTATTGGTAAGCCCATTATTCTGGTGGCGATGGATGAGAAAGAGGTCCCCGTTGATCTAAGAGAATATTTTGTAATTAAATATAAACAAAACGAGCAAAACGCTTCTTTTAAATTTTCAATAGACCTAGAGAAAGCAATAATACAGGCCAGATCTCAACCCGCCGCGGCAGAGATGGAATTAAGGCCGATTTGGGGCTCGGATGGCGCTGGACCAGAAGTAGAAGCTAAAGTACTAAGTGTTGCAGAAGCGGTCGCTGTCGTAGAACATGGCGACAAGCAGGGTATCTTGAATGCCGAAAATTATTCATGGAGCAGGCGCAATTTTAAATTAACCAGCGTCCTTGAGGTTGGCAAGGCGGTAAAGGGCCATTTTTTCAATGGCCCGAATAAAGAATTAAAGTTTTCTTGTATAGATGAAAAGAATAATCCTTGGCTTATACTGGAAAAAAATTTCCCAAAGAATGAAGAGAAGCCTGGAATAGTTGTTGGTGTTATTGCTGCGGGCATATTTATTAGGTTAGACAAGGCGCATAGAATTGATAGTCTTATTCATGCGGAAAATCTCCCGAAGGGCACTTCTTTCCAGGTGGGCGATGAAATAATATTTAAAACTATTAGTATTGATACTAAGAACAGAGTGAGTAATTTGGCGTTTGTTCGCAAACTGGTCTCGCAAGACCCCTATGCGATTGGCAAACAAGTGACGGGTAAAATTATTCGCGCCAATTATGATAAAGGATATGTGCTTATTGAATATGAAGAAGGTATTAGGCCCGGGGGGCTTGATAAGGGACATATGTCTCCCAAGCTGCTGCAGCAGTTTAACCAGGGAGAAGTGGCCATCGGCCTTGAGATCAAAGTAGAAGTTATCGTTCGCAATAAAGAAGAAAATAAAGTTTGGTTTAAGGAACTCATTTGATGGCCATTGTGTTTTGACATTAGTGAATTTATGTAATGCGATAAGGCCGAAGGGCACCGCATAAAATTTGAAAAAATGCGCTTAAGATCGTTTCTTAAGCGCATTTTTAATTTATTGGCTTTTGCCGCATGGATTGTATGAATTGTACCATAGCAGCCCAGCAGCAGGTTGGGCGGATAGCCCTAGAAAAGTAGACGCGTTACGATTAAAAGGACAATTACTTGGGTAACATAAAACGGTAAAACAGAGAATGATTTGAGCGCCCGCCAAGCGTTACTTGTGGAGAGGGGGCTTTGTCCAGGTGGAATGATAACAAACAGATCATCAACGGTGGCCACGCCGGCGTGCAACTTTTTTACTAACTCATTGTAACGATTACGAAAATCTTTCTCCATAGCAAGATAGTATGCGTCAAGCATACAGAATATAATGATAGGCATAATTGCCATCCAAACAAGGTCTGGCGAAGCCCGGTCTGCAAGAAGAACAAGGATTGCCGAAACCAAGGCAACGCACCAGGACTTTGCATTGGCGCTATTCCCTGCCATCCGGGCGATAACGTCTTGGAGGATGGTAAGGGAACTTTGCACTGCGGGAGAGTCATATTTAATTTTATCCATAAGCACTCACTCCAAGAGTTTTTTTAAATTTTCCCAACTCCAAGAATAGGTTCTGCCTGCGTCGGGAACGGCCCAGGACGCCGTGCCGGTCGTATAACCAATAATCTGAAACCTTTTCTTGTTGAGTTCTTTGGCGATTTTAACCTCTTTGAGAACGCCGTGGGCATTCTGCGTCTTGGGGCCGAGCATGACCATAAAGACCTCGGCGCGCGAAATGGCGGCCGTCGCCTTTTCAATCCAGTCTTTCTCTGGGGCGGCTTCCTTCAGCGAATAGTCAGACACATCAAAAGGAGAGTCCTCGTTTTTTGCCTGGCCTATTATAAAATCTTTAAGAATCTTGTCATTGTCAAAGTCGAAGCTTACAAAGACTCTTTTTTTTGCCATTACAGGCCTCCTTTGTGATACTATCTATTTGTTCGCCCAACAAGCCAATACGTAACTTGATTATTATGTTTGAAATATAAAAAATATCTACAAAAGCAACAAGATATCTTTCGAAAAAATAGTGCGGACGGTATTGATATTAAAAAGCGCCCTTTTACAAGGGCCCGACTCGCCCAGGCGGTTTTTTGTGGCGCACAAATGCAAGGCGCTTAAGATAATCTCTTAAGCGCCTTTTTTAATGTTTTGGCTTTTGCCTCACTGGTTTTATGAATTGTATCATAGAGGCTCAGTCTTGAGCTCAAGGTAGTGCTGACGCCTCCACCTTGACTCAACAGCGCCAGCGACTTGGTGTGGAAAGCCCTGCTGGCCTTACCACAACCAAGCCCCAGGCTTGGCCGAGAAAATAAAAACGGCTCATTAATGAAGCCGTTTATTTTCTCGGCGACTCCACCCCTCTATGTATTTTACAATTCATGAGGTTGAGGCAAGGGCCACTTCCTCACCAAAGGTCGATTTTATTAACCAAGCCATATCAAACATATGTCATACCTAGACAATCTTACAACCCAAGTCGAAGCGTTATTCGCTGAGACGGATGACGTAGAGGCCCTCAAAGAGCAGGTCTTAAATCTGCTTGCAGAGAAGTCCAAAGAGTCATTCAAAAACGGCATGCAAATGTCCAGGACTAAATATCCTAAAGCTAACGGCTATACGGGTAAGCGGTCCTAAATTATTAACTAATAATCAAGAGCCCTGTGATCCTTCGTGAGAGCAGGGCTTTTTGGTTAACATGGCAATTCTATGCCACTCATTGACGTCATTGATATTGGTGAAGAGGTCGTCTGCGACTTCTGCAACCTATCCTTTGAAGACGACTCTGCAGAAGGGGGTTGCTTCATCGGGACTTATGCGGTCTGTCCCGCGTGTACTCAGGCTAGGGACACTAAGTCCTCTGATGAGGAGCCAGTTGAGTTTATCAAGGGCTCTTTCAGACAGGCGGTTCTAAAGAGCCGCCGGGGCGATAATACCATCAAAATTTGGTGTGAGTAATTAGCGATCGCTTTATCTATTAGCATCCTTAAGGCCCTGCTGTCAAACTTGATGGTGGGGCTTTTTAGGTTGTAAAGAGTTTTTATGCTTATTAAAAAAGATATCTACTTTCAGGACCTATCTGCTGATTTGCAGTCAGAGATATTTCAGGAAGTGACTAATCGTCTGATTGCTGAGGAGTGCGTCAGCGAGGGCTATGCCGAGGAGGAGGCTGATTACTATATCAACACGCATAACTTTGCTTTGGAGTATAAGATATAGTGTCCTTTTACTGCCCATCGAGCTTCCGGTGGGCAGAATAAAGGATGGGTTTATTGCCATGAAGAGCAAAAACGCTTGATAATATTACAAATTAGCGTTAAACTATAATACTTTAAAAATATGTCGGCGCGCGACATGAGGAGCTAGCTGATTTCGGGGAGGGCTTATGAAAGCGAAGGATATTATTAATTTAGCTGCTTCTATAATCACTATTTTGACTTTTATTTTTTCTGTATTTGTAAAAGGAGCAATTGTCTTTTCATTTCCAGCACTTCCAATTAATTTATTAGTTATTCAAATCATATTTTATCTTTTGTTAGAGATTGCTTCTGCAATTTTTATTTCGGGTCTTATGGCTAAGCTTTTAAGAATAGATTTAGCTGTCGGAACAGCCGTTTCAATTGTTTTATTTTTTGTGTCGTGTTGGCTGACGATTTTTTATTTTTATTTAACGAATATAGCAGATATAAATCATTTCTTTGAACTCAAAGTTTTAAATGACAAATATTGGATCCTGGTATATTTAATTTTAATGTTTACGCCCCTTTTATCATATATTATTTATAGTGATCGCATTAAAAAGGCACTTCGGGACGACGATGATCAAACCCAATCATCAATTGATGTTGGCGATGGTCTCCGTTTTTTTACTTTTTTTAAATTAGTGGGAATTGTGGCAGTCGCCGCGATTTTAAAATTTTAATGCAGCATTTAATTTTATTGTGAGCAGGCCTTATCTATTTATTGAAAATTATCCTTGTGATATACTTTATCTAATCAGCTCATGACTCTACGTCAGCGGCATCGCTCGCGGACAAGGAGCTGGCCGCTTCGCTCTTTATCCATCACCCGGCTAAAGAGGGATGGGGGATTGGCTAGGGTGATAGGCCTTTTCTCTATCCAAGACTAGTCTCGGCTGTATTCAAAAAAGCCCTCCTTAAACAGGAGGGCTTTAACGTTTATAGCCATTTTCCTGCCTCATAAGTGCGGATGTTTGAGCCATTCCTCTATTTTATCCTCTACAGCGGCCTTGGGACGGCAATAGCGGGCCCTGGTATAGTTAATAATCTTGTCCTCTAAATTAAAGCGCAGCTGATCGTTGGCTGGCGGCAGAGAATCGCCTGGGTACGGCCGCAGAACCTTGCCGTTTTGCATTAGCTTGTAATAAATCTCATAGGGGAAAAGATTAACCAAGTCCAGCCAACTGTATTCGGGTAAAAATTCATTTTCTAATTCGTGCGCGTCTTCAGCGCCAACCCTAAAGACTATCATGGTGCCCACATTGCCCAGCACCGCGCTTTTAATTTCCGGCTCTAGTTGATCCATATACTGATGGGCGAGGATTAAGTTGAGGCGGTACTTTCTGGCCTCAGCCAGAATGTCAGCGAACGCCGAGGTTGAAAAATTTTGAAATTCATCAATATAGAAATAAAAATCGCGGCGCTCGGCCTCTGGCATTTTAGCCCTGGCCATGGCCGCGAGTTGAATCTCAGTCACAAACAAAGTAC
>ENA-UOWE01005939-UOWE01005939.1-activated-sludge-metagenome-genome-assembly--contig:-NODE-5939-length-10954-cov-3.531058_pt1 | contig 10954 bp, 10 predicted proteins | sample MGYA00249841_ERZ761562 | MGnify/ENA primary metagenome ERZ761562 (study PRJEB28883, sample SAMN05720200) | activated sludge metagenome | isolation source: Anaerobic digester | place: Japan... | reverse complement strand
TCCAGAGCAAGCAATATTTTAAACTCCTGCGGAACATTGTATTTTTTCAGAATTGCAGCAGCTTTTGGGAATAATTTTTTGCTCCTGTTATAAGTACGCATGAGGTATCCCTTCCGGCTAACAGAAAATTTCTCTATATAATCAATAGATTGTTTTTCATTGCCCGCCAGGATATCCGGGAATTCTACGTTGGCCTCCTTAAGTATAATTACTGCGTCCTGCTTTTCATCAGCAGCTGCCAACAATGGTTTACGTGTCGTATCTGAAGGTGGTACAGCCGGTGATGCAAATATTTGTGTTGCCGGCAGGCACAAAAGAATGGCTGAAGCTAGTGCTTTTACGATAGGTGTTTTCAAGGTTGGGTTATTATTGAATGACGAAATAATCTACACTTTAATAATATTTTATATTAAAGGGCATTAGCTTAAACGTACCTTTAATGGGTTTTATTGCCCATCGGGCACACTGTGATAAGCTTTATAATATCATTAACGCTATATTATTACCTATGAGGTTTCTTATTTTTTTCCTGCTAACGGGTTTCTCGTCTGTAGCACAGGTTACAGATGAGTATAAACAAACAAATGCGATCGCATCTATGGAAAGGGATGCACACCAACGCCTGGAATCTGGTAAAGGAGCTACGATCGCTTCGGATAATTTTGACGTAAAGTATTACCGCTGCGAGTGGGAAGTGGATCCTTCCGTACGGTATATAAACGGAAAGATCACAGTTTACTTTACAGCACTTACACCGGTATCTTCTATAACATTGGATCTGATGAGCCCACTCGTTACCGATAGTGTGAAGCAACGTGGTAGCCTTTTATCTTTTACCCAACCAACAGATGGACTGCAAATAGATTTTCCGTCAGCGATCAATACAGGTACTTTAGATTCGGTAAGTATTTATTACCAGGGTATCCCGCCCAATACCGGCTTTGGTTCTTTTGTATTAACCACTCATGCAGGAATTCCTGTGATGTGGTCGCTTAGCGAACCTTATGGTTCAAGGGACTGGTGGCCCTGCAAGAACGGTCTCGACGACAAGGCAGATTCAATTGATGTGATCATTACAAATCCTGTTGTTTATAAAGCAGCCAGTAACGGGATGCTTCAATCAGAAAATTTAACAGCGGGAGGAACGAAGATCATTGCTCATTGGAAACATAAATATCCAATTGCATCCTACCTGATCTGTATGGCAGTTACCAATTATTCGGTTTTCAATAATTCAGTTCAATTGGGTAGCACAACACTGCCAATGGTTACCTATTGTTATCCGGAAAATTTAACTGCATTTCAAAATGGTACACAGAATGTATTGGATGCGATGCAAGTCTTTCACCAGTATTTTGGCGACTATCCTTTCATAAAGGAAAAGTATGGTCATGTGGAATTTAGCTGGGGAGGAGGAATGGAACACCAGACGTCTACTTTTATAACAAATACAGGCGAAAGCCTTGTTGCACATGAATTGGGTCATCAATGGTTTGGCGATAAGATCACCTGCGGCAGCTGGGAAGATATCTGGTTGAATGAAGGTTTTGCCACATTCCTTGCACGTTTTTACATGGAGCGTAAATATCCATCTACACTTATAAATAACAGGAGAGGAGTTGTTGCCAATATTACATCGGGTACAGGTGGTTCTGTAAAAGTGGATGACACCAGCAGTGTTAACCGCATCTTTAGTGGAAGGCTTTCTTATGACAAAGGCTCTTATCTTGCTCAGATGCTTTGGTTTAAACTGGGCGACAGCACATTCTTCAATGCAATAAAAAAATACCAGAAAGATCCTGCTGTTATTTATGGCTTTGCCCGAACGGCAGACTTAAAAAGAAATTTAGAACAGGAAAGCGGACAAGACCTCACCAGGTTTTTTGATCAATGGTATAGCGGCCAGGGTTATCCTACCTACAATGTGCAATGGTCATCTATTGGAAGCAGTAATGTGAAAATAAAAGTGAACCAGGTTACATCACACTCTTCTGTCAGTTTTTTTGAAATGCCATTGCCCCTTAAATTCATCAATGCAACGCAGGAAAGAACAATAGTGGTTGATCCAAAAATAAACGATGAGATCTTTATCAGGAATATTGGATTCATACCAGATACAGTTTTGATAGACCCTGAAGTCTGGCTTATATCAAAAAATAATACAAGTGCTAAAACCGTGTTTGCAAATACCGGCACTCCAGGAGTAGAAGTATATCCCAACCCGATGCAGGATCCTGTAACTGTTTACCTGCACGATTTTGATAAACCATCGGCACAACTTTTTTTATACAATGCATTGGGGCAGCTGGTTCATAAACAAAATATAATTTTGATCAATGGAGCAGAAATTCTTCAGTTAAATGTTGGACATTTATCGCATGGGGAATATATTTTAAAAGTAATGGCCGGCGATTTTAAATACATAAAAAAACTGCTGCGATAAGAGAGAATTTTAATGGCAAAGCGTAAAAAGAATTTAAGCCGCCCGGTGATCATCACCTTGATCGTTTTGATGGTACTGGCAATGGCTTCCTACTATATCAGTGATTATTTTTACAAACCTTCATTCGTTCACTATAAAGAGTTTGGCATTGATCTTCCGGCGAAGTATCAGATTCATGGCATTGATGTAAGCAAATACCAGCAATCAATTTCATGGCAGGATGTGAAAGAGATGAATGTGAAAGGAGTAAAAATAAATTTTGCATTCATTAAAGCTACAGAAGGCATAGGGCGCATGGATGAAAGCTTTCGCCGCAATTGGCTGCATACACAAAAAGCAGGTATTCCAAGAGGGGCTTATCATTTTTTTATATCAAGCAAAAGCGGAAAGGCCCAGGCAGAGAATTTTATTGAAACTGTTCGTTTGCAAAAAGGCGACCTGCCGCCCGTACTTGATATAGAACAATCAAATGGCGCTTCTATAACCGACCTGCAGCAAAGGGCAGCAGATTGGTTAATAGCCGTAGAGAAGAAATACAAAGTGAAACCGATCATTTATACAAATGCCGATTTTTATAAAACATTTCTTTCCGGCAGATTTGATGATTATCCATTGTGGGTGGCACATTACCTAGTTAAGGATAAACCACGTGTAAGCAGGAGTTGGAGTTTCTGGCAACACAATGAAACAGGCCGTGTGAACGGGATAAATGCAAGTGTGGATTTCAATGTATTTAACGGTGACAGTGCGGCATTTCAAAAATTATTGATACGCTGATCTTTTATTACTAAATTACCGATATGGGAATGGAAGACGATACAAGAGAGTTCCTGGTAAAGATCGTGAATACGATCTCCATGGTTTTATTGTGGATGATCACCTGTGTATTCCTCGGAATTTTTTTAGGCTATGCTTTTTTTGAGGGTTCACCCAACTGGAAAAATATCGTTTTCTATATTGTCTTTTTAGTTAGTTTGTTTTTCCTCATCCGTTATCTCATCCGTAAATGGAAATTATGATTTAACTGCTATGATCTGAAACGATCACCCATTTGTCTTTAATCTTTTTAAACAGCAAAGTAAAATGGCCGCTCATATCCCCGTCAGATCTTTTTAGATGCCATTTTCCTACTACATGAAAATAGAGTACCGATAAACGTTTTACCTGTATGATATTGAAATCAAGTTTACCCATTGCGGCAGTATCTGGGTATCCTTTAATATAGCTTTCCTTTGTTGCCTTCCACCCATAAGTTACACCTGTCTTTCCAATGAACATGAGGGAATCGCTTTGCCAGTAGGCCTCCATAAAATGATCGATGTCGCCGTTGTTCCAAGCAGCCAGTTGTTCATTCATGGTTTTTCGGATGATCTTTTCGTCGGCAGATTGTGCATTAGAAATAAAGCAAAAGCAGAAACTTAGCACTAATAAACAAATCTGTTTGTTCATACAATTATTTTATAGTTGAATATAATAACTAAAGAGGAATTGAGCAAGTATCGGGTTGTGTAGAAGGATCTGCTGATCGAATTTTGTTTTCAAAATAAATATAAAATGAAACGATTTAAAATTGTACCAGTTTCCGAAACATATGCTGCTAAAATAAAGGAATCCAATAAAGATTATTTTGGAAATGAATTGATAGAACGTATTGCTTCGGGATATGGCCCATGCAGGGTTTCGTTAAAGCCTTTCGTGCCCGGGGTGGATATTCGCCTGCTATTCAGTCATAGCCCTTTTGAGCTAAACAATGCTTTTAACCAGCAAGGCCCTGTATTTATCCATAAGAAAGATGTAGAAGCGTACAAGGATGTTCACAGGTTTCCACCGGAGATAAAAGCAGATAAAATTAATTTTCCCCTTACGCTCATTGGTTATAGTAAAGGCCAAAAAATGGTATTCACAAAATTGGTAGGCGAAGAGGATATTGACTTACTGATACCCGAGATATTCGACGAGCATCCCGCAGTTGAATACCTGCATGCCAGAAATGCAGCAGCATGCTGTTTTATCTGCAAAATTGAAAGGGTATGAGTATTTTAATGCTGATGGTGCGGAGAACTGCATTTGCTCCGATGACAAAGTTTATAATTAAGATAATGTGCAGAAACAATTAAAATAACAGCCGGTATCAAAAAGTAGATCTCATGTTCATGAAAAAATTGTTTGGCAGCCAGGAAAATAAAACCAACCGCAAATATCATTACTGGTTGTAAAGACCGGTGGTGCTTCACATATCCGTGAAACAAAGAATAAGAACCAACTAAAAATGCAATACCGATCATGGTCCATTCAAAAACGAGATTGTGTATGATGTTTACACCAAACAAAGGAAGCGAGGTCAATACCAGCGGGAGAACGGCGCAATGTATAGCACAGGCAATTGAAGTAGCAATCCCAAGCCCGTCCCAATTCAGTTTTACATTCATATGAAACGCAAAGATATTAAATTTGCAATATTGTTGCAAGTTTTAACTTTGTATTTTAACATTAATTTTCTGCAGCCCGTTATTGAACTGTAAATTTGCAGATATTCTATTGGTATGAAGAAGAAAATGTTGTGGGTATATCTTGGTTTTTTTGCAGTGCTGCTACTGGCTTTTTACCTGTTCATTTTTAAGGAACACAATTTTACAGATTCCAAACTGGCTGTTATCAATCCACTGGTACCTGAGTTTAGTTTTATTAACCAGGACGGTAAAACCGTTACACAAAAGACAACAGCAGATAAGGTATATGTAGCGGAATATTTTTTTACAACCTGTAAAGGCATTTGCCCGAAAATGAATGCGAACATGCGCCGCATATTTGATGCGTATAAAGATGAAAAGGATTTTCTTATTTTGTCTCATACCTGCATGCCGGAAACCGACAGTATTCCTTTGCTGAAAGCGTATGAACAGAAAATGATCAATGGCGAGCTTGTAAAAAATGAAGACGGCTCTTATAAGATAGTGGAACGCCCCGAGGTTTCCGGAAACAACATCAATAATCCCAACTGGAATTTTATTACCGGAGATAAAGCTTCTCTATATAAAATGGCAAGGCAAGGTTACATGATCGATAACGGGAAACCGGATAGTACACAAAGAATGGAAGATCAGTTCATCCATACACAATTTTTTGCTTTGGTTGATAGGTATGGCAGGGTAAGGGCTATTTATGATGGATTGAAAAATGATGAGATACTGAAACTAAAAAGCGATATAAAAGAACTTTTAGGAGAAAGAGTTGATCATACCAGGTTTCTCAACGGTTTTAGTAACAGTCCAAATTAGTAACTTTAAGTATGGATGCAAACCTAGATATATTAAAAAAGAATGGCCTAAGTGTAACAGAAGGAAGGAAAAAAATACTGGATCTTTTTTTAGATACAGAAGGAGCACTTGCACATGCTGATATTGAAAAACAGACCGATGCTGCTTTCGACAGGGTAACGGTTTACCGTACCTTACAAACATTTGTAGACAAAGGCATCATTCACCAGATCCCCACTACTGATAATTCTATATTATATGCACTTTGCAAACACAATTGCGAAGCCGGCCATCACCACGATAACCATGTACATTTTATCTGCAACAATTGTAATAAAACGATCTGCCTGGATGATGTAACAGTGCCGGAAGTAAAACTTCCAAAGGGATTTAAGCCAACACAATCAGCAATGGTGGTAACGGGAATTTGTGATGAATGTAAGTGAGAACCAGATACCAGATACTGGATACCGTATATTGGAAGGTTACCATAAAAGGCAATGCAATTATCAACGAGGAATTTTCAAATTTCCAAATTAACTCGCTTCCATTTCTTTACTTACAAAATCCATCAACACTTTTATTTTTTCTGGGGAGAAATTAAATTCAAGTCCGGCAGTTCTGTATAGCTCTGGTAAAGTTTTTGTTCCTCCAAGGCTTAATGCGTTGCAATAATTATCCAATGCATCCTGCTTGTCTTTTTTATACTGCATCCACATGCCGATGGCACCTAATTGTGCAATGCCATATTCAATATAGTAGAATGGTACTTCAAACAAGTGCAGTTGCCGCTGCCATGCATTGCTGCGGTAAGTTTCAAGGCCACTGTAATCAATTACATCATCCTTGAATTCATTCAGTATAGCAACCCATGCATTGGTTCTTTCTTCATGGTTGTGAGAAGGGTGTTCATATACCCAATGCTGAAATTTATCTACGATGGCTATCCATGGAAAAATGCTGATCACTCTTTCCAGCTGGTGTTCCTTTGCCCTGTTGAGGTCTTCTTTGTTGTCGAAAAATGCATCCCAATGATCCATGCTGAAAAGTTCCATCGCCATGCTGGCTACTTCTGCTATTTCCATCGGGTATTCTTTGAATCCATTCAATTCAAGCGGATGCGCTAAGAAAGAATGAACAGCATGGCCGCCTTCGTGTACCATGGTAGTAACATCATGCATTTGGCCGGCTGCATTCATAAAGATAAAAGGAGCACCGCTTTCTGCTAACGGACAATTGTATCCGCCGGGAGCTTTGCCTTTGCGGCTTTCCAGGTCGAGATGATTGAGTGTTCTCATTTTCTCCAGGCATTCGCCGAAGAAGGGACTGAGTTCTTTAAAACAAGCGATGGATTTTTCCAACAACTCATCACCGGTTTTGAAAGGGTGCAAAGGTTTTGTTCCGGCAGGTTCTGCTTCTATATCCCATGGACGCAGGCTTTCTACACCCAGTCTTTGCTTTTTCCTTTCGTATATCTTGTTCACAAGCGGCAATACATGTTGTTTCACTGCATCGTGAAATGCATAACAATCTTCTTTTGTATAATCGAATCGGCCAAGTTCTTTAAAACGGTAATCGCGGTAATTCTCAAAATCAGCATTCTTAGCTTCATTATTCCGCAGCGAAACCAGCTTGTCGTACAACTCATCCAGCCTGGGTTTATCAACCAACCTTCGTTCCTGTATTTTCAGATATACTTCTTCCCGTAATTTCCGGTCATGGCTTTCTAAAAATTTACCAGCCTGTTGCAGCGTGTACTCTTCTCCGTTCACAGTGATCATCATAGCGCCGGTGATCTGTCCAAACTGTTGTTGCAATACCGCTATCTCTGCCTGCAACTGGATATTCTCTTCCCGGAATAATTCAATACTCTTTCTAACACTGCGCAGGTAAGTGAAATATTTTTCACTGTCCAGTTCATCCAGCAACGGAGAATTGATCAGCTTCTTATTGAGCTTATCTGTGTAAGGCTGAATCTTTGGTTGTATCTCCATACAGAAATAATTGAATGCATCTTCCAGCGTTTTATTTTCTGTATCGCAGGTCATTTTTATTTGCCTCCAGCATGCATCTTCATTTACAGCAGCTTCCAGTTCGCTTTGGTCTTTAAGCCATTGTTCCAGCATTTCTTTTGTAGAAATATCCCGGTCGAGCAGGTTTTTAAAATAAGGCTCCAGTGATTCCCAATGGCTGATGGTAAAATCTTCCGGAAGAAATGTCCTGGGTAATTTTTTAATGTCTGCAGAGTACATGTAGGTGAATTAATGGATGAGAGAAAAATGAGAATGGGTGAATAAGTGAATGATCAGAGAGATCTTGTTTTCACCTGTCAGCTTATTCACCCATCGACTAGCTATGCCATCTTTCTGGGCGTATTAATTTTTTTTGGAGGAGCGCTTTTTACAGCAGTACTTTTTGTGGCGGCTGTTTTATTTGTTGCTGCAGCTGGTTTTTTTGTTGCAGCTTCTGTTGTGGTTTCTTCTTCTGCAGCTTCTGTTTGTTTGATATCGATCTTGTTCTTGGTTAAGATCTCAAACCATTTTACCATTTTCTTCATATCACTGGCATACACCCTTTCAAAATCCATATCCGGGTAAACTTTTTCAAAGTAGGCTTTGATTGCCTTCGCATCAGCTTTTCCATCAGGCAACGCTTCTTTACTTTTTTTCATGGCAGTAAAAATTTCTACCAGATTTACATTATCCTTTACGGTGTATACTTCTATGCTTTCCAGGTGTGAAAAGCTATGAATACGTGTACTTACAAATTTTGTACTGTTGTCTTCCAATGACCGAACAATACCGCTGTCTGTTTTAGAAGAGATCAATTCAAATAATCCGCTTAATCCTGTTACTGATACAATCTTATTATAGTCCATGCAATATATTTTAGGGTTGCAAGATATTGTAAAAAGATAAATTATAAGGGTATGGTAATTGTGAAGTTTTTCTTAATACAAAAAAAGATCGCAGGAAAGCGCCTGTTTTTCCAAAAGAGGTCGTCTAAACAGGGTAGAAACAAATAAAATATGAGAAGAATAATTCTGGCGACGATCTTAACGAGTTTTTTTGGGGTAGCATCATTTGCTCAAACGGCGGCTATTAAAGGAAGGATCAGGGATAATGGAGATAGTACGATAGTGGCAGGCGCTACGGTTGACCTTTTATTACAATCAGACAGCAGCCTGGTTAAGAGTGTATTATCTGATAATACAGGAGGTTTTATGCTTTCCAGCCTGGCACCAGACAGTTTTATAGTGAGAGTTACCAGCATAGGATACCAGGAATACATTTCTTTTATTACACTCAAGGATACCGAAAGAGACCTTGGAACACTGAAATTATACAAACAAGGTAAAGATCTGTCTACCGTAACCATTATTTCCAAAGCAGCCCCGGTTGTTCAAAAAGGAGATACCTCCCAGTTCAGCGCCAGCCAGTATAAAGTAAATCCGGATGCAACTACAGAAGACCTTATTAAAAAAATGCCAGGGATCACAGTCGACAAGGATGGCACAGTAACAGCCCAGGGCGAGCAGGTGAAAAAAATAACTATTGACGGCAAGGATTTTTTTGGCGATGATGCTTCAGCAGCACTAAAAAACCTTCCTTCCGAAGTGGTTGATAAGATCCAGGTTTTTGATAAACTGAGCGACCAGGCTCAATTAACGGGTTTTGATGACGGGAATTCCCAGAAATCAATCAATATCGTTACCAAATCGGGGATAAAGAACGGCCAGTTCGGGAGGGCTTATGCAGGTTATGGTACAGATGATCGTTATACTGCCGGTGGAAATGTCAGTTTTTTTAAAGGGAACAGAAGACTTTCATTGGTGGGGAATTTCAATAATATCAATCAACAGAATTTTGGTTCACAGGATCTGCTGGGGGTTACAGGAACGAATAACAATAACCGTGGTGGCGGGCAACGCGGTGGCGGTGGACGTGGCGGCGGAGGAACTGATAATTTCACGGTTGGCCAGGCAAGCGGTATCAGTAAAACAAATGCATTCGGTATAAATTACAGCGACCAGTGGGGTAAGAAACTAACGGTTTCGGGTAGTTATTTCTATAATAACAGTACGAATAACAATGAATCAATCGTTAATACTGAAACTTTTGCCAGTCCGAAGAACCAGTTTGCAAATCAAAATAGTACAAGCAAGACAGTGAACAATAATCACCGTATCAATTTCAGGTTGGAATATAAGATCGATTCCAACAATTCTCTTTTTATCATACCAAGCATCAATTTCCAGAATAATAATTCCAATACCCTTACTGATATAAGATCTTATTATGCTGTAAATGATTCACTAAATACATCATTGAGCAGGATAACATCTGATAAGAACGGATTTAATATCCGAAACAATATTTTATACCGTCACTCATTTCCCAAAAAAGGCCGTACGCTTTCATTGGGATTCAATACAACATTCACCAGGAATGATGGCGAAGGGATCAATGATGCATCATACAGGTTCTTTCAAAATGGTATCGTAACAGATTCGCTTCAGAACCAGTTTGCAGATAATACGACCAACGGCCACACCATCGGCGGAACGGTTGCATATACTGAGCCGGTAGGTAAGAAAAGCCAGGTACAGATCGATTATAATCCTTCGGTACAAAAGAACAAAGCTGATCAGCAAATGTTTTTGTATGATGGTGCCAAGTATTCTGTTTTCGACAGCAGCCTTTCCAATAGATTCGACAATACCATCACAACAAACAATGCAGGTGTGAGTTACCGTTATTCTCCTAACAGGGATGAGCAACTTTCTTTCGGGGTCAGTTTTCAAAATACAAGACTGGAGAGTCAACGCATATTCCCTACCGTTTCGTCAGTTGATCAGTCATTCAACAACTTTTTGCCCAATGCAATGTGGCGTAAAAAATTATCTGCTGTAAGCAATATCCGGGTTTTCTACAGGGCTTCTACAAACTTTCCTACCGTGAACCAGTTACAGGATGTGGTGAACAATGCCAATCCGTTGAGGGTAAGCGTGGGTAATCCTTTATTAAAACAAGCTTATACACATTTTCTTTCTGGAAGATATACCTACACCAACTCAAAAACGAGCCGCAGTTTTTTTGCCAATATATTTTTGCAAACTGCAAGCGATTATATTTCAAACGGAACTTTTATAGTTGATGGCGTTGATACAACCATTCAGAATGGTATAAAACTTTATAAGGGTGCACAAATAACCAAGCCTTTTAACATGGATGGCTACAGGAATGTCCGCACA
>ENA-UOWE01005937-UOWE01005937.1-activated-sludge-metagenome-genome-assembly--contig:-NODE-5937-length-10955-cov-5.700550_pt1 | contig 10955 bp, 7 predicted proteins | sample MGYA00249841_ERZ761562 | MGnify/ENA primary metagenome ERZ761562 (study PRJEB28883, sample SAMN05720200) | activated sludge metagenome | isolation source: Anaerobic digester | place: Japan... | reverse complement strand
TGGCAGTTCGAGCGCGGGGGCGTTCGGGTCCTTCCGGATCGTGTTGGGGTCCAGCATCGTCAACGAGTACCGGTAACTCTGGAAGGCCAGGTTCAGCACCTGGGAGTCGGCCGGGACCGTGAGGAGGAGCCTGTCATTCCCCTTGATCGTTCCCAGGATGTTCTTCAGCTTGGTGACGTCGATGCCGAGGGGACGCTCGGCGGCCTCGAAGGTCTCGAACGCCGCCGGAGTCAGTTCGAGCGAGACCATCGCGACGTTCGCGGTATCGACGGCCCGCGTTCTCATACCCTCTGGACTGACATGGAGCCGGCACTCGCTCACGAGGGCCGCGATGGCGTCGACCGCCTCTTTGAAGACGTCTGCGTCGATGGTGGCGCGTAACATGGATATCCCTGACACTCTCTATTATAAACTGACCAGACATAGTTTTAATGATATCGCACCAGGACGGCACGCGGACGGGTGATATGCACCGTTTTTTCTGAACGGGTCGCAACAGAGCGTCATTCGTGGACAGGAAGGGAGCATGGGATCTCAGTGGGGAGAGGACAGGCAGTACCGGGCGGCGGTTCGGGAGGGCTACCGCTCGCGGGCCGCATACAAGTTGATCGAGGTCCAGAAGCACGCGAAGATCATCAGGCCGGACGACAACGTGGTCGACCTGGGAGCCGCCCCGGGCTCCTGGCTCCAGGTGCTCAGGTCTCTGACCACGGGGAAGGTGATCGGGGTCGACCTGAACCCGATCGCCCCGATCGACGGCGTCGAGACGGTCGTGGGGGACCTGAACGATCCTGCCGTCCGGGAACGGGTGCGCTCCACCCTCGGGGTCGTGAACGTCGTCGTCTCGGACGCCGCCCCGAAGCTCTCGGGCCAGCGGTCGTACGACCAGGCCCGCGCGATCGAACTGGACGAACAGGTGCTCGCCTTCGCCCGTGCGACCCTCAAGCCCGGCGGCAACTTCCTCGTCAAGTCGTTCCAGGGAGAGGACTTCCCCGCATTCCTCGCCCGGGTACGACAGGTCTTCCGTTCGGTCCGCACCTACCAGGCGAAGGCGAGCCGGAGGGGCTCGCGGGAGTGCTACGTGATCGGGAAGAACTTTGTCGGGGGTGCGCCGGATGCTGACTGACCCGTTCGGCCGCACGGTCTCGAACATCCGGATCAGCCTGACCCAGGCCTGCAACCTCAACTGCATCTACTGCCACGCCGAGGGGGAGCAGCACCCCGAGGAGGAGCTCCCGAGGGAGCAGATCGCCGAGATCCTCCGGGTGGCCCGGACGTTCGGGATCCGCTCGGTGAAGTTCACGGGCGGCGAACCCCTGTTGCGCCGGGACCTCGAGGAGATCGTGTCATCGGTCCCGCCCGGCATGGAGTCCTCGATGACGACGAACGCGACCCTGCTGGCCGACCGGGCGGATGCCCTCAAGCAGGCGGGTCTCTCCCGCGTCAACGTCTCGATCGACTCCCTCGACCCGGCCCGGTACCGGCGCATCACCGGGCATCCGATGCTCGGCGAGGCCCTCGCAGGGGTCGAGGCATCTCTCGAGGCGGGCCTGACGCCGGTGAAGATCAACATGGTCGTCCTCTCGGGGATCAACGAGGACGAGGTCGATGCTCTGATCGACTACGTCCGCCAGGATGCAAACCTGGTCCTGCAGCTGATCGAGCTGATGCAGTTCCGGGACTGCGACCACCATGGGGACGTGCAGGGGATCGAGGACCGGATCGCGGCGATGGCGGACCGGGTCGAGATCCGGCGGATGCACCACCGGAAGAAGTACTTCGTCAGGGGTGCGGAGGTGGAGGTGGTCCGGCCCCTTCACAACACCGAGTTCTGCGCCTACTGTAACCGCCTGCGGCTCACGTCGGACGGGAGGCTGAAGCCCTGCCTGCTCCGCTCCGACAACCTGGTGGACGTCCGTGGCCTCTCCGGCCCCCCCCTGGAGGAGGCCTTCCGCGAGGCGGTGAGGCGACGGGCGCCGTTCTTTGCCTGAGCCCGGGGACGTCAGAGACGATGGAAGAGGGCGACCACGTCTCCGAAATCGGTTCGTCCGTTGTGGTTGAAGTCGAACGCGAATGGTTCGTGCCCGGCGCACCACGCCAGATCCGAGAAGAGCAGGACCACGTCCGCGAAGTCCTTCCGGCCGTTGCCGTTCACGTCCTCGAAGCGACCGTCCCGGTCGGGATCCCCGGGGAGACCCGCGCCGCCCGGGAGAACCTCCGCCGCTGCGCGTTCGAATGCCCCGATATCGCACCCTGACCCGCGCGGCCTTTGGTCCCATGCGAGGTCGGTCACGGGTGCATCCACGATGTTCCCCGCGTCAATCGCCGGGCTGTCGGGGAGGAGCCGGCAGTCGCTGCCCGAGTCCGACGGCGGTCCGACGAAGCGGGGATGGCGGCAGAGGTTGCCGTCTCCGAGCGCCCCTCCCTCGATCTCGGGGACGCTCCAGGACCGACCCCTCGCCTCGACGGGGTCCACTCCCCCCGGACGGAAGACGAGCGTGTGATCGATGGCAAGGTCCACGGACGGTCCGAACCAGGCGGGACCGTACCCATCCGCGATCACCGTGTTCCTGACCAGGACCCGGATCGGGACGTCCCGGCTGTCGTACTGGACGTAGACTGGGTATGCCCTTCGGTCCGGGTGGTCGCGGACGGCGACGTTCACGATCCGAAAGGAGGCACCCGCCTCTCCCTGTATCACGATCCCCGCCCAGGGGGAGGGTCCGTATACCCCATCCCCCGTCCCGGAGATCACCGTATTCTCGACCGTGGAACCGTCACCCCAGAGCTTGACGCCGTCGCAGGTGTTGTTCGTGACGACGCAATGGTGGATCGTGGTGGAACGGGCCTTCGAGTCGAGTCCGTCGCCCCGGTTGTGTGAGGCGGTCGTGTTCCTGATCTCGACCGGGCCGTCCGAGGGCTCGAGCCCGAGTCCGTCCGGGCGGGTGTACGGGTTCCCCACGCCATCACCGCCCCGGTAGTAGTGCCCTGAGTAGGAGAGGTCCGAGTCGTCCACGACCAGGCGACGGATGCCGCCATGCGTGCCGATCGGACCGCCGATCCCGCCGAATCCACAGTAGGTCAGGCGACACCGGCGGACGGTGCACCCGTCCACGTTCTGGATGTTGATCCCGAACCCGTCGATGTGGTGGATCCGGAGATCCTCGAGCACGATCCCGGTGCACGCCCCCTCGAGCGAGATGCCGTCCCGGAAGGGAGCACCGCGATCGCTCGTGATCTCGAGATCGGCAATCCGCACGTACGAGACCGAATCCAGAACTGCGGCGGCATAGAGGTCCCCGCTCCCGGCGAGCACGGTTGCACCCTCTCCCCGGATCGTGCACCAGGCCCCGGGCTCACCGGACGGGGGGAAGAGCAGATCGTCGTCGAACCGCGAGAGATGGTAGGTGCCGTTCCGGATGACGAGCGTATCCCCGGGCAGGAGCTGGCGCGAGCCGTAGCCCGGTGTCGCCCAGGGCTGGTCGACGGTCCCGGGGTTCTGGTCGTCGCCGTCCGTTGCCACGTAGTGGACCGCCCCCGACGCGGGTGCGACCAACAGGCAGACCAGGAGGAGTACGGCCCGGTGCATGGTGAGCGGATCGGTACGGAAGGATATAAGACCGTGCGTCGACCGCCCGTCCGAGGGCATAAATCCGCCGCGATCGAACCACTCTGCGATGTGCGGGATCGCAGGGGTCGTCCGGTTCGACGGAGGGCTGGCCGATCCGGTCCTGGTTGAGAGGATGAGCGCGCTCCTCGCGCACCGCGGGCCGGACGGCGCGGGGACCCTGATCGAGGGGCCGATCGGCCTCGCCCACCGGCGGCTCGCGATCATCGACCTCTCGGACGAGGGGCGCCAGCCGATGTTGACGGCGGACGGTTCGCTCGCGATCGTCTTCAACGGCGAGGTCTTCAACTTCCTGGAACTGCGGGGCGAGCTCGAACGGGCCGGCCACCGGTTCCGCACCGGCACCGACACGGAGGTGGTGCTCGCCGCCTATGCCGAGTGGGGGAGAGAGTGCCTCTCACGGTTCAACGGGATGTTCGCCCTGGCGATCCTGGACCGCAGGCGGCGTGAGGTCTTCTTCGCCCGGGACCGACTCGGGGTCAAGCCGCTCTACTATACCCGTGACGGGGATCGGCTCCTCTTCGCCTCCGAGTGCAAGGCGCTCCTCGCCGATCCGTCGGTCGGGCGCACCCCGTGCCCGACCACCCTCGCCACCTTCCTCGCCTGGGGCGTCCTCGACCACTCCGAACTGACGCTCTTCGAGGGGATCCGCCAGCTCCCCCCCGGGCACTGGATGGTCGCGAACGAACAGGGACTGCAGGAGCCCGTCCGCTGGTGGAGCCTGTCGGTGAACGGCGCGATCGGATCAACGCCGGAGCTCGAGGCGGCGGCACCCTCCCGGCTCCTCGCCCTGCTCACGGACGCGGTCCGTCTCCGTCTCCGGGCCGACGTGCCGGTCGGTACCTGCCTCTCGGGCGGGATCGACTCCTCGACCATCGTCGCCCTGATCGCCGGCCTGCTGCGCGATGAGCACCCCTCATCGGTCGGGGACCGGCAGCGGACCTTCTCGGCGGTCTACGCCGATCCCCGGTTCGATGAACGGCGGTATATCCGGGCGGCCGTCGAGGCGACCGGGGTGTCGGACGCCTGTGTCGAGCCGGACCCGGAGAGGCTTTCCGAGGATCTCCTCGACCTTATCTGGGCACAGGACGAGCCGTTCGGCTCCCTCTCCATCTACGCCCAGTACTGCGTGATGCGCCTGGCATCCGGCTCGGTCACCGTCGTGCTGGACGGTCAGGGCGCCGACGAGCAGCTCGCGGGATACCTTGCGTACCAGGGGACGTATCTCTCGACCCTCGCCCGGCAGGGCCGGCTCCTCCGGCTCCTTGAAGAGGCGTCGGGCACGTTCCGGCATCACCGCGGGTTCTTCATCGATGCCGCACGCCAGCTCGTGGTCCGACGCCGCCGGCGCGGTGCGCTCCGGATCGAGGCGGAGCCGATCCACCGGTACGCGGGCTCCCTCGACCGGGTCCTTGAGCGCGAGACGGTCTCCACGAACCTTCCCGCCCTCCTCCACTACGAGGACCGGAACGCGATGCACTTCGGGATCGAGGCCCGGGTCCCGTTCCTCGACTACCGGGTCGTCGAGTTCCTCGCGTCGCTCCCGCTCGACCAGAAGCTCCGGCGCGGGGTGACGAAGAGGGTACTCCGGCGTGCGATCCGGGGCCTCGTCCCCGAGGCGATCCGGTGCCGGATGGACAAGATGGGCTTCGTCACGCCGGAGGAGGTCTGGATGGGGGGTGCCTTGGCCGGGCTCGTCGAGGAGGTGCTCGCCTCAGAGTCGTTCCGGTCGCGCCGGTACTGGGATGCGACCCGGGTCGCCGAGGACTACGCGGACTACCGGGCAGGAAGGGCCCCCTACTCGCACGAGGTCTTCCGGGTCTTCATCACCGAGCTCTGGCTCCGCCTCTTCTTCGACCAGCGGGAGCGGACCCTGTCCGGGCATCTGGGCGAATAGACCGGGTCAGGGGGGGAGACGATCGGGGTCAGCGACCGCCCGCGCCGCCCCCTCCGAAGCCCCCGCCGCCGCCGAACCCCCCTCCACCGAAACCGCCTCCGCCGCCGCTCCCGCCGGAGGAGGGGGGCGTAAAGAAGAGCATCGGGACGAACGCAGACTGCAGGTGCGTCGGTACCGCCACCTCGTCGGGGAGACGTACGTTCAGCTCGCGCATGGCACGTGCCACCCGGTCCCCGACCCCGAGGGCCGTGCCGTAGACGAGCCATTCACCCCACATGGAGAGGTCCGCGGGCGAGTACTGCCGGATCAGGGCGAGGTCCGAGAGGAAGCGGGCGAAGGCCTCCCACTCGAGCCGCTCGCGGTAGGCGTCGTCCTTCCAGTGGCCGAAGAGGGTCGAGGGGAACGCGACCGCGATCAGGGACTGGCCGACGCCCAGGGCGGAGAGCAGGACGGGACCGACGAACCGGACGCTCACCCCGGGGAAGAGGAAGAGCGATAGGAACGAGATGCAGGCGAGGACGATCGCCGCGATCACGATCGGGAGGAGGTGGATACGCCCCGGGACGACGTGCGCGGCGACCACGAAGGGGTCGGTGTGCGAGGCGAGCGCCCGGTACGCCCCCAGGTGCCGGATCATCGTCGACTCGAGGGCGCTGTCATGCTTTGCCCGTTCCCGGAGGCCCGAGAGGTCCCTCGTATCGACAATGCCGTCCCCGTTCGCGATCGACCGGAGAAAGGAGACGACCTCCGCCTCGTATCCGTCGTCCGGCGTGGCGGAGGTGAGATGGATCAGCACGTCGTCGCCCCCCTCGATCTCCTCGATCCGGATGATCCCCCGACGGTGGAGGTCGAGCACGGTCGCGTAGAACCCGTTCTCATCGGACGTGGTGGCATCACCGGTATAGAGCAGGTTCACCTCCCAGGGCTTCCGCTGCCGGTTCGGCACCGTGCTCAGGAACTCGGGGACCGTGAACGGACGCTCGCGCCCGTGCCGGCGGTGGACGAGGACCAGGAGGAAGGGGACCGCGAGCACAAACAGGATCCCGATCCAGTAGAGGCCCTGCGCAACCTGGTAGGGAAGATTGTAGAAAAGGCTCGCATTCCGGGTTTTTCCCTCGATATCGTCGATCGGGCGGGGAAACCCGGCGACCTGGTCGAGCATCGGCCGGTCGAGGAGGAGTTCCACCGCGACGGTCTCGTCCTCGCCCGCGATGCCCGTGATGACGATCCGCTCATTCTCGCGCGACTGAACCAGGGTCGGGGGGTAGGCGAGGACCTCCCGGACCCCCTGGGACGGGAGGACGATCCGGATCGACCGGTACGGGACGTGTTCGCGGGCGAGCATGAGGTTGACATGGACCAGGGTGTCGTCGTACTCGATCGGAGGACGGATGATGAACCGGTAGCGGGCCTCGTAGGAACCCCGGTTGAAGTACCCGGTCTCGACCACCCCCACTTCGTTGGGCTCGGCACGGGCGATGACGAACGCCTGCACGCCGGGGTCGTCGCTTCCGAACACCCGCACCTCGCCCGAGGTATCCCGTGCGTACGCGGGGTACCCGGGGGGAGGCTCGATCCCGATCAGCTCGATGTGCGGCGAGCCGGTCCGGTCGAAGACGAGCGGGTCGTCGAACCCCCGGTAGAGCATCCGGTACGTCCCCGCGTCCTCGACCGTGTAGAGATAGCGCTCGTCGAGCGTGCCATTAAGACGGTACTCGGCCTCGTAGAGTCCGACCGAGAGCGGGTAGTCGAACGAGAGGGTGGGGATCCAGAGCGCGAGGGCCGCACCCACCACCCCGAGGACGAGCACGATGGTGACCAGGGTCGCCAGCGACCTCGCTTCGCTCATGCCCGCTCAGAACTCGATCTTCGGTGGCTGCTCGATCGCCTCCTCGAACTGGAGGTACTCGAGTTTGACCATCCCGATCAGGCGCGCGACGATGTTGGAGGGGATCGTATCGACCATCGTGTTCAGCTGCTGCCCGATGTTGTTGTAGGTGTACCGCTGGCGCGCGATCTCGTCCTCGACCCCCCGGACCGAGGAGATCAGTTCCTGGACCGTGGCGGAGGTCTTGAGGTCGGGGTATGACTCGGCGACCGCGAAGAGCGAGCCGAGAATGGAACGGGACTCACGCTCGACCGTGTTCAGCTGGGCCGGACCCCCGCTCATCACCGTGGATCGGAGCTCCGTCACCTTCTCGAGGGTCTCCCTCTCGAACTGTGCATAACTCCTGACGGCTCCCAGGAGCTGCTCGATCATGTCGAGCCGTTTCTTCATCGCGACCCGGATCTGTCCGAGGGTCGCCTCCGCCGAGTTCCTGAGGCTATAGAACCGGTTGTAGATGCCGATGAACCAGGCAACCAGCCCGCCCAGCACGAGCACCACGACGACGAGTGCGATCGTAATCAGGTCCACCATGTGTCTTCCCACGTAGAGATGGGGGGCAGGCTATATATCCCTTGGCCGATGCCTCAGGGAGGTACTGTTGGGCCCGCAGCTCCGTTCAGGCCCCCCTCACGGTCGGGTTGCCGGCCTCCTTCCATTTGACGATGCCGCCTTTCATGTTGTAGACCTTCGTGAACCCCAGATCGGCCATGATCGCTGCCGCGTGGGCCGAACGGGTCCCGATCTGACAGTAGACAAGGTAGGTCCGGTCCCGATCGAGGCGTGCTGCCCGGTCCTTGAAGACGCCCGCGGAGACGTCGAGGTTGACCGCATCGCGCAACCGCTCCCTCTCGAACTCGGTCGGGGTGCGGACGTCGAGTATGACGAGATCGGACGGTCGATCGCGGTACTCCTCGATCTTCTGCTTGAACTGCTCGACCGTGAGGTCCGAAAATCCTCCTGTCTCGTTCGAGGACGCGCTCTGAACCGCGGAACAGCCCGAGCATGCGACGAGGACGATGACGAGAACCAGGATGACGAACCCGGTGCGCAGGGTGGAAGACCACATCCACTAGAGATCTCTTCCCGGGCGGTTATACCCCTTTTGCCTGCCAGGGCAGGAGGAAAAAGAGGGAGGGGGCGGTTCAGACCGTCGCGCCGGTGAGCACCGCCGACTCCGGGACGGTGATGGTCTGGCCGGTCCCCACGATCCGGTACGGCCCGGTGGTGTGGACCCCCTCATTTCCGCCGGTCGCGTAGGGGACGACGAACTCGCCGTCGACGGCGGTCGCACGCCAGGTGAAGGTGCGGCCCGTATTCGTGACGACCGGGACCTCGATCTGGCCCTCCCCCCGGATCCGGGCACCCGGGACGTACTCGAAGACCTTGACGTACTTCAGTCCCGAGGTGCCCGCGCTGGAGGGCGATTCGTGGATCAGCCGGTAGTGCCCGAGTGCCGGCACCGTCTCGACCGGCTGGTTCGGCTGGATGCCTGCTGCGATCGCGTGGGTGCCCTCCGGCGCCCGCGCGTTGTACTCGGCCGCCCGCTGCGCGGCGCCGGTTCCGTTCATCGTCTCTGCACGGGTGATCAGGGGCAACGAGGTCTTCGCCTTTGCGGGGTCCTGGTACTCGATGTAGTAGGCGGTCGTCGGTGCCGTCTCGGAGCCGTCGAAGTTGTGGAGACGGGCGATCGTGGTCAGGTAGTACTCCTGCTTGTTGACCGAGACCGGGTCGTAGACGTTCGGGTTCTGCTGGTTCCGTGCGTACATCGTCATCTGGTACGGCGCCGTCTGCGCGGACGTGTTGTACCAGGTGGTCATCGCCCAGAACTTCGAGACGGCCATCTCGATATCGGTGACGACGTATCTGGTCTTCAGGTTGTCCAGGATCCGGTTCGAGACCGACTCATCGGTGGAGACGAAGTATGCCGCGGAGCCGTTCGGGCCCGAGACGCCCTGCTGGAACGGGTTCGCGTTCGGGATCCGCTCGGCGATGTAGGTGATCAGGTGGCCGTAGTCCCACCAGGACATCACCCCGTACGCCTGGTCGGGGTAGGAGAAGCCCTTCTTCTCGTAGACCTTCTTCATGTCCATCCCGGTCGGGGGAGTGTTCGCCCTCATCCACTCGAGCGACTCCTTCCAGTCGCCGTTCATCCGGTTCACCGCGAGGTTCGCGGTCGCATAGGAGGTCGTGAAGTCGTACTGCCCGTCTCCGTCGAGGTCGAGGGGGAGCGCGGAGAGGTAGGCGAAGAAGATGGTGACGAGCAGGGTACCGATCAGCACCGAGACGCCGACGAGGTCAAAGGACGGGTGCGCTGCGCTGGCTCGCTGCTTTCCGGTCGCCTGGCGGGATGCTGCCTTCTTCGACTTCTTCCCCGTCCTGGGTGAGGGCCCGGCGGCGGGGGGTGCCGGGTCCTCGCGCCTCTCCCTCCGTCCCAGACCGAGCATCGTCGCAAGGTCTTTCCATCCGATCTCGACCGCCTGGGAGACGACGATGCCACCGAGCAGGGCGATGTTCACCGCGAGGTAGTACTCGTAGCGGATGTGCTGAATGGTCGAGACGAGGATCACGACCGACCAGACGAGGACGAAGAGGTGGTCCCCCCGGTGCTCCCGCCAGAACCGGTAGGCGAGCACCCCAAGGCCGCCGAACATCAGGAGAAGACCGAGCTGGAACGTGGACCAGGCCGAACCGAGCGACCAGCCGCGCGCCTCCTGTACCGTGTTCGTCACGTCGTACTGCCCGAAGAAGGCCCCGAAGCTTCCGATCAGGACGTTGTAGAGGTCCGGTACTGCCACGAAGAGGACCGCCCCGATCACGATGCCGAGGCCGGCGAGGGCGCCCAGGAAGTGGACGAACGGCCGGCCCCGGAGGTAGCGGGCGAGCCCCCAGAGGATCGCGGTCCCGGCGATCAGGCCCAGGTAGGCGATGACGTGCCCGACCGTGTAGGCCGACAGGTCGATCCCGGTGTTCTTCAGGCCGAAGAGGAGGAGGAGCACCAGTGCAACCGAGAACGTCACCGTGTTGATCACCAGCAGGCCGTCGCTCGAGTGGTCCCGGTAGACGTTGTAGAGGACCTGGACGAGCGTGTAGATGGCGACGATCATCGCAAACAGGATCATCGTCGGCATCGCGACGAGCCCGACGAAGTACGCGATCCCCGCCACAAGGCCGAGGAGCACCGGCCTCTTCAGGCTCGACCGGTCCTCGAGCGAGACCTTTCCATCGAGGACATACCGGAGCGCCCAGATGTAGACGAGGCAGAAGATCGCCGAGACGAGGGCCTCGGTCATGTGATGGTCGAAGTACCCGAAGAGGGAGCGGTAGAAGTACTGGCCCGAGACGATCGTCACCAGGCCGGCAGCGACGAGCCCGCCCTTCCAGTCGGAGACCCGCTGGCCGATCAGGTAGACCACCGGCACCATCACCCCCGCCAAGAGCGGCGGAACGGAGAGACAGGCGTAGATGATCTCGGGCCGGGTCGAGGCGCCCAGAAGGAGACAGAGGATGGCTGCGAGATAGGTGGTAAGAGGCCCCCAGTAGAG
>ENA-UOWE01005935-UOWE01005935.1-activated-sludge-metagenome-genome-assembly--contig:-NODE-5935-length-10956-cov-12.498486_pt1 | contig 10956 bp, 13 predicted proteins | sample MGYA00249841_ERZ761562 | MGnify/ENA primary metagenome ERZ761562 (study PRJEB28883, sample SAMN05720200) | activated sludge metagenome | isolation source: Anaerobic digester | place: Japan... | reverse complement strand
CTGTGGCCTGGCACAGAATTCACCATAGTGGTCACGGATTACGCGAATGGTGAGACCTCACGCCAAAAACAATCGTTTCACCCACGTCGATCCGTTCGAGGATACTGAAAGTGGTGTACACCACGAAGAGGTCATTATCCGTCTGATAGGTTTCACCCACGTCGATCCGTTCGAGGATACTGAAAGTCTCCTGGTGCAATGCTAACGGAAGACAGACTTTACGTTTCACCCACGTCGATCCGTTCGAGGATACTGAAAGTTTTGATACTGTCGGCGGTTCGCTGGTTTGTTGGATGTTTCACCCACGTCGATCCGTTCGAGGATACTGAAAGAAACAGCAACAGCAGCAACGAGGACTGCAAGAACAAAGAGTTTCACCCACGTCGATCCGTTCGAGGATACTGAAAGAGAAAAAACGTCCCGCGGAGCAAAGACAACCTTATACTGTTTCACCCACGTCGATCCGTTCGAGGATACTGAAAGTTAATTCGTCAGTCCAAGCCCCGTACATCGCACAGAATTGTTTCACCCACGTCGATCCGTTCGAGGATACTGAAAGACAGTTAAGTTCAACATCTCAAACCTCCCTCATTTTTGTTTCACCCACGTCGATCCGTTCGAGGATACTGAAAGTTTTCCAGGCCGGATCATCCACCACAAACGCCCCTAGTTTCACCCACGTCGATCCGTTCGAGGATACTGAAAGTAGCACGGTGAGGGCGGGGTGGTGGCTAGGCAATAGTTTCACCCACGTCGATCCGTTCGAGGATACTGAAAGTTTGATAGAGAGTCTGGTTATAAGTACGACCATGATGTTTCACCCACGTCGATCCGTTCGAGGATACTGAAAGACACACCCAATGCCTCAGTCAATGACTCAGCATCAAGTTTCACCCACGTCGATCCGTTCGAGGATACTGAAAGGCTATGAGCACCACGCACAGGGGAGAAGGGGCACTCGTTTCACCCACGTCGATCCGTTCGAGGATACTGAAAGGTGATGGGCTGATTGGGGAATGCTCTGCTGTAATCGTTTCACCCACGTCGATCCGTTCGAGGATACTGAAAGACACCCAGGTGATGTTTAAATCTCAGTTTCGAGGCCGTTTCACCCACGTCGATCCGTTCGAGGATACTGAAAGGCGTAGGCTGACGTGAACTGCTACTAACCCGTAGTAGGTTTCACCCACGTCGATCCGTTCGAGGATACTGAAAGAACGACGTCACAGCGCATCAATCCAGCAGTGTCACGTTTCACCCACGTCGATCCGTTCGAGGATACTGAAAGAACGAACACGTTCAGGTGATACATAAAAACCAAGAGTTTCACCCACGTCGATCCGTTCGAGGATACTGAAAGATTTCGGTCAATCCAACGTCAGACAGTTCCATGTCACGTTTCACCCACGTCGATCCGTTCGAGGATACTGAAAGGGCCTGTGGCGCGCAGTTTGGAGAAGACTTCTTCGAGTCTCACCCACGTCGATCCGTTCGAGGATACTGAAAGTTGGAAAAGCCACAGACTATGCCCAAATCATTAAAGTTTCACCCACGTCGATCCGTTCGAGGATACTGAAAGATACATCAGCGAAGTGTGGGGAGGCATAGACTTCTTCGCGTTTCACCCACGTCGATCCGTTCGAGGATACTGAAAGGATCTGAATGATGGTCCGTCAAAAGTAAGCACCTTCCAGTTTCACCCACGTCGATCCGTTCGAGGATACTGAAAGCTCACGGTCGCGGTGATGGGCGCGATTTTCCCGGCGTTTCACCCACGTCGATCCGTTCGAGGATACTGAAAGTTCTGCTGATGTTGTGAGGTACCTCAGTGTAAGTGGGGTTTCACCCACGTCGATCCGTTCGAGGATACTGAAAGATGACATTTGTCATGTGCGAATATGACATTTGTCACTATAGTTTCACCCACGTCGATCCGTTCGAGGATACTGAAAGCAGGTCATACCCAAACCCGCTCAGCCCATAACTAATGTTTCACCCACGTCGATCCGTTCGAGGATACTGAAAGCGCAATGTGAGCGCACGCCCGCCAAAGGCGCCGGCGCGTTTCACCCACGTCGATCCGTTCGAGGATACTGAAAGCTGGAAATGCCTTTCTCTTTGGCAATCTTGCGAAAAAGGTTTCACCCACGTCGATCCGTTCGAGGATACTGAAAGGTGCCTTGGCGAACGCTTCACCCAGGGAGGTTTTTCCGTTTCACCCACGTCGATCCGTTCGAGGATACTGAAAGACGCCGGCCACCTACAACAGCGAAACGGGCAAGTGGGGTTTCACCCACGTCGATCCGTTCGAGGATACTGAAAGAACGGACGTCCAAATTCCCCACCTCGAAGCAATCAAGTTTCACCCATGTCGATCCGTTCGAGGATACTGAAAGGCATGAAGCTCGACATTGCCGAGGCGGAGACTGAGAAGTTTCACCCACGTCGATCCGTTCGAGGATACTGAAAGCGAGCGGCAAACACTCGAGGTTTCATGGAATTAGCAAGGTTTCACCCACGTCGATCCGTTCGAGGATACTGAAAGTCTTTTACTGCTTCGCGCTGGGCTGACGACATGGCTGTTGTTTCACCCACGTCGATCCGTTCGAGGATACTGAAAGTTTTCCCTTCACCGTTTTTGGGAGGGGCATTGCACATTTGGTTTCACCCACGTCGATCCGTTCGAGGATACTGAAAGAATTAGAAAATCGTCCGCTGTCGTCATTTCTTCACCTCTAGTTTCACCCACGTCGATCCGTTCGAGGATACTGAAAGAGGCGGTAAGCAAAACTGGTGGTGGGCGTGGTCCCACAGTTTCACCCACGTCGATCCGTTCGAGGATACTGAAAGAAAGACTTAAAACCGGCATAAAAAAACGCCCTTTGAGTTTCACCCACGTCGATCCGTTCGAGGATACTGAAAGGTCAGCTGCGCTGATGGGGACTTCTACGGTTTCGCCGTTTCACCCACGTCGATCCGTTCGAGGATACTGAAAGTTGAGCGCTGCGGCAGGTTTGCGACCTACGCTGACAAGTTTCACCCACGTCGATCCGTTCGAGGATACTGAAAGACGCTGATGAGATGGCATTCCTAGGTGCTGTCGCGGGCGAGTTTCACCCACGTCGATCCGTTCGAGGATACTGAAAGGAGTTAGGGTCGCCACTAATGAGTGTGACCTCTCTGGAGTTTCACCCACGTCGATCCGTTCGAGGATACTGAAAGTGGCCTTGACAACACTCCACCACAGCCACGAGATACCGTGTTTCACCCACGTCGATCCGTTCGAGGATACTGAAAGCAGATGGCGGAGACGACATGGAAGAAGCAGGCGGCATTGTTTCACCCACGTCGATCCGTTCGAGGATACTGAAAGCTGAGATATCCCCTGGACAGACTCCAGCACCCATCCTAAGTTTCACCCACGTCGATCCGTTCGAGGATACTGAAAGTCGACCCTGCCCTTGCGGAACGCCACGCCACTCGCCCCGTTTCACCCACGTCGATCCGTTCGAGGATACTGAAAGTGCTCTTTGCAGTCTTGCGCAAAATCAATGACATCGTGTTTCACCCACGTCGATCCGTTCGAGGATACTGAAAGGCCTTGCTTCTCAGCTTCAATCTTGAACTCAACCTCGTTTCACCCACGTCGATCCGTTCGAGGATACTGAAAGAAATGTTAGCGTTCTCGCGAGGCTTTTCTTTTCCCGTTTCACCCACGTCGATCCGTTCGAGGATACTGAAAGTTTTGTGATACTCATAATATATCACGGGCCGGCGTCATGACAGTTTCACCCACGTCGATCCGTTCGAGGATACTGAAAGTGGCGGACGCAAGAGGGGCGGTACTATCGGCGGTTGTGTTTCACCCACGTCGATCCGTTCGAGGATACTGAAAGTGAGCGTCAACTTGTGCCGCACTATGCGCACGAGATGTTTCACCCACGTCGATCCGTTCGAGGATACTGAAAGTTGTGCGGATGGCAAATGTTATCCGCACTAAGGGAATGTTTCACCCACGTCGATCCGTTCGAGGATACTGAAAGAAGCGCGGTAAAGTGTTAATGTGTCGATGTCTTAGTAGTTTCACCCACGTCGATCCGTTCGAGGATACTGAAAGCGACAGAGATTTGTCGAAATATACATCATAGTCAACAAGTTTCACCCACGTCGATCCGTTCGAGGATACTGAAAGCATCGTCATCGTCAGAATCCGGAGAACAGGAAAAAGTAGTTTCACCCACGTCGATCCGTTCGAGGATACTGAAAGCCACTACAGCCACCTCCGGGACGGGAGTACGCAAAGAGTTTCACCCACGTCGATCCGTTCGAGGATACTGAAAGGACTACCACTCCGGCCGCGATATAAATCGCGAGGGAGTTGTTTCACCCACGTCGATCCGTTCGAGGATACTGAAAGCCCGACCGCCCGCTCGACCGTGCCACCACCGCCGCGTTTCACCCACGTCGATCCGTTCGAGGATACTGAAAGGCTTTTATACGGGTCTCGGCCAAAGAAAACTATCGCGTGTTTCACCCACGTCGATCCGTTCGAGGATACTGAAAGCGAGCGCTCAGCGCAGCATAGTGCCAAGCATCACATTGTTTCACCCACGTCGATCCGTTCGAGGATACTGAAAGTCGTCGGTTACGACGGGAAGGCGCATCCCGTTTATGTCAGTTTCACCCACGTCGATCCGTTCGAGGATACTGAAAGTTGTAGGTTGTTCGAACGTTGAGCATGGGGCCTTCTAGTTTCACCCACGTCGATCCGTTCGAGGATACTGAAAGTTCAAGTTGCTGGAGCGTATTCAGGCGCTGGCAGCGTTTCACCCACGTCGATCCGTTCGAGGATACTGAAAGGCTCTTCCCACGTTATTGTTGAGTCTAATGATGCATTAGTTTCACCCACGTCGATCCGTTCGAGGATACTGAAAGTCATTTTTTACCATTTTTTACTAATTTACCGCTCCCCATTGGTTTCACCCACGTCGATCCGTTCGAGGATACTGAAAGTTACTGGATGCCTGGAGGTCATCGCCCAGGATTTCGTCGTTTCACCCACGTCGATCCGTTCGAGGATACTGAAAGGTAGGCTTGCCCTGCGGGTCGAAGATGGGGTCGCGTTTCACCCACGTCGATCCGTTCGAGGATACTGAAAGTTTTGCAACAGTGTCATGTCTCTATCTCCTCTCCAGGGTTTCACCCACGTCGATCCGTTCGAGGATACTGAAAGGAAGCACTGCCTGGATGGTATCCAGACCATACTCTGGTTTCACCCACGTCGATCCGTTCGAGGATACTGAAAGAACAGGCGCGCCGCCTCGTCGCGCTCCTCCTGGCTCTGTTTCACCCACGTCGATCCGTTCGAGGATACTGAAAGTGCAGGGTCTGCGTGTCGCGGCAACGTTGGATGAGTATCGTTTCACCCACGTCGATCCGTTCGAGGATACTGAAAGGTGGCGCCGGTGGCGCCGGTGCATGGCGCCAACCCGCGTTTCACCCACGTCGATCCGTTCGAGGATACTGAAAGGCGGCGTGAGCGCCGATGGGCGGGGGCGCGCCAATGGGGTTTCACCCACGTCGATCCGTTCGAGGATACTGAAAGGTCTATTTAGTCGAGGCCCAGGGTGAGCCTGTGGTTTTTGTTTCACCCACGTCGATCCGTTCGAGGATACTGAAAGATGTTCGTGTGGGATAGATTGGTGCCGCGCAAATCTGGTTTCACCCACGTCGATCCGTTCGAGGATACTGAAAGGAAACATGATGGCCCAACTATTGGGAGTCTTACGTGGTTTCACCCACGTCGATCCGTTCGAGGATACTGAAAGGTGGCGTCACCGGCGGCGGGCCGCGACCCGCCGTTGAGGTTTCACCCACGTCGATCCGTTCGAGGATACTGAAAGTAAATTTGCGCCACTGGAGCGGCGCGATTATGGCCTTGGTTTCACCCACGTCGATCCGTTCGAGGATACTGAAAGATCTGCCCCATCTGTGGACAGTTGGAGGACACTCCTGTTTCACCCACGTCGATCCGTTCGAGGATACTGAAAGTTGCCTCGATGTTTAATCTCCTGCCATTGCCGCAATTGTTTCACCCACGTCGATCCGTTCGAGGATACTGAAAGATCTAAACGAATGCGTACTGTGCTGGTAGCAGTTTGGTTTCACCCACGTCGATCCGTTCGAGGATACTGAAAGGCGGCATGGAATTCTTGCAAGGCTTGGATGCGCTCAGAGTTTCACCCACGTCGATCCGTTCGAGGATACTGAAAGAGTTCAGGTTGACCTTGTTATCGCGCACATCGAAGTTTCACCCACGTCGATCCGTTCGAGGATACTGAAAGGCTACTCGCCCGCCTTCTTCACTGCCCCCCTCCCTAGTTTCACCCACGTCGATCCGTTCGAGGATACTGAAAGCCATGACGCTGCTGTCAGATGAAGCCAGCCGCGTAGTTTCACCCACGTCGATCCGTTCGAGGATACTGAAAGTGCCCATACCGGCTTCACCCATTGGTGGGTAGACGCGTTTCACCCACGTCGATCCGTTCGAGGATACTGAAAGCACGTATAGCCGCTATGATTGCGCCCACGTCGTCGGGCGTTTCACCCACGTCGATCCGTTCGAGGATACTGAAAGGAAATTCCGTGCAAGATGGTGCGGCTCTCGGTGTTGAGGTTTCACCCACGTCGATCCGTTCGAGGATACTGAAAGGCCGTTCGCGCTCTCCTAACGAAGGCGCGCCATTGCGTTTCACCCACGTCGATCCGTTCGAGGATACTGAAAGTTGAAACATCAATCTTACGCTCAAAGACTTCTATGAAGTTTCACCCACGTCGATCCGTTCGAGGATACTGAAAGGCGATATCCCGCCTCAGAAAGTCGCCACCCCAGATTATGTTTCACCCACGTCGATCCGTTCGAGGATACTGAAAGACCACAGTCGACTCCGGCGCCCCTGCACCCACCACGTTTCACCCACGTCGATCCGTTCGAGGATACTGAAAGTGACGACGAGAGACGCAGACACTTCCGGCCACACACGCGTTTCACCCACGTCGATCCGTTCGAGGATACTGAAAGGACGGTCGCCTTAGCGCGTCGCTCTACCTCGCCTTGTGTTTCACCCACGTCGATCCGTTCGAGGATACTGAAAGTGAGGTTTGGCCGCCATTCGACCCCGAGGCAGCTGGGGTTTCACCCACGTCGATCCGTTCGAGGATACTGAAAGACCTGCCCCTGCCGACGGCTGGGGCGACGATAGGAGTAGTTTCACCCACGTCGATCCGTTCGAGGATACTGAAAGGAGGACGGCTCGCGCTCATCTGCGCTTTTTGTGACACGTTTCACCCACGTCGATCCGTTCGAGGATACTGAAAGTTTGCGTATTCCCTTTTTTTGACTGGTACTGCGTCTTTGTTTCACCCACGTCGATCTGTTCGAGGATACTGAAAGGTGCGGCGTCGAAATGAACAGCGCCGCACCCTTGCGAGTTTCACCCACGTCGATCCGTTCGAGGATACTGAAAGTGACGACGAGAGACGCAGACACTTCCGGCCACACACGCGTTTCACCCACGTCGATCCGTTCGAGGATACTGAAAGGACGGTCGCCTTAGCGCGTCGCTCTACCTCGCCTTGTGTTTCACCCACGTCGATCCGTTCGAGGATACTGAAAGTGAGGTTTGGCCGCCATTCGACCCCGAGGCAGCTGGGGTTTCACCCACGTCGATCCGTTCGAGGATACTGAAAGACCTGCCCCTGCCGACGGCTGGGGCGACGATAGGAGTAGTTTCACCCACGTCGATCCGTTCGAGGATACTGAAAGGAGGACGGCTCGCGCTCATCTGCGCTTTTTGTGACACGTTTCACCCACGTCGATCCGTTCGAGGATACTGAAAGTTTGCGTATTCCCTTTTTTTGACTGGTACTGCGTCTTTGTTTCACCCACGTCGATCTGTTCGAGGATACTGAAAGGTGCGGCGTCGAAATGAACAGCGCCGCACCCTTGCGAGTTTCACCCACGTCGATCCGTTCGAGGATACTGAAAGAATCGCCATCATGGCGATACTCGACGGCACGAAAATCGTTTCACCCACGTCGATCCGTTCGAGGATACTGAAAGTCGCCCGCTGGCGCACGATGCGGTCCAGTCCCATGAGGTTTCACCCACGTCGATCCGTTCGAGGATACTGAAAGTGCAGCTTCGCGCCGCGCAAACAAGCCCAGTGCAAATCGTTTCACCCACGTCGATCCGTTCGAGGATACTGAAAGGCCTTTTGAACCCATGCCCCAAACACAAATCTTACGTTGTTTCACCCACGTCGATCCGTTCGAGGATACTGAAAGCTTACAATACTACAATCTTTTAGCCTTCGCGCATCAATGGTTTCACCCACGTCGATCCGTTCGAGGATACTGAAAGGGAGAAAGCCGCATTTTTTATTGTCAAAAAATTACTTAGTTTCACCCACGTCGATCCGTTCGAGGATACTGAAAGGGCTAAGAACTCCAATGCCGGCCCGTCACCAACGCAACGTTTCACCCACGTCGATCCGTTCGAGGATACTGAAAGGCAATATCCCGCCTTACAAAGTCCCCACCCCAGACAAGTTTCACCCACGTCGATCCGTTCGAGGATACTGAAAGAGGATTGAGCCGAGCGAATCTTTCCAGAAGACGCTGTTTCACCCACGTCGATCCGTTCGAGGATACTGAAAGTGACAAACGGTTGCGTGAAACGAGCAGACAAAACCGAGGTTTCACCCACGTCGATCCGTTCGAGGATACTGAAAGAACTCCTACTGAATACGCTCAGGCGATACATAAAAGTTTCACCCACGTCGATCCGTTCGAGGATACTGAAAGTATCCGAGTGCGAAGCGTGTATGATGGCCCGCAAGAAGTTTCACCCACGTCGATCCGTTCGAGGATACTGAAAGTGCCTGACTTCACGACGTCATGAGCAATCTGTAACGAGTTTCACCCACGTCGATCCGTTCGAGGATACTGAAAGGCCCACCCACCGATCAAGGGGATCGAGGAAATAAAAGAGTTTCACCCACGTCGATCCGTTCGAGGATACTGAAAGCGAACAGCTTCAACTCTCGTGAACGGTTGCGGGAAATGTTTCACCCACGTCGATCCGTTCGAGGATACTGAAAGTTCATTAAAGACGCCCCAGAAGCGCCCAACCCCCGGTGTTTCACCCACGTCGATCCGTTCGAGGATACTGAAAGGCACGGTTTCAAACGCCTCCGCGACGGTTTCGGTATAAGTTTCACCCACGTCGATCCGTTCGAGGATACTGAAAGTGTGCTTCTATGAGCACACGACGCGCAGCTTCGCGCTCGTTTCACCCACGTCGATCCGTTCGAGGATACTGAAAGATTCCCACACTCGCCCCCAGTTGCCGGCTTCGTGAAGTTTCACCCACGTCGATCCGTTCGAGGATACTGAAAGTCAGACTCCAAAAATCATCGGTTGCTGCGCCATCGGGTTTCACCCACGTCGATCCGTTCGAGGATACTGAAAGGTTGGCTCTATGGTCAGTGAAACGGTTTCTTTCATTGGTTTCACCCACGTCGATCCATTCGAGGATACTGAAAGGCATCGAAACGGCTCGTGGCTGGTTTTGGTCCACATCGTTTCACCCACGTCGATCCGTTCGAGGATACTGAAAGCTATCAGGAGATCCTGGATGCAGCGATGTATCTAAGAGTTTCACCCACGTCGATCCGTTCGAGGATACTGAAAGTCTTCAACCAGATGTTCAAATAGTAGTTCTTGACGACTTCCCCAAGTTTCACCCACGTCGATCCGTTCGAGGATACTGAAAGAGGAACAGTATCAAAATCAACCAAATCACGCGTAAGTTTCACCCACGTCGATCCGTTCGAGGATACTGAAAGATGTTTCTTGCCGTAAGCATTGCAAATAAACACGCTGCGTTTCACCCACGTCGATCCGTTCGAGGATACTGAAAGGTATACGGCTGCTTTGCTGGAGTATGTTTTGTGCCTCGTTTCACCCACGTCGATCCGTTCGAGGATACTGAAAGACAGAGAGGCAAGCGCAAATGCCGCCCGCCTCTTCCATGTTTCACCCACGTCGAGCCGTTCGAGGATACTGAAAGATAATTAAGATAAGGGGGTGGATATGCCTATCAGTGTTTCACCCACGTCGATCCGTTCGAGGATACTGAAAGTCTACTGGGACCTGCGGATAGGGACCTACGATCTCGTTTCACCCACGTCGATCCGTTCGAGGATACTGAAAGTCTCTGAGGAAATCGGCGATGGTCTTGAGAGAACCAAGTTTCACCCACGTCGATCCGTTCGAGGATACTGAAAGACGACCGTAGCGTAGTCTGGCCATGGGTATTCTATGGCGTTTCACCCACGTCGATCCGTTCGAGGATACTGAAAGTCCATAGAACGATAACTCTGCCACTTCATTGCGCAATGTTTCACCCACGTCGATCCGTTCGAGGATACTGAAAGATGGTACGGACCTCAAGAGCGTGCCGGTTTCTGGAGAGTTTCACCCACGTCGATCCGTTCGAGGATACTGAAAGGCCAGTAAGAGTGATACCCAAAAGCCCCTCCCATCTGTTTCACCCACGTCGATCCGTTCGAGGATACTGAAAGTCATGCTAAGCAAAAAACTCGCGAGGCCGTATGAAGTTTCACCCACGTCGATCCGTTCGAGGATACTGAAAGCGTAAGCAAAAAAACGACGCGAGGGTTTTCGACGAGTTTCACCCACGTCGATCCGTTCGAGGATACTGAAAGACGTGTACGGCCACCAAAACGACCCAAAATGAAACATCGTTTCACCCACGTCGATCCGTTCGAGGATACTGAAAGCCCAAACACTACCGACCCCCAGCCTTCACAAACTTACGTTTCACCCACGTCGATCCGTTCGAGGATACTGAAAGCGGTGGAGCGCCCAGCA
>ENA-UOWE01005934-UOWE01005934.1-activated-sludge-metagenome-genome-assembly--contig:-NODE-5934-length-10958-cov-8.980097_pt1 | contig 10958 bp, 10 predicted proteins | sample MGYA00249841_ERZ761562 | MGnify/ENA primary metagenome ERZ761562 (study PRJEB28883, sample SAMN05720200) | activated sludge metagenome | isolation source: Anaerobic digester | place: Japan... | reverse complement strand
TATTCTTCTTGACGCAGTCTCCTGTCATACTCCGCTAGCGTGATCGCTCCACTTACCTGAAAAATTCTGTTTATCAATTCCTGTAGATCCTCTTCTAAGTGATCTGAACAGATACACATCTTTATTATTTCGGCCTTTCCATTCCCTGCTTGTATGGTTAAGTTCCTTTCTCAGTAGATTTGTAAGCAAAACCTATTTATTGTATTGGAACTTCATCTTTTTTTGTTATTTCCCTTGCACACGGGAATTTAAAACGCTTACGCTAAATACTGACCCTTGACCCTTTTTGATATAATCGAGAGCATGAAGATCAGATTCAACATGCGCATGAAGATCATGTTGCTGTGCCTTGGCTGTACGCTATTGGCGCTGGTATTACAATCTTCCTTCTATCAACGCGCTTCCAGCTCGATTATTTACGAACAAGCCAAGACAGAGAACCTGACCAGACTTGAGACGATGCAGACGGAGATACTCGAGCTGGTCAACAAGATCGAGCAGAGTCTGATCAATATTTATACTGAGCGTGAGTTCATTGATGATATCAAGTCCGGTATGCCATATGACGAACTGCGCGAGCGGTATTACACCATAGCATATCAATACGGAGCCACAAACTTCACACTGGATGAGGGCCTTCAGGTCCTCTATATTTACGATAAGGAACACCGCCTGATTAGTTCATACCGCAAGGACGCGGCATTTCGCGACCTTTACGCCACTGACATTTATGGGACGGATGAGGATTACAACGCTCAGGTCGTCAGGGATTACGCTGAGTCTGACAAACATGCAATGCTGATCAGCGGCTATTACAACACCAGACGACAAACAGAGATCGTACGTTTCGTGATCAAGCTTTATGCGGTGAACGACTTTAAAAATGAACTTGGCTACGCAATTGCAGATATTGACAGCCGTCAGATACGCCGAATTATTCAGAAATATTACTCAGCCTCGGACAACTTTTTATGGCTGCAACCCAAAGGTGAACCGCCTGTCCTGAAGTTCGGTACGCTGACTGATAAAGAGATCGCCAGTTACAATGCGGCGGTCAAGGAGACCATTCAGGGCAACAACAGCAGCGCAGCATTGAACATCGAAGGCAGGGTTTTCTTCCAGGCTCCGCAGAAGAAGTATGATCTGCAGGCTTTTCTGCTAATGCCGCAGGAGACGTTGATCGCCAACCAGAAACGCCTGACATCCCTTCTATTCCTGACCTCGCTGGTGATGATCAGTATTACGGCTCTGTTTTCTGCACTGGTTTCGCACAGTCTGATGCAGCCGCTGGAGAGTATGATGACGACCATCAAGCGGATCCGTCAAGGCGAGACGAAGATGCGGGTCAAGGTCAGCCATGAAGATGAGATCGGTCAGCTCGGCCAGAGCTTCAACGAACTACTGGATGAGGTCGATTCCCTGATCAGCAAGCAGTATCAGACGGAGCTGTTACTGAACAAAGCTGAGTATAAGGCGCTGCAGGCGCAGATCAACCCACATTTTCTGTATAACACGCTGGACACCATGAGCAGCATTGCAGCTATCTCGAACTGTCCGACTGTCAGTAACCTCAGTCAGTCGCTTTCGAACATTTTCCGCTACAGCTTGGATATGAAGAACCAACTGACGAGCATCGCGCATGAGATCGTACACCTTAAGAACTTTATGTATGTGATGAATGTGCGGACGCAGAATGATATTCAACTCGAGTTTGACATCAGTGATGAGATCTCGCAATGTCTGGTGCCGAAGATCTCGATCCAGCCGATCGTTGAAAATGCCATCGTGCACGGACTGCGCAACAAACATGGAGAGAAAAAGATACGCGTTTCTTCTTTTGAGGAGGGGGATGACCTGATCATCAGCGTGGAGGATAACGGTATCGGCATGGACCCGACTGAGATAAATCTGCAACTGGAAAATTCGAATCTGGCGCTGGTCGAGCGGGGCAACTCCATTGGTCTGCTTAACATCAACGCGCGGGCCCGTATGCTCTTCGGCGACCATTATGGCATTACGATTAGCAGTGAACCGGATAAGGGAACGACTGTCTTCCTGCGCATACCACGGCGCTTCAACGGAGGCATTACATGATCCAACAGGTTTATAAAGTCCTGATCGCAGATGATGAGTATTGGACGCGCGAAAAACTACGCCAGATGATCCATTGGCAGGATTATGCACTGGAGTTTCTGGAGCCGGCTATTGATGGCGAAGATGCACTGGCTAAGATCGAGTCCGAACGACCAGACATCTTGATTACTGACATCAACATGCCTTTTATCAGCGGAACTGAGCTCATCAAAATAGTCCGGGAGAAGTATCCTGAGATCATCTCTTTCGTGATCAGCGGATATGACGACTTTGAATACGTGCGTGAAGCGCTGACGGGTGGGGCGGTCAACTATCTGCTTAAACCCGTCTCGAAGATCGACCTGGTCAACGCACTCTCAAAATCGTTGGAGATCATCAGCCAGCGTCAGAAGCACCAAAGCGAGCAGCAAGATACGCGAATGCGCTTGTTGAAGGCTTCATCGTTATTGCTGGACCGTGAGTTCAGTTATTTCTTGCGTGAGAAAGAGGCGGCTTTCACGCCTAATATCTCCCTCAACACCAGTCTGGACATTGCCGGAAACAGCGTGATGCTGGTAAAGATTCATGACCTGCGCGAGATCAAGGCTGCGTATAACTACGATCTGAACCTGTATTCCTATAACACCAAGCAACAGATCAGATCATGGTTTGAAGGAGCCGAGGTGATGGTTTTTAACAACACCAGCAGAACTAACGAGTTCCTTATTTTTTCTAATATTGAGTTTTCGCAGATCGATCAGATCGCAAAGAAAATGCTGAAGGGATTACAGGAATATTCGGGCTCTGTGATAACCATCATCATCAACGAACATTCATTTTCGGTTGATAATATCCGTGATGTGTACAAGCAGACCATCCGCCTGCTGGAGTTCAGGCCGTTTTCAAAAGAGAGCTTGATCCTGACCACACGGGATAACGGACAGGGAAAGGGTGAGACTGAGAAGGCTGAACGCTTCGGGGCTGAACAATCCGGAAGCCTCGGGCGGTTGATCGAGGGCGGTCATAAGAGCGCCATCATCAGCTGGATCGAACAGTATCTGAACCTTGACAGCGAGGACGGAAGTCTGAGCTTTTTTGAGGAGAAGCAGGCTACCCAAAGCGTTATTCAATATCTTTATCAGCGGCTGTGTCCGGTACCTGATCCTCAGAGCATGTTGAAGATGGAGGATCAGATCGAGGCGGCTGACAGCTATATCGATATGATCGATAAGGAAGCTCTATCAGAGCTGTTCCGCGGAATCGTGGATTCGATGCTGGAGGAGAAGACGGAGCAAACGGATATAAGCGCTCAGGACGCTGTCGAGAAAGCTATTGCGTATGTCAATGAGCATTATTGTGAGAAGATCACGCTGACCGGCATTGCGCAGATGGTTGGGGTCTCGAGCTCGTACTTTTCGACCATGTTCAGCCGCCTGACAGGGGAGAACCTGATAGCGTATATTACCCGCTTGAGAATTGAGAAAGCTGCGGAGCTGATCCGTTCCGGCAGTTTCAACCTGACGGAAACGGCATTCATGGTTGGGTATGAGGATTATGCCTATTTCAGCCGCATCTTCCGCAAAGCGATGGGGGTCAGTCCACGCGATTACGCGAGTAATCAGGAGACAGAAGACAAGGGACAGGGGACAAGAAAAAAAAATCCAACTGATTAAGGAAATATTTCATAATCGCTTTTGGCTGTTGTAATTTATACTGCTGTAGCAGCAGTGATTATCACAGCTGTGAAAGGCGAACGTATGAAGCAGCTTGGAATGAAAAAACAGGAGCACATTGAAAATGTACTCTTTACGCTGCCCTCCGTCATCCTGGTTTCAATCACGATCTATATCCCATTTGTTCTGAGCGCTTATTACTCGCTAACCAAATGGAATGGCATTTCAAAAGAGCCGGTCTTCATCGGCTTTGGGAATTTCATCAATATCTTCACGAACGCCGGCAGCAATTTCCTGAATTCGATCATCTTCACCACAAAATACACTCTGCTTTTCATGGTCGTGGCCAACATCGTGGCTTTGGCGCTGGCCGTGGCGCTGACGCAGAAGTTCCGTCTGGCGAACCTGATGCGCGGTGTCTTTTTCGTTCCCTACATCATGAGCATGACCATTGTCGGTTTCATTTGGAAGTTCATCTTTTCACAGGGCTTTGCCAGGCTCTTTGAGATGACCAACTGGGATGCGCTGAACCTGAGCTGGTTGGGTAACCCCAACCTGGCTTTCTATTCAGTGGCATTTGTGGGTATCTGGCAGTCGATCGGCTTCTACATCGTGCTCTATATTGCCGGTCTGCAGGCCATCCCGAGAGATATCCTCGAGGCGGCGACTGTAGATGGTGCGAGTGGCTTCAAGTGTTTCTTTTCGATCGTTATTCCGATGCTCTGGCCGTCCATCACGACCTGTATGTTTATGTCATTGACCAACTCACTGAAGGTCTTTGACATTATTCTGGCGCTGACTTCCGGCGGTCCGGGCAAGGCCACCACTTCTGTCACGCTTGAGATCTACCGCGAGGCTTTCCAGAACAATAACTATGGTCTCGGCTCAGCTGAGTCCATTATTTACTTCATCTTCGTTTTATTGCTCACCCAACTTGTGCTGAAAGGTTTCAGCAAGAAGGATGTGGGACTATGACACGTTCAACAAAAAGACGTCTGGGTTTGATCCTGATTGAGATCATTGTCGTGATCGTCGGAATAATCTATATTTATCCGGTCTTCCTGATGTTCATGAACTCTGTGAAGCCCTTTCGCGAAGTAGTCACAGATGTTATCGCCCTGCCGACACGGCTGGCCTGGGAAAACTACAGCTACGTCATTGACAAGATGAACTACTGGAGTTTGTTCTCCAATAACGTAATAATAACTGTCATCGGGATTGCCGGAATCGTCTTCTTCTCCTCCTTTACGGCCTACATCCTGGATCGCCGCCAGAATAAATACACAAAATTCATCCATACGCTGGTCATCACACCCATGCTGATCCCCTTTCAGACGATCATGATCACGCTGTTGAAGGTGATGAATGTGTTGCATTTGTCTGGCAGCATCTGGGGTTTAGGCATACAGTATTGGGGCTTTGGCATTCCGATGGCGACCTTCATCTATTTCAACTTCCTGAAAACCATCCCTCACGAGATCGATGAGAGCGCAAAGATCGATGGCGCTTCCACAATCCGTACCTTCTTCAGCGTCATTTTTCCGCTGTTGAAGAATGTCACGATCACGGTAGTCGTGCTGGATGTGATGTGGATCTGGAATGATTTCCTGTTGCCGCTTTTGATGGTCAACAGTAACTCTAAGACCAAAACGCTGGTGCTTTCGGCTTACACCTTCGTCGGGCAGTTCAACACACAATGGCAGTACGCCATGACAGCTATGGTGCTGGCGATCGTGCCCTCCATCATTGTGTTCGTGCTGCTGCAGAAGTACATTGTGGAAGGTGTTGTAGCTGGTGCGGTAAAAGGATGATAGAGATTAGAGATTAGAGCTTAGGTTTTAGATTCAAGGACATCGTTTACGATGTTGTGAAGGTTTCGCCGGATCAGGTGCGTAACGACTTATGTAGTAATCAAAAAAAACCTGAGGGTTTTAGATTTAGAAAGGATAAATCAAATGAAGAAGTTTAGTGTTTTATTAGCAGTTTGTATTTTTGCTGCCATTTTCTGCAGCGCTGTCTCCGCTTCTGATATCTATATGTTCATCCCCAGCCCTGAGTATGCTGACGCGATCAACACCCTGATTGAAGAATACAAGACCGTGGCCCCTGATGTCAACATCAACTATGAGACCACCCAGTCAGATTACCCGACCCTGCTGAAGGCCAAGATCAACTCCGGTTCAATACCTGACATCTTCGGCTCAACCTCCGGTAAAGAGATCGGTGTATATTTGGACTACTCCTACAACTTTGCTGACCAGCCGGCAGCTGATGCCATGACCGATGCTGTCAAGGGCGTTATGATGAGCGGCGATGAAGTTCACGGTTTCGCTATCAAGGGTAACTATTTCGGTATGATCTATAATAAAGATATCTTCGCTGAAGTGGGTATTGAAAGCTTCCCGAAGACCGCTGAAGAACTGAGCGCTGCTGCTGAGAAGATCGCCGCCGCCGGTTATCAGCCTTTCACCACCGGTTATGGTGAGTGGTGGGTCTTCAAGCACGCTTTCCAGACCTTCCTGGACGCTGCCTCAGACGATCCTGCTGCGCTTGTCAAGGCCTTTGCTGCCGGTGAAGCTCACTTCAAGGATTATCCGGTTCTGTATGACAACTGGTTCAACTTCATTGACCTGACCGTTGCCAAGGGCGATGTCAAACCGCTAGAATCCTATCTAGCCACAGAAGTTGCTGACTTTGCGACCGGTAAAGCTGCCATGGTCGTTGGACAGGGTGCCTGGGTCGAAGCTGACATGAAAGAAATCAACCCTGACATCAAAATCGGCTTCGCTGGTTACCCGGTGGATGACAATGCAGATCACGCCCGTGTGATCGGTGGTTCAGATCAGGCTCTGCGTATCTACAAAGATTCCCCAGTTCTGAAGGATGTACTTGACTTCGTCAACTGGTGGTACACTTCGGATTACGGCAAGAGCTGGTTCAGCAAAGTAGCCGGTGTGATCCCCCCTGTCAAGGGTGCTGAAGCTCCTGCGTTCGACATCATCAAACAGGGTGACGAGCTCTCCGCCTCAGAAGGCGTTGCTACTCTGAGCATCACCTTCTCGACCGATGCCTTCCATCAGGCTTTTGGTGAGATCATGCAGTCATACATCGCCGGTTCCGTCACTAAAGACGAAGCCTGCGCTCAGATCGAAGCCAAATGGGCTGAACTCGGCTGAACTCGAAGGGTAAGCTTCCTCTTTCCTGATCATCAACAGGGTGCCTTTTCAGGCACCTTGTTTTTTCTAAGTGGAGGCCATTGGCCTCACAAAATGCGTGAATTTCTGAATCATTACTAAGGAGTTACAAATGAAATTTACTGAAGGATACTGGCTTCGCAGTGAAAGGGCCAACGCTATTTACGCCTCGCAAGGCTATATCGCCGAGAAGATTAGCAATGGTATGCGCATTCTGGCGCCAGCCAATAAGATCCAGGGGCGAGCCAATACGCTTGACCAGCCGGCGCTGAGCGTTGAGTTCACCTCAGCTGAGAAAAATATCATCAAGGTACGGGTGCGCCACTTTGAGGGCTATGACTCGAAAGAAGCGCGTTTTGAGGTGACTGAGACTCCGCAGCCTGTTGAAGTGAGCATTGACGAGAATGAAGCGGTCATGGTTTCAGGCGAGGTGACAGTTCGAGTGAAGATGCACGCGGACTGGCTTGTCACATTTGAGGCGGGCGGCAAGGTCGTCACAAGCTGTGGTTTCCGCAACCTAGGATATATGCGCTGGAACAAACAGCCGTCCACGATGTTCCCATCGGAGAATTACCTCTCAGCAAACTATGAACCGTATATGATGAGCGAACTTTCGCTCCAGCCTGGCGAGTGTGTGTACGGTATGGGCGAACGCTTCACGGCTTTTGTGAAGAATGGACAGGTGCTGGACACCTGGAACGAAGATGGTGGGACTGCCTCACAGGTGGCTTACAAATGCGTACCGTTTTATATGACCAATCGCGGTTATGGCATCTTCGTGGACTATACCGGCAACGTGGCTTTTGAGACTGCCAGCGAGAAGGTGGAATATGTCGGCTTTTCTGTACCGGGTGAAGAGCTGCGCTACTACTTTATCTATGGACCGGAGCCGAAAGATGTGCTTGTGGGCTACACCAACCTGACCGGTAAGCCGGCTCTACCGCCGGCCTGGTCATTCGGTCTGTGGCTCTCGACTTCCTTCACAACAAATTACGACGAAGCTACCACCAGTTCATTCATCCAGGGTATGGAGGACCGTCACATTCCGTTGAGTGTCTTTCACTTCGACTGCTTCTGGATGCGTGAGTTTCATTGGTGTGATTTCGAATGGGATGAGAAGACTTTTCCAGACGTCAAGGGCATGATCAAACGCTATCACGATCGCGGGCTGAAGATCGATATCTGGCTCAACCCTTACATTGCTCAGGGGACGGAGTTCTTCAAAGAGGGCAAGAAGAATGGCTACTTCCTGATGCGTGCTGACGGTAAGGGCATTAAACAGATCGATAACTGGCAGGCCGGTATGGCGCTGGTCGATTTCACCAACCCGGCTGCTTCACGCTGGTACACCAATAAACTCAAGACGCTACTGGATATGGGTGTGGACTGCTTCAAAACTGATTTTGGCGAGCGTATCCCGATCGATGTCAAGTATTACGATGGTTCTGACCCACAGACCATGCACAACAAGTACACCTATCTTTACAACAAGGCTGTTTATGAACTGTTGGAGAAGGAACGCGGGGTTGGCGAGGCAATGCTCTTTGCACGCAGCGCCACTGCTGGTTCTCAGAAGTTCCCGATCCATTGGGGTGGCGACTGTTCGGCTAGTTATGCTTCGATGGCAGAGAGCTTACGGGCCGGGCTTTCATTCATGCTCTCCGGTTTTTCATTCTGGAGTCATGACATCGGTGGCTTTGAGATGACCGCCACACCTGACCTTTACAAACGCTGGGCGGCTTTTGGGTTGCTTTCCACTCACAGTCGTCTGCACGGTTCGACCTCTTATCGCGTGCCCTGGCTTTTTGATGAGGAATCAAACGATGTGGTACGCTTCTTCACCAACCTGAAGTGTCGCCTGATGCCTTATATCTTCGCAGCTTCGATCAACGCCAAAGAGACGGGCATCCCAGTGATGCGCCCAATGATGCTGGAATTCCCGCATGATCCGGGTGTGAGTTACCTCGATATGCAGTATATGCTGGGTTCAGACCTGCTGGTGGCGCCGATCTTCAACGAGGAAGGAATAGTGGATTATTATCTGCCGGAAGGGACCTGGACACATTTGCTTTCAGGCGAGAAGCGCGAAGGCGGACGCTGGTATCAGGAGAAGTATGATTACTTAAGCCTGCCGCTGTTTGTGCGCGAGAACGCTGTTCTGCCGATGGGCGCGCATGACGATCGTCCGGATTATGATTACGCGGAACGGTTGGAACTGCACATCTTCGAACCACAGGAGAATACAACACAAACGATTAGGATCCCTGATACAAGGGGTAGGACGGCTCTGAGTGTGGATGTTACATGTGTGGGAGGGGAAGTGTTGATAGTTCTGTCTGAGATGAAGGAGGGTTTGAAGTCTGTCATTCATGGTAAAGAAGTGAAGACTGTTGAACTGAAAGAGAAGAGTACAAAGATTGAACTGTGATACATCAGTCATCTTTTTTTCTTCTCCTCGGAGGTTGGCTTGTCTCAGAGTGGTTTTGTATTAAACACCAAGCGATAACAAAACCTGAATAAGATAAGTTTTACGATGAAATCGGATGGGAGGAGTAAGCTCTTGAATTTGGAGTACTCCTCCATCTTTTTTTACAAACATGGAACTCTCCCTGCAGAAGTACGCAGACGGTTTTGAATATCTGACGCAGCCCAATTACAGTTTCACGAGGAATAATATGAAAAACAATGACTATTTTAATGATAAGAAAGGCGATGAAGCGGATTTCGTTTTTTTGCGTGAACAGATCTATGCCGGATTCCTTGGTATGAACATTGGCATTCGCCTTGGAGCTCCTTTAGAACCGGAAGTTTGGACCAGTGAAAGAATCCGGCACTATTATGGGGATGTCACTAAGTATGTTAAAGATTTTCATATGTTTGCGGCTGATGATGATACCAACGGACCTTACTTTTTTCTTAAAGTCATGTATGACAAAAAAAGCCCCAGTCTCACGCCACAGGATGTGGCTGAGGCTTGGCTGAACTATTCCCGTGAGGGAGAAGGAAGGGATGTTTTGGTGGGGCGATTATAGCGTCAGCACTGAACATATGGTTTATTTGAATCTGAAGAATGGCATCCCTGCTCCACGTTCCGATTCGGCTGAGATGAATGGCCTGACTATAGCTGAAAAGATCGACGGGCAGATATTCATCGATACCTGGGGCCTGATCTTCCGGGGGATCCTGCCAACGCCGCCGAGGATGCGACAATTACGGCAAGCGTTTCACATGACAAAAACGGCCTTTATGGGGCGGCTTTTATTTCGGCTTGTATTGCTCAGACTTTTGTAACAAATGACATTGATGAGCTGATTGATATCGGCCTTTCATTTATTCCTTCTGACAGTACCTAGGCGGTGGTCATGGCGGTGAGTAAATTTCACGCTCAAAATCCTGATATTTAACGCAGCTGTCTTGAATACCTGCAGCAGAACTGGGGCTATGATCGCTATGGTGGGAATTGCCACATCATTCCCAACGCCGGAGTCTGTGTAATGTCATTACTGTATGGCAGGAACTACCCGCGGGCGGGTGAGTTCAGTACCATGAGCGGATGGGATACTGACTTCAATGCCGGCAATGTCGGAACCATCATTTGCGTTGCTTGTGGTCTGGTAGGCATTCCGCAGCATTACCGCGAGCCAATATACGATACCATAGCCCTATTATGAATCACAGGGTGCCTGAATATTCTGGATCTCCCTTCATACGCTTCCGAACCTGGCGCGTGTGAGCTCCACAGTTAATGGGCTGAATGTGCCTGAGAGTAATCCTGATCTGAGCTTCTCAAACGATATCCTGTATGACTTCGAGATTCCAGGTTCAACGCATGATTTGCGCCTTTCCAATCCAGTCGATTTCTCATTTGTCAATTCAGATAATATGGCTTTTTCCGGAAAGCGTTCGTCTCTGTTTCAAATTCAAGCCTGCTGTTTTTTTGAATATGATATACTTTTTCTAAACAGAAAAATCTGCATAATCTTGTATTTATTGAATTAAATAGGCTGAGTTTTTAGAG
>ENA-UOWE01005920-UOWE01005920.1-activated-sludge-metagenome-genome-assembly--contig:-NODE-5920-length-10970-cov-3.801283_pt1 | contig 10970 bp, 17 predicted proteins | sample MGYA00249841_ERZ761562 | MGnify/ENA primary metagenome ERZ761562 (study PRJEB28883, sample SAMN05720200) | activated sludge metagenome | isolation source: Anaerobic digester | place: Japan... | reverse complement strand
CACGACGCAGATCACCTTCGATTGTGAACGCAGCGATCTGGTCGCGAATTTTTTCCAGATCACCGTCGGTCAAGTCCTTGACCTTCTTGGAATAAGCAATGCCACAGGCTTCGCAAATTTTGCGAGCGCGCGTGCGGCCAATACCAAAAATGGCTGTCAAGCCGATTTCGGAATGTTGATGCGGCGGAATGTTGATGCCAGCGATACGTGCCATTTTCGTCCTCTAAAACTCTTGCAATTAACCCTGACGCTGCTTGTGACGTGGATCTGTACAGATCACGCGCACAACGCCCTTGCGACGGATAACTTTGCAGTTACGGCAAATTTTCTTGACCGAAGCCGAAACTTTCATTTTTCTCTCCTAAAACTTTTCGCTCCGTCCCGACTTTGATTCGCGCGGAACATGCGCTATTACTTTGCTCTAAACACTATCCGCGCACGACTCAGGTCGTACGGCGTCATCTCAACTGTGACCTTGTCACCTGGGAGAATCCGGATGTAGTGCATTCGCATTTTTCCGGAAATGTGTCCCAAAACAACATGTCCATTTTCCAGCTTCACGCGGAACGTCGCGTTAGGCAGGTTCTCCAGGATCTCACCCTGAAGTTGAATTACATCGTCCTTGGCCATCTCATCAAGCGAGTTAGGAAGACTTGAAATTTGCCTTCTTTAACAGGGACTCATACTGCTGAGACATCAGGTAGTTTTGTACCTGGGCCATGAAATCCATTGTCACCACCACAATGATCAGGAGTGAGGTGCCACCAAAATAGAACGGCACGTTGTACTTCAAGATCAAGAATTCCGGCAACAAACACACAAAGGTGATGTAGATAGCGCCAGCCAACGTCAGACGAAGCAATATCTTGTCGATGTATTTGGCAGTGTTGTCACCCGGGCGAATGCCTGGAATAAAAGCACCACTCTTCTTGAGATTGTCTGCAGTTTCGCGGCTGTTGAATACAAGCGCCGTATAGAAGAAACAGAAGAAAACAATCGCAGTTGCATACAGCATTACATACACCGGCTGACCTGGACTTAGCGTACTGGCTATGTCCTTCAGCCAGCGCATGGAATCACCAGCACTAAACCAGTTGGCGATTGTAGCCGGCAACAGAATGATGGAAGACGCAAATATTGGAGGAATCACACCAGCCATATTCAGCTTCAAAGGCAAGTGCGACGACTGCCCACCATACACTTTGTTGCCCACCTGGCGTCTGGCGTAATTCACCAGAATCTTGCGCTGTCCGCGCTCAACGAAAACCACAAAGTAAGTTACCAGCGCCACCAGTACCACAATCAACAGGGACACAATGATACTCATCGCACCAGTGCGAACCAATTCCAGCAATCCGCCGATGGCATTGGGCAGACCCGCAGCAATACCACCAAAAATCAGAATCGAGATACCGTTACCCAGCCCGCGCTCCGTGATTTGCTCGCCCAACCACATCAGGAACATGGTTCCTGCAGTCAGGGTGACCACTGAAGTCATGCGAAAGCCAAACCCTGGGGCAATGACCAGACCAGCAGAAGACTCCAGCGCCATCGCAATGCCCAAGGACTGGAACAATGCCAAACCCAATGTGCCGTAGCGGGTGTACTGCGTAATCTTGCGACGACCGGCTTCGCCTTCCTTCTTCAATTGCTCGAAGGTAGGCAAGACATAGGTCAGCAATTGCATGATGATCGATGCCGAGATGTACGGCATGATACCCAGGGCAAACACCGTGAATCGGGACAATGCACCACCGGAGAACATATTGAAAAGACTCAATATGCCGCCTTGCTGGCCTTTGAACAGTTGCTGAAGCTGGGCAGGATCAATCCCTGGCACCGGGATGTGCGCGCCTACGCGGTACACCACCAATGCCAACAGCAAGAACACAAGCCGGCGACGCAAGTCGCCGAACTTTCCCGTGTTTGCTATTTGAGCTGCGTTAGTTGCCACAGATAAGTCTCTTCGTCAGCAACTTAAGCTACGCTTCCGCCAGCTGCTTCGATAGCAGCCTTGGCTCCAGCGGTTGCACCGATACCCGTCAGCTTGACAGCCTTGGTAATAGCGCCGGTGTTGATTACCTTGACGACCTTGGCTTTTTCGGCGACCGCACCCAGTTGCTTCAAAGTCAACAAATCAGCCTCTGCCACACCGAGTGCATCCAGCGCTGTCAATGTAACTTCAGCGTTGAATTGCAGCAGATGCGATTTGAAACCGCGCTTGGGCAAACGACGATGCATAGGCATCTGGCCGCCTTCGAAGCCCACCTTGTGGTAGCCACCGGAGCGCGACTTTTGACCCTTGTGACCACGGCCAGCGGTTTTACCCAGGCCAGATCCAATACCGCGACCAACGCGACGTTTTGCGTGTTTAGCGCCGTCTGCTGGCTTGATGCCATTGAGTTCCATCATCAACCTCTTAGAGCACTTTGACCAGATAGCTGATCTTGTTGATCATGCCGCGCACTGCAGGCGTATCCTGCAACTCGCTGACACTTCCCATTTTGCGGAGTCCCAGGCCACGCACGGTGGCGCGGTGGGATTCTTTGGTACCAATCGGGCTACGCACCAATTGGACTTTGACTGTTTGTTGTGTTGTCATGGTGAATTCTCCGTTTTAGGCGAAGATCTCTTCAATTGACTTGCCGCGCTTGGCAGCAACTTCAGCTGGAGTGGTAGACACAGACAGTGCGTCCAACGTGGCACGAACCATGTTGTAGGGATTGGTGGAACCATGGCTCTTGGCCACGATGTCGGTAATACCAACCACTTCGAACACTGCGCGCATAGGACCGCCTGCAATGATGCCGGTACCCTTGGGAGCCGGTGCCATCATGACGCTGGCTGCGCCGTGGTGACCCATCACCTTGTGGTGAATGGTGCCGTTCTTCAAAGACACCTTCAGCATGTTGCGGCGAGCTTCTTCCATGGCCTTCTGCACAGCAGCTGGCACCTCTTTGGACTTGCCCTTGCCCATACCGATGCGACCATCGCCATCACCCACCACGGTCAAGGCTGCGAAACCGAGAATACGGCCACCCTTCACCACTTTGGTAACGCGATTGATCGCGATCATTTTCTCGCGCAGACCGTCCTCAGGACCCTCGGCCTTACCTTGCATTTTTGCTTGAACTTTAGCCATCTTTATTTCCGATCTGCTTAGAACTGCAAGCCAGCTTCACGAGCGGCATCTGCCAGCGCTTTAACGCGGCCGTGGTACGCAAAACCGGAGCGGTCAAACGCAACTTTTTCAACGCCAGCTGCTTTGGCTTTTTCGGCCACGCGCTTGCCAATGATCTGTGCAGCAGCGACGTTGCCGCCCTTGCCAGAACCACCCAGGGACTTGCGAACATCGGCCTCTGCGGTCGATGCTGCAGCCAGAACCTTGCCGCCGTCGCCAGAGATAACACTGGCGTAAATGTGCAGATTGGTACGGGTCACGGTCAAACGTGCCACGCCTTGCGTCGCAATGCGGATGCGCGTTTGACGGGCTCTGCGAAGACGTTGCTCTTTTTTGGTCAACATGTTGCAGCTCCTTATTTCTTCTTGGTTTCTTTGATCGTGATCTTCTCGTCCGCATAGCGGATTCCCTTGCCCTTGTAAGGCTCGGGAGGACGAATAGCACGAATCTCAGCAGCAATCTGGCCAACGCGCTGACGGTCAGCGCCCTTGATCAGAATTTCTGTAGGAGTGGGGGTCGCCACGGTGATGCCAGCAGGCATATCAACGTTGACGGGGTGCGAATAACCGACAGCCAGGTTCAACTTGGCACCAGTCGCCTGGGCTTTGTAACCCACGCCGATCAGGCTCAGCTTCTTTTCGAAGCCTTTGGTCACACCGACCACCATGTTGTTCACCAGCTGACGCATGGTGCCACTCATGGCATCCGCTTCGCGGGACTCATTGGCAGGCTGAAAGCTCAGCTTGCCAGCGTCATTCGTAATTTTCACCAGGCTGTTCTGTGCCAGTTGCAAAGTACCACCAGTGCCTTTGACACTGATCTGGTCTTCTTTGAAGGACACATCCACACCGGCGGGGACGTTTACAGGAAGTTTGCCTACGCGGGACATTTGTAATTACTCCTAATGTGCCGTTAAGCGACGTAGCAAAGAACTTCGCCGCCGACACCGGTAGCGCGCGCTTTGCGATCAGTCATTACACCCTTGGGGGTCGTCACGATAGCCACGCCCAGTCCGTTCTGGACTTGGGGGATGGCATCGCTGCCACGGTAAACACGCAGACCAGGGCGGCTGACGCGCTCGATGCGCTCAATCACGGGCTTGCCGGCGTAGTACTTCAGGGCGATTTCCAGTTCAGCTTTACCACCTTCGGTGGAAACCTTGAAACCGTCAATATAGCCTTCGTCTTTCAACACTTGGGCAATCGCAACCTTCACTTTGGAAGAAGGCACCAGAACCGTTGTCTTGGCGACCATTTGCGCATTGCGGATGCGTGTCAACAGGTCAGCGATGGGATCACTCATACTCATATTAGTTTCTCCTGTCGCTTACCAGCTGGCCTTGACGATGCCGGGGATCTCACCAGCAAAGGCCATTTCACGAATCTTCGCACGACCCAGACCGAAGTGCTGGAACGTTCCACGGGGACGACCCGTGATGGAGCAGCGGTTACGCTGGCGAGTGGGGTTTGCATTGCGGGGCAGCTTTTGCAGACCCAGACGGGCCGCAGCGCGTTCTTCGTCAGAGCGCTTTGCATCACCAGCGATGGCCTTCAGTTCCGCATATTTCTTTGCGTACTTGGCAGCCAACTTGTCACGTTTGAGCTCGCGCTCGATTAAAGCCATTTTAGCCACAGGTCACCTCAGTTCTTGAACGGGAAACGGAAGCCAGCGAGCAGTGCCTTGCACTCTTCGTCGGTCTTGGCCGTTGTGGTGATGCTGATATTGAGGCCGCGCAAGGCATCCACCTTGTCATATTCAATTTCAGGGAAAATGATCTGCTCTTTGACGCCGATGTTGTAGTTACCACGGCCATCGAATGCGCGACCAGAAATACCACGGAAGTCACGAACACGGGGCAGAGCCACGGTCACAAAACGATCCAGGAATTCGTACATTTGCACGCCACGCAGAGTCACCATGCAACCAATCGCCTGGTTTTCGCGGATCTTGAAACCAGCGATAGCCTTCTTGGACTTGGTTACAACAGGCTTCTGGCCAGCAATCTTGGTCAGGTCGCCAACGGCGTTGTCCATAACCTTCTTGTCAGCAACCGCCTCGCTCACACCCATGTTCAGGGTGATCTTGGTCAGACGGGGAACCTGCATGGGCGAGGTGTAGCCAAACTTGGCTGTCAGCTCAGGCGCCACTTTTTCGCGGTAATGTTGTTGAAGACGTGCCATGCTTATGCCACCTTGATTTCTTCGCCGCTGGACTTGTAAACGCGAACGCGTTTGCCGTCAGCCAGCACCTTGATACCAACACGGTCAGCCTTGCCCGTTGCGGCATTGAAAATTGCCACATTGGATTGGTGAATAGGCATGGTCTTTTCAACGATGCCGCCGGTTGTGCCCTTCATGGGGTTTGGCTTGGTGTGCTTCTTCACCAGGTTAATGCCCTCGACCACCACATGGGAGTCGTCTTTGCGCAAGGAAATTTTCCCGCGCTTACCCTTATCGCGACCTGCGATAACGATGACTTCGTCGCCTTTGCGAATCTTGTTCATGGCGGGTCCTTACAAAACTTCAGGAGCCAGGGACACGATCTTCATGAACTTTTCAGTACGCAGCTCGCGCGTTACTGGTCCAAAGATACGGGTGCCGATAGGCTCCAATTTGGCGTTAAGCAACACTGCTGCGTTGCCGTCGAATTTCACCAAAGAACCGTCGCCACGGCGGATGCCCTTGGCGGTACGAACCACCACAGCACTGTAGATCTCGCCTTTTTTGACGCGACCACGGGGAGCGGCTTCTTTGATGCTAACTTTGATGATGTCGCCAACGCTTGCATAGCGACGCTTGGATCCGCCCAGCACCTTGATGCAGAGGACAGATTTCGCGCCGGTGTTGTCGGCAACTTCCAGTCGAGATTCAGTTTGGATCATTTCATTATTCCCAACTTGCACCTGATGCAACATTCACCAAACCGGTGAACACCACAACAAATCAGTCTTGGGCCCGCTGTTTGCCGCACAAACCACTTGCACGACATCCATTTGGGCAGAACCTTCAGCTTTTTCAAGCGAAGCCCACTATTATGCCCACCTTTTATGGGACCGTCAACACTTTTTAAATGGGAATATGCAAATACTGCTGTGCCAGAGCGAGAAATGCCTCTGTTTGAGGCGGCAAACCTGTCTCCTGCTGCAGGATTTCTGCCACTGCAGGAGCCAAAGTAGCCGCCAGCGCAGCATCCAGAAAGAGCAGGCGCGACCGGCGCGCCAGCATGTCTTCTACGGTGACTGCGTATTCATGGCGGGCAGCGAAACGCACCATGGCCTCACTTAATGTAGGGCACAGCCAGCGGTCGTTGCCTGGCAGCGCCTGCACCCATGACTGCTCGACCCCATAGGAATGCAGCCCCTCCGGCAGGCTGATGCCCTGATCCGGCGCCCCGCTTTCGGTCGCGCCAAGCAACTGCATGTGAGCAGTCACTCCCGTTTTACCTACCGAAATCAGGCCCTTGCCCGCACATTTCTCCAGCACATCCTCCGCCATGGCGCGGTAGGTTGTCCATTTGCCGCCCGTGACCGTGACCAGCCCGCTGCGACTCACCAGCACCGTATGCTCACGGCTCAATCCCTTGGTGCTTTCCCCATCGTCCGCCTGGGGTTTGACCAGCGGACGCAGGCCCACCCAGATGCTCTTGATATCACGGGCGGTCGGCGCACGCCGCAGGTAGCGCGCCGACTCCTCCAGGATGAAAGCCACTTCGTCCGCATAGGCCAAAGGCTCCCGCGGCAGGTCATGCCGGGGGGTATCGGTGGTCCCCAGAATCACCTTGCCCAGCCAGGGCACTGCAAACAGCACACGCCCATCGGCTGTCTTGGGCACCATCAGTGCCGTGTCACCCCCCAGAAACTCGCGGTCGACCACGATGTGCACACCCTGGCTTGGCGCGACCATGGGTTTGGTGGGGTGGCGGCCATCGTTTGCATTAGCCCGGCCATCCAGCTCGCGCAAGGCATCCACCCATACACCCGCCGCATTCACCACACAGCGCGCGCGGATGGAGTTAGTGACTCCATTGAGCGTGTCTTCACACACCAGTCCGGCGACCTGGCCGCTTTCAAACAACAAATCGGTCGCCTTGCAGTAGTTCACCAGCAGGGCACCATGGCTTGCTGCGGTGCGCGCCAGTGCCAGAGCCAGACGCGCATCGTTGAACTGACCATCCCAGTACTTCACCCCGCCCTTCAGCCCCGCAGACAATGCCGCTGGCAGCAGCTTCTGCGTGGCCTGAGGGCTCAGGAATTGGGTCTTTCCCAGCCCGGCCTTGCCCGCCAGCAGGTCGTAAGCCACCAGCCCCGCGCCATAGAAGGGCATTTCCCACCACTGGTAGGAAGGCACCACAAACGCGAGCGGTTGCGCCAGATGCGGCGCGTTGTGCAGCAGCGTGGTGCGCTCATGCAGGGCTTCACGCACCAGGCCGATATTGCCCTGCGCCAGGTAACGCACGCCGCCATGCACCAGCTTGGTCGCGCGCGACGATGTGCCTTTGGCAAAGTCGTGCGACTCCACCAGCACCACCTTGAGCCCACGGGCAGCCGCATCCAGGGCAACGCCCAGGCCGGTGGCGCCGCCACCCACCACGGCGAGGTCGTAGACCCGGTCCTCGCCCAGGCGCGCCAACAGATCCTGGCGCGTGGTTTGCAGCGGTGGAGCGACAGAGGCCATATCGGGTTTCACATTTCAGTCAATTGATGGGAGAAGCGGGAACCTGAACCAGGCCCCCGCGTGAGGCAGCGGTAGAGCACACGCGCCACCGCCGTCCCAGCTACTGCCAAGTCCGTTGCAATTAACGTACCTTGCCGGCCTTCCAGGCGTTCAACAGGGTGTCATAGGCGATGGTCTGGCCCTGGGGCTTTTCGTTGGCCAGCTTCTTCCATGGTGCACCCTTGTCGCTCAGCCACTTGTCAGGACTGCTCTTGGCGTTGAGCTTGGGTGGGCAGACCGCCATGCCGGAGCGCTCCAGACGGCCCATCACAGCATCCATTTCTTCGGCCAGGTTGTCCATGGCGGCCTGCGGCGTCTTTTCACCCGTCACAGCAACCGCCACGTTCTTCCACCACAGTTGCGCCAGCTTGGGGTAATCCGGCACGTTGGTACCCGTGGGCGTCCAGGCCACACGGGCCGGGCTGCGGTAGAACTCGACCAGGCCACCGAGCTTGGGCGCCATCTTGGTCATGGTCTCGGAGCGGATGTCGCTGTCACGGATAAAGGTCAGACCCACGGTGGACTTCTTCAGCGACACGGTCTTGCTGGTCACAAACTGGGCATACAGCCAGGCGGCAGCCACCTTGTTGGCGTCATGGTCCTTGAAGAAGGTCCAGGAGCCCACGTCCTGGTAGCCGTTCTGCATGCCTTGCTTCCAGTACGGGCCATTGGGTCCGGGGGCCATACGCCACTTGGGCGTGCCGTCGGCATTCACCACGGGCAGCCCGGGCTTCACCATGTCGGCGGTAAAGGCGGTGTACCAAAAGATCTGCTGGGCGATGTGGCCTTGGGCCGGTACCGGGCCGGACTCACCAAAGGTCATGCCGGTGGCTTCCTTGGGCGCGTACTTCTTCATCCAGTCGATGTACTTGGTCAAAGCGTACACAGCTGCTGGCGAATTGGTCGCACCGCCGCGCGAGACCGATGCGCCCTGGGGTGTGCAGCCATCGGCCGAGGCGCGAATGCCCCACTCGTCCACCGGCTTGCCGTTGGGGATGCCGATGTCAGCGGTACCGGCCATGGACAGCCAGGCATCGGTAAAGCGCCAGCCCAGCGAGGGGTCCTTTTTGCCGTAATCCATGTGGCCATAGATGGGCTTGCCGTCGATGGTCTTGACGTCTTCACTGAAGAAGGCGGCGATGTCTTCGTAGGCGCTCCAGTTCAGTGGCACGCCCAGGTCATAGCCGTATTTAGCCTTGAACTTGGCTTTGAGCTCGGGCTTCTCGAACAGGTCGGCGCGGAACCAGTACAGATTGGCAAACTGCTGCGTCGGCAACTGATACAGCTTGCCGTCCGGAGCGGTCGTGAAGCTGGTGCCGATGAAGTCCTTGATGTCCAGGCCGGGGTTGGTGTAGTCCTTGCCCTTGCCCGTCATGTAGTCGGTCAGGTTCAGGATCTTGCCGTAGCGGTAATGGGTGCCGATCAGATCGGAGTCGCTGATCCAGCCGTCGTAAATCGACTTGCCCGACTGCATGGAGGTTTGCAACTTCTCGACCACATCGCCTTCCTGGATGATGTCGTGCTTGACCTTGATGCCGGTGATTTCCTCAAAGGCCTTGGCCAATGTTTTGGATTCGTACTCGTGCACCGTCAGCGTTTCCGAGACCGTGCTGATTTCGTTCACGCCGAGCGCCTTCAACTTTTTGGCGGCCTCAATGAACCACTTCATTTCAGTAGCCTGCTGGTCCTTGCTCAGGGTGGACGGCTGGAATTCGCTGTCAATCCACTTCTTGGCGGCGGCCTCATCGGCCCACGCCGCCCCGCCTGCTACGCAAGCCAGAGCCACTGCCAACACGGAATACTTCAGTTTCATTGTCAATCTCCTCGGTCTGTTAAACCCCTGTTTTGAAAATGCAGCTGCTCCAGGGGGTTATGAGCGGCTGCTTGCGAAAACGTTCAGCCTTTGCGCATGACCAGGCCCAGCAAGGCCATGGACAGGACAAAGCTGATCCAGATGGAAGGCTCGGTCTCCAGATTCATCCACTCCATCAGACGGGCGCTGATGCCGACAAAGGCCAGGTTCACATAGGCCGCACTCAGCAGTCCGATGAACAGGCGGTCGCCGCGCGTAGTCTCCATCGGCAAGAAACCCTTGCGCAGGGTGGTGGGGGATTTGCGCTCCCACACCGTCATGCCGGCCAGCATCAGGCCGATGCAGCTAAAAAATACGGCCACCGGGGTGGTCCAGGCCATCCATTCAAACATTGCAGATTCCTATCAACTCAGACACGACCCATCGCGAAACCCTTGGCGATGTAGTTGCGGACAAACCAGATCACGATGGCACCGGGCACGATGGTCAGCACGCCGGCCGCCGCCAGCGTGGCCCAGTCCATGCCCGAGGCCGACACCGTGCGCGTCATGATGGCCACGATGGGCTTGGCATTCACACTGGTCAGGGTGCGTGCCAGCAGCAGTTCCACCCAGCTGAACATGAAGCAGAAGAAGGCGGCCACACCGACACCGGCCTTGATCAGCGGGATGTAGATTCGGATAAAGAAGCGCGGAAAGCTGTAGCCGTCGATATACGCCGTCTCGTCAATCTCACGCGGGATGCCACTCATGAAGCCTTCCAGAATCCACACTGCCAGTGGCACGTTGAACAACAGGTGCGCCAGCGCCACGGCCAAGTGGGTGTCCATCAGGCCGACGGTGGTGTAGAGCTGAAAGAACGGCAGCAGAAACACGGCCGGGGGCGTCATGCGGTTGGTCAGCAGCCAGAAGAACACATGCTTGTCGCCCAGAAAGCTGTAGCGCGAAAACGCATAGGCCGCCGGCAGCGCCACGGTGATGGAGATCACCGTGTTGATGGCCACGTAAATCAGGCTGTTGATGTAGCCCGAGTACCAGGACGGGTCGGTCAATATGGTGTGGTAATTGGCCCACGTGAAGTGCTCGGGGAATAGCGAGAAGCCGGCCACGATCTCGTTATTGGTCTTGAACGACATGTTGATCATCCAATAGATGGGCAACAGGGCGAACAGGATGTAAGCCAGCAGAAACAGCGTGCGCTTCTGGAATTTCGGCTTATTCATGGCCACCCTCCTTCGCCTGGGTGCCGACGCGCTGCATCCAGT
>ENA-UOWE01005919-UOWE01005919.1-activated-sludge-metagenome-genome-assembly--contig:-NODE-5919-length-10971-cov-32.698058_pt1 | contig 10971 bp, 13 predicted proteins | sample MGYA00249841_ERZ761562 | MGnify/ENA primary metagenome ERZ761562 (study PRJEB28883, sample SAMN05720200) | activated sludge metagenome | isolation source: Anaerobic digester | place: Japan... | reverse complement strand
GGCAAGCCAGTGGCAGAACGAAAGGCGAGCCGAGAGCGCCGGGCGGCGGGAGGCGCGGCGATGGTCTTGCTGGGGCCTGCCGCGAGCCTGAGATCCCGGCTGCCGAATACCAGCATCCTCAGGCATCAGGCCCGCCTGGTCTCCTGTCCCACCGAAACGATTGCCGGCCGGGCAAGCCAGCCCGCCCTGACGACATCGTCACAACCCAGATAACTGGCAGCTGATGGCCACCATGAGCGAGAGCTACGGATCCAAACATAATAACAACCGGAATCGGGCTGTGGCCCGGCGATGCTTATTCAAATAGACCGCAAAAGAAAAATCAAGCTTCTAAACACTTACATTCACAGAAGCCGCAGTCGTAGTTGGCTTGGGTATGCTAAGGCGCTCGGCCTTCAGCCCTTCCAGGTGAAATTCTATTGCCTCTTTCATCAGCTCCAGCGTATCTTTTTTCGTTGGACCAGTAGCTATGACGCCGGGCAAATCCGGACAATATGCAGCGTAATTATTTTCAGCCTTTTCAATGATAATCAGATACTCAGTCATCTTTCTCGATCTCCTTAAGACCACTTTGCTTCAATATACTATTCAAGGTGCCTCTTGGCACTTCATCATCCAAATTCCCAGAGATGGTCACCAATCCTCTCTTGAAATGATGCCTGTACTGCCTGTGACTGCCTCTTGTTCTATCAAGGAACCATCCATCTTCTTCTACCAGCTTAATGACGGCTCTGACTTTCAATTGTAGGCCTCGAATGAAATAATCAACCTGCATAATAATTAATCTCTTTAGGTATGTAGCTGTTTCCTTGATTGTATTCCGCTGTTGAGCGAAAGACCGCGAATTCAATGTCTGCTGTGAGCCTGAAATCCCGGCTGCCCGAATACCAGCCTCTTCAGACATCAGGCCCGCCCGGCCTCCCGCCCCTCAGAAACTATCGCCTGCCGGGCAGCCCAGCCCGCCCTGACGGCTTCGCCCAAGCCCGGATGGCCCGGCCCATGGGCGGCGGCCAGGCAGGCCAGCGGCAGGACGGAAGGCAAGCGGAGGCCCCAGGCGCGGGCAGTGGCTTGGGAGTTAATCAAGGAATCTCTGCGCCATCCTTTGCCAGCTTGCGGCGGACAAACTCCATGAACTGGTTCAAACCTGCTGCGGGATTATCTTGAATATGGGACGCTTCAACCGCATCCTGTGAGCCATTGTGGAAGTGTTTAGGGTAGGTAGATATCCTTTGCCAGGTTATATCTGGAAAATTATCATGGCGGTACATGGAGCCATCAATGTGCCTGCGCTCCCAATGATACGAAAACCGACCTGGGATTTTCTGCGAAAACCACACATCCACAAACGATCCGTCAATTAAAAATGCTCTAAGCTTGCCTCGGGAAATTATAGAATCAGTAGAGATGCAGGCATATTCCAGATCTATGATCCTTTTCAGCAATGCCAGATCTACTACTTCTGGGGAAGGCTCTTCATTGCTGCTAATATCTCATCTCTCCTGGATTCAAGGTAGTCAAGTTCCTGAAAATCATCCAGGACATCTTCTTCCCTTACCTCTCCTTTTTTCAGCTTATCATCCAGCTCAAAGATGGATCTAATGCCATGCTTTGTCCAAATCTCAAAAATATCCGCTTCGATGCATCTGAGTTCTCTCTCCAAAAAAGCCTTGATGCTTGCTTTGGCAAGAACGTCTCGATCCATCTTCAAGACATTTGCAATTTCATCGATAACTTCCATAATCGGATACCGCCCATAAAACTGTCATCAAGATATTTTAACCATTCTGCCTATCAGCAGGCATCTATCTCTCTCCTGAGATAGATCGACACCCTCCCTTCTTGGTCAGATGGCGGCAAACAAGCCCGCACAGAAGGATAGACCAAGAGAGGCGAGGCGCCGAACGAGGGCAATGGCCCGGCCGGGATCTGCTGCGATCCTGAAATCCCGGCTCAAATACCAGCATATTCAGGCATCATGCCCGCCCGGCCTCCTGCCCCTCAGAAACGATCGCCTGCAGGACAAGCCATCCCGCCCTGACGGCATTGCCGCATGCCCCCGGACGGCCCGGCTCATGGTCGGCGGCCAGGCAGGCCAGCCAAGACGCAGGGCATTGGCAGCTCCACAGTTGAATGACTGTTCCGCGCCAATGCCTGGAGGCCTTGCCTAGGGAAACAGCGGGTAATGATCCGCTAAGACGCACTTCTCCATCGGGTAGTATTATATGCAAATAAGGATGAAGTAATTTCTAATGAAACGTCTTTATGACTACACCATAATCATTCGCCCAGAAGACAATTGCACATTCTCTGCCTACGTGCCCGCAATTGCGGGCTGCCACGCATGGGGCAAGACTCCTGATGAGGTGCAGGCAGAGTTGATAAATGTCTTCGAGATGATCCAAGAAGAGTATGAAGAAGAAGGACACCTGCTTCCGGAAGATGTAGATGTAAAGGCCATTCATGCCTGCCAAAGCTAGTGTCGCGTCAATAGTTAAGTGTCGTAAAGCATAAGACATATTAGCTTCATATCCAATCTTGGTGAGCAGGATATGAAGAAATACATTGTGACGTTAACCGAGGACGAGCGCAAAACTCTCGGCGATCTTGCATCCAAGGGAACGCAAAAATCACAGAAAATCCTCAATGCATTGATTCTGCTCGATTGTGATGAAGGAGAGTACCAGACAGAACGCTCGACCAATGAAGAAATTGCCCGTGTGCTCCATATCAGCATGAGAAAGATCGACCGCGTAAAAAAGCGATTTGTCGAGGAAGGTCTTGATGCTGCCCTTGATAAAAAAGTTGGAAACCGTGTTTACGCCAAAAAGGCTGATGGAGATTTCGAAGCCCATCTGGTTGCATTGAGTTGCGGCGAGCCACCAGAAGGCTTTGCACGTTGGTCTTTGAGGCTATTGGCCGACAAGGTTGTCGAGCTCAATTATATTGACAGCATTTCTCATGAAACCGTGCGTCGAATTTTTAAAAAACGAAATCAAATGACCCTGGCAACGCAAGGGATGGGTAATTCCGCCAGATCAAAACGGTAGCTTCTTCGCGAATATGGAAATGGTATTGGATGTATATAAGCGACCCTTTGATCCACGTCACCCGATTATATGCATGGACGAATCACCAAAACAGCTGATCTCTGAAACAAGAGTCCCAATCCCGGCATCTCCTGGAAGAACGACTAAATACGATTATGAATACAAACGTTGCGGCAAATCCAACATTTTCCTTGCCTGTGAACCATTGGCAGGGAAGCGCATGGTAAAGGTACTGAAAGAAGAACTGCTCTGGAATGGGCTTGCTTTGTAGAAGAAATCGCCGCCCAATACGAATATGCAGAAAAAATTACATTGGTGATGGACAACCTTAACACACATAACGCAGGATCGCTCTATGAGAAGTTCCCACCTGATAAGGCAAAAGCGTTATGGGATAGGTTTGAGTTTGTGCACACTCCAAAGCATGGCAGTTGGTTGAATATTGTTGAAATTGAGTTGAATGTGCTCACAAGCCAATGCCTGAATAGAAGAATCGATAATATCGAAACTGTAAAGAAAGAAGTAGCAGCATGGCAAGGGTCTAGAAATAATAAAAATGCAAAGGTAAATTGGCGATTCACTACTGAAGATGCTAGAGTTAAACTCTCCCGGCTTTATTCGACATTAGATATTTGACGAGACACTAGCTTTCTTTTATTTTTATCAAAGCCTGTGATAATGGCTGCAAGATTACTATCATCAGGAATCCCAGGCAACCGTGCCCCATCTCGCCCCAGAGGGGCGCGAGCCCTCGGGAGGCAACAGACATTACCCCAAGCCGGATCCAGGGCTCCTTAATTACTGCTGGCAAGAATTTCAATTAGCCTTGCTGCTTAATCGATGGGGAGCATTGGCGCTCTGATAACTGCCAGGACGAATCCCAGGCAACCATGCCACATCCGCCCATCAGGTTCAGCGGGCTCTCGGTAAGCGACAGACATTACCCCATGCCGGATCCAGGCTGCCTTATCAATGCTATCACATATCCATGCAACCATGCCGCATCCCGCCCCAAAGGGTCGCAAGCATTAAGGTACACGCCATTTCCAGCAGGAGAGGAATAGCATCCCAATGCTCACAGCATGCCCCCCCGTTTAGATGCTACAAACAGGCAGATCGACCGCCTGGGTACAGGGCCTTTATGTCATTTTAGAGAAAACGAGGTACAATACCGTCCATTCTAAAAGCTTAATGCGTTTTTAGGGCATGCTTCCACACATCTTCCGCACTTGATGCAGTCCGGCTTATCCATGATCTCGTTTACAGGCAATTGCATGGGGCAGACCTTCTGGCATCTGCCGCAATCTATGCATCTGTCTGCATCCAGCTTGAGTTGATATCTCTTGCCTCCCATGGCCCTTTGCAGTGTTCCCATGGGGCAGAATGAACACCAGGCCCTGGGAGAAATGATCACTCCAAAAAGTATGGCAACCGATGTGGTTAGGATACAGAGGGTCACAAAGACCATGCCGATCTTGTCCACTATTCCTCCCGTATTTATGATTCTATAGACCATAAATCCCATGAGCAAAACAAATATGAGGACACGGAGCCACATGCTGCGAAACTGAGCTGGAATCTTCAGTTTTCGGCTCAAGGGGGCCATCCAGAAGTCGACAAAGCTGCCCCGCGGGCAAAGATTTCCGCAGAACCAGCGTCCTCTGAAGGGAGCTATGATCATCAGGCTGGCAAAGATGAGAAGGAGGAACAAGCCAAGCTTGGGATAAAATAATCCGCCTATGGACACTATCAGGACTAAGATGCCTAAATAGGGAGTAATCCTAAGCATATCGCGCCTCTGATCTGATATTCATATTTAGCGCATAAAGCTATATAAGCGATTCCTAAATCCATCTTCCAAATCCATATGGCGGCAATTGATAAAGAGAGGTTAAATTGGTTGTATTTCACAAAGAAACCCTTTCTGAGTCGGATGGCATATCTGAAGCTGGCGAAGGAATTGAGCTACTGCCGGCAGATGATTACGATCTGATTATTGTCGGAGCCGGGCCTTCCGGTCTCTTTTGCGCCATAAACTCTGCGTATAAGGCCAAGAGTATTTTGATACTGGAGAAAAAAAACTCCCCCGGGCATAAGCTTCTTATCTCAGGCTCCGGCCAATGCAATATAACTCATGGCGGATATATCAGGGAATTTCTAAACCACTATGGAGATAGGGGCAGATTTCTCCGCCCGGCCCTGTTTGGGTTTACCAATTCCGATCTGATCTCCTTCTTTGCCCGATCAGGGCTGGGCATGGTCCAGGAAAAAGGGGGCAAGATCTTCCCGCATAGCATGCAGTCCAGGGATGTTGTCAATGTCCTGACCGGGAAATGCCGGGAACTGGGCCTGGAGATCAGCTGCGGCCATGCTGTCAGGTCCATATCCAGGACCGAGGACGGCTTTCTGGTGAGCTGTGCCGCTGGAAACAGATATCGCTGCCGTCTGCTGGTGATCGCCACAGGGGGAGCCTCCTATCCCGCCACAGGATCGAGCGGAGACGGCTATGCCTTTGCCCGGGCCCTGGGCCACAGCATATCCGAGATCGGCCCGGCTCTCTCGCCGGTGATCATAAAGGATTATCCCTTCTCTGATCTGGCTGGCCTATCCTTTTCCGATATCAAGATCTCTCTTGTCCGCAGGACAAAGATCAAAGAGCATCATGGAGATATTCTATTCACTCATGACGGGCTTTCCGGGCCGGGAATCCTGGACCTATCACGATATATCCGGGCTGATGACGCAATCAAGCTCTCTTTTATCTCTGAGGAGAGAAGGGATGCACTGGAGGATTGGCTGGTGGAAAAGGCGAAAAATGATGGGGCAAAGAGATTGATGGCAGTTCTCGCCGATCTGTCCCCTTTCACGCCTCCCGGCCTTTGTCTCTCCTCCCGGATGACAAAGAGGCTGCTGCAGATCTCGGGGATATCCTCCGACCTGCCCATCTCTCAGTTGAGCCGAAAGATGCGGAATCGATTGATTGATAATCTGACTGCTCTCTCTCTGGTGGTGTCCGAAGTTTGCAGCCTTGATGCAGCCATGTGCACCAGAGGGGGGGTCGAGACCTCGGAGGTGGACCCCAAGACCATGCAGTCCAGGCTGGTCCAGGGACTGTATCTGGTGGGCGAGGTCCTGGATGTGGATGGGGATACGGGAGGCTACAATCTGCAGGCGGCATTCTCCACGGGATTTCTGGCTGCCAGAAGCATCAAGAGCATCTTTAACCAAGATTAGAGGCGGGAGGTTTAGATCGATATGCTGGAGATATTGAGAGATCGGCGGAGCATCAGAAGATACCAGGATCGGGAGATAGATGCAGAGAAGATCGAGCAGCTCAAGGAAGCTGCCCTGCGCGCACCATCCTCACGGGGCATCAATCCCTGGCGATTTGTCTTCATCACCGATAAAGCAATGCTGGAAAAGCTCTCCTCTGCAAAAGAGAGCGGCAGCAGCTTTCTGAAGGGTGCAGCCTTGGGCGTGGTTGTGGCTGCGGTCCAGGGGGAGTCGGATGTCTGGGTGGAGGACTGCTCCATTGCTGCTATAGTCCTGCAGCTTGCCGGATGCAGCCTGGGCCTGGGCTCCTGCTGGATCCAGATTCGAAAGAGAAGTCACAACAGCAATATGAATGCCGAGAATTATGTCAAGCAGGTGCTCGAGCTGCCCGATGAATTCCAGGTGGAGTGCATCATCTCCTTCGGCTACCCCGCTGAGGTCAAGAGGCCTGTTGCTGCCTCGGATCTGGAGTGGAAAAAGATTCTTGCCGCTTAAGAGCATTAAAAAGATCATGTTATCCAGGGCCAAAGGTCAGGCCTGATCGAGCCCAGATGAAGATAGCCCAGATCTCTCCCTATTTCCCGCCCCATGTGGGAGGTGTGGAGTATCATGTCAAAGAGCTGGCGGAAGGTCTGGTCGGCAGAGGCCATGAGGTTACTGTAGCCTCCTCCGTAGGAAGATGGGCCGGAAGGATGATCATCATCCCCAGCATAGATATTTTTTATTCGCCAATTCCTCTTAAACTTCCCGAATTTCAGGCCGACATCTACCACAGCCACATCCCCAGTCCCATCTTCGCCTATAGATTTCGGCATAAAGCGCCCCATCTGGTAACCTATCACAATGATGTGGTGCTTCCGGATGCCTTCCAGGGCCATGCCCTGCCCCGAAAATTGGCCGCTGTGGCGGAGAAGGCCAGCAACAATCTGGTCCGGCCTGTACTGGATGAGGCAGAGGTGATCATAGCCACAACCATGAGCTATGCCCGGACCTCTCCCGTTCTGCAGGACTACCTGGACAAGGTCAGGGTGGTTCCAAATGCCGTGGACATCTCTCGCTATCCTCAGAGTATGATGAAGGGCAATTATGTCCTTTATGCCGGGAGGATGGTGGGATATAAGGGCGTAGCCACGCTGATCCAGGCCATGAAGGAGGTGCAAAAGACGGAAGAGCTGGATTTGGTGCTGGTGGGAGACGGAGAGGATCGCCACCGTTTGGAGAAGATGGCAGAGAGACTCCTGCTTCGGGCCAGGTTTACCGGGAGGCTTGAGCGAAGCATGTTTATAGATACAATCTCCCGAGCAGAGATGCTGGTCCTGCCCACTCAGAGCCGCTTGGAGGCCTTCGGCATAGTTCTGCTGGAGGCCATGGCCTGCGAGACGCCCGTCCTGGCCTACAATACCCCCGGTGTCAATGAGGTTGCCAGGAAGGGCGGTTGCATTTATTCCAGCCGGGAGGAGCTTTCCGAGTTGATCATAAGGCTTCACCATAGCCCTGCCTGGAGGGCAGAGCTGGGGCGGAAGGGAAGGCGGGCAGTGGAAGAGAATTACACCTGGAAGAGAGCCATCGACCTCATGGAATCGGTTTACAGAGATGTGGCATAAATGCGGTTACGCTCTTCGAGGTGCTGTGAAATATTGATGTCGCAGGCCGCGCCTGAGGGGGCCTGGGAGAATGGAATTTGATTAATGAAATAAAAAATAAAATAAAAGACGAGAAGGTCAGAGCTCTGCTCTTGGCGACGATCATGAGCCTGACCTCGATCATAATAATATTAGAGTTCACGGATACAGATCTGAGCTGGAAGATAATCTCCCAGGTCCAGGCCAGATTCCTGATACTGGGTCTGGTTTTACATATGCTCTCCTGGATCTTTTATGCGTTCAGGCTCAAGCTGCTGGCATCCTTAGCCGGCCATGAGATCACCTTTCGCCTCTCTATTATATCCACCCTGGCCTCAAACTTTCTGGGCGCTCTCACTCCATCCTCAGCCGGAGGCGAGCCGCTGCGAATCAAGATTCTGGCCGACAATGGCATGAGCTACGGCAGGGCTACAGCTGTGGCGGTTGGCGAGCGGCTCCTGGACAGCATATTCTTTGTTGGGGCGCTGGCTCTCTTCCTGATCTTCACCAACTTCCTTACCGGATTCGGATTAAAGGTGGGTGCCTTCTTCTTCGTTCTTCTCTTTCTCATTCTGCTCTTTCTCTGGCAGCTGGTCCGGCGTCCGGAGAGGATATCAGTGTTTGTAGCCTGGATCAAGAAGAAGACCGGCAACCGCCCCATTGTATACAGCCTGGAAAAGGAGATCTGGACCTTCAGGGATGCGGGAATTCAGTTGGCAAGGGAGACGGTCCGCCGCACTCCGATCATGGCTGCCATCACCGCTTTGATCTGGATGTGCGACTTTATGGTTCCCTCTGCCCTGCTGGTTGGGATGGGCTTTGATCCCATGTATCTCTTCTCCATCACCTCTCAACTCGTCCTGGCCATAATCGCCATACTGCCCCTGACCCCGGGCGGGAGCGGCGTGGCCGAGCTTTCCATGAGCTTTCTCTACTCCAAGTTCGTCCCACCGTTGCTCCTGGGGCCTCTGGTGATACTCTGGCGGCTGGCGACCTACTTCTCCAATATCGTGGTGGGAGCCGCCTTTGCCGGAGCGTCCATCAACGGAATGATGAAACAAAAGAATTAAGGGTATGTTTTTAGTCGTTGACGTGAGATAAGACGGCCAAATTTCCTCTTGGCAATTATAGAAATAGCCATACAATAGCCAGCGGTACAATTGCGAAAAGAAGGATTCTATGATGACTACAGCTGCTTCCAAGGCAGCATTAGCTAAAGCGTATAAATACGACTGCCTTCGGACATCATCTCTCCTACGAGCAATTCGTAGAAGTTATCCGGCACAATCACCTGCTCTCCTGCCTGCACACCTCTGGCCTGCAAGTCCTCCTTGCAGGCTAGAATCCTCTTGAGGGGCAATTCATTCAGGGAAGCGGCATCCAGCAGGTTGTATACCCCATCTGCGGCCAGGTAGAGTACCGGATTTTCCGATTGCTCAATCAGTTGGAGGCATAATTTGCCTCGATCACTTTGGGGCGGCTTGGTCAGAAGGAAGATATCTTTTTTATCCATACTTCACCCTTCAAGCCTCGATGATGCAATCTGCAATATGAATCTGCTTAATGAATTCGTCTTCATCCACAAGCTCCACACTCTCTATCAGATCTTGATTCATGAGTCCTCTCTTCGCCAGGGATGGTTCATGAGCTATGATCCGAATCTCAGGATAGGCATAGATTGTATCCGAGAGGTTTGGCAGGCCAAGAGCCATGCTATCCTGGCCAGCCAGGGCCAGGTAGACCCCATCGGCATATAGCCCAATAGTCACTTCCATCTTTATGCTCACCGCAGCTGCATTGAGCACGCCGTATGCTTTCTCGCATCCATAGGGCGCGACATCCAGGAGGTAGAAGATGGATCTCATCTCGATAAGGAAATTACCCTGTCGCTATCTTTCAGCATCTCCGCCAGATCGTAGAGGCTGGTGATCTTTATTCCCTGAAGATAATCCGAGCAGATGCCATCCTCCTCCACTGAATAGCCCCTGGCGGCGGCGCATCTGACGCAGGCCCTCACCACAGCTCCTCTCTCGGCTAGCTCCTGGAAAAGCCGACCTGTATCTGCAAAAAGAGAGGGCTTCTGCCCGCTCCTGGGCACATGCACCGCATCCAGGTAGAGGAATATATTCACCTGGAAGACCTTTAATTTCAGCGCCTCAGATGCGATCTTATAGGCCATCTCCGCATACTGGGAGATATAGGGCCCGTCGGTGAGGATGATGGTCAATGTGTTCAATGAGCCCCTCCTTTAGACTTCAAAGGTACTCCAAAAGGGTCCTGATGTGCTCCAGATTCGTGCTATACCTGGCCTCAAGCAATGGCGTGCATTTATCGAGAGCGGTCTCCCTTCCCACCAGCTTGATGGCAAAGGCATAGCAGCTCTGCTCTTCGCAGATCCGGCAGTCGGTCTTGGGCAGATATTTATAGATCTCGGCATGGTCCACTTTGACCTTCTCCCGGGGAACGGGCGTTACGCCCTTCGCAATGGCCTCATTGATGGTCTTCTTCAGATCATCCAGTGTCTCCCGAGCCTCCTCATCGCTCTTGATCATGGTCATGGTCACATTGCCCGTGGCATAGATGGTGATGAGGATATTGCCCTTCTGGATGATAAGAGCCCCAATTTTATCCGAGTATCGGGCTCTGGGAAACAGCGGCTCCAGGAGCTTGAGGGCTCCGCCCAGAGGTGGTTCGAAGCGGGCTATTATCCTGAACTTGCTGGCATCGGCGATGCAGGGCAGGAGCTGGCGCAGCTCGACGACTTGCAGGGGCTTGGTTCCGGCAAGGTCCTTTGTTGCCTCAGCAGGCTTCTCTGCCTTGCTCTCCATGAAGTTCTTTCCAAAATCGGTCAGGATGATCCGGCCTTCTTTCATCTCCGCCAGCCCTGCCTGCTCCAGCATCTGCAGGTGGTACTCGAGCATGGAGCCTCCGGCAGCAGTCTCGACCTCATCTCTTGTTCGCTCTTTTTCCACGAGCATGGCCATGATCTTTCTTCTCGTGGCATTGGCCATGGCATTGCTCACGAGCTT
>ENA-UOWE01005918-UOWE01005918.1-activated-sludge-metagenome-genome-assembly--contig:-NODE-5918-length-10972-cov-3.822112_pt1 | contig 10972 bp, 9 predicted proteins | sample MGYA00249841_ERZ761562 | MGnify/ENA primary metagenome ERZ761562 (study PRJEB28883, sample SAMN05720200) | activated sludge metagenome | isolation source: Anaerobic digester | place: Japan... | reverse complement strand
TGAAAAGCTTTCGCCTGTAATATCTTCGGGCATAATACTCAAACTCCTTCGCGGCGAAAAAGATAAATTCATAATGGCTTCGATAGTTAAAACGGCCTGCCGCCAGAAAAGCGATGAAGTCAGAACCGAACTGTGGCGGACGGTTTCTGACATGAATGACAACCGCGTCACCGCCAACTTCATAGAAGCTTCCGCTATGCAGGGCGATTCACGGCTCATACCGTATATAGCCCCTTACCTGCAGCATCCGGATAACCGCGTCAGGGCTAACGCCATACTCGCGGCCGTAAAGCTTTGCGGCGAAGAATCATCCCTTCGCCTTGCCGTGGAATCTCTTTATAAGATGAGCTCGTCCGCCGATTCCGGATGCCGTGTCAGCGCCGCCGCGGTAATGGGGGAACTGGGGCTCGAATGCTTCGCCGGCGCGCTCGAAAAGCTTCTTTTTGACGGCGATTTCAAGGTCAGAAAGTCGGCCGTTTCGGCCTGCGAAAAAAACGGATCGCAAAAATTGATTTCCGCGCTCGAAAGGATGAAAGCGCTCGCCGAAAATGAAAAAATATCGTTTCTGGCCTCGCGCGCCATATCCAGGATTGAAAACGGCGTTTTTGCAAAAATTTCGATGGTCTTAAACGCGTATCCGAACGATGAAAAACGCAAAATATCGGCTCTTCTTAAAAATGCCGGCGACAACCGGTCCGTAGATATTCTGATAAAAATTTTAAACGCCTCGCCCGACGGCTTTTCGCTTAAATTCGCCGAAATTTTTTCCGGAAGTTCGCGCGGAAACGAACTTTTAAAGCTGGCTGAAGATTATATCCGCGACAAAAAATTTCCGGTCCGCAGCTTTTTAAATGCCGTTATTTTTGAAGAAAAAAATTACGAATGCGGGGACGAACTTTTGAAAGCCGTTTCTTTATTTCACAGAAGCAGTTTCGAAGAAGAATTCTCGGCCGCGGTTCGCGGCGCCGCGGCCTCGGGCGGAAACGCTTTTGCGCGTTCGTGCTTTTCGGTCCTCGGCGTTTATTTAAACGACATGGAAAGGGCCATGGCCATATTCGAAAACGCTGGATCGAAAGATCCGGTCAGGGCCGACATGGCGCTCGAGCTCCTCGAATCTATCGAATACGAGCCTCTTAAATCTTGTTTCATTGAAATGTGCCGGAATTTAAAGGGTTAGCGCGAATCTCAAAGCGCGGGGGATTGCGCCGAAAAAATTCTGTCGAGTATCCCGAAATCGTTTGTTTTAAAATAATCTCCCAGATGGCTTCCGAGGTGTTTTATATCGCAAAGGCCTTCTTCCAGATGACGCTTTTCGATTCCGGCTTTTGATAATTCATCGTAAGTCAGCGGCAGGCCCAATTTCTTGAAAGCCTTTGAAATCGTTTCAAGTATTAGAGCGTTTCCGGTTTGCTCGCGGTAAATCGCCGCGGCTATAATGGTTCCCGCCGCCACTATCTGTCCGTGAGTGGGTTTCGAACTGGTATATTGCGGGTTGAGACGCAGCAGCGAGTGGTATAAAAGATGTTCGCCCGCCGCGTTTAAATTGCTGTCGTCGCGTATGACCACCACCAGCGAAGAGTCGTGCAGAAAGCGCGCCAGGGCTTTTACCGAAGTTTCGTTATAACCGTCGAATTCGTTTATTACCCAGTTTACCGCTTCGAAGCATTCGCCGACATTACCGATAACGGCGTCTATGGAAAGATCGCCTTTTTTGTACTGAAGGTCTATGGAAGCGGCGGCCATGGTGAATAAGTCGCCGAATCCTGACTGGCACCACTTTGCAAGCTCCGCGGGCGGCATATTCATAAGATCCGGCATGCAGATTATGACTTTTTCTGGCAGCCATGTTTTTTCAAGCCTGTTTATTCCGCCGTATTTTATTACGCTCCTGTCGAGGCTTATGCATGAAGTGGAAAGGATGGCCGGAATTACCGTTATGGATTTGCCTACGGCGCAAGCCCTGCCTATGTCCAGCGCGGCGCAGCCGCCTACAGCTATGACCCGGCAGTAGTCGGGTCCCGATTTTATGACGGGGATCTGTTCGCAGCGGTTGTCCGGCGCAACCACGCATCGCCCGGCGCCGCTCACTTTCGGATAATTAAAAGGGTCCGTCACAATGAGAACGTCTTCGCCGGCGAGCCGAGAAACTAAAGATTTTATAGTTTCGTTCCGGAATTCCAGTTCCGGAAGCTTTTGCGCGGTTTTATCCATTTCAGTCCTCCAGATATTCAAGCGGCCGCGGCGCCGGTTCGGCGTTTACGCAGAAAGGATTGGCGGCCGAGCGCCCCGAAAGCTTTTCGATCTCCATTTCAAAGTTGATTCCCGAGCACCTGTCGCGGTATTCGATGCATTTTTCGCACCGCTCGCGAAGCGATAAAAGCCATCTTCTGAACCCGTCGAGTTTTTTCGAAGAGCGCCACACGTCTATGATGCGGTCGTTCGGATATCCGCCAAGCCGGAAATTTTCGCCCTGGTATATGGAATAGTGGTGAGGCCAGTAGCCGGCGTCGGATGATATCGAAATCGCTATATTGCCATATGGAAAACTCACGTCCGGAAATTTTGGATTGCGTGCGCCGGCGGATTTTGGCGAGTAAAAGCCCGAATGCGAAACGTGGATTTCGGGAAATTTTTTCCACAATTCCAGCGCCTGCTTTGCCGATTCGGCATGCTCGCAGAAATCCAGCGATATTTTAGAGTTGCCGGCGCCTTTTCCGAGCGAGCGCATATAAAACAAATTTACGGCCGTGCCGTATTGCTTTACTATTTCGAATATTTGAGGCATCTCGGCCGAATTCGCCTTCGTCAATATAGTGTTGAACCTGAGTTTGATTCCCGCCGCTTTCATAAGTTTCATGGAGGCCATAAGCTTTTCGAAAGATCCGGCACCGCGCAGTTCGTCGTGGGTGCGGCCGATGCCGTCCAGGCTTACCGTTACCTGCTCGAGAGCGAGTCCGGCGATTTTTTCAACAGTACCGGCCGCGTCGGAGTAAATTCCGTTAGTCTGAAGGGAAACGGCGAAGCCCAGTTTTTTCGCGTGAGACAATATTTCGTGCCAGCCGTTTTTTACGGTAGGTTCGCCGCCCGTGAATCTTACGTTGATAACTCCTATGGAATGCAATTCGTCGAGAATTGAAATCCATACGCCGGCCGGTTCGCCTTCTGAATCCGTTCCCGCGGCGCCGGTGAAGCAATGGCGGCAGTTGAGATTGCATTTTTTAGTCAGCTCTATATAAACCTGAACCGGGGCGGATACTATATCAGGCCTTTCGCAGCCGGGAAATAAAGGGATCCTGCGGCCGATCTTAGCGGACGCTTCGCCGTTAAGCGTTTCGACGAATTTATAACTCATCGTTTCAGTATCGAACAATATGCCGCCGAATTTTTCTTCGCGGAAGATTATCATGGTTAAAGGCGCCTCAACGCTTCTATTTCTGCCTCGCTTATATACCGCTTCTCGTTTATCTTTTTATAAGCTATTTTTACCAGTTCAACGAGCTGGACGTTGTTTAAATAAGGGTTTATGTTAACGGCTGGAATGCTCGAGTAGCGTGAAAATTTCTCTTCGGCGAAGTCTTCCGGCTTTCCGGCCCGTGACGATTCAAGTCCGGCTTTTTCGTCGTTATTATATATTTTCGTTTTCCAGAGGCCGTCCTCGAATTTTTTAGACATTTCGGTGCCTGCGTAGAGATTGGTTACGAAGAATGTGCAGTCGCGCATATCGTTCTTTTTAAGATCGACGGCGAAATTGATAGTTTCGGCCATTTCGCCGACCGTTTCGTCCGGAAATCCTATCATGAAAAAACATCTGCAGTAAATGCCGTATTTATGGAAAAGAGCTACGTTTTTCATAACCGTGTCCAGATTTAAAAACTTTTTAAGCTCTTTTTGTTTTTTTGCGCTTCCGGTTTCAACGCCCATTGAAACGAAGTTGCAGCCGGTTTCGGAGAGCCTCTTAACGGTTTCTTCCGAAATGTGATCGGCGCGGCCGATGCAGCTGTAGTTTACGTCTATATCCGCTATCTTGCTAAAAAAATCGTCGATCCATTTTTTATCGGCGAAGAAAGAATCGTCGAGAAAACCTATATTTATTTTTCCGAATATTTTTCTGTGGTGCTTGATTTCGTTAATGATTCTTTCCACCGAGTGGCGGCGGACCCTGCCCGGCCACAAAAAAGGCGAGGCGCAGTAAGTGCAGCGGAAAGCGCAGCCTCGGGAAGTGGTCATGAAAATGGAACGCGGCACTGAAAGCTTTTCCTGAAGAGCGAAATAAGGCTTCATGTCGATGAGCGAATAATCAAGGAAAGGCAGCGCGTCGAGGTTTTCTATATAAGATGTTTTAGGGTTGGTTATTAATGCGCCGCCGGTTTTATATGCTATTCCATCGATTTTTTCAAATTTTTCCTTTCCGGCGGACAATATTTCGTAAAGCGAATATTCGCCTTCGCCTATGACTCCCATATCAACGGAATCATTGGCCAGTATTCTATCGGGCGCGGCCGTCATTAAAGGGCCTCCACCGATCGTCTTTATGCCGGGCGCGATTTTTTTTACTTCGTCGCATAATTTTATGACGCCGTCATGGCTGCCCTGATAAAAAGAAACGCCGAGAAATCGTGGGTTTATGGCCGCCGCCTTTTCAGCCGCCGTCTTTAGCGGCATGTTTTCGCAGCCGGCGTCTATTATACTCGCCTTGAGGCCTCTTGAGTTTATGTACGAAGCAAGATATAAAAGATTAAGCGCAGGCTTTATGTCCATGCGCGATTCCCTGTCCCAGGTTAGAGGATTGGCCAGAAATACTATATCGGTGTTTTTATAATGCATATAAGGACCGTGTCTCCATTTTATTAATCGTTAATAGCTAATCGCTGAAAGCGTTAAGTCCGTCGCGACGGGTTACGGAGCTTTTTAAGGCCTCCGGGTTATTTCATGACGGCTATTTTCAACTGATAGATCGAAACGAGCCCGTCGAGAATGAATTGTACGCCTATGCATAAAACTATGAAACCCATCATTTTTGTCAGGGCGTTTATTAACGTAGAACCCATGTAGCCGACGATTTTAGCAGAAAGCCTCAAAATGAGATATGAAATTAAGGCCACTAAAAGTATGGATAAAAATATGGCGGCGTAGTGCTGAACGTTTCTGGCCTTAGAGCTCATGCCCAGAATTACCGCTATGGCTCCGGGCCCGGACAGAAGCGGCATGGCTATAGGCGAAAAAGCCACGTCGTTTTTTTCCACTGATTCGATATGTTCGGCTTCGCTGAGTTTTTTTCTCTCGTCGAGCATCCCTTTAGCGGCCGTTATCATCATGAGCCCGCCGGCTATTTTAATGCCTTCGATCGATATCGAGAAAAAATTCAATATGAACGAGCCGGCCGCGAGAAAAACGGTTAATATCACGAGCATATAAATGGAAGCTTTCAAAGCCTGCTTATTTTTCTTGCCGACGCCGTCCCTGGAAGTGATCGAAACGAATACCGGCGCCGCGCAGAACGGGTCGACTATCGAAAAAAGAGATATGAAGCTGGTTATAAAAAAATTTGCGATTTCATTCATTGCCTGTCCTGCCGTATATTGCGATAAATTACCATTAAAAACCGGGCTCTTATTAGCCCGAAAATAATTTGAGGGCCATTATACCATACAAACGAGAAAAATAAAAGCGGTATTTAAAAGCCGGGAAATATCTCTTTTATTTAAAGAAAAACTGTTGTATAATCAATCATACAGCCATACCGAAACAGGAGCTTTTTATGAAACTTATATGTCAAATTTCAGTGACGGCCGCGCTGATAATATTTACGGCCGTTTCCGCCTTAGCGTCCGGCGCCGCTTCCGAATCGGAACCGGGCATCTCAAAACTTGAAAAGCCCTCCGCGCCGTGGAAGGATAACGGCGGCATCGAAAAACTAGAAAAAATAGAAAATCCCCTTTCGGGCGAAGGCATGAACATGAAGGCGAAAGCTCCGGCAATAAAAGAAAAGCCGTCCGACCCGAAAGATAAAGCGTCATCCTCGGCTTCCGAAGGGCCTTATGGAAAATCGTCCGAAAAACTTTTGCAGACGCTGACCGCCGCCGCCGCCGACCGGAAAATAGACGCAGCAGAAGCCCTGCAGTTTTCCAGAGACATCACGGCTATATTGAACCGGCCGAATGTATCTTCCGAATACGCCGTAACTATCAAAAATGACGCTATAGCTATTATCGAAGCCCTGGACATATCCGTCGCCGAAAAACAGCCGCTTAAAAATTATATTGAAACTATCGCATTCGGGGCTGAACTGGATACGGCCGGATTAAAAGCCGCTGCCGCTCCGGCGGAAACGACCGGGCCCGGTGAAACTTCCGAAACCGGCGTCAAAGAAGCGAGACGAAGGATAGAAGAAATCCGCCGGCAAAAAAACGCCGTGCGCGAGAAGATTGAAGCTATCAAAAAAGGCCGTTAAGCGGGTGTGAATAAAACGGCATTATTTATGGCTTTTAATTTTTTAAAACCATTCGGTATCTGGCAGTGTTGGAACGCACTTTTTCGACGGCTTCGTTGGCCTGATGCATCGGCAGCGTTTCCGTTGAGGCCATGATATTATTTCTGGCGGCGAAATCCAGCATTTCGCGCATATCGGCCCTGCCTCCCGTGGCGCTTCCGCATATAGTTTTCTGCGTTCTTATCACCGCGGTTACCGGAATTTCAAAATTACCCGGAGCCGCTCCCACTATTATCAGCTTTCCGTTAGGGCGTAAAAGATTGAAATATAAGTTCCAGTCGGCTTCGGCCGCTATAGTTGAAATTATATAGTCGAGCGATTCGCCGGCTTTTTCCATCATGGTTCTGTCGGCGCTTACCAGAAATCTGTCGGCGCCGAAACGTCTTGATTCTTCTTCTTTTCCGGCGGTTGTGGATACGGCCGTGACTTCGCAGCCGAATTTTTTTGCGAATTGCAGCGCCAGGTGACCCAATCCGCCTATTCCCACAACGCCGACGCGGTCGGCGGCCGAGATCTTGTGATGCTTGAACGGCGAAAATACAGTAAGTCCGGCGCATAGAAGCGGAGCGGCGTTTTCGGAGGCGAGGTTTTCCGGTATTAGGTATGCGAACCTGTTATCCGCCCGTATGAAGTCGGCGAAACCGCCATGGCGGCCGACGCATGTAACGGTCTTCGATTTGCAAAGATGTTCACGGCCGCTGACGCACCATTCGCAATTCATGCAGCTGCCTGCCTGCCAGCCTATGCCCACACGGTCGCCGATTTTAAGCGATGAAACTTTTTTTCCGGCGGCGCTCACGGTGCCTATTACTTCGTGCCCCGGAATGAACGGATAAGTGGAATATCCTTTCCAGAAATCGTTTATGAGGTGCAGATCACTGTGGCATACGCCGCAGTGCGTTATTTTAACTTCAATTTCTTCGTCCTTCAATTCGCCCGGGTCGTAAGTGAATTTTTCAAGGCGAGCGCCGCGCTCTTTTGCCGCGTATCCGTTTATCATTTGCCCCTCCGTATAAAGCTTTCGATTTTTTAGCGAAACAGGTTCCGCCGTTTTAATTTATATCATATTATAACACGGCGTGCTGTAAAAATCAAAAACCTTACATTATTTTGATTATAATGATATTTTTTTAACTTGAATTATTAAAAAAAACCGATTATAATAAAATCGAGACTGTCAAACTAATGACTGATGAAAGGATAAAAATGAACGACGATAAACGCTCGGCTTTTTCAAAGCCGCCGCGGCTGGATCCCGACGAAGCCATGCGCGCTTCTTCCGGGCCGCCCGAAAGGATATACAGGCCGGCCCCGGCCGATCCGTCGAATCTGCCAGGCAAGATCAAGGTCGATCTCAGCACTTCGCTTGAAAATTTTTTATTGGGCGCCGTCGGCGTAGCGGCGTTTGTAGCTTTGTTACTTTATGTCCAGGGAACTTTCGGAGGCAAAAAATCGCCGCCGAACCCGGAGCTGTTAAAATATGTCCCGCTGGCGATAGGTTTCATGGCGGGTGCACTGGCGTGCTGGTTCGGCACCGATAATTTTTACGTCATAAGCGTGCCGAATCGAAAATTATTATATCACTTCAAGCTTTTTTTTATGGTTAAGATTAGCCCGGCCGCCGATTTTGAGGAGATCGCCGCCATAGGCGTCACCGGCGTAAGGCATACGCATAAAGGCAACGTCTGGTGGAAATATAAGATATGCGCGGTTAAAAATAACGGCGAATTCATCGACCTCAGCGACGAGGCCGATCCGGACAAGATCGGATGGCTCAACGACAGGGCGGAGGGCATGGCGGCTGTTGTAGGCTGCCTTTTTGCCAGGGGCGCCGAGTGGTCGAAGCTTGCGTTCGAGGGTGGAAATACCGGGCTGCGAGTGATGTCGTTCGAGCCGGAAAACCCTCTGTCTTTTGCTGAATCGGTGAAGGAATTAAGGCGGATAAGATTATCGTTAACTTTTTTCGTAGTCGTGACGCTCATAATAGTATCGTTCTGCGTTATGATGTATATGCTTCTGACGCCTCCGATGTGAGGCGCGAAACGCCGGACTGAACAAAGCTTTTCATCATTGGCCGCCATGCAATAATTGAAAGCGTCGTTCACTGGTCTTCCTCCGGCTTTTTCGCTATCAGATAATCGTACAGTTCTGTCGATAAATTTTCGCATCGTCTATAATCAAGGACCGCTAACGACATTCTTTTCCAGACAAAAAAACAAAGGGCCCCGCAATGCTGCGAAGCCCTCTGCTATAGCGGAGTGACTGAGATTTGAACTCAGGTTCCCGATTGTGTCAGGAAACTCGATTTCGAGTAGCCTGTAGGGAATTTCGTTTGCCGTAGTCATTTTGCCGTTTCTTTTTGTTTGTAAGGATTTTTAATATTAAGACCGGTGACTGTATTTCGATTTTTTCGGTCTTTTTCGGGCGGTTTTAGAATTTTTGATGGCGAAATGGTGGCAAGAATTTGCCTGAGAATGGATTCTTTATTTCAGCATTCGAATGTAGTCAAGCTGCGTTTGCTTAACGCACTGACAGATTAATTCGATGAAATCGCTGTCATCCTTCTTCACATGGGCTTTTTCGAGCGCTCTGATATAACGGCTGCGTAATACCGGCGGAATGATCGCGATGAGATGACCGGCCTGAAGAAGGATCAGGTTCATAAGAAGTCTCGCCACGCGTCCGTTGCCGTCAACGAAAGGATGAATACCAACGAACTGCCTGTGGGCGATGGCTGAGAAAACGACGGGATGGTTCTCCTCTTTAAGTTTCGAAAGGCTGTCGGCGAATTCGGCCATGTAGTAACGAAGATCTTTTGGTGGCGGCGGGACGTGCTCGGAACCTGTGATATAGACTCTTGTCTTACGATACTTTCCAGCATTGGCTTCGTCGATATGCCTGTAAAACAGCAAATGAAGTTTTTTAATGTCCTTCTCTGTTATACTCTTGCAGTTCGCTATTTTATTGATGTGGTCGAAAGCTTCGGCGTGGCCGATGACCTCGAAGTGTTCCCGAAGCGACTTCCCGCCTATGGTAAGGCCGTCCTCGAGAATGATCTTCGTTTCAGTTTCGTCAATGCTATTGCCTTCAAGCGCGTTGCTCGTATATGTAAAGCCTATCTTAAAGTATTCCTTCAGTTGCTTTAGTTCGCCGTTTTTGAGAGGGCGGACGGCATCAACCTGTTTTTTAATTTCATCGATTTCTTTTAATAACTTATTCATAAAGCTCACTATAATGATAAATCTTCACATCGGCTATGATCACGGAGAGATAATATTATTATATAGCAATCAAGACAAATATTCAATAAAATGATTGTAAATATTGATAATAAATTATTTTTAGCCTTACATCGCCTATTTTTAGTTTTCGGACGATCTTAGATTTTTGAAAGCTATTTCGATTATTTTCTTGCCGAAAATCAGCACTTTTAAACCCTTCTCAAAAATAATGGTGCCGGATTGGCGCCGCGCGGTCAAAATTCGCCATTCCGGACATAAAAACAAAGGGCCCCGCAATGCTGCGAAGCCCTCTGCTATAGCGGAGTGACTGAGATTTGAACTCAGGTTCCCGATTGTGTCAGGAAACTCGATTTTGAGGCGTGCGGGCCCGCTTTCAGATGTTTTTGATTTATTGTCAAAGCGTTTATTCGGATATAAACAGGTCTATCTGTTTTTTAAATTCAAAGTAGTCCTGCTCGATATTTTCGATCAAAGGCTTTAACTTTTTTTCGTCGATCAGAAAGCCGTATGAATGAGTAAAAAAATGCCTGAAAAACATGTATTTGCCGATTCGGTCTGCTACGCCTTTATCTATAATGTTCTGCCCGCTTGCTTTTTCAAGTAAATCTTTGTGCCAGGAAGGCGACTTTACGACCGTGACGTTTCGGGATAACAGTATCTGTTTGAGGATATTTTCAATGCCGTTATATACGTTATTTATGTAAGCGCCGATTCCGACTAACACGACCATTTCCATTTCTTCTCTTTTAGAAGCCTTCCGTATTTCGTCGAGGACCTTAATTATATTTTCATGTTAGGCGGCTATTTTATCTGTCACGCTAACCATAGATGACCTCTCCGTCTTTTTCGGCGAGCCTGCTGAAAAGGCAATTATCGTCGAGGTCTATAACGTCGACGGGCTTGGACAGGTCGCGGCACGATTCCCAGCCGAATTCAAAAAAATGTTCAGGCGCCAGGCCTTTTACGCCGATGTCTATATCGTTTGCGTCTGAAACTTCCCTGGCCGAACCGAAAAGGATCACCATGGCGACATTATATTTTTTGGCGCATTTAATTATAACCTGTCTGTCTCTGTCTGAAAGCATATCAATATCTCCCGGTCTTAAGAGGCAATCGGTCATGCCGTCTGTATTTTTCTTTATATTATAACACATCATGCGATAAAAATCAAAATTCTCTTTTAGTTGATTAAAAAGGCACCCCGAGTTCGGAATGCCTTTATATGGCCCGCATGCGTTAT
>ENA-UOWE01005917-UOWE01005917.1-activated-sludge-metagenome-genome-assembly--contig:-NODE-5917-length-10975-cov-3.759432_pt1 | contig 10975 bp, 7 predicted proteins | sample MGYA00249841_ERZ761562 | MGnify/ENA primary metagenome ERZ761562 (study PRJEB28883, sample SAMN05720200) | activated sludge metagenome | isolation source: Anaerobic digester | place: Japan... | reverse complement strand
GTGATGTTAACGCCGCCCTTCCTGCAGCTCTGGGAGTAGAGGTGTTTCATAATTTTACTTTGGTGCACGATGATATCATGGACAATGCTCCTCTTCGTCGTTCTAAACCTACAGTTCATACTAAGTGGAATTCAAATATTGCTATCCTTTCAGGTGATGCGATGTTTGTGGAGTCATGCCGACTCGTTATGCAAAGCCCCGATGCTGCCGTTCGTCAAGTAATGGATGTCTTTACTAAAACTGCCCTCGAGGTGTGTGAAGGTCAGCAGTACGACATGGATTTTGAATCTATGAGCCATGTTTCTATCGATCAGTATATCGATATGATTCGCCTGAAAACAGCGGTGCTATTGGGTGGCTCTTTAAAGATGGGTGCTATTATCGCCGGTGCTAACGAAAGTGATGCTAACCATCTCTACGATTTCGGAGTGAACCTCGGAGTCGCTTTCCAATTGCAAGATGATATTCTCGATGTATTCGGTGATGCAGATAAATTCGGTAAACAAGTGGGTGGCGATATCCTCTCAAATAAAAAGACTTTCTTATTGCTCACTGCTCTAAATACTGCTCAAGGTTCAACGAAAGATTCGCTCTTGCAATGGATCAATACTTCCGATCATCCTCAAGAAAAAGTAATCGCCGTTACCGAAATTTATAATTCGTTAAACGTTCGTGATGTGGCTGAGAAAAAAATGAATGAATTGTATGATGTAGCTCTTTCGCATCTCGATAGTATTCCTGTTGATGATGCCAATAAACAGCCTCTCAAAGATCTGGCTGCTTCATTGATGGTTCGCCAGAATTAAAAAAATCAAAACTTCTTGATAATAAAAAATCCCACCTTTCAGTGGGATTTTTTATTATGCTCTTCCTAGTTGGCGCAAGTGACGAAGATGTGCTCCGATTGCACTCCAAATAGTTGGGTATTCGATATATTGTACATTAAACTCTTGACAGGTCTCACGTACTAATTTGCTGATCTGCGGATAGTGAATGTGACTGATCTTAGGGAATAAATGGTGCTCTACTTGGAAGTTTAATCCTCCCATAAACCAACTGATCGTTTTGCTGTTAGTAGCAAAGTTTGCAGTCGTGTAAATTTGATGTAATGCCCACTCATTTTCAATCTTGTTTGATGTAGGATCAGGAGCAGGGAACTTAGTGTCTTCTACTACGTGCGCTAACTGGAAAATTACCGCAATAACTAATCCTGTAACGAATAATACTACCGCATATCCTGCTAACGTTGCAAGGATACCATGATTGTAAGCAGGTAATATGATGAAGAATGTTAAGTACCCGATTTTTGTTAACCAAAATCCAATGTGCTCCGACAATTTCATTTTACGAATAGGAGTAGGCCCAATCTTATGCGTGAAATACTTTTGGAAGTCGTTCCAAAAGATCCATACAAAGTATGTCAACCCGTATAATAATACCCAATAGATATGTTGGAAACGGTGAATCCAATATTTCTTTTGTTGCTCATTAATACGCATTAATGGTCCTACCATAATGTCATCGTCAACACCTTCAATATTTGTAAATGAATGGTGAATAACGTTGTGCTTAATCTTCCACATGAAACTTGATCCGCCCATGATGTTAAGCGAATAAGACATGATGTTGTTAAGATGCTTGTTCTTTGAATATGATCCATGCGCCCCGTCGTGCATCACGTTAAATCCGATGCTCGCTAAGTTGAATCCTAATACTGCACATAATCCCAATTGCGCTGCAATGGGTAAATGGGTGAATACCAATAATAAATATACCGTTACAGCAGCTATGGCAAGAATGATAGTCTTGCTCCATAATTTCATATTGCCGGTAGGTGATATTTTGTGTTCTTCGAAATAGTTGTCAATCTTGCTTCGAAGGGCGTCAAAGAATGGGCTCTGACGGTTGTTGAATGTTATTTTTGCCATATCGAATCCCAAAGGTAAGGGTTACAGACTAATATTCATTCATTTTTTAATTAACAGGATAGGTGATTGATTTCATATTTTTGGGTTATCCTGTTGAAAATCAATTTTATAAGATTTTGAGGGTCGTGAGAAACCTCTTCGATTTTTTGCCTAAAAAGGCCTAAAATCGCCGGTTTTCGCTTCCTGATCGTCCTTTGAGGTCATTTCCCTAAAGTTCAATCTGGATTAAATGAAGGCGCTTTTTGGAGATCGCAGGGATTACAATTGCCGATTCGTCGATCTGTTTTCCTGCCCGCGGCAATATCGTTATGTTGTCGCCCATCTTGGTTACCCGCTTGGTGGTTTGCTGCCCCGATTTATTAATTACCACTGCCGCTATCTCGTTATTACGTCCAATGTCTTTATTGTATACTATTCCCAATTCATCGCTGTTTAAATAGCTGTCGAACGATGAATATAGCCCAAAATCATCGAGCGATGTTTGTTCCTTACGTATCATCTGACTCCATTGTATTACCCCTTCATTGTTTACCGAGAAGGCTACTATATTGTCGAAGTGATATTCGATTCGTCGACTGTAACTTTGCGTGAAATAGTCATAGTAGGAGTACTCGCTTAAATAAGCTGCTTCGGCAATAATTACCGCGCCTCCGTCATTTCGTAGTACTACCTTTTGTATCGGATAGCTGAATAGACTTATTCCTCCTCCCGAATTTCGTTCGCCAACTAGCTTTATTTGCGCGTCGCCGCCTATCGGATAGTTCTTTATTTCTAGCGGTCCATCACTGCCGGTCTTTAACTTGGCGAATATTAATCCGGCCCCACTAAACGATAGCTTATCGGCATAAAATCCTGTCACTACCGCATTGCCTTTAATTTTATCTACCGTTATAGCCGCTTCTGTCATCGGCCTGCTGCTGTCGTTTATTTTGTATTCTTTTACTTCTTCACTGCCCGCTTTCATCACTAACAGTGTGTATATACGTTGTTTCTTTTTTTCTTTAGCAGGATCAGGATCTTTGATCATTCCTAAGAGATAAAATTCTCCGTTGTCGGCTATGCTGTAATCAGTAACCAATAAATCACGATCGCCATAATTCACTTTTCCGCTATGCGATATTAATGCTTTGTAGTTGGTGTCGAGTAATGCAACGTTCATGGTTTGTGTGCCATCTCCCGTTTCGTTGACGTAAATCCCTAAATTATTTTTCCCCGGACTAATAATCAGTCGCGGTTTTTCAAGCGCATTACTCTTGGTATATGAAAATGAGGTAGCGTTTTTTCCTGTGATTTCGGCTTTGCCTTTATTGTTGTAAACGTCGATAAATAATTTGTACTTGTTTTGCGTCTTGTCGATGATGGTCGATAGTACTACCAGCTTATTATTGAAAAAAGTAACTCCTTCTATCGATGCTCCGTCATATCCCGCAACTAAGGGAATTGTCCAACGGCGTTTCATTCCGTAGTTGTAAAAACTCAACTGATATTTTCTATTTCTCAATCCCACACGGTCGCGATCACTACCCAATGGTAAATTGCTATGCACCACAAATACTCCTTCATCGTCGGCCCCTTGAACTAAGGCGTAGTCCATGCCCGTATCATCTAAAGGATCGGTCGATATAATCACCGTTTGCGCTCTTAACGACGATGTTCCGGTAATAAAAAGTATACTAACGGCAATGAAGTAACGAAATATTTTAAATTTCATGAATGATCAGTAGCTTAAGATAAAAGGATTGTTGTTGCGTTCATAGCCGATACTTGTTTTGTCGCCATGCCCAGGATGTACTTCCGTGTTATCGTCTAAAATTAATAATCGTGTGCGAATACTGTCCATCAGTTGCTCCATACTTCCGCCGGGTAAGTCCGTTCTTCCAATACTTTGTTTGAAGAGTACATCTCCTGCTATTACCGTGGCATCATCCGCTGAGTAAAAACAAACACTTCCCGGACTATGTCCCGGTGTAAATAAAATCTTCAGCGTTGTATTTCCAAACTTAATTTCATCATGTTCAACTAAATCAATGATAGGCTCCGGTGATCCTTCCATCAATATTCCGTACATCTTACCATATCCTTGAGCTGCATCTAATAGCATCGCTTCTTTAGCATGAATGCGTGGTTTTAGTTGGTATTGTTCAAATACATATCTGTTACCTAAAACATGATCTATATGACAATGCGTATTCAGTAAATAAATCGGCTTTAATGCATTTTCTTCAATGAAACTACTAAGCATTTTCTTTTCATTCGCATCGTAACATCCCGGATCTATGATTACACATTCTTTTGTTTCGTCGTAAAGTATATAGGTGTTTTCCTGAAAAGGATTAAACGTGAACTTTTTTATTGATAACATCTTAACTCGCTTTTAATGGTTTGTATCCCGATTTCGAAAGGATATCTTGTGCATTGGTATTTTTGAATAAGTCGGATACCGATACGTTTTTATTGTTTTTCATATAGCTTCTCACTATCTGCCACCCGATAAATGCTCCTAATTTAGCAGGTGCTTCTTTCGGGAATCCACTCGTGCCGTTACCGTCGTTTATGAATTTCATATAGAGCTTGGCATTGTTGCTGAATAGGAGTTGTTGCTCAATAAAGAAAGCCCAAATTTTGGCTTCATTGGCGTACGACCATTCCAACTGATTCGCACTATATCCAATCTTAATTGTATCGTCGTTTTCGGGAGTTAAGAGTTCTAATGCATACAATGCTTTTCCTTGATATACCATCTGGTTTAAACATGAACTTTGTACTGTATCGTTTAAGTATTCACTGTCGAGCCAGCCTTTAATCATGTCGTTGATGATATATTCTTTCCTGAATTTTTTAATCATGTATAACGGAAGTCCTAGAGTAGGGTAGTACCGGTATTTTTCTCCCAAGTAAAAATGTAATCCTACACCCAAGACACTATCAGTAGTGGTAACGTTGGTTGCGAAAGGCGATAAGTAAGTAACAATTTCGGGAATAGGTTTGCCGGGAAATAGTTGGCTGTAGCGCTTAAACACATCTTCCGATTCTGTCTTTATAAAGCTCGCATCCTTGTATTGTTTTTGGCTTTCCTCATATATTTCACGCATATACTTATCGTGAATATAGTCGTTCATGTTTTTGGCAATATATCCGTAATTAGGATGATCGCCATAGCCTTGCGTTAATCCCGTCAAACGAATGCACCATAAGTCGAAAAATTGACCGTATTTGGCTCGTAAAGCCATAACTGCGCTGCTGTCGATTTGGTCATGCGAAAAAACATCTTGCTCAAAGCGTTCGAATTTTAAGTCGAGTTTGACCTCCGGCGTTTCAATAGGTTCCGGCGCATTTTTTTTATGCGGATCCGATTGACATCCCTGTTGAATACTTATTATGGCTGCTAAAACTATTAGCAGTGTTATTTTAGCTAAATTTGCTGTGTTAAATCGACTTATCATGAACAAACGTATTCTTCTACTGGTTTTTATTTTTTGCTTGAGCTTAGGTATAACGAAAGCTCAGGATCAGAAATTTCATTTCGGATTAAAAGTTGCGCCTACTTTGGCTTGGCTTAAACCCGATTCGAAAGAACTTAAACGCGATGGCTCAAAGTTAGGATTTTCGTACGGCATCATCGGCGAATATAACTTTTCTTCCAATTATGCCATTGCTTCAGGGGTTCAAGTAACGTACCGCGGTGGTTCTTTGAAGTATGATACTATCAGTAATTCATCAACTAAATGGAATCTTCAATATGTTGAGTTACCGATTACTATCAAAATGAAGACCAACGAGTTTAATAAATTCCGTTATTTCGGCCAATTCGGCTTCGTTCCGGGTGTTAACATCAAGTCAAAGGTAGATACTTATGCCGAAGATGATATCGATGGGAAAGGGAATATTAAAACGATGAACCTTTCTATGCTCATCGCTGCCGGTGCCGAGTACACTATTTCAGGTTCTACTACTTTATTGGCTTCTTTCGAATTCAATAACGGTTTCCTCGATATCGTGAAGAAAGGTGATGCTACCGACGCTATTCAAAAGGATTACAAAGTGATTTCTAATTACTTCGCTCTTAATATCGGAGTGATGTTTTAGTCATTATTTAAAGTTTTGGAAGAGGAAGGTTCATTTTTGGACCTTCCTCTTTTGTTTTAGCCGTATCCCTAAAGATATGTAACTTTGCTTCCTATGAAGATTGCATTAGCTCAGTTGAATTATCATGTTGGCAATTTTACTGCCAATACCGATAAAATTGTTGATTCTATTCGTCGTGCTAAATCCTTAAATGCCGATTTGGTGGTTTTTTCTGAATTGTCAGTATGCGGTTACCCGGCTCTCGATTTCCTCGATTATAATTATTTTATCAAGTGTTGTAATGATGCATTGACTGCTATCGCTTCAGAATGTGTCGGTATTACTGCTATCGTCGGTGCTCCTTCGGTGAATGCCGATCCGAAGGGAAAGAATTTGTTTAACTCGGCTTTTGTTTTGGCCGATGGTAAAGTAGCCGCTATTCGTAATAAAACATTATTACCTACTTATGATGTCTTCGATGAGTATCGTTGGTTTGAGTCGAATCGCGATTTTTCTTGTGTTGATATTAATGGAGTGAAGGTGGCGCTTACGGTTTGCGAGGACTTGTGGAATATGAACGATGATCCTTTGTATACTTCATATCCTATGGAGGAGCTGATTCGCGAGAAGCCTTCTATCATGATTAATCTCGCTGCTTCGCCTTTTCATTATTTGCATGCCGATGAGCGTAGAAATATTTTGTTGAAGAATGTGAAGGAGTATAACCTTCCGCTTATTTACGTGAATCAAACAGGTGCACAAACCGATTTGATTTTCGATGGTGGTTCGCTGGTCGTGAATGCTAATGCGGAGGTGTTGCATGAGTTGTCATATTTCGCTGAGGATTTTGCGATCTGCAATTTTAATGAGTCGAATGGTTCCATTACAATGTCGACTGTTGATCACGTTTCAGCCGATTCAGGTAATAAATTGAGCCGTATTCATGATGCACTTGTTTTGGGTATTCGCGATTACTTCCAAAAGATGGGCTTTAAAAAGGCTATCCTCGGTCTCTCGGGCGGAATCGATTCTGCCGTGGTGAATGTTCTCGCTGTTGAAGCATTGGGAAAAGAGAACGTGCATGCTGTTATGATGCCTTCTGAATTTTCAAGTGATCATTCAGTTTCTGATTCCGAAAAATTAATCGCTAACCTCGGTTGTTCAGGTGAGTTATTGTCGATTGCTCCGCTGTATAATGCTTATATGTCGTCGCTCGAAAACGATTTCAAAGGCACTGCCTTTAATGTTGCGGAGGAAAATATTCAATCGCGTATTCGTGGTACCTTGGTGATGGCGTTGAGTAATAAATTCGGATATATCTTGCTGAATACTTCTAATAAAAGTGAGTTGGCAGTAGGTTATGGTACGCTCTATGGTGATATGTGCGGAGGATTATCTGTTATTGGTGATTTGTATAAAGTGGAGGTGTATGCGCTGGCGCGATATATTAATCGCGATAAAGAAATTATTCCGGTGAATATTATTGATAAAGCACCGTCTGCTGAGCTTCGCCCCGGACAAAAAGATGCCGATTCATTACCCGAGTACGATGTGTTAGATGCTGTTTTGTTTAAGTATATCGAAGAAGCTAACGGTCCCGATAAAATTATTGAAGCCGGTTTCGATGCAACCCTCGTTCATCGCATTTTACGAATGGTAAATAATAACGAATGGAAACGCTTCCAGTTCGCTCCAATTATAAGGGTCTCTCCTAAGTCTTTCGGACGTGGCAGAAGAATGCCGCTGGTGGCGAAATATCCCGGATAGGCTAGGTAAGAGGGCCTCAATTTCTTAACGATTCTACAGTGATGTTTTAAGGTCGAAAAGCCTTTTCTTGACAAATTCTGCTGTTTAGCCTCGTTTAGCTGCAATTTTTTCCCGTTTGACCAAATAGTGATGGTAGAATTTTCTGCTTGGCGTAACTTCCCAAGTTCCGAATAGTCTATCATGAATCGTCTTAAGAAAAGCGTACTATATCTAATATTAGCCTTCGTTGTAGGATTAAATCCTTCAAACGCTTTTAGCCCATATTTGAATAATAACAAGGTTTCCTCATCTGAATCAAAAATCGATTTAGACAGGATGAATCTTTCAGAAAATCAAAACCCTTATAACCCTTCGCTTGATTTTTTACCGAAAGGATTAATCGGCGTTAATGCGTTATTAAGCACCACCGTTTTTACCGAAACTATCGGTACTCCCGGCGCTACTACGTTAATTCCTGCTTATGAGACCGCCAATGGTTTCGATAACGATGGATACACTATGTCGGGTTCGGCGGATGTGAGAGCTACTACTCCTTCTACTGGGTATGCCGGTGCTTCGGGGTCGGGAAATGTTTTTATTACAAATACCGTAGGCAAGAATTTTATCATTTCAGGAATCAATACTTCCGGATTGACGAACCTTCAACTTTCATTCGGTATCAATAAAAGTAGTTTAACAGGCGATGGTAGCGACTTGTTAGTGCAAGTAAGTACTAACGGTACTGCATATACGAACTTGACGTTTCCTGCATTGCCCACAGGTAACGGAACAGCAGGATCAACATGGAATTATAGAACCATTACTACGGGAATTCCTGCTTCGGCTACATTGAGTATTCAGTTTAAACAAAATGGTACTACAACCCAATATCGTATTGATGATATTAAATTAGTTAGTGTGTCGCCGCCTACTATTACTGCTTCGGGACCAACTACTTTCTGTACAGGTGGATCTGTTACTCTCACAGCTTCTGCGGGTTCAACTTATTTGTGGAGCAATGGAGCAACAACCCAAAGTATTGTTGCAACTAATTCGGGATCTTATACCGTTACTGTTGATGGCGTAGTTTCGGCTCCTACTGTAGTAACAGTGAATAGTTGTTTTAATACTTTAAACTTAAAAGCATTTATTCAAGGGTTTTATTTAGGCGGAGGATTACAGCAAGCAGTGTTAGATCCGGTTTCTCTGCCAACAGTTTGTGATTCCGTTACCGTCGAACTTCATAGCACAACTTCGCCTTTTGCTTTGCTCTATACTACAAAAAATGTACTGGCAACAAACGGAACGGGAAGTTTTCTTTTCCCTTCCGCCACACTCGGCAATAGTTATTATGTGGTGATCCATCATCGCAATTCAATTGAAACATGGAGTAAGTTGCCAATTACTTTTTCTTCTTCTTCTGTTTCTCTCGATCTATCTGTTCCCGATAATTCAATTCCTAATAATCCTACACCAACATTAACAGGAATTAATCCTTCTTCTGCTGTTGCAGGATCAAGTTCGTTTACATTAACAGTAAGTGGAAGTAGTTTCATCTCAGGATCAATTGTAAAATGGAATGGCACAGCACTTACAACAACTTTTGTTAATGCTTCTCAATTAACTGCTGTTGTTCCTGCAACGAATATTAGTGCAGCAGGAAGTGCAACGGTAACTGTATTTAATCCGACTCCGGGTGGAGGCACAAGTGCCGGAATAACATTTACAATTTCTGTCCCGGTTAATCCTACTCCCATATTAACAGGAATTAATCCTTCTTCTGCTGTCGCAGGATCAAGTTCGTTTACATTAACAGTAAGTGGAAGTAGTTTCATCTCAGGATCAATTGTAAAATGGAATGGCACAGCACTTACAACAACTTTTGTTAATGCTTCTCAATTAACTGCTGTTGTTCCTGCAACGAATATTAGTACAGCAGGAACTGCAACGGTAACTGTATTTAATCCGACACCGGGTGGAGGCACGAGTAGCGGAATTAATTTTACTATTACTTCAGCCGTGCCTACTGCAAAGAAATTTTTGTTTGATGCAACAAAAGCAGAGACAGCGGGAAATGCCGATTGGGTTATCGATCAAGATGCAAGTGTACCTCGTTTCCCTACACCTACACAAGCTAATATAACATCTACTACATCAGAAACATATTGGACAGGCGCTTTATCGTCGTGGGGAATAGCGTTGGTAAAAAAAGGACATACTGTTGAATCATTACCTTCGACGGGAAGTATAACCTATGGTAATTCAAGTAATGCACAAGACTTATCAAACTATGATGTATTTGTAGTTGATGAACCCAATATTGTTTTTACTGCAGCAGAAAAAACAGCAATCATTCAGTTTGTAAATAATGGCGGAGGATTAATGATGATAGCGGATCATACAATCTCTGATCGTAATAATGATGGATGGGATTCGCCGGATATCTGGAATGATTTAATGACAAACAATAGCATTCAAAGTAATCCTTTCGGATTTAGCATCGATTTAACAAATGTTACCGAAGTTTCCGGCAATATACTTTCTACTTGGACCACCAATACAATTTTGAATGGAAGTGAAGGAGCTGTTACGCAACTTGAATTTAATAACGGAGCAACCATCACTACAAATACCACCGCAAATGCGAATGTAAAAGGATTAATTTGGCAAACAGGATTTACTCAGAATTCTACTCATGCCATGTGTGCAACCTCTACTTACGGAACCGGAAGAGTTTTTGTTGTAACCGATAGCTCTCCAATGGATGACGGCACCGGAAATCCCGCAGATAATTTATTCCCCGGCTGGACAAGCTTCTCACATTCGAAGTTGTTTATGAATGCTAGTTTGTGGTTGGCGAAAATTCAATAGGGAAGAATGGATTAAATTGAGCTTGCCTAAATTTACTTGAAACTTTTCTATAGACTGTGCTATTTAATTTTGAATTTTGAATTTGAAATTTTGAATTTTATTACCCATGAGTTCTTTGATTGAAATTAACATAATTACTTTATCTATTACCTTGTCTATCAAAAATGCCGAGTTCAAAAAAATCTAACTTACAGTATCTTGTATCTTTTATCGATTCATGATTCTCGATGATCGATTTTATGGAATTAGATTTTGGCTATCGACTATAGGCTATAGACTATCGACAATCGAAATTAGCCAAAAAAAATCAATTGCCTATTGCCTAATATCTGTTGCCTTTCGGGAACATCCTGAATCTTGTATCT
>ENA-UOWE01005909-UOWE01005909.1-activated-sludge-metagenome-genome-assembly--contig:-NODE-5909-length-10984-cov-4.168542_pt1 | contig 10984 bp, 9 predicted proteins | sample MGYA00249841_ERZ761562 | MGnify/ENA primary metagenome ERZ761562 (study PRJEB28883, sample SAMN05720200) | activated sludge metagenome | isolation source: Anaerobic digester | place: Japan... | reverse complement strand
AAACAACTAGAAGAACAATTTGATTTTGTTTTGGTCGAAGGGACTAGTTTTACGGGTGAAGGTGCAGTTATCGAAATGGATATGAATGTACTTATTGCTAAAAATCTTGGAATTCCAGCAATTATTGTTGGCTCAGGAGTGAACAAAACTTTAGACGAATTGGTTGATGGAATGTGTTTGGCCTATGATTCATTTAAACAAAAGGATGTTGAAGTTTTGGCCGTTATTGGAAATAAGGTTGAGTCACAAAACATAGAATTGGTTACCTCTGGTTTGAAGAAAAATTTACCAGACGGAGTTTTGATTAATGCTATTCCGATGATTCCGAGTTTAAAGAACACCACAATTCAAGAAATTGTAAAAGCTTTAGATGCTAAAGTATTGTTTGGAGAATCTTATTTGAATAATCAAATTTCTAGTTTTAGCGTAGGAGCGATGCAATTAAGAAATTATTTAAATCATCTAAAAGAAGACGGATTAGTAATTACTCCGGGTGATAGAGCCGATATTATTTTGGGTGCTTTACAAGCTAATGAATCTAAAAATTATCCTTCGATTTCTGGAATCGTTTTGACGGGGAATATTATTCCAGAAGACACAATCCTTAAATTAATTGAAGGTCTTTCGCCAGTTGTACCAGTTATTGCAGTAAAAGAAGGTACTTATGTGATTTCTAATAAAATAGGCGACATCAAACCTAAGATTTATGCCAACAATAAACAGAAAATTCAAATATCGATAGATACCTTCGAAAAATATGTGGATTTAGATAGTTTGACTGAGAAATTCATCAAGTTTGAAGTAGAAGGAATGACTCCAAAGATGTTCCAATACAACTTAGTAAAAAGAGCCAAACAACATCGAAAACATATTGTTTTACCGGAAGGAAACGACGATAGAATCCTTATTGCAGCAGCCCGACTGTACTTGATGGATGTGGTCGATATTACTATCTTAGGAAACACTAAACAAATTATCAGCAAATCGGCCGAATTAGGTTTAGATATCGATTTTACTAAAGTGAACCTAATCAATCCTAGAAAAGATAAAAATTATGATGATTATGTGAATACCTATTATGAGCTGAGAAAAGAAAAGAAAATGACTTTGGAAATTGCCAAAGATTTAATGGAAGACGGTTCATATTTTGGCACAATGATGGTTTATAAAGGTCATGCAGACGGAATGGTTTCGGGTGCGGCTCATACCACCCAACATACTATTTTGCCAGCTTTGCAATTCATCAAAACAAAACCTAATTCTTCAGTAGTTTCGTCCATATTCTTTATGTGTTTAGAAGATAGAGTTTCTATCTTTGGAGATTGTGCGATTAATCCAAACCCAACAGCCGAACAATTAGCAGAAATTGCAATTTCATCGGCCGATTCAAGTTTGGCATTCGGAATCGAACCAAAAGTAGCTATGCTATCGTATTCATCAGGTTCATCTGGAAAAGGTAATGAAGTTGATAAAGTTAGAGAAGCAACCGAAATTGTAAAGAGCAAACGCCCTGATTTGAAAATTGAAGGTCCAATTCAGTATGATGCAGCCGTTGATTTAGAAGTTGGACAAAGCAAAATGCCAAATTCTGAAGTAGCAGGACATGCTAGTGTATTGGTTTTCCCTGATTTAAATACAGGAAATAACACATACAAAGCCGTTCAAAGAGAAACAGGAGCTTTGGCAATTGGTCCAATGTTACAAGGATTAAACAAACCTGTAAACGATTTGAGTCGTGGTTGTACCGTTGATGATATAATCAACACGGTTGTTATTACAGCTATTCAAGCACAAGGGTTGTAAAACCCTTTTGTTAATTGAATAGGTTAATCGATTACATTGAGGTATATTTGCAAAAAAAATATACTTTTGATCATTATAAAAAAAAATATCTTAGGAAAAAGAAAAAAAAGTAAAAGATGAAAATAGTTATTATTAATTCGGGAAGTTCTTCTATAAAATATCAATTAATTGAAATGCCAACAAAAGAAGTGATTTGTTCGGGTATGATTGATAGAATCGGTTTGGAAACTTCAAATTTTAGTTATGTGACCAATACCGTCAAAGTTGAAGAAACGTTGCCTATAGCCAATCATAAAATTGGTCTCAACAAAATTGCTCAATTATTGATGGATGAAAAAATTGGAGTAATCAAAAGTACTAGCGAGATATTTGCAGTAGGCCATCGTGTGGTGCACGGAGGTAGTTATTTTTCAGATACTGCATTGATTACTACAGAAGTAAAAGAAGAAATTAGAGAACTTTGTGATTTAGCTCCTCTGCACAATCCCGCGCATTTAGAAGGTATTATTGTAGCCGAAGAAATTTTTGCTGATGCTAAGCAAGTAGTCGTTTTTGATACTGCTTTTCATCAAACTATGCCAGCTGTGGCCTATAAATATGCCATTCCTAATTTCTTATTGACCGAACATAAAATTCGTGCTTATGGTTTTCACGGAACTTCTCATAAATACGTATCGGAAAAAGCCATTGATTATTTGAAGTCAGTTGGTAATCCGTATAATAATATCATAACTATCCATTTAGGAAATGGTTGTAGTATTACGGCAATAAAAGACGGAAAATGTATCGATCATTCTATGGGTTTCAGTCCTGGAAATGGATTGATTATGGGAACCAGAAGTGGTGATGTTGATCAAGCAGTTATATTTTATATGATCAATACCTTAGGATATGCTCCAAACGAAGTGAACACGATTTTGAACAAACAAAGTGGAATGTTAGGGCTAACAGGTTTCAGCGATTTGAGAGATATCGAATCGAATGCTGAGCAAGGCAATAAAGAATGCCAATTGGCTTTAGATATGAATGCCTACCGAATCAGGAAATATATTGGTTCTTATGTAGCGGCCTTAGGAGGTTTAGACGCCATTATTTTTACTGCTGGAATTGGTGAGAATTCGTCTTTCATTCGAAAATTAGTTTGTACAGATATGGAGTTTTTCGGAATTGAATTAGATAACGAAAAAAATGAAATCCGTTCAAAAGAAATTAGAGAAATCAATTTACCACAATCCAAAGCTAAAATTTTAGTAATTCCTACTAATGAAGAAATAGAAATTGCCAATCAAGTATTTGAATTGCTATCGTAATCAACGAGTCAACCTGAATTTCATTAAAGGCGTTTGAAAAGGAATAAATAAGTGTAATAAATAAAATAGTATCAATTTTTATTGCTAAGAAAAAATATTAAACATACATTTGTAGCTACATTCAAAATTCCGGAAAACATGTTTGAATTTCAACAGTATTTAGGCTTTTTACTTTTCTTAACCGTTCTTACTATAGGATTTTGGTTAATGTTTTTCTTGGTTGGTTTCGTATCCTATTGGGTAGGAGGAGCAACTTGGGAAGCTTACAAAGAAAAAAAAGCAAAAAAAGAAGCAGAACAATCTGTATAAGATTGTTGCTAAATAAAAAAAGGACTCAGAAATGAGTCCTTTTTTTTGTTAAGATGTTTTTTGGATATTAATGACCTCCACTGATTTTTTTATCAAAATCTATTCCTTGAGCTCTCAGAATTCCGCTTACTTTCCAAGCATAAAACGCCAAATAAGCAAAACATAAAACACCAACTATATAACTGTTTTGAATTCCGATACTATCAGACACAAATCCTTGGGTCCAACTTATAATTCCACCACCCATTATCATCATAATCAAGAAACTACTTCCTTGGCTGGTGTGTTTTCCTAGTCCACTAACGGCCAAAGTAAAAATACATGGCCAAAGCGTGCTACAAAATAAACCAACACTAGTAAAAGCATAAACACTAATCATTCCTGAAGTAGCCATTCCTGTAAATAATGCAATAGCACCTAATACAGAAAAAATAAGTAACATTCTAGCCGGATTCCCTTTACTAGCCATATCGGCAGCAATTAAAACTAAAATGATTAATCCATAAACATAGAAAGGTGTTAAATCGTGTTTTGCAATGGCATTTACGATTAAGAAAACTCCAAACGCCAAATAAGGTGCTACGAAACGTAATATTTTTTGAATAGACATATCGTCAGTAAAAGCTTCAACAGCTCCTGTCCAACGACCAATCATTAAACTTGCCCAATACAATGAAACATATGGGGCAATATCACCAATGGCAAATCCTAATTTAGATTCCATATAGGCTGGTAAATTGGCTGCAGTTGCAACTTCAACACCAACATATAAAAAGATAGCTAACATTCCCATTAACAATTGTGGGTATTGCAAAGCGGTAGTTTTTGTAGAAGTAGCTTCCTCAGCAGTTTCTACAATGGTTTCAGGATGTTCAGGTAAGGATGAAAATTTCAATAAAACGGCTACAATTATAAAGGCTAAACCTAAAATCAAATAAGGGATTTTTACACTTTCAATACTCATATCTGTGTTTCCTGATGCGGCAGCTCCAAAAATGGCAAAACTTACAATAAGTGGCCCAATGGTTGTTCCAAAATTATTGATTCCTCCCGCTAATGTCAAACGTTGTGAACCCGTTTTTATTGGTCCTAAAGCAATGGCTAATGGATTGGCAACAGTCTGTTGCAATGAAAATCCTAAACCCACGGTAAATAAACCAGCCAACATTAAAGGATATGAACCCGTATTGGCCGCGGGATAAAATAATAATGTTCCTAAAGCCGAAATTACTAATCCCAATGCTAGTCCATTTTTATACCCAATTTTATTAACTAAATCTTTTCCTAATGCTAAAGAAACTCCCATGTATATTAAAGAACCTACAGTGTATGAGATGTAGAAAGCGATAGATACAAACTGGCTTTGACCTTGTGTTAAATCAAATGCTTTTTTAAATACTGGGATTAAAATATCGTTACTCGCTGCAACAAATCCCCAAAAAAAGAATACGGTTACAAGGGGAATAAATTGCCCCCATTTGGTTTGTGAATTTTCTGAATTCATAATTTAAAAATGGTTATTAGATTAGTGTAAATTACTGTAAATATAAACTGAATAGAAACAAATAAAAAACATTTTAGCTCAAATGTTATGGAAATTATACCAACAACACGATTTGTTCAACCAACTGTATTTTTGAAAAATAATAATACAAAAAGCACACTTGATTAAGAGGTAAAAATACAGTAATTATTTATAATCTAAAATGGACGTATCCTTCAAAATAATGGACATATTAGCTTTTTTGATAACATGTATATGATTCTGGAACTGTTTTTTTTATACAAACGATACTTTTATGAAATGAATTAGTTTTAAATCAAATGTATTAAGCAAATCAAGTGTTAAAATTAAGTGCCTAATTTTTTTAATCAGAAATTTTTATAGCCGTTTAGAATGGGTATTGAAAAATGAAATAATTCAATTTGTTCATTATTTTGGATTTTAAATGGCACATTTTTTTGTACTTTTGCACAAAATTTTATAAAAACAACTTATGTTATCTATCAATAATTTATCGGTTCAGTTTGGCAAAAGAATCTTATTCGACGAAGTAAATACGGTTTTTACTCACGGAAATGTTTACGGAGTTATTGGCGCAAACGGAGCTGGAAAATCTACATTTCTAAAAATTATTTCAGGCGAAATGGATCCTACTTCAGGAAATGTTCACCTAGAACCTGGAAAACGGATGTCGGTTTTAAATCAAAATCACAATATGTTTGATGAACATACGGTTCTTGAAACGGTAATGATGGGGAATAAGGTTTTGCATAAAATTAAAACCGAAATGGACGCACTGTATATGGATTATACAGATGAAAATGCCGATAGAATAGGAGAGTTGCAAGTGCAATTTGAAGAAATGAATGGATGGAACGCTGATTCTGATGCCGCTTCTATGCTTTCAAACCTTGGAATCACAGAAGAAAATCATTATACTTTAATGGCTGATTTGGAAGGAAAAATAAAAGTACGAGTGCTTTTGGCTCAAGCCTTATTTGGAAATCCAGATTTGCTTATTATGGATGAGCCTACCAATGATTTGGATTTTGAAACCATTGCTTGGCTAGAAAATTTCTTGGCCAATTATGAAAATACGGTAATCGTTGTGTCTCACGACCGTCACTTTTTGGATGCGGTTTGTACTCATATTTCGGATATAGATTTTGGAAAAATTAATCATTATTCAGGGAACTATACTTTTTGGTATGAATCCAGTCAATTAGCAGCTAAACAAAGGGCTCAACAAAACAAAAAAGCCGAAGAAAAGAAACAAGAATTAGAAGAATTTATTCGTCGTTTTTCTGCGAATGTTGCCAAATCCAAACAAGCGACTTCTCGTAAAAAAATGATTTCTAAATTGAATATTTCAGAAATTAGACCGTCAAGTCGTCGTTATCCAGCTATTATTTTTGACCAAGAACGCGAAGCGGGAGATCAAATTTTGAATGTACAAAACCTAAGCGCTTCGGTTGATGGGGAAATTCTTTTTAAAGGTGTCGATTTGAATATGGCCAAAGGCGATAAAATTGTACTTTTTTCGAAAGATTCTCGTGCTACAACCGCTTTTTATGAAATTTTGAACGACAATCAGAAAGCCGATACAGGAATATTTGATTGGGGAGTGACTACAACTCAAGCCTATTTGCCTGCAGAAAACCATTCTTTCTTTGAAAGTGATGATTCATTGGTAGATTGGTTGCGTCAATGGGTAAAAACCGAAGAAGAACGCGATGAAGTGAATATTAGAAGCTTCTTGGGGAAAATGATTTTCTCTGGAGAAGAAGCCTTGAAAACTTGTAGAGTTTTATCTGGAGGCGAAAAAGTGCGTTGTATGTTGTCTCGAATGATGATGCAGCGTGCCAATGTTTTAATGTTGGACGAACCTACAAACCACTTAGATTTAGAGTCGATTACAGCATTCAATAACTCTTTGAAAAACTTTAAAGGCTCAGTAATTTTTACCACTCATGACCACGAGTTTTCTCAAACTGTTGGAAATAGAGTAGTTGAATTGACTCCAAAAGGAGCGATTGATCGCTATATGACTTTTGACGAATATTTGGATAACGAAGGCGTTCAGGAATTAAGAACTAAGATGTATTCTTAAAAGAGAATAGAGTATAGATAATAGAGTAAAGATTTTATCCCGTTGCATACAGCGGGATTTTTTATGAAAATTTTTATAAATAAACCAATTTTAAAATTTCAAAAAATAGTATATCTTTACATTTCAAACAACACTTCATTATGAGTCAAAAAGTATTGCTCACTTCAAAGGAAGTCAATATCATTCTGCATCGTTTGGCCTGTCAGTTAGTCGAAAAACATCTTGATTTTTCGGATACTATTCTAGTTGGTATTCAGCCACGTGGTATTTTTTTAGCACGGCGATTAAAAGATATGTTGGAAAAGGAATACAATATTTCAAAAATTGCTTTGGGCTATTTGGACATCACTTTCTTTAGAGATGATTTCCGCAGAACTAACAAGCCTTTGGAAGCTAATAAAACCCAAATCGATTTTATTGTCGAAAATAAAAAAGTCGTTTTCATTGACGATGTTTTATATACAGGTCGAAGTATTCGGTCAGCATTGACTGCTATTCAGTCTTTTGGAAGACCATCTGAAATTGAATTATTGACACTAATCGACCGTCGTTTTAGTCGCCATTTGCCTATTCAACCCGATTATCGTGGTCGTCAGGTAGATGCTATCAATGACGAAAGAGTGTTAGTGTGTTGGAAAGAACAAGACGGCGAAGATGCTGTTTATTTAATTAATAAATAATAGAAAATGAGCGAGTTAAGTGTAAATCATTTATTGGGAATTAAATATATCAATGAAAAAGATATTAACCTCATTTTTGAAACTGCCGATCATTTTAAAGAAGTTATCAATCGTCCCATCAAAAAAGTGCCTTCACTTCGAGACATTACCATTGCCAACATCTTTTTCGAAAACAGTACCCGAACCAAACTTTCTTTTGAATTAGCACAAAAACGGTTGTCTGCTGACGTGATTAGCTTTTCGGCAGCACAATCTTCGGTCAAAAAAGGAGAGACTCTAATTGATACCGTAAACAACATCCTGTCGATGAAAGTAGATATGGTGGTAATGCGACATTCAAATCCTGGAGCAGCTCATTTCTTGTCGCAAAATGTAAAAGCCAGTATCGTTAATGCTGGAGACGGAGCACACGAACATCCTACACAAGCTTTGCTAGATAGTTATTCTATCAGAGAAAAACTGGGCGATGTTGCGGGTAAAAAAGTGGTCATTGTCGGAGATATTTTGCATTCCAGAGTAGCTCTTTCTAATATCTACGCTTTGCAAATGCAAGGTGCCGAAGTTAGAGTTTGTGGACCAAATACCTTGATTCCAAGGCATATTGAATCACTTGGAGTTACGGTTGAGCCTAATTTACGTAAGGCGTTGGAATGGTGTGATGTAGCTAATATGCTTCGTGTTCAAAACGAAAGAATGGATGTTAACTTTTTTCCTTCTACAAGAGAATATGCTCAACAATACGGATTAGACAAAACCTTGCTAGATTCACTGGATAAAGAAATCTTAATTATGCATCCTGGCCCCATCAACCGTGGTGTGGAAATTACCTCAGATGTTGCCGATTCTAAACAATCCATCATACTGAATCAAGTAGAAAATGGTGTTGCCATTCGAATGGCTGTAATTTATTTATTGGCTTCAAAAATTCAATAATTCTTTATTTTTTTACTACCTTTCAAACAATAAATATCTTTTGTTAATTAGCAATACCCTAAATTTCAACATATGAAAGTAGAACAAAAAGGACACACGGTGACTATCAAAGATACTCAAGGTGATTTGGATTCATTTCGTTTGAAATTGACTAACGAATATAAAACATTCCAAAAAAGCAATATTATTGTTGATATTCGAATGCATAAAACTCTTTCGATTAAAGATATTGAAAGTTTTTTGCCTCTTTCCAAAACCCATAAAAAAAACAAAAAATCATTTGTTGTAGTATCATCAGAGTTTGATTTTAATGCGATTTCTCATAAATTGGCTGTGGTTCGATCGGTTCAAGAAGCGCACGATATTATAGAAATGGAAGAAATCGAAAGAGATTTGGGCTTTTAGATTTTTGAATGAAGATTAACGATTGCAGATTTTAGATTTTTTCAGCTAATTATCACTGAATACTGATTACTGCGACTGAACACTAAAAAATGAATCTAACCATCCTCGGCTGTTATGCCGCAACTCCAAGAACTTTTACCAATCCTACTTCACAGGTTTTAGAAATCAGAAACAGATTATTCTTAATCGATTGTGGTGAGGGAACTCAAGTACAGTTGCGCAAAAACAAAATCAAATTTTCGAAAATTAATCATGTATTTATTTCGCATTTGCACGGCGATCATTTTTTTGGATTGATTGGTTTGATTTCTACTTTTGCTTTGCTGGGTAGAACTACCGATTTGCATATTTATGGGCCAAAAGGAATCAAGGAAATCATCAATTTGCAGTTGCGATTGTCTAATTCTTGGACAAAATACGACTTGTTTTTTCACGAATTAGAATCCAAAGAAAGTGAAGTGGTTTTTGAAGACGATAAAGTAATAGTAAAGACAATTCCTTTAAAACATCGAGTTTACACCAATGGTTTTTTATTTCAAGAAAAACGTAGGGAGCGAAAATTGAACTTGGATGCCGTTCAAAACTACGAAATTGAAAAATGTTATTATCAAAATATCAAGAACGGAAAAGACATCACGCTGGATGACGGACGAGTGATCGAAAATCATAAATTGACCTTCGATCCAGTTTTGCCTTTGAGTTATGCTTTTTGTTCGGATACGGTTTATAATGAAGCTATAATTCCTATTATTAATGGTGTTGACATATTATACCACGAATCTACTTTTTTGGATTCAGAGGAAGAATTGGCAGGCAAAACGATGCATTCTACGGCAAAAGAAGCTGCGACAATAGCTTTGAAAGCCAACGTCAAACAATTGATTTTAGGGCATTATTCTACTAGATATGAAAGCATTGAGCTTTTTAAAGAGCAAGCCGAAACCATTTTTTCGAATGTGCTTTTAGCAGAAGATGGAAAATGTTTTGAGTTTTGATTTAATCATTCCAATTGTCACGCTGTAAGCGTCTCAAATTACAATCTAGCAACATAATTTAGACGCTTACAGCGTGACAAATATCAAGATAATACATTTGCGCTAAACTCTTTTATGAGTATAAGTTTGCTTATTTTTGCAACTAAAGAAATTAAACAATGGAAGATTTAAGTAATTATAGAAAATCATACGAAAAAAGTGAACTTTTGGAAACCAATATTCCAGAAGATCCTATCAATTTATTCAACAGATGGTTTCATGAAGTCGAAGATTTTGGCGGTGTAGATGAAGTCAATGCTATGACGGTTTCGACTTTTGGATTGGATGGATTTCCAAAGTCTAGAGTCGTGCTTTTGAAGCAATTTACTTATGAAGGATTTATTTTTTACACCAATTATAATTCTGAAAAGGGTAGGGCTATCGCCAATAATCCCAATGTTTGTCTTTCCTTTTTTTGGTCATCTTTAGAACGCCAAGTTATTATAAAAGGAATTGCCGAGAAGATTTCGGAGAATCTTTCTGATGGTTATTTTGAATCTCGCCCAACGGGAAGCAAATTGGGTGCAATAGTTTCTAATCAAAGTGAAATTATTGCCTCTCGAAGCGTTTTAGAAGAGAGTTTGAAACAATTAGAACACGATTTTGAAGGCAAAGAAATTCCAAGACCTAATTATTGGGGAGGTTATTTAATTCGTCCTGTAGCAGTTGAATTTTGGCAAGGACGCCCCAACAGACTTCACGACAGAATTAGATATGAGCTGCAAGACGATTATTTTTGGAAAATAGATAGACTTGCACCTTAAGAACGTATTTTAATCTCCCTTTTTTAATGTTATACAATTTGCGAATTTTATTTATTTGTAAGATAATTACATATATATAAAAATATATTGTGTATTTCATCGATTTTATTTGTATTTTAATCGGTAATTGTT
>ENA-UOWE01005903-UOWE01005903.1-activated-sludge-metagenome-genome-assembly--contig:-NODE-5903-length-10992-cov-5.272652_pt1 | contig 10992 bp, 12 predicted proteins | sample MGYA00249841_ERZ761562 | MGnify/ENA primary metagenome ERZ761562 (study PRJEB28883, sample SAMN05720200) | activated sludge metagenome | isolation source: Anaerobic digester | place: Japan... | reverse complement strand
TTTCTCTAAGTTCTTTTACATCTTTAGAAGGAATTGCTTCAATTTTATAGTCTCTTGAGAAGTCTATTTTTTCTGTATACATTGGTTTATTTTTTTGGTTTATTTTTCTTTGTATTATGTTAGTGTAATCAACACTGAACGCCCTGGGTCTCTCAACCAAATAGAAGATTGGTCTTCTAGGAAGGTTGTATAACCATCGAACAAACTAGATGCTGCACTTCCTTTACCTACTGAAACTGGGTAAGGGGAAGTTCTACCATTTACATAAGTAGTTTTAACACCTGGCATTCCTTGATTACGAACTAGATAAATATTAGCTTTATTGTCAAATCCTGTAGCAAATTCTACATCTTTAGAAGGAGTGTAAGCATTTGTTGAACTTGTTTCTGTTACATCCATAATCATTGAAGTGTAAGAGAATTTAGAGATACCTCCAACACGAGGTTCATCCATAGTTCTGTTAAACTCTGAATCCAATGCTGGATTATGTTCAAATGACAAGTGACCAAAACCTGCTAAGAATACTTTACCAAATCTGAAACCTGCTTCCAAATTGTAAGCATCTCCTTTAATAATTTTAAGTGTTTCATTGTTTACTAACACTGTACCTAAAGCATTTGTAATTTGAATACCTGCTTCTGTACAAATACGAGTTAGTTCTACAACTGCACCTCTACCACATTGGAAATGTAAATGTCTATCAACATCTGCAATATCAGGGCGATTTCTAAAGATTTGTGAGAACACACCTTTAATCAAATCAATTGAATATTTAGGAATTTGAAGCCAGTTACCATTTTTCATTTGTTGGTAAAGACCTTGTGCTACAATTTTCTTGTTATTACGTTTATCTTGCAATACACCTCCTTGACCAAACATCAATTGTCTTTCTGCTTGTAACATCAATTCTTTGTAAAGCATTACTTCTACCATTGGTACAAAAGAAACACCTTTAGCTTTATCAATTTTACCTTGACCATTATTGTAACCAATAGCAGCCATAAAGTTAGGAGATTTAGGGTCTAGATAAGGAGCTACAGTTGCAGCAAATTGATTTACATCACCTACACCGGAGATACCATCCAATTTCAAACGTTGAGCAGAACCATGAATAGTCATTTTAACTGCACGTTTAGAACCAATTTTATGTAACAATCGCATAAAACCTGCTGATTGGTTTACACCTGGAGCGTCTTCATCATATTGTCCAATAGATGAACCAACAGAGAATAATTGAGTACCTGGTTTTAACCAACGTTTGTCAACCCATTCTTCTTTATTATTGGTAACAAGTTGTAATTTATATACAAATCCATCAGCAATACGAGAACCAACTTCCAAAACTACAAAGTTTTGTCCATCACGCAAGTCAGCAGTAATAATTTGGTTAGTTGAGAAAATTGGGTCAAGATTACCATCTCCAATTACCAACTCAAAAGGTTGGGCATCTACCCCTACTTTATCAGTATCAGGATTTAAGTCCTGACGGATAGTAGGCATTTCTAATGTGTAAGGTACATCAAAAGTGAATTCTCCATCATCACCATTTACAAAAATAGTGTTTTTAGAAAGTTCAGTCATTTTAAGCAACGGAGTGTTCACCAATTGAAATTGGTTAAACAATGAAAGGATACCTAAGTGTTGGGTTTTAATTCCTTCACCTCCAGCAAGCAAGTTTAATAGTTTATTCTCATCAGCAAAGTTACCTGCCATTCGATAATCCATTTTCTCGATAAGGAGATTATTGCCAAAATTTTTAAATGTACCTAATGCCATTTCTATTTTATTTTATTTATTTAATTGTTGTTTATTTGAATACAAATGGTTTTGGAGCAGATGTTCTATTCTTTTGTGGTTCTACTGATGTAGCACCTTCAAGAGAAGCACCTTTCTTTAAGAAATTATAAGTGTTAGCTTTTGTTTTGTTTGCTACTACTTTACTTTCTTCAAATGAATCAAAATTCTTTACAAACTTTATGAACTTTGAATATTTTGAAGGGTCATTTCTAATTTCTCCCCATTTTACTGAAAACTCAGAAAATTTATTTCCTTGTTTGTCAGCATATTTTAAATCAAAAAAGAATTTATCTAATTCTTTCTTTTCTCTTTCAGCTAGATTCTCATCTTTATAAAATGATTCTCTAATTGATTTATTAATACGTCTAATTTCTAATTTTTGATTTTCTGCTATTGCTTCTTGTTCTTTAAGCATTTCTGCTCTTTCTTCTTCAATAGCTTCTACTAGTTTTGTTTTACAGTCATCAGCTTCTTCTTGAAATTCTGAAGCTCCTGAATCTTTTAATCGCTCAATATGTTTTTTTACTTTAACATCTGACCAACCTAGAGATGAGTAATATTCTTTGATAGCTTTTTCTTGTCCGTCAGGAGAAGTAGTATCTAAAGATGAAATATCTAATTGTTGTGTGTAATTTCCTACAAAATCATCAACTGTACCTCCATTTTTTAAATAGTCAATAAGTTGATTTGCTGTTGAACCAAATTGATTTCTTTCTTCTACTAAAAGTTCACCTACACTATTTCTAGCTTGAGCTTCCCATAAAGTTTTAAAAGAATCTTCTGTAAATTCAAATTCTTCTCTACCTTCAAAATCTTTCCAAATACCTGATTCTACTAGAAAATCACCAAGAGTCTTAAACTCAACATCTGATGATGTTAATTTAGGGGTCTCTTGTGATGGTTCAGCTATTTGTTCTTCTCCTTCTCCTGTTTCAGGAGAATCCTCTTCAAATGAAAATGAAGAAGTTGTTTCTGGTGTTTCTGTAGTAGTACTTTGAGGAGTTTCCTCCGCAGGAGTTTCTTGAATAGGTTCAAGAGTATCTACAGAAAAAGGAATATTATCAGCACTCTCATCTGCAAATGAGAATGGTTTCATAGTTACTTTGGACATTAAATATTTGGTTTATAAAACAATATTAGGAAAAATTAAGGACTTTAACAAATATTATGTATAGTATAGTATACACTCCTATGGAGTGGCATTAATAGACAAATCATTGAATCATCTTAGAATTTTTTTCTGATTTAATCACTCCTAAATCAGAAAGAATTTGAGTCATTTCTGTAGCTGCATTATCTATATCTTCTTCTATAATATATGGAAAATATACATGTAGTAATTCATGGAGCGCAACTTCTAAAAAGTCTTTACCTTTTAATCTAGGGTCTAATACTATTTTATTTTCAGATTTATATGCTAAACCTAAAGCTTTGTTTCTACCAAGTTTCTTAAATTCTACTTTTACATTTCGTTTCATTTAAGTTTTGGTTTAATTTTGATTTTAACTTTTGCTTCTTTTTGTTTGATTTTAGACATTTCTTCAGCCAAATCAATCTTAATTTGAGACAATTTTTTCTGTTCTTCAATTTTAGCTTTAGAACTTTCCATATCTAATTTCTTAGCTTTAAGTTCTAATTCTTTCATCTCCATTTGCTTATTAGCTAATTCTAACTTAGCTTTATTAGCATCACTATTTATCTTTTCTTGAGATTTGTTTTGAGTGATGATTTGTTTAAGTTTTTTATCCTCAATCTCTTTTTTATTTTGAGCTTCTTGCTTTTTAAGCAACTTATCTTGATTTAACTTATTTTCTTCTAGTTTACTCTTTCTATAAGAGTCTATCATTTGATTAGTTAATTGAGATTGTTGGATAAAGTTTTGTTGAGCTATTTGATTTTCTTTAAGAGCTATATCTTTTTGAGCTATTAATTTATCAGTTAAATCCACATCAGGGTTAAAACTTGATTCATTAGCAATACCTTGTAAGCTAACTTTTTGAAGTTCAGTGTTAGCTCTAGTATCAATTTCATATTTTTTAAGGTCTCTATCAGCTTGTTTATCAGCAGCTTCTTGTTGAAGTTTAGATTGCTCAAGTTCCATAGCTTGTTTTTGCTGTTCTTGTGCTTGTTTCTGTTGAGCAGATTCTTGTTCTTCAATTTTCTTTTGAATATCTGTAAGGTTATCTAATCTTACTAATTCAATAAGTTTAGATAAAGGCATTAATGTTTGGTTATTTTTAAGAATTAATTGTTCAATTAAATCTTTTTTTCTTTGCTGTTCAGCAGAATTCATTACATAAACACCTAAATCTTTAAGTAATAAATCTGTTTTATTTATTTTAATAAATGCTTGACCTAAATCTGAAGTTGTATATTGTTTAACTATATCTCCTTCTCCTTGAGCTTCTACATATTGAGCTAATTCTAAAAGCATTTGAAGCTTTCTTCTTCTGTAATTTGTAAATTGTTCAAAATATATTTCTGTTACAGCATAAGAATTTGATACTGCTGTATTTGTCCCTGTAGCTGTTTCTGATGCTTGTATTTGTCCTTGTCTTTGAGGAGTTATACCTAATTGCATAAATCCTTGTTGCTCAATGAGCATGGCTAAATTAATTAGACGTTGAATCCTATCTGATTCATCCATGTCTAATACTTTTAGACCATATTGCATTGTTCCTGCTAAATTAGAAGAAGAATCATCTATAACCCCTAAACCTAAATTAGTTACAGTAGTCATAAATTTTTCTTGTGCTTCTTCACCTCCCCAATCTTTTACAGAGGGTAATAATGAAGCTCCCATTAAGAAAAACTTACCATTATTCTTTTGTGCAACATGGTAAGCTTGGTTATAAAATGCATTTACTAATACTTGATAAGGTTTAATTAAATCTACTACAGATTGACTTCTACCATTCCTATTATTAAATATATTACCAACAACAGGTAATTTACAATCATGTATTAATCTAGGGTCATTACCTCTAAATTGAAATTCACAAGGTCTTACATCTACATATATTGCATTTCTTTCATCATCTCCTGAATCTTTCTTATAATTTACATTAATTTTAATTCCTTGCCACACTTCTGTAATCCATGACCAAGCCATTGAATTAGGTTCTACAGCATCTTTTAAAGAAACTTTAAGTTCATTTATTCCAAATAGTTTAGGGTCAAATGTTTCATCTACTATTTGTACTTCAGATAATCCTGTATCAGGTGATTGTATATTTACTTTACCTATTTTTCTTTGTGATTTCCAATAAGCTTGTGTAACTTGAACTAAATCTGCTTGTGTGAATATATAATTTGTTCCATCTGTTCCAGGGTAAAATCCAAATTGAGGGATACCAAATGGTGATTGTTGGAAAGAAGATTCTCCTACAGCTTGACCAACTGCTGTAACTAATGTGTCATATTCCCTATAATCTCCCCAAGGATACATAGTTGCATTAAAAGCTTCTTTATATACAGACCCTTGAGCTTCGCCTTTTTGTTGTTCAGGGTAAAGAGATTCAATTTGGTCTACTGTCATTCTCCAACCTAAAAAATCTATAATTTCAGTTTTAGACATATATAGAATTCTTCCTACATAAGCTAAATCTTCTACATTTTTATTTTGTGTATTATATTGATAAAATACAGTGAGTGGATTCCAAGTTTCAAGGCTATACCCTGAAGGAGTTAAAAACATATGTGAAAAGCATCTATCTGCTACACACATATCATAAAATTCTACTACATCTTTTTCTTTAATTCTAAATCTTTCTACATCATCTGATAATGTAGCTGCTCCCCAATGTTCAGCAGAAGACCTAAAATCATAAGTAAGGTATTTTTCTATAGAGTTGGGAGTAAGTTCCTGATATTTTTGTTCAATAAAGGATTTATATTGAGAAGCTTCTTCTTCATTTTTAAAATCATTTTTATTTGGGTCAATACCCATTGCTAATAACTTAGCTCCAATTTCTTTATTTATTGATTGAGATACATAATTCCAAGTAAGCTCAGATTTAACTCTAAGTTTTTCATTAGTTGTTTCTAAATCTTTACCTACAACTCTTAAAATATCAGGTCTTTTTATAAATTCACCTTGAAGTAATTTTACAGCCTTAGTAGTAATATCGTAATGTTTAAGGAAAGAAGGTAACTTCATTTCCTGATAAATCATTGTAGATAAATCATAAGCTTCAAAGTTATCAATGTAATCTTCTACATTAAACCATCCCTGCATAATTTCATAGTTCTTTCTAAGTTCTATGTTATTATAAAAGGAATATCTACCAATACCTTCTAAGGCATCCATGCAGTCCTTCATCCATTTGCTATTACCATACTTATCCTTATCTTCTAAGAATTTCTTCTTAAATGATACTTGTTGTGACGGTAAAGCTGCATTGACAGGTTTATTGTATAAAGACATTATTATAGTAAATTAAACACCTATTTTAGTCTAAAAAATAGAATTTATAAAATTAGGAATGGAATTCCGTGAAAAAAACTACCTTCTCATCCATCTTGGTATAGAATTTTCTTTTGAGCTATAGTTAAAATTAACAGAGTTATCTTTTGAAGTTATTCTACCAAAAGGTGTATTAATAGTTTTAGAATGTTGTACATTTTCTTCTTTTCTTATACTTTTTGGCATTTGAGCAATAGGGTATTTAACATCATAAAACCTGGCTAATGTTTCCGCACAACCTCTAGCAATAAATCTATCATAGTTACCATCATGTACGCCTTTTCCTTGTTGATGGGATTTATATTCTTTATATTCTTCTAGAAGCATTACATCATGTTCTAATGTAACTCCGTAGGTCAATACTTCATCCCCTTCATCTGAAATACTAATTTCTTCTCTATTAGCTGCTTCAATAAGTAAATTAAGATAATGTCTTTGATTTGATGTGGTTGCTGCTAATCCCTTTTTACCCTTAAATTTAGTTTTAGGGTTGATTTGTTGAGAAAGGTCAAAAGAATCAGCTAAAAAATGACCTTTTCTTTTAAGATAGAAATATTGAAATAGTGAGTTTTCTGATGCTTCGGGTAATACTCCTCCTACAGCATTATACCATTCAGCTACCATTACAGCTAATTCATGTGCATCTGATAACTCTTTAGGTCTATATGCTATGGAAGCTACTACTTGGTCTTTAAATTCATCTAATGGGGATATTTTACGTTTATATACACATATAGAAAATAAAGATACTTCTTTTGAAGTAGAATCACCTGAAATATTAACAAGGTCAATTCCAATACAATATGTAAATCTAGGAGCATCTTGAATTGGGAACTCATATACCTCTATACAGGAATCTTTATCATCACTTGGAGAAACAGGGAATTTCCTTAATGGTTTCTTAGCACTATATTTCCATTGAACTTTACCTTCTTTATCTCTATATAACTCAACAAATGCAGGTTCATAATGTTCATTTAACCAAGTTTGATGTTGTTTAATTACTTCTATTGGGAATTTATTATTAGATTCTGTTAAGAATACATCATCAAGATTAAGAGGGTAAAATATTCTTTTAAGTAAATATGAATTCTTTTCAGGAGATTTTAAAGCATCTTCTTTTTCTTTAGCTATTTTTTCTGACGCTTTTTCAAAATTAGAAACATATATAGGGTATTCATCAAGCCATGTATTAGTTTTTTTACCTATGTATTCAGAAAAAGTCTTTTCTTCTTTACAATCTTTTCTATAAAGACCTGACATAAATCTACCACCTATAAGTTTGTTGTCTAGATAACTTGTAAATTGAGTCTCAGGTATGGGATTTTCTACAAGGTTTTTAGCATCCCTAGCTTTATCTGTTTCACCTCCTGTAAATGCTAATATAGGAGAACATCTCAAAGTTCCTAAATCGGATAATAAAGCTGGTTCAATAGTATCGTAAACACTTTTAAAATCTGATTTAGCAATTTCATCCATTAATAAGAAGCTTACCGATTTACCTGACCCCACCTGTATCTTTTTACCCTCCTGAGTGTTATAAATATATAATCTTGAACGAATTTCAGTAGTATTATCTTGTTTAGTAAAACCAAATCTTATTAATTCTTTTGACCAATCCTTATCAATATTAGGAATAATCATAAACTTTTCCCCATTTGTAATAGCAGTAGAAATCTTTTTTACAAATGTATCTTTATCTGGTTGTCCTGAAAATAATGCCAATGCTTCTGTTTCTGAAAACAAACAAAGTTCCCCTAAACATAATGAGGTTTCTATTTCTGACTTAGCAATTTGCCTTGCCCCAAATAAAGGATATAACTTACTTTCTTTTTTACATTGGTCATAATCATTAAAAATAACCCATTCATTATCTCGTAATCTTGGTAAGAAAATAGATTTTTTACCTGTTTTTAAATCATCTCCTTGTAGGTGATAATAATTTAAATGGAAATAAAGAGAACCTGGAATATATATCCCATTAATATTTATACCTTCTCTACACTTTCTTTTTTCTTCTAAAACAAAAGCCTTCCTTTCTTGGGAAGACTTATCTGGTATATTCTTCATATTAATGAAGAACTCTGGTGTATGGTAATTAAATATGTTTGTTTCTAATAGTGATTTAGTCATATAGCATTGATTCTGGAATTTCATGTCCTCCTTTAAGGATTACTTCTTCTTTCATGTTTTCCAATTCTGTAATAAGAGGTTTTATTTTAAATATTTTTTCTAGAACTCTAGTTCTTGAAGCAATTCTATCTTCTCTTGATGCAACCATAAAAGTTATAGGAGTTCCTTTAGAGAACACTTTAGTTAAATACCTTTTTTGCATTTCAGATATAGGTTTTCCAGAATAATAGCTTTCTACTTCTTCTAATTTTAAAGTTAATGTATCTATAGCTTTTACTACATTTTCTGATAAACCTTCCTTTTCAAAAATAACTTTTAGTATTTTGGAGCAAGTATCCACTGTATTTAATTGTGTTTCAATCTTTTTTTCTAATGTAGAAACAATTTGTGGACTTACTCCTCCTTTTTTATTAAACTTCCAATCTACATCATCTTCTAATTCATCATTTACCTTTTCAGAAGATAAGTATTCCATTGTACTAAATAATTCATTTTTAAGTGTTTTAAAGTTTACCTTATCATATACACTTGTTCTTTTAGCCATTCTCTTTAAAGTTTACCTCTTTAATTTTAGTATAATAAAGTGTTTTAAAATCTTTATATGGGATAATAAGAGAAAAATCTAATCCATCTTTCATATAGACATTGGTTACTTCTACAGTATTATCTTTTTCATATAAATCAGCTTCTCCTTTAGCAAAATAGGCTATACCACCAAAAGAAGATAAATCAAATACAATTTCTAAAGCATCTCCATAAACCTCTTCTTCATCATCCTCTTTACCAATCAACTCTTTAAGTTTACTGTTTTGTGATAGTTCTGAATGTTTAATAGCATAAGCAAAACATTGTAGAACGCTTGTATTTTTATCGTATTTAAATGTCATTTATTGATTGTTTTAATTTTTCTTTAAATTCAATTACTTCAGGGTCATTAGAATCTTTTAATTGTTTAAAAGTATTATAATAATTTATAGCTTCTTTTTGTAAATCTGATTCATTATATTCTGATAAGAATAGTTCTGTATCATCCATAAACTTAAATACTAAATTCTGTAATTGATATACTTTGCTACCTACATTAATAATTTGTTCTTTACTATCTCCTTTAGAAGATTGTAATTCACTTTCTAATTTAGTTATTTCAGAATAGGAAGAATGAATCTTATTTATTAATTTATTCTTCATCTCCATATAGCTCTACTTTTTTAATTGCTTTTTCTAATACTCCTAAAAATTCATTATCTGTCCATTTAGAAGGATGTTTAGTTTCACCTGCTGGGTGAAGCAACCATGTTAATGTAAAGGAGATATTTTCTCCTGGTAACAATTCTAATAGCTGTGCTAGTTTAGAAATTGTAAGTGAACGTTTTTGATATTCTTGTTTTGTTAACTGTTTCATTTTATTATTTATACTTTTTCCATTTTAATTCTTGAATCATATCTGGGTTATTTTCATTATAATCTATTAAACCACAATCAGCTTCTAGTGATGATGTTCTTATTTTTTCAGGACATCCACAAATTGAACAATGGTTTTCAGTTAATCTATCAGTAGAATACTCTACACCAAATAGTTTAACATATTCTGATTGGTCTTTTAGAACATTTTTAGAAAATAAAGGACATTGATTACATATCAATCTTCTTCTCATAATCTCTTCCTGTTCATCTTCAGGAAGTAATCCATATTCTAATTTAACTTCATTTATTACTCCTGATACTATTTTATCAAAGTTAGGAAGTCCTTTAGGTATTAGTTTTAAATACTCTTTAAATTTAGACATATCTATTTAATAATTGCTTTATCTCCGTATTTTAATATCTTTTTCTGCTCCCAAAGTTCATATTTATAATTCACTTCCTTTTTAAGGTTATCTACTTGTTTCCAAGTATGTCTGAACTTTCTTACTGTTTCAGCGTAAAATCCTCCTGCTCTAGTTTCTGTATTCAAATATTTATCAGGATATTTACCTTTTAATCTTCTCATATCAGAAACTAATTTTCTTAAATAAGCTTTAGATTTTCCTAATCTAAGAGCAAACATTCCCATTCCATCCATTCTATATGTAGGACATTCACCATATCTTAATTGTTTCCTCCATTCTTTCCATAACTCATTAGTTATTGTACTAATAATAACATCACGTTTTACATTCCCTATAGGTTCTTTTATAGGATTATCATCATGCTCAAGTATTAATGCATTAATTATTGATTGGTTTCCTATCATTTAGTTAAGATTATTTCTAGTTTAAGCTTTTCTATATCTGAAAGTTTAATGTTATACTCATCATTAATCTTTTCTCCATAGTTTGTTTTTACTATAATACCATATTTTTTAAGCTGAGAAATAGTATTATACACTGATTTAATTGCTTTGAATAGTTTGTTTTCAACAAGTTGTTCTTTAGTAACTTGAGAATATCCATCAATAACAAAATGTGTTAATGCCTGAAGTTCTGTTTCAGACAAATACAAATTCTTAGTAATTGTAATAATACGTAAAACAAACTTCGTCATTTCAAACGTATTATTTAAATCAATTTCATTAATTGTTATTAAAGCTCCTTTCATTTTAATCTTTCAAATTTTTA
>ENA-UOWE01005899-UOWE01005899.1-activated-sludge-metagenome-genome-assembly--contig:-NODE-5899-length-10996-cov-4.534869_pt1 | contig 10996 bp, 12 predicted proteins | sample MGYA00249841_ERZ761562 | MGnify/ENA primary metagenome ERZ761562 (study PRJEB28883, sample SAMN05720200) | activated sludge metagenome | isolation source: Anaerobic digester | place: Japan... | reverse complement strand
GTCAATATCTGATCTCAAGCAACAGATTGACAGAAGCACGGCGCTTATCAGCAAGGCTTTGTTCGACACCAAGCCCTGTGGAAAGTGCCAGTTCTCCACCAAGATTCAGCGGGCATTATTCGGCAATGATTTCAAGATGGATAAAATCACCTGCACGAATCCGAAATGCTATTACGAAAAGCAGGAAGCCGCTATTAAAGAAAACTGGAAGAACATCCCTGCTGTTCAAGCAAACGGTACTAACGGCGTCGTGCTGAGCAATAAATGGGGTGAGACAATTGGCATTTACGGGACGCCTGACGCGAAGTGCGTCGCCTGTGAGCACTTTGTCACACAGATCATGATTGACGGGACGCCGTATTACGAGAAAGCCTGCAAGGGCAATCGCTATTGTCACGCACAGATTTATAATCAGTTCTCGTCCAGCACGCAGGCGCCGTTAACGCCCGCGGAAAAACAGGAAGCCCGCACGGAGAAGCTCGGCAAAGAATTCGCTGAACAGTTCTATATGAAGTTTGTCTCCGAGAAGCTCGACCAGGTGGCTGCCGATGACCCGAGAGTCAACCGGATTGTATGTTTTGCACTGGTCAATGCGTACGCGGCTGAGTCGCGCAAGGCGCTGGGCCTCGAGCATTACACGCCGGAGAACGAAGCTGCGTTCCAGGAGTTCAAAAACTCTATCTTCACAGCCGAGAATGAAGCCATCGATGAATTTTACCACAAGATGTCCAGCCTGTTACTGTTCGGCAATGCAGGGTTTGATTTGAAGAAACGAGCGACCATCGCCGAGCAATTGGACACCCGGATTGAGCGCGATTTCGTTATGGACAAAGAATATCTCAGCAAGAAGACCAAAGCGCAGTTGATTGAATTGTCGAATAAGTTCGGAATCATCAAGACGCACTCCGAAGATGAGCTGCTGGGCATGAAGAAAACGACTATCGTTGATATGATGGCCGAGCAGGATTTGACCGGCATGGTACCGGATGAGATTGCGGCGATTGTGGCATGATAATTCCCGGTTGCCTGAATCCGGATAACAAAATCAGGTAAAACACGCAAGTGTTTTAAGTGGATGACCTAAGAGGGTCAAATTGTATGATGGGTTAGACCGGCGTCTTGCAGGACGTCGGTCTAATGCCCACTAAATCGAGGGAGGCAGCATGCTGATTATTGAGCCATCGTTTTATGTAATCGACACAGGTATCCGCTCATCTACGTTGCGGCGCATCGAGGAGGCAGGGCGGACATGCTACAAATCGGAAGACAAGATCACCGATGATTCAGCGGATCAATTCATTCGACGGTTAATTAAATCCGGCCACGAGAGCGTCCTTGAGCATGAAAATCTTTCCGTACGGTTCATTGTGGACCGCGGTGTCAGCCACGAGCTTGTCAGGCATCGGCTTTGCGCCTTCAGCCAGGAGTCCACGCGCTACGTGGATTATAACAAACGCGGGCTGACTTTTATTAAGCCGCCGTGGGTGTATGTTCAGGCGGGAATGTATGATGAACATATCATGTCTTTTAATAATGAATGGCTCATGGCGATGGCTGAGGCGGCAAAATCCTACCATCGGCTTATCGCGTTTTATAACTGGTCGCCGCAGCAAGCTCGGGCCGTGCTTCCGAACAGTCTGAAGACGGAACTCGTCATGACGGCGAATCTTCGCGAATGGCGGCATGTGTTAAGGCTCAGGGCATCCAAGGCAGCGCATCCTCAGATGCAGGAGGTTATGCGGCCATTATTGACATACATGAACAATCATTTACCGGCGGTCTTTGAAGACATCGTCGAGGAAATAAGAATAAAAGAATCATAACATCACTATGCCGTTGCAGCGGCATCAAATAAATTCACTATGGAGGCAGCTATGGGCGAAGCAAGGTATTACACCAAGATTTTTTTCGACACTCCCCAAGACGCACAAAAAGCGTTCCCCAAAATCCAGAAGTTTTTCAAGCAGGGTTTCAAGGCATATGATTTCTGGCAGAAAAGGCAAGAAACCGAGAACCGTGACAAGCTCTGGGATCAAATTGACAAGAAATTCCCTGAAGTCGGCAACTACCTAAGAACCGTTCAATACAAGAATTTCAATACCGGTGAATTCGAGATCGCTTATGGCAACGACCCCGATAATGCATTGGCCGGGTTGCTGGATTTCGGCGACAAAAACGAGATCGAGTTAATGCGGGTTGTCGATAACGCCATTTGGTATTCGGCCTATGTGTGGCACTTCGCCGACTGGAATCCAATCCTCAATTTTATCAGAAAGCGCTACGGTGCCCTACGAACCGAGTGGCTCAGCGATGAATATATCGATCCATTTGATTTGCTGAATTAGCTCAACCGGTTTTCGGCTTCCGGCGTAAAAAGCCTGACGGCAGGGTCTTCTGTAATCAGGAAGGGGTAGATTGGATAACGGCCTCGCCAATCTGCTCCGACCCCGCCGCCATTATTGATTTTATTCTGTTATTTCATGATTCAAATTTTGATTGCAAGGAGGACACAGTGAAACCAAGCGAGCTTCAGAAGTTGTTGAAAGTGTGTGTGCCGGCAAAGTTGCCGGTCATGATCAAGGGCGCCCCAGGCGTCGGAAAATCCGATATCGTGAAAGAAGCATGCGAGTCATTGGAGTGCGATCTGATTATCGACCATCCGGTTGTTTCTGACCCGACCGATTACAAAGGTCTGCCGTATGCCGAGAATGGAAAAGCTCATTTCCTGCCATTCGGATCGTTGCAAAAACTCATCGATGCCACGGAGCCTCTGGTCTATTTCATGGATGACCTTGGCCAGGCCCCCCAGTCTGTTCAGGCCGCAAGCATGCAGTTGACGCTGGCCAGACGGATCAATGGGTTTTGCGTCAGTCCGCACGTTTCGTTCATCTCGGCCACCAACCGCCACTCCGACCGTTCCGGCGTGACAGGCATCCTGGAGGCTGTGAAGTCCAGATGGGCCAGTATTGTTGAGCTGACCCCGGATGTCGATGATTGGTGCAAATGGGCGCTGTCTCACAACATGCCCATCGATCTGATCAATTTCATTCGTTTTCGGCCAAACCTGCTTCACGACTTCACGCCGAGCAACGAGATCAAAAACTTTCCGTGCCCCAGGACCGTTTCAAATATCGGTCGTTGGATGAACCTCGGCTTGCCGCCTGAAATTGAATTCGAGACGTTCACAGGGACCGCTGGAGAGGGGTTCGCTGTTGAGCTTATCGCCTATCTGGAGATTTGCCGCAACCTGCCGAATCCGGATATGGTGCTGTTGAGACCCAGCGAAGCAGACGTTCCGACTGACGCCGCGACTCTGTACGCCCTCTGTGGCGCATTGGCTAAGCGGGCATCGGAACAAAATGTCGAGCGGCTGGTAACATATGCCAACCGTCTGCCTGAAGAATTTTCCGTGCTGCTGATGACGGATTCCCAGAATATTAACAAGAAGATCGCGACCACGCGTCCATGCGTTCAGTGGATGTGTGACCACAGCGACATCATGATGTAGGAGGTGTGTCATGGCTATAAGCGCCATATCCCAAAAAGCAATGCTGGTGAAATTAACGGTTCGGCAGTGGACGGCAAATGTCATCGACAGGACTATCACCAAAGATGTCGCCGTTCAATTTGGTGTCAATCCTGATGTGGGCCGTTACAACAAGATGCTCCTGCCCAAAAATGCCCTGAAGGCGGTAAAATCGGCGGTCAGCGCGCTTCGCAGCTATTATTACGAGAACACGCTGCCGTGGGGCGATGACACTTCGCGCTTGTTGCCGGCGGCGAATTATATGAATTTCTCACAGGAAGTCCGGACGCTTCGCGCTGAAGTGGACAACGCCGTCAATGATTTTATCCAGAAATACCCCAACTATGTTCAGGAAGCCCAGAAACGGCTTGGCGCGATGTTCAAGGCAGACGATTATCCGACATCCGCTGATCTGATCAATATGTACCAGACAACTATTGACGTTTACCCGGTGCCTGACTCCAATGATTTCCGGGTGATGTTGCAAAACGAAGATGTTGAAACCATTAAGCAGGAAATCGAGGCGCGCAACCAGGAGGCGACGACCGCAGCCATGAGCGACCTGTGGAAAAGGTTGCATACGTTGGTCTCTAATATGTTCGAGCGCCTCTCGGACGAAAACGGCGTCTTTCGAGATTCTCTGGTCCAGAACATCGCAGATCTGTGCACACTGCTGCCGAGACTCAATGTCGCCAATGACCCGCAGCTTGAATATATGAGGCAGCAGATCGAAAACAAGTTGTGCGCCTGCACGCCGCAGGAGCTCCGCGAGGATAAAATCAAACGTAGTCAGGTTGCCGCTGATTCCGGCGCGCTGCTTACGGCGATGTCCGGCTATATGGGAAAGGATGCTACGCCATGACACCAAGCAATGATTTGGATGCCGCTCGTCATAAATTTATCAAGGCTCGGGCGGGATTGATTCTGGACAAGCAGTTTTTTGGCAGCCTGGCGCTTCGCCTCAATGCCAAGCAGGACCCGACGTGCAAAACCATGTGGACGGACGGCCGATCAATTGGATACAACCCGGCCTACGTCAATCAATTAACGCTTGAGCAGGTCAAAGGCGTCTTGGCGCATGAGGTCATGCATGTTGCTCTCCAGCATGCTACGCGAATGAAGAAGCGGAATCGCGGACAATACAATAGGGCGGCTGACTACGTCGTGAATAAAATCATTCTTGAGAATAATTTTGTTCTTCCCGGTAATCCGCTCCTCAATGATGCTTATAACGGCATGTCTGTTGAGCACGTTTATTCACTGCTGGAGTCTCAGCTCCCGAAGGACCCCAGTGGCCCATGTTCATCCAATGGCAGCGGAGGTCGGGACCCGGACCAGGATTCAGGCCAGGACGATCAGGGAGAGCAGCCGGAAGACCAGTCGGAAGATCAGCCGCAAGATCAGGATGACCCGGAAGATCAGCCGAAGGATCAACCGGATCCCCAGCCGCCAGAAGACAAAGATGAAGATAAATATGAAGATGAAGATCCCGGCGGCTGTGGTGCCATTCGCGAGGCAAAATTTGCCAGTCCCGCTGAACAGGCGGTTTTTGAACAGGACTGGAAAATAGCTGTTGCGCAGGCCGCAATAGCCGCCAAGGAAGCCGGGAATATGCCAGGAGGGCTTGACAGGGTTGTCGGTAAGATTCTTGAACCGCTGACCAACTGGAAAGAAGTGCTTCGCCGTTTTGTCGATCAAGCCATGAAAGGCGATTATTCATGGTTGCGGCCAAACCGTCGATATCTTCAGTCCGGTTTTTATCTGCCGTCTCTGCATTCCGAGGAAATCGGGCATATTGTTATCGCGGTCGATACATCGGGTAGTGTTGATGAAGAAATGCTGACCCAGTTCGCATCGGAGTTGACCAGCATCATGGAAGATTACAAGACATCCTGCGATATCTTGTATTGTGACACACGCATCCATAAGCATCAGTTTGTCACATCGGATGACCTGCCGATTAAATTCGAGCCATGCGGATATGGTGGAACCGATTTCAGGCCGCCGTTTAAATGGGTGAAAGACAACCAGGTTACTCCGGTTTGTCTGATTTATCTCACGGATATGTGTTGCCATGCTTTTCCAAGCGAAGAACCATCGTATCCGGTTCTATGGGCGCAGTATGAAGATGAATGCTTCGCCTCGAAGGCTCCGTTCGGAGAAACCGTGCTTCTTAAGGAGAAATAACCATGAAATGTCCGGAATGCGGAAAAGAACTCAAGTTTGTCCATGTTTACAGCCAGTGTTGTCAGCGCGGAAGGCTCAAGGGTGACACAATCGTTGAGTATGACGACACCGAGGCGTTAGATACCCAAAACATCGAATGTCCGCATTGCTTTGGAAGTTTGATTGGTATTGTCAAGGAAATCTGATGAAAACCAGCGATCTGGTAAGAATAGAGCGCAAGCTCGATTTGATCATCGACGCCTTTGGGTTGTCTTCCGCGCACAGATTGTCTCCTGTGGAAGTCACGGACACAGCTCAAAAAATCTTATTGCAGTTTCAAAAGAAAAGTGCAAATGCGCAAAATTATGTCCGAAATATTGGCCTAAATTGGCCTAAAATTAGGCCACCGGATTTTTATTAATTTTTTGCTGTTATTTTGTGATATAGAAAACGAAAGGAGGACGCACTTTGAATGTCCGGTACGGAAGCAGAATGTCTATATATTATTTTGCCGGAATTATACGATCCGCGGAGGGGCTATCGGCTGTCAACCATGTGGCCGGGAGTCGGCGGAACGCACCCGGTGGATTTTTATTGCGGGCATGATTTGGATCTTGCGATCGAATACACAAATGAACTGAACCTTGAGCACGGGCACACACCAGATTTTGTTACGGCTGTCTTTGAAGTTGCATCCGGACTGGATCAGGTAAATTTCTTCAATGCGTAAATAAATTTATGATTAATTCAAGAATACGGGAATTCAGAGAGTTAATCTTAGCATACTGATAGTAAATAATATTTGACAATTCTAAATATCATGTTATCGTTGGAGGCAGCCAATGGTTACGTTCGACTTCGCGGATGCGGGCATCGTCCGCATCCGCGTTCATTATGATCATCGTGACAAATGTCAGTCTATCCCAGGCGGGCGCTGGATTCCCAGAGACAAGGCATGGGAATATCTCCTGACGCCTGCGACAGCGGCGTGCATTTGCCAGACGTTTTTAAAAGAGATCACGGCGGAAGACCGCCTGAGACTCCAGGAAGTATCGGATCGTCTCTATCACGCACAAAGAACCAAGGATCAAAACGCCACTCTCGTTACTCCCGTCACAAAGACTCCCCCATGGAAACATCAAATCGTCAGCTTCAACATGGTCAAAGAATTGTTTGGCCTCGACACGCCGTCTCCGTTTGGCGGAGGCGCAATGCTTGCCCTCGACATGGGTTGTGGCAAGAGTAAGTGTGCCGTTGACCTGATCGCCAATTATCCTGATATTTTCAAGAAGATTCTTGTTGTCTGTCCGGCGTCCGTCATCGATGTTTGGGCGGGGAACGAAGACCGCAAAGGCCAGTTCGAGATTCATTGCCCGGATGATGTTTTTAAGAAAATGACGATTCACCCTGTGAAGGGTCTCTCTGTGGAGAAAAAGACCAAGGCCGCCGAAACTGCGCGCTTTGTGGCTTTGAGTCAGGGCAGGCAGTTCATTGCGGTCATCAATTATGAGTCGGCTTGGCGTGAGCCGTTCGCCAAGTGGGCGATTGACGTCGGCTTTGATCTTGTGGTTCTGGATGAATGCCACAGAATTAAGTCTCCGGGCGGTAAGGCATCCAAGTATTTCGGTCAGCTTGCGAAAACCACCCGGTACAGGCTGGGGCTCACAGGCACGCCTTTGCCCCACTCGCCGCTGGATATTTATGGACAATATCGCTTTCTTGATCCGGGCATCTTTGGCACCAGCTTTTCCAAATTCCGTGGCGAGTTTGCCGTCATGGGCGGATTTCAGGGTCATCAAATTTTGAATTATCGAAATACGGACACACTGCACAACAAAATGTTCCTGATTGCTCATCGAGTAATGTCGAAGGATGTGTTCGATTTGCCGAAATTTCAGTCTGAAGTCCGCACCTGTGAATTATCACCGCCAGAACGAAGAATTTACCAGGAAATGGATATTAATTTCTGCGCCCAGGTGGCCAACGGCGAAGTCACCGCGGCGAACGCCCTGGTCAAATTATTGCGGTTGCAGGAGATCACTTCAGGGTACCTGGACGCTCAGCCGATTGGCGACAGCAAGAAAAAACTGTTGGCTGATGTTCTCGAGGATTTCGATCCAAGGGAACCGTTGGTGATTTTTGCACGGTTCACCAATGACCTTCGTGCGATAAAAGAAGTCGCTGAGTCGCAAGGGCGGACATACGCCGAGCTTTCCGGGCATGCCAACGAATTATCCCAGTGGCAGATCGGCAATAAGGATGTTCTCGGCGTTCAGATCAAGTCCGGCCGCGAGGGCGTTGACTTCACACGGGCACGATACAGCATTTATTATTCGCTGGGATTTTCCCTCGGTGATTACGAACAGTCCATCAAGCGGTTGGATCGCCCGGGTCAGGTCAGGGAGGGCATGTATATTCACCTGCTGGCAAAAAACACCGTGGACTTTAAAGTCATGGAAGCTCTTGAGAAAAGACAGGAAGTCGTTTCTTCGGTGCTTAATCAATACAAGGGCGTCAATGATTTCAGCGATGTACCTGAAATTGATGATGTTCCTGATATGCAGGAGGCTGCATTTCCATGAAACAACACCCCCGACGCCTCTGCCGAGCCGCCCGGTATAGCATATCGGGAAAAGGGCATGCGCACCATCGGGGGTTACTCATGCTGGATTAGCTCAGTTGGTAGAGCGCCTGTCCTGTAAATAGGATTGCGAAGGTTCGAGTCCTTCATCCAGCTCCATTTTTTATTTATTTTTTGCTGTTTTATTATGATTTGCCTTGACTTTTGTTGTTGTTCTGTGTTATCTTACGGCAACCAAACAAAAGGAGGTGTAATCATGGAGGATTTTAGGGAAAGAGAGCGCGTGTGGCTCGATGAAAATCCTCTAAGGCAGTGGAGACTCAAGAATAAATTGCGGCAACGGGACATCGGAGCCGCGCTGGGAATGGGGTTTCATGTCATTTACCAGTGGGAGACAGGGATGGCTTATCCACCGAGAAATCGCATGGCTTCCCTGGTTGCGTTAACGAAAGACGACAAACTTGCAGAAAAATTTCAGCATTGGAGGGATAAACGTCCATTGCTGGGGAAGGAGTGAACATGAATGGAGCACAGGCGACAGAGTGGGACAACCCCTTTGCAGAGGGGCAGTCCGTAGGGGGCACAAAAGAGTTGTTGGCGGAAGTGATCCGGCTGGATGCGGAAAAGAAAGCCGCCAAGAAAGTCCTTGATGGTATCGAGGAACGTCTCAATCAGGTTAAGGAACGCGTCAAAGAGCTTTTTGCCGATCTCGGGGTAAGTTCGATTAAGGCAGAGGGGCGTAATGTTTATTTGTCCAAACAGATTTGGGCGGGCATCAGTCCAGATGTTGAAAGGGATGCGCTTGCAGGCGCATTGATTGATGCCGGGATGAAGGATTATATCACCTGTAATTCGACAAAATTGTCCAGTTTTGTGCGGGAGATCGTCCAGGAGCACCCGGAATTTCTAAACAGCAACGGCGAGATCATTGCTTCGCCGGAAGAAATCGCGGCAGTGTTGCCGGGATCGCTGGCCCAGATGGTCAGAGTCTCGGAGAAAATCGACATCAGAATCAGAAAATAGCCAAAGGAGGCAGCCATGGCAGAAAATCAGGTCGCAGTAGTTGCGGCAAACAAAGGTAGTTTCCCCGTCGCCACCAAAGATGAGCTTTCGAGCTTCACTTTTCTCGGCGAAAACGCCCTTGAAATCGTCAGAGAGAACCTCGGGGAAGAGCCCATGTCCCCCAATGATTTCGACCGTGCGAAATTTCCGACGGGCGGAGGATTAAGCTGGGCGGTTCCGGACATTGACGGCAGCGACAAGCCGGAGGCCACCATCGAAGGCATCATCCTACTGAAAAAGATCAGCAGAGTTTTTTGGGCGGAGGATTTTTCCGGCGCAGGCGCAAGGCCCGATTGCCAGTCTCATGATCTGGAGTACGGCGTCGGCTCACCCGGGGGGCTCTGCGTAACGTGCCCATACGCCAAGTGGGGAAGCGCCAAGAACGGTGACGGTCAGGCTTGTAAGACCGTCGGCGTACTGTTCGTTATGAAACCGGGAGAAATGCTCCCGATCGTTGTTCCCGTCCCCGTAGCGTCTGTGGGAACCCTTCGTCAGTTCATGCTTCGCCTGTCCAGCCGTAACATCCGCTACCATGATGTTATCGTTTCACTCGGGCTCGAGCAGGTTCAGAACAAGAAGGGGATTAAGTATTCCCGCATCAAACCGAAAGTAATTGCCGTTCTTCCGGCGGAAGCGCAGGCTCAGATCGTTAAGTATATTAACGCCTTCCAGAAAGATATGGACAGGTACGATTTGGCCAAAGGCGCAATCGAAGTTGAGATCACAGAAAAGATGGGTGACTAGAACGCTGCGTCGTCTTCCTTATGCCGGGCGGAGTTCGCTCTCCGCCCGGAGTTTCTCTTATTGCGAGGTGATGCATGGACGCTGAGCGATTTTTTAAAACATTGTTTCACGACAAGCCGGATTCGGAATTTATCCTAATCTGGGAAAAACGAGACAACAAGAAAGTCTCCTACTGGTTCAATGAAACCAGCAAAGCCATAGAACATTTCAATCAAACAGGACAAAAACAGGACACCTATGTCGGCTGTGGAACGTCGCTCACCGCGCTGTCCCAGTTTCGGCGATGCAAGGCTGAGGAAATCAGTGGCATCGCAGGAGCTTGGCTCGATGTAGATATCCTCAATCCTGTCCATTCCAAAACCAACCTTCCGGAAACAAAATTCAAAGCCCTTGAAGTCATCAAAGCATTCCCGCTCAGTCCGACCATTGTCATCCACAGCGGCCACGGCTACCAGTTTTGGTGGGTCTTCCGTGATTTCTGGAGATTCAACAACCAAGTTGACCACATGAATGCGGCAAAGCTGCTGCGCGAGTTTACGTCGGCCATGCGCGATAATGCGAGAACCATGGGGTATGAGTTGGATATGACATTTGATTTGTCCCGTGTTTTTCGGATTCCGGGCGGAAAGAACCACAAGGACAAACCGCCGCTGCCGGTTATTATGGAGGAGTGCTCCGAAGATTATTACATGGTGGAGGAATTCCAGGACGCGCTGGACGAGCTCAAGGCGCAGCTCGGCCCAAATCTAACCCCGATCGATCAAGTCGGCGGGCAGGCTAAGACAGGTTCTTCGACGGCATCCACTTTCATCATAGATCCCAACGCTGAGCCGCCCATGGACAAGCTGGAAACATTGCTTGCGCTGGATTCAAGATTCAAGGCAACATGGGAGCACAAAAGCCGCGGCTTTAAGACG
>ENA-UOWE01005898-UOWE01005898.1-activated-sludge-metagenome-genome-assembly--contig:-NODE-5898-length-10996-cov-4.733571_pt1 | contig 10996 bp, 6 predicted proteins | sample MGYA00249841_ERZ761562 | MGnify/ENA primary metagenome ERZ761562 (study PRJEB28883, sample SAMN05720200) | activated sludge metagenome | isolation source: Anaerobic digester | place: Japan... | reverse complement strand
CACAAAACCGTTTCCGGTTGGCAACATCCACACGCCCCTGCTGGTACACAACCCGTTCATATAAAAGAAGTCACCTCGCGAAAAAGGGTATGCTGTTCTGGGAATAACAGAAATTTTATTATTTTTTAGTGTGCACAACTCTCCATTATACCCTACAAAAACAATGGAACTGTCAGGGTTTTCCAGGATACTCCAAATATAAGGGGGCACACCGGATTTTTCGGCAAAGTTTCTGAACGCAAATGACTGGGTACAAAAAAGCCCTGTTTCGGACCCCATCCAGTAATTACCTTCTTTGTCGCATACAAATGAGGTAAAAACCTTATTGTACAAAGAATCGCTGTCAATCACACGCCCCGCGGTATCAATCTCCACCCAGCTTGAAAAACCAGTAAAAAATAAGAGGTGGCCATTTTTACAAATAGAATAACCCTCTGCCATTGTAGGACGTGTTGTATGGTAGATCTTCACCGGCTGTCCATTAGCCAGTTTATAAACGCCCAAATAATCCACATCATCCATATTTTTTTCCAGGACAAAATAAACATGGTGATTATCTTTAAAAAGCTTAATCCATGATTCACCAATTTTTATTTGGGTACTTTTTCCATGATCCAGGCTGAATATCTGATGATTAACTGTAAAAAACACCTTATCCGTGCCTGGTTCAACATCTAACCGCATTATTTCTTTGGGTGAATCATGAGTATAGATAATCTCAGTGTTTTTACCGTCGGTCATCAAAATTTTTTTTCCATAGCTAACATATGCTCTGGTAGAATCGGCTGACAGCACTATTCTATGTAAATCCTTTTTCGGAAATTTCGCTATTACAGTAAATTTTCCGTCACGCAAAACCGAAACGCCCTTTCCGCTATAACAATACAATTCGTTGCGCGTTTCCACAAAACCCAGAACAAAATTATCCGACAGGCCGTCATCCATAGTAAAATTTTTGAAATTCACCCCGTCGAAACGGCTGGCACCGCCTTTGGTCCCCACCCACACAAATCCCTGCCTGTCGAGATACAGCGTGACAACCTGATTTTGCACCAACCCATCCTGTACCGTATAATGCCGGTAGCTGTAATGCTGCGCAAAGGCCGCATGGCTACATAATAAAATTAATACCAAAAAAATATGTCGTATGGCATTTTGCATAATCGGCAAATATAAAATATTTGAGTTTATTTTAAATCATTTAGCCATCATTAATAATAAACTTTATTTGTACAACATGTATATTGGTTCCCCGAATAATTTCTCCGACACTACCACAGATAGCCAGGTACCACATCCTCAAAATAAAAATTCATCGTTTCCGTAGCAAAAAAATAAGTATTTTTGGAGAGAATTATCAAAGTTATTAATCAAATCCACACTGCTTATGAAAAGAGTTTTTGTTGCTTTTACCTGCTTTTTTATCGCTGCTTTTGCTTTACAACAAACCGCTTATGCATGCACTAATTTTATCATCACCAAGGGAGCTACCACCGACGGCTCGGTGATGATTTGCTATACCGCCGACTCGCACCAGCTTTATGGTGAACTTTATTTCCGCGCGGCACAAGATTACCCCGAAGGCACCCTGATGGATGTTTATGAATGGGATACCGGCGAATACCGTGGAAAAATAAAACAAGCCCGCCATACTTTTTCCGTGGTAGGCAATATGAATGAATTTCAGCTTGCCATTGGCGAAACTACCTATGGCGGCAGATCTGAACTGGAAGATTCCACCAGATCAGGAATTATGGACTACGGCAGCCTGATATACATAGCCCTTCAAAGATGCAAAACAGCCCGTGAAGCCATAAAACTTATTGGCGAATTGCTTGCCGAATACGGTTATTGCAGTTCCGGAGAATCGTTTTCCATTTGTGATAAAAATGAAGCATGGATATTTGAAATGATAGGCAAAGGGGTTGGAAATAAGGGCGCCGTGTGGGTAGCAAGGCGTATTCCCGACGGCTATATCAGCGGCCATGCCAACCAGGCACGTATTACTACTTTTCCGCTGGCCGATGGCAAAACTTCTATTACCAATCTGCAATACAAAAAAATTGACCTGCCAGCTATTGAATGTATCTATTCTTCAGACGTTATTGAATTTGCCCGCACCAAAGGTTATTTTACCGGTAAAGATGCCGAATTCAGTTTTGCTGATGCTTACGCCCCGGTAGATTTTGGCGCTGCCCGTTTTTGCGAAGCCCGTGTATGGGCCGGATTTAAACGTTTCAATAAGGAAATGGACCAATACCAGGATTATGCCATGGGCGAAAACCTGAAAAACAGATTCCCTTTATGGATAAAACCCGACAGGAAACTCTCGGTTTATGATGTGATGGAAATTATGCGCGACCACTACGAAGGCACCCCTATGGATATGACCACAGACCTCGGCGCCGGCCCCTTTAAATGCCCTTACCGCTGGCGGCCTATGACCTGGAGCCAGGATGGCGGAGATTATATCCACGAAAGAGCCACCTCCACACAGCAGACCGGTTTCTCGTTTGTTGCCCAGTGCCGTGCCTGGATGCCGGATCCTATAGGCGGTATCATCTGGTTTGGTGTGGACGACACATACAGCACAGTGTATGCACCAATGTACTGCGGCATTACCAAAGTCCCCGAATCCTATGCTGTCGGGCTCGGCGATATGGTAACCTTTAACGACAATGCTGCATTCTGGGTATTCAACCAGGTTTCGAACTTTGCTTACACCCGTTATTGCGACATCATCCCCGAAATACGCACGCTGCAAAAAGAACTGGAAACAAAGTACATTCAGACCGAAGTTCCCGCCATAGATGCAAAGGCTGCGGAACTTTACAAAGGAAATCCGGCACAGGCTTTAGATTTAATCACACAATATTCTGTGAAAACCGGAAACAACCTGGTGGTCCGCTGGAAACAGTTGTATGGCTACCTCTTCACAAAATATATGGACGGCAACGTAAAATACCCCGGGAAGACCAAGGAATCATCCAACGTGGATCACCCCAGGTACAGCGACGATTGGTACCGGATGATCATCAAAGAAACCGGCGACCGTTACAAAGTGAAAAGCGGCAGCGCTCATTAACAATTTTAACCCCAAACAGCCGCAATTATTTTGCGGCTTTTTTATACACTTATGCCCCTGCTCAACCTGCAACATCTGAGTATTGATTTTAAAAGCGAAAACGGCGTTGTTCATGCCGTAAAAGATATTTCCTTTACTCTTGAAAAAGGCAGAACTATTGGCATAGTGGGCGAATCAGGATCGGGCAAATCGGTAACTTCGCTAACGCTGATGGGCCTGTTGCCGCCCGGCATCTCAAAAATAGCTTCCGGGCAGGCCTTGTTTACCGATAAAAAAGGAAACATCATTGACATACTGGCGTTGCCCGAAAAAAGACGAAGACTGTTCAGAGGGGCCGAACTGGCCATGATTTTTCAGGAACCCATGACCTCGCTGAATCCTGTGTATAAATGCGGCCGACAAGTGGCCGAGACAATAATGTTGCATCAGGACGTGGATAAAAAAGAAGCCAAGCGTTTAACCCTGCAGTGGTTCAAAGAAGTAATGCTGCCCGACCCCGAAAAGGCCTACCGTTCCTATCCTCACGAATTGTCGGGCGGACAAAGGCAGCGGGTGATGATAGCCATAGCTATGAGTTGCCAGCCTTCGCTGCTGATAGCCGATGAGCCTACCACCGCCTTAGATGTAACCGTCCAGAAAAACATCATCGAACTGATGAAACACCTGCAACAGAAATACCAGATGAGTATAATTTTCATCTCGCACGACCTGGGTGTTATTGCCGAAATAGCAGACTATGTTTTGGTAATGTACAAGGGCGAAGTAGTTGAACAAGGCACTGTGGACCACATTTTTAAAAACGCGCAACATCCCTATACCAAAGGATTACTTGCCTGCCGTCCGAAACTGGGAGTACGTTACAAACAACTGCCTACCGTGGAACGATTTATGAAAAACGAACTTGACGGTATCTTTGAAGAAATATCTTCTGAAGAACATGAGCGGTTACTTGATGCCAAATATAAAAACAAACCCATACTGGAAGCCATCAACATCAGAACCCATTTTACCATGAAGCGGGGATGGTTCCGGCCGCCAACGGTTTTTAAGGCAGTGGATGAGGTTAGTTTTAAAGTATTCCCAGGCGAAACACTCGGTATCGTTGGCGAATCGGGTTGCGGCAAAACCACCCTGGGGAGAACCTTGTTGCGGTTGGTGGAACCCACCTCGGGAAAAATAGTTTTTTTTGGAAGCGAAATCAGTTCGTATTCCAAAAACAAACTAAGAAAACTACGCAAAGATTTCCAGATAATTTTTCAGGATCCTTATTCTTCGCTGAACCCGCGATTGACGGTTGGTACGGCTATCACCGAAGGTATGCGGGTGCACGGGCTGGGCGCCCATGCCGACGATAGAAAAAACACGGCTTTGGAAATACTCAGCAAAGTAAACCTCAGCGAAACGATCTACGACCGTTACCCCCACGAACTCTCGGGCGGACAGCGCCAACGCATTTGTATTGCACGGGCATTGGCTCTCAGACCCAAATTTATTATTTGCGACGAATCGGTATCGGCGCTGGATGTTTCGGTGCAGGCTCAAGTATTAAACCTGTTGAATGAACTGAAAAAAGAATACCAGTTTTCGCTGATATTTATTTCGCACGACCTGTCGGTGGTAAAATATATGTCGGACCGCATGATGGTGATGAAAAACGGGAAAATTTTAGAATACGGCCTGTCGGACGAAATTTACGAAAATCCACAAACAGAATATACCAAAAACCTTATTGCAGCTATCCCCAAAGGACTATAAAAGGAAAAAACGAAGGCCTTTCATTATAATTTTCCAGCCACTACCTTTTCAATTATTTCAGGAAAATACCGGTATTCCAACTGATGAACTTTCTGCGCTATGGTTTCAGCGGTATCTTCCGGTGCAACAACACATCGTGCCTGAAACAGCACGGCCCCTGCATCATATTTTTCGTTCACAAAATGTATGGAAATACCCGTCTCCGTATCGCCCGATTGGCGAACAGCTTCATGGACAAAGCCGCCATACATCCCTTTGCCTCCATATTTGGGCAACAGGGCCGGATGAATATTTATGATCCTATCGGGGAAAGCCCGGATAATAGTTGTGGGGACCAGCAGTAAAAACCCTGCCAGTACGATAAAGTCAATATTATATTCTTCTAATTTATTTAAAACAACCGATGTTTCTTTAAGTTCTTTTGACGTAAAAATTATGATGGGAATATCATGATTTTTTGCACGTTCGATAACATATGCCTGGCGGTTGTTGGTAAGTATCAGAGCTATTTCAATGCTTTTGCTGCCGGCAAAATGTTTAATGATATTTTCGGCGTTGCTTCCGTTGCCCGAGGCAAAAATGGCTATTCTTTTCATTAGATTAGTTACTTGATTTACTCGCTACAATTCATGCAAATATCAATGTTTTTCCTTTGCGAAAATATTTTTTTTCTGAAGTTTCGCGAGTTTTCGCTGTTCCAGATTTCGTTTAACGGCTGGTGAAAAATGTTTCCCATGGGATACGACGCATTCTTATCATAACAGCAGGGAACCGCCACCCCATCCCAGGTTACAACGCACGAACTCCACATGCGGAAACACCTGTTGTGCATTTTGTTTTTGATTTTCACAGCGCCATCATCAGCAATAAAGTAACGTGATTTTTTATCAGACAACCACTCGCGGGCCTGATCGTAATTCAGCAACTGAAAAGATTTTACAGAGACTTTATCGGCGCCGAGTTTTTTCCCCAAGCCTTTAATTTGGTACTGCTGCGATTGGTTTTTGCGTGTCAGCACAAATTGTATTTCGATAAACGGGCGTTTTGACTTCGTATTTTTTCTTTGTTCCACCAATGTCTTTATCCCTTTTACAACGGTGTTAAAATCGCCGCCCTTACGGTAAAGGCTATAGGTATCCGCATCGGTTCCGTCAAGCGAAATAATCAGCCGGTCCAGGCGGCTCAGGATCAATTTTTTTGCATTTAGCTCATCCAAAAAATGCCCGTTGGTGGAGACAGCGGTATAGCAACCATTTTTTTTTGCACGGGCAATAAAATCAAACAGCTTATCATTAAGAAACGGTTCGCCCTGAAAATAAAGGTTCAGATAAAAAACATAGCCGGCGGTCTGTTTCATAATTTTTTCAAAAGTATCCGTAGCCATATTGCCACGGGGGCGGGAAAATTCGGCCCGGGTAGTAAAACATTCGGGACATTGCAAATTACAATACGTGCCGGGCTCCACGGATAAAAAGGACGGATATCCCCGGTGAACAGGTTTTTGAAGCAATACCGAAAAAAAATAGGAACCTTTCAGCCGCAGGTAATTCAGAATTTTTTTTCCGCTCATCGCGGCAGACAAGTGGTAAAAATCATTCACAAAGGCATTCAGCACAATCAGATGTTTTGAGTCAGCCGTTTGATGACTGGATATTTTATTAAAAACTCCTTTGCAATAATACGTATCACCGTATAAGAAGGAATTGCCAGCACCATGCCCAGTATTCCGGCCGTGCTCCCCGCTATCAATATTACCAGAAAAATCTCAAGCGGATGAGCTTTCACCACATTTGAGTAAATGTATGGCTGAAAAATGTAAGCGTCAATTGCATTAATCACAACCAGTGAGCCGCAAACTTCTAATATAACAGTCATCATTTCAAGGTTACCGCCTCCCTCAATGATACCTGCTGAAGCAAATACAAGGGCAATAATACATCCTATTATCGGGCCCACATAGGGAACTACATTCATCATTCCGGCAAAAACCCCTATCATCAATGCATTTTTAAAACCAAATATCGTCATGCTGATAATAATCAACGTCATCACGATGAGCAAATCAAGACTGAGTCCCAAAAAGTATTTTGACAACAGTTTGATGATTTTAAGGTAAATATGTTTTATTTCAGATTGCAGGCGGACAGGAGTGAGCAACATAATGAATTTTATCAGCATTTTATCCTGTTTCAGGAAGAAAAAAGTGATAAACCCAACGGCAAATATTGCAACAATAAAACTGCCTGCGAAACTAATCAGTGTACCCGCCAGATCGCCGGCATTGGTAAAACTAATAAACGACATTATTTTATTTGATATCAGGTTTTCGATACTGTCACCCGGCTTCATAACCTGAAAACGCATCAAAAAATTTTCGAGCCATGTAATCGGCTCTTGCAGGCCTGCTAATAAGACATCTGGTTTAATTGACGACAGCGTACTTATTTGTGACACCAGCATGGGAACCACCAGGGCAAAAAAGCCAAAGATCACTCCATAAATAGCCACTAAAGTAATAATCGCACTCAGGGTGTGCGGAAATTTTCCCTTCCCGATACGAATACGGTCGAGCAAAACCACCAACGGCCTGCCCATCACCGAAAGCACTGATGCAACAAGTATATAAACCACGATTCTTGAAAAGTACCATATCAGAAAACCTCCGATAAGGACTCCTAAGACAATCAACAGCCATTTATTACGTTTTAGCATGGATAATGCTTTGTGTCAAAATTAATCAAAAAAAAACATTAGTTATCAAATTGTACTTAAAATTATTTCTGCCAATTCCGGCTTATTGCAGGGTATGGACATACCTGAGTAATTTGCGGCGTTTTTCAGTACCTTATCCAAATCAAAGCTTTCCTGGGTTGCCGAAAAATAAATTTTTTTCTTTTCTAAATAATTTGCCAGGTATTCCTGTTCCGTTTGTCCGGGGGTTGGCACGAGTACTGCTTTGCGGCCTGTTACCGCCAAATCCATAATGGTAGAATATCCCGCCCTGGCAATGATATATTCTGAACACATAAAATATTTTTTTATTTCGTCGGCTGTCAGATAATTAAATACGGTAATGTTTTTATCTGTTATCATGATTGGTCTTTCTGCAGGTTTACCCAAAATTACCACTGCTTTTTTTCCGGAATTTTTTAATTGTTCCAACATCAGGTGTTCAAAAATGCTGCGTTGCGGCTCGGGGCCGGATATCACGGTACACACATCATAAAGTTCTGTTGCAGGAGGCGGGGCATCACAAAAATCCGACAGCAGCCCGATAAAACGGGCATTGCCCGGTATAACCGATTTCCCCGACAGTTCGCCAGCCAGTTTAAAATCGCCCGGCAGGTCCGGTATCCAGCACACATCATACTTCATAATGAAATAGCGGTGTATCTTTTGCAGCCACTTTTCGACCAGGCGATTTCCCTTTGGGCTTTTGATAAAAAGCTGATGAGTCATATATACCGTCCGGATTTTTCGGTTCCACAAACCAAAGCGGTTGTCGGAAATAAGTGTGTCGATGTGATATTCTTTTACAATCGCTTTTAGCTTGTAATGTTCTGCAGCAATTCTGAACAAAATTTTGGGTATTTGCCAAAGGATGGTCCTCACCAGGTGATTTCCTTTTGAATACCTTATTTTGTAGTCCCCGAAACTTATGCTTTCGTTATCCGGAAACACATTTTTGAGGAGCCTGGCGGCAGGGCCGTCGGCGGCAATAACCACATGATGGCCGGCCTGATTTAAAATTCTTATCACAGGGATACACCGGCTGGCGTGTCCTAGTCCCCAGTTGAGCGGACAGATAAGGATATTCTTTTTCCCCGGCAATTTATCAGAAAGTCAGGCTGTATTGTACTGCAATATTTCTGGGCGCTTCGATAAAGCCAGGGCGGGTCATATATTCGGTATTGAGCAGGTTGTTGACATAGAGACCGATTCTTTGAGTTTCGGTAATATCAAACAATCCGCGAAGGTTCATCACAAAATAACCTTTGTTGTGTTTTTCACGATAGGCTTTCACTCCTGGAAGCAGATCCGATGAAGCGATACCCGGAATCAATTCTCCTTCAAACGCCTTATCGATGTTAATCATGTTGCTGGTGTAGTTCATGCCTATTCCGAGGGTGAAGAAATAAAATGTAACATCAAGGTCGGCTTTTACCGAATGCAGGTATCTGTACCTGAGGATTTTTACGCTGTTGCCCGTGGTGTCGGAGGCGTCGTAATCAAGGTTCCGCGGATAGGTATAAGTATATCCCGCCAGGATGGTTGCCGGGAAACCAAATAAATTGCCCTGGCCGGTAAAAGTAGCATCTATGCCATAAATCCGGGCATGTCCGACATTCAGGGATTTAAAACCTAAAAACTTATTGATGTACTCTTCAAACCCGGTGTAGTTGGTGTCGGCCCTGCCATCAAGACGGTAATCGTTAAAAGTAAACTCCATCATATCTTTATATTCAGTCCAGAATCCGGCCAAATCAAGGTAGCCATTCCATTTTCCGATCTTTACGCCTTGTTTGATTCCCAATTCGGCGGACCATCCGGTTTCGGGTTTAAGCTGTTTGTTTGGGAACAGATTTAATCCGCCAAGATTTGTTTCCACAAATTTTTCCGCCACGGTCGGGAAACGATAGCCCTGACCAAAAGAAGCCCTGATAAAAGTATATTTTGCTGCCTGATAATTGACTCCTGCGCGAAACACGGGCATGATAGGCAAAGTATGGACATTGCCCTTGATCTTAAATGAAAAGGTGGATTCTGATTCCGCTGTATCAATCCGGAAATATTCTCCGCGCAAGCCAAGCGACAGGGTTAGCTTATTCCAGAATTTTGCATCGTACTGTGTATAAATTGAAAAGTTCACAGCATCATGTTCTCCGAACAGGTTGGCCTGCGACTTGGAATAGCTGCCCGAGGCGCCGGCAGTGAGATTGTGTTTTCCTTTGAAATTATGTTGGTATTGGTAATCACCGTAAATAATATCGGAAATATTGTTTTTATCGGGTTCGTTAGGAAATAGGTTGGATGTGCGGAACCATCTTAATTTCATACTATACTTACTGCCCTTTTTATTGAAATACATAAAATACGGGTCCACGTTAGCCCTTAATCCCTGGTTATGCGTTATCGCATCCACACGTTGCATATAAGCTGCCGAATCCGCATTGCCCCACAGGAAAAAGTTGGAAGTGGCCGCATACATTACATTGGCATTCAGTCCAAAGGATAGTCCTTCAATTTTTTTCACACGGTACCGCATGTTCACGTTGGCACGGCCTCTGCATTCCCCGTTAGGATAACGGAAACCCTGGTCTTCGAAGAAGTTGCCGCCCACGCCCAAATCGAATTGGCCAAATTTTTGCAGGTGCGAAAAATTCACTCCGCCAAATCCAGGATTTTTCATACCCAGTAACGACAAGGGGTTTATAATTTTGGCCATCAGTGTATGTGTATAATCCGGATCATATTCGTCCCACCATATAATTTCTTTGCGTTTGGGGTTAAGGTATACACCCTCGTTGATGGTGATTTTTGTCTGGGGTTTGTCTTTGGGGAAAGCTGTCCGCAGGTTTATAACCCCGTTGAGAGCCGATGAGCCGAACAGTGCCGAGGATGCTCCTTTAATCACTTCCACCTGAGAGATATTTTCAATAGGCATATAGTTCCATTTGGCATCACCTGCATCGGGCGACAACAGGGGCATGTCGTCCATCATAACCATCACGCGGCTGCCGGCGCCGTAGCTATAGCCGCTTCCGGCACGAACGCTGGGTTGCCCGTCGAACACATCAATTCCGGGTATTTTGTTTATTACTTCGCTCAGGTTGTTGGTGTTCTGTCGTTCAATGCGGTCAGGTTTTAATACGGCCATCGAAATAGTTACATCAGATAATTTCTGTTCGAATTTTCCTGCTGTAACAACAATACCTTCTATTACCATGGACTCCTCATACAACTCTATGTCTTCTATTTTTGCCTGGCCAGGTTTCAGATCATAGGTTCTCACTACCGGTGTATAACCAATATATTTGTATGTAATGGTAACTTTACCCGGATTGACTTTTAGCGAATATCGCCCGTCAATATCCGATGCTACGCCGGTTTTTTCATCCAGGATAACATTAACCCCCGGAAGGGTCTCCTTAGATT
>ENA-UOWE01005896-UOWE01005896.1-activated-sludge-metagenome-genome-assembly--contig:-NODE-5896-length-11000-cov-4.102330_pt1 | contig 11000 bp, 9 predicted proteins | sample MGYA00249841_ERZ761562 | MGnify/ENA primary metagenome ERZ761562 (study PRJEB28883, sample SAMN05720200) | activated sludge metagenome | isolation source: Anaerobic digester | place: Japan... | reverse complement strand
GCGGCTCGTGCGCGGCTCGAGAAGACCAATCCGGACCTTTTCCCGTTGGAGGTCGAAGTCCAGTGGGAATATGAACATGGTGCGGCGTGCATCGTATTTTCACCGAGACCTGGTTCTGGAGTGGCTCGTTGTTCGGTGGGTTGGCAACTCACCGAGAGCGCCGAATACCAGGAGTTGTGGTCCATTCATGAGGACTTGCTGTCCATTGGACCTGCACCGTATGTGGCGTTTGGCAAAGACGACAAGACTGACCTCATCGATGCGGAGGCTCTCATTGCGTTGTTGGACAACCGAGGTTTGAAGGGCATCACGTTGGGGCGGTACAAGGGTTTGGGGGAGATGAACGCCCATGAGTTGTGGGAGACGACGATGAATCCCGATGCCAGAACGCTCTTGCAGGTTCGGGTCGATGATGCGGTCAACGCGGATGAGATCTTCAACATTCTGATGGGGGATCAAGTTGAGCCGCGCAGGAAGTTCATTGAAGAAAACGCGCTCAACGTACGCAATCTGGACATTTGAATAAGCGGAAGTGCCCATTTGACTGCAGGACTCATGCCGGGTCTTGATCCCGGCATTTCTCGACTTATCTTCTGAAAACATCGGGTGCTTCAACCAACCCGGTTTGATTTCCCGACCAGACGATTCATTTTCACGCAACCCTTCGCGGACAAAGACAGCGAGGATGGGTGGCGTCAAGGAGCCGGTATGCGTATCGATCGGATGACTACCAAGAGCCAGGAAGCCGTACGACAGGCCGTGGATGCAGCAACACGTCGTGGCAATCCGGAGGTTACGCCGGAACATCTGTTGGTAGCGATATTGAATCAGGAAAGCGGTGTGGGTGGTCCGCTGATTCAAAAAGCGGGCGGCGACCCTGCCAAAATCGCTAAAGACCTTATGGAACACGTGGAATCGCTTCCTCGCGTCACCGGGGGCGCCGATCCACAGCTTTCTCGACGTGGCCTACACGTACTTCAAAAAGCAGAGGATCAAGCGAAGGCGCTTCGAGACGATTACATTTCGGTGGAGCATATTTTGTTGGCGGCCGTGCAGCATGACGATCGAATTCGGTCGGTGTTTCGCGGGCATGGTTTGGGGTTCGACAAATTGCTGGAGGCGTTGGCTAGCGTACGTGGTTCGCAACGAATTACGGATCGAGATCCGGAAGACAAGTTCCAGGCCCTTGATAAGTACACGAGGGATCTTACGGCGGACGCCTATCAGAACAAGCTGGATCCGGTGATTGGTCGTGACGAGGAGATACGGCGAGTCATGCAGGTATTATCCAGGCGAACGAAGAACAATCCGGTGTTGATCGGAGAGCCTGGCGTTGGAAAAACAGCGATTGCGGAGGGGATTGCGCAACGCATCGCCCGCGGGGACGTGCCGGAATCCCTTCGAAACAAGCGACTATGTTCTTTGGATCTGGGTGCTCTCGTGGCGGGGGCGAAGTATCGAGGTGAGTTCGAAGATCGTCTCAAAGCCGTACTCAAGGAGATTGAAGCGGAGCAGGGAAAAGTCGTTCTGTTCATTGATGAGCTTCATACCTTGGTGGGCGCGGGTGCAGCCGAAGGCGCAATGGATGCCGCGAACTTATTGAAGCCAATGCTAGCGCGAGGGCAGCTTCGCTGCATTGGAGCCACCACCCTGGATGAATACCGAAAACGCATCGAAAAAGACGCTGCCTTGGAGCGTCGGTTTCAACCGATTGTGGTGACTCAGCCGGGAGTCAACGACACGATAGGAATTCTTCGGGGTTTGAAAGAGCGATATGAGGTGCATCACGGCATTCGCATCCAGGACGCGGCGTTGGTTGCCGCGGCCACCCTGTCGCACCGGTATATATCGGATCGGTTTTTGCCGGATAAAGCCATCGATCTGGTCGATGAAGCGGCTTCGAAGTTGAAGATGGAAATTGATTCGATGCCAGGCCCGATCGATCAGGTCGAAAGAAAGCTCATGCAGCTTCAGATCGAGCAGCAAGCTTTGAAAAAAGAGCGTGATTCCGCCTCGAAAGCGCGTTTGGAGGAAGTGCAGCAGGCGGTCTCGGACCTCATGGATGAGCGGGACGCGATGCGTGCGCAATGGCTTCGGGAAAAGGAACTCATTGGTCAGATTCAAGATCTGCAAGCGAAGCTGGAAACCACGCGAGTCGAGATGGAACGCGTGCAACGCACGGGGGATTTGGGAAGAGCGGCTGAGATTCAATACGGCCACATTCCCGAGATCGAGCGTCAACTAAACTCCTTACGTCAGGAGCTTGCGCGTGTTCAGGAAAAGGTGAGTTACCTCAAAGAGGAGGTCACGGACCAGGACATCGCGGCCGTTGTCTCCAAGTGGACAGGGATTCCTTTGGAGAAAATGTTGGAAAGCGAAATGCACAAGCTCTTGCGTATGGAAGAAGGGTTACGCGCCAGGGTGGTTGGACAGGAGGCCGCATTGCACGCGGTAGCCAATGCTGTACGTCGGTCCCGCGCGGGGCTCAGCGACGAAGGTCGTCCGGTCGGGTCGTTTTTATTTCTTGGGCCCACGGGAGTTGGAAAAACAGAACTGGGGCGTGCTTTGGCGGCTCTGTTGTTCGATGACGAACGAGCGATGATTCGAATCGATATGAGCGAGTACATGGAAAAGCATTCCGTATCTCGTCTCATTGGCGCACCTCCGGGATACGTTGGGTATGACGAGGGAGGTCAGCTCACGGAACCAGTGCGTAGGCGTCCGTATAGCGTGATTCTTTTCGACGAGATCGAGAAGGCTCATCCGGATGTGTGGAACACATTGTTGCAGGTGCTCGACGATGGGAGATTGACCGATGGTCAGGGTAGAACGGTTGATTTCAAAAACACCGTGCTGATTCTCACATCGAATCTCGGAACGGAAGCAGCAATGGCCGTAGAGGAACGCGCGGATTTGGATGACGATGCTCGTCGCAGGCAAGTGCGAGACGTTGTGTTGGAGGTCGTTCGTCGCTCGTTTCGTCCTGAGTTTCTGAATCGTATCGACGAGGTGGTGGTGTTTCAGCGTCTTGGACGAAAGGAGATTTCGGCCATCGTGGACATTCAGCTCGGTCGTTTGCGGGATCGTTTGGCGAAGCGAGATCTGAAGCTCGAGGTTTCCGATGGGGCGAAAGAGCGCATGGGTGATCTTGGCTGGGACCCGCAATATGGGGCGCGTCCGCTCAAGCGTGCCATTCAAAAAAACTTGGAGGACCCCATATCGCTCCGTTTGCTCGCAGGTGATTACGTGTCGGGAGATACGGTCGTGGTAGATGCGTCGGGAGGGGAATTGGTGCTTGATCGGACGCCGGGCAAGCCATGACAGTTGAGAAATGTGGGTTTGGAATGATCGGCGGAGGTAGGGAAAAGGCGTTATGACGAAGGTCGCAGGTGGGAGACGACGATTCGTTTTTTGCCGAAAGCAGGAAAGGAAACGAATGCGATAGCGGGAGTTTGTCCGGCATCGACGGAAAGGATGGTACCGGTTCCATAGCGTTGATGCATGACGGTTCTGCCGGGTGCCAGACTCGATTCGTTGTCATCGAGTTCGACATAACGCTCACCGGGCGCTGTGGGCATCGTTGGTGTTGTGGAGACAGAAGGAGTGCGAACGTGAGCGAGAGCCGGTGAGCACTCCGAGACAACGGCATCAGAAGGAAGGTCGAGAAGAAACGTACTTGGTTGGTTGAAGCGATAGGAACCGAAAATCATACGGGATGCGGTGTGTGTGATGGTCAGGTGGCGCCGGGCACGCGTAAACGCCACGTAGGCAAGTCGTCGTTCTTCTTCCGGATCGCTGGCGGAAGTTGCGGAATGGTAAGGAAAAAGGCCTTCTTCGAAGCCCGTGACGATCACGTTGTCGAACTCGAGTCCTTTGGAGCCGTGAACGGTCATCATGGATATGCGGGGAGCGTCTTGCATCTGATCGATGTCGGAGATGAGCGAAACGCGTTCGAGGTAACCGGATAGCGATGGTGTGGTTCCCGTTTGCAGAGTCTCGTCTTCGTATTCGGACAGCGAGCCAAGAAGCTCTTGCAGGTTTTCGATACGGGCGAGAGATTCGGGGGTGTCGTCGGCGAGCAAGGAGCTTTCGTAGCCGGTGACGTGAAGGACTTGTTCGGCCAAAGCGCGAGGTCCAAGGTGAGCTACATCATCGCGGAGTTTTTTCAACAGCTCACCAAAAGCTGCCACGCGTTTGCAGGCGGCCCGATTGAGTCCCGCGGCGTGCAGATCGGACGTCAGCACATCGTAGACGGATCGATCGGTGGTCGTAGCCTGCAGCACGAGGCGGTTGACGGTGGTAGCGCCGATCTGTCGAGCGGGAACGTTGATGATGCGCAGCAGGTCGACGTCGCTGGTTGGATTGACCAAAACGCGTAGGTACGCGAGGACATCTTTGACTTCCGCGCGATCGAAAAAGCGCATACCGCCGATGATTTGATAGGGGATAGCGTGGGAGCGAAGAGCTTCCTCGATCACGCGGGACTGTGCGTGAATACGATAGAACACCGCGATTTCGTTGGGTGGGGTGCCTTTCGCCATGGCATTTTGGATGGCGTTCACAACCCAGGACCCCTCGTCTTTTTCGTCGCGGGTAGCCACGACCTTGACGGGTGTTCCGGGGGGATTGGTCGTGAACAGTTCTTTGGGTTCACGTTCGCGGCTTGGTTTGATGACGGCGAGAGCCGTGCGCACGACATTTCCGGAAGAGCGATAATTCTGTTCGAGTTTGACGATTCGTGATTTTGCGAAATCGTTTTTGAAGCCTCGTATGATTCGAATATCCGCACCGCGCCATCGGTAAATACTTTGGTCGTCGTCTCCCACGACACAGACGCTGTGGTGGTCGGTGGCCAAGGCTCTAACTAAGCGATATTGAACAGGATTTACATCTTGGAACTCATCGACGAGCAGGTGGTCGAATCGACTTCGGAGTTCTTCGCCGACGATCGAAGAGCGGTCTTCGGCGGCGTTCATGACGTGGATGATGAGGTCATCGAAGTCGACGGCGTTGGCGGCGAGTAGTTTTCGTTGGTATTCGGCAAAAGCGTTGGCGATCGTTTGGTCGGCGGGGGAGGCGACGGGGATATCGTTGAGACTGGTTCCTTGCTGTTTGTAGGAATGCAACATGGATAGGAGGAGTTTGGGAGGAAAGCGGCGATCGTCGAGATTCAGGTCGTTGACGACGCGGGTCATCACGGCGCGTTGATCGGAGTCGTCGTAGATGACGAAGTCTTTCCGAAGCCCGGCGGTATCGTGGTAGCGGCGGAGCAAGCGTGCGCAGGTAGCGTGGAACGTGCCGAGCCACAGGTCCGAGGCGAGATCGGAACCGACCAGCCGTTCGATGCGAGAGCGCATTTCTTTGGCGGCTTTGTTGGTGAAGGTGACGGCGTAGATGCGGTAAGGGGCGACGCGATGGGCGAGCAAGTATGCGATACGGTAGGTAATGACTCGTGTTTTTCCGCTTCCGGCTCCGGCAAGGACGAGCAAGGGTCCGGACGTATGGGTCACGGCTTCGAGTTGGGGTGGGTTGAGGACCGTGGGAAGTGGGGTGGCTTCAGCAAAGGGGGAGGCGGAGCTAGACGAAACCATGGGGCTCGCGGTAGCACGTTCGGGGATCGACGTCAGGGATTGTTGTGAGCAAGGATAAGCCGGTTCAAGAACAGTGGAATTACAGCCGTTACGAGCGGTTATTGTCGAAGCTGGGGGTGAGACGAACGGTGAGGGGGTGGTGTGTTCGAGCGGCGGAAAATGCGAATTTGCCTTCGCGCGCGGGTTGCTGTGACGAATGTGGGGCGAAGGCGAAATACAGTCGAAGGGCGGCGGTGTCCTTGCGCATGGTTGGGCGACCCGTTCCGGAGCTACGAGTATCGCTGTGTCAAGAGTGCTTCGTGCGAACCTGGCATCGCACGTTATGGTCAGTGGCATCGGGGTTTTTCGCGTTGGCAGGTGGGATTGGAGGCGCTTGGGTTGTATTTGCGTTATGGCCGCATTCTGCTTGGGTTGCGATGGTGGTGGGGTCGATCGTGGGTTCCTGCCTGGGAATGCTGATGAGCTGGTGGATTCCAGGGCGTGTGGGAAATCAAGGTGGATGGAGTGGCGTGCCAGCTCGGATCGTGGAGTCTGTCGAGCAAGGGTGTACCATTCAGATAGCGTCACGGATTTTGGCGGATCGGCTGATGGGGACAGGCATCCCGGTGGTGCGCTGCGAGGTCGTGGAGCAGGATATGATGCCGGGAATCTGTGGAGGGATTGGTGCGTTGGTCATGGTCACGACGCTATTGTGGGCATGGTGGCATCCGGTGGTTCGAGTCGTGAATGTGGGGGAGCAACCCGTGGTGGTGATCGTCGATGGCAGGACTTTGGCCGTGGTGCCAGGAGTGCCGACGGAGGTATCGGGGGCGGGTGAGAAGGTGAGGATCGCTCGAGGATGGAGGCAGCTTCGTGCGATGAAACTCGATGGTGAGGTCGTAGAGGAAGCTCGGGTTTTCGTGGGGCATGGCAAAGAGCAGATATATATGCCGAATTCCAACGGTCGTTGTTTTCGTGTGGAGCAGCGGGCGTATGGGCGAGCGAAGCGACCACGGCCGGAGGTGATCGAGTTACCTTCGGAGAAGCATTTCCATACCTTGGAAGTACCGATTGACGCATGGTTCGAGCCGAATCCTTGGTCCGGAGGAAACCGTTGGCTTTCGGGGGGAGTACGGCGTGTGGTGCGACAGCAACGTTGTCGTCCGAATCCGCCATGACACTGGGGTTTGTCGTTGATCGACAGGATGGGAGTGTCTCAACGAGCCATGACCATCGCAGGGGGGACAGGGGGTGGATGCCGAGGATCTTGCGAATAGGCAGGATGAACCGATATCGTAGGGACAATGTCTCTTCGCCTAAGCGAGCCGTCCGTATCGCGACGTACCCGAAGTTTCATCAGGCGATGGAACAAGTGGGAAGCGCGAAGAGTCGTGGAGTCTCTTGTGGTGGGGCCTGGGGGTCCGGTTCTTCTGGCGCATACCGACGGCACGGAGCTTGCGTGGGTTCGGGGGAAGGGAACCTGGACGGATTTGGTGTTGCGGGGGTCGAAGCTGCTTGGGTCTCCGGCGGTGGCTCAGCTTGTGGGAGATGTCGAATCATTATCGCGCGACGTGGTGGATACCATTGAGTGGATGGTGAGTGTGGTAGCCGAGTTCGACCAGGAGATGGAGGATCTGAGCAATCATGCTTTGGAGCGATATCGTGAGTTGACATTGCTTTATGATTTTTCTGAACGATCCAGCACGGCCTCTGCGATCGAGGAGGTATTGGATTTGACGTTGCGCAAAGCGGTAGCGCTTGTGCATGCCTCGGGGGCCTCTGTGGTTCGTTTGCAGGGCGATGGTGCATCGACGTTGGCGTCGGTGGGAACGGTACCGGATATTCCCTTGGCGTCGATTGAGAAGGTGGTCGCGTTGGGAAGGCCATTGGTGGGGATGTTGCCGGAGACGTTGCGGGAGGTTGAGGATAGGAATTGGTCGTCGACGTTGGCGTGTTTTCCGCTTCGCACCGCGGGCAAAACCATGGGAGTGATGACGGTATTGGCGGGAGCGGGACGGGAATTGCGACCGGAGGATCAGCGGTTGCTGTCTGCGCTGGCATCTCTATCGGCGACACGTATCGAGCAAGCGGATTTGGCGGAAGCGAATGTACGAAAAAGAGAGTTGGCGGCGATAGGTCATGTCACGAGTGCGATCGTCCATGATTTCAAAAATCCGCTGACGGCGATACGTGGGTTTGCGGAAATGATCCAGATGGATCATGTGCAGCCTTCGGAGCATGCGGCATTGGCGGAGCAGGTGATTGTCAATGCGGATCGGCTTTGGGCGATGGTGGAGGAGGTTTTACATTTCGTGCGGGGAAACCGTAACGCATTGGAATTAGTGCCGATTTCGGCTCGGGAGTTGACCGAGAGGCTCAATCGCGTTTTGCGCCATGGTCATCCGGCGAGTATTGAGCTTGTGGTGGATTTGGAGGCGTTGGGGACGGTGGTGCTCGATGTTCAGAAATTCGAGCGGGTCATTGTCAATCTTGTTCGCAACGCGAGTGAAGCCATTATTGGCAGGGGTGTTATCGAGGTGCGGGGTAGTGCAGTCGATGGATCGTCGGAGTATTATCAAATATGGGTTCGCGACGATGGGCCTGGGATATCGCAGAAGATTCGCGATACTCTTTTCGATCCATTTGTGACGGCGAACAAATCGGGGGGAACGGGGTTGGGTTTGGCGATCGTAAAAAAGATCGTCGAGGAGCATGGGGGTGCCGTAACCGTGGATTCGGAAGCCGGTCGTGGTGCGTGTTTTCGGATTGTGTTGCCGCGACTACAAGACCATTCAAGGGGGGAGTCATGAGCAAATCGATCCTTATCGTGGACGAAGAGCGCCACATACGAACGCTACTCGAGCACACACTCAGCTTATTCGAAGAGGAGGATGTGACGATTAGGCTTGCGGCAAGTGGGCAAGAGGCTTTGGAGGAATGTCGCCGATCTCCACCCGATCTCGTGTTTGTCGATGCTCGACTTTCGGATGTTCATGGGAAGCGGTTTTTCGATTCTCTACGCTTGGATCCTGGTGCGCGGCATACCCAGATCATCCTCATGGTCGACAAGGGGTGGGAGGTCGATGTACACCATGAAGCTGGCGGATCGATTACTCACGTCATCGTCAAACCTTTCGACCCGGAAGCGTTGCGTTTGCTTACTGGCAGGTTACTCGGCATCGATGTCGAGCCTTGATCACCCATCATGAAGGAATGTACTTCGCGCACCGCGGCTGCGGTCATCATTGGCAACGAACTGCTCAATGGGAAAATCGAAGAGCGGAACGTTGTGGTCCTTGCGCGTGTTCTCCGCACGTTAGGGATAGCATTGCGTCGAATTGTCGTGGTGCCTGACGAAGTGCCAACGATTGTGCAAGAAATTCGATCGCTTTCGGCGGCATTCGATCTTGTGTTTACCAGTGGGGGTGTGGGACCGACCCACGATGACGTGACCGTGGAGGCTGTTGCCCAAGCGTTTGATACCTGTGTTCAGGTTCATGAGCCGACGGCGGAGATGATTCGACGTCATTTCGGGGATCGGTTGACACCCGGGCATTTGCTGATGGCGAGGGTGCCGCAGGGTTGCACGCTCGTGACCGATGAAATGGTCCAGTGGCCGACGATTGTGATGCGCAATGTGTGGGTATTACCGGGGGTACCGGAAATATTTCACAAGCGTCTCGGGATGATGAAAAGGCATTTGGCTGGGGCGGAACCTTTCGTATGTCGTGTGGTTCATACGCGGCTGGATGAAGGAAACCTTGTGCCGTTGCTCAACCAGATTGTCGAGCAGTATCCTGACGTGGATGTTGGTTCCTATCCGCAATGGAATCATCCAACGATCATGACCAAGCTCACGTTTGACGGTCTCGACGAGCAGGCTGTGGAAAGAGCTTGCGAAGCTTTTGTTCGTTTGCTGCCGGAAGGCGAACCGGTGCTTGTCGAACGAGACTGCGTTGCTCTCAGCCACGATGTCGGGTAAGCGAAGCAACGCCATGTCCGATCCGCGTGTTTTGGTGATCATTCCCACGTACAACGAGCGGGATAATCTTCCTATCCTCATCGATGCGGTATTTTCCGTGATGGACAAGGTCCACGTGCTTGTCATTGACGACGCTTCGCCCGATGGGACCGGGCAGGTTGCCGATGCGATGGCAAGGCGTGACCCGCGTGTCTGTGTGTTGCATCGTGCAGCGAAACTTGGTCTTGGTACGGCCTACGTCGAAGGATTCAAACTGGCTCTCGAGCGGGGGTTCGAAGTCGTGGTGGAAATGGACGCGGATATGTCTCACGACCCTCGCTATTTGCCCGCGCTCATCGGTGCCGTGCGCGACGGAGCGGATGTGGCGGTGGGGTCTCGCAATATTCCCGGAGGTGGTGTGCAAGGATGGGGTCTTGGACGACAGCTTCTATCGAAGGGGGGGTCGCTGTATTCTCGCGTCATCCTTGGGGTCGATACACGGGATTTAACCACCGGATTCAAGGCGTTTTCTCGTCGGGCCCTCGAAACCATCGGTGTCGATGAGATCCGATCCAACGGTTATTCATTTCAAATCGAGACGACCTATCGTGCCTTGTGTTGGGGATTGCATGTCGTCGAGGTGCCAATCATTTTCGTGGATCGACGTGTCGGGCAATCGAAGATGAGTCGTCGAGTGTTCGTGGAAGCGGTTGGCATGGTTTGGAAGCTTCGCGTGGAAGCGTTGCTCAACAAGCTGTAGTCGTGCGGGTTTCGCGTTGGTTTGCGGCGCAGTTGGAGACGGGTTCGTTTCGTGGGTACCCGGGGGCTCATGTATTGTCGAAAGCCTATGAAGCGGTGGCTTCGACGCGACTTGCGCGGCCTGTGACGTTGCCGGCTCGAGTGCGGGTGGTTGGGGTGGGAAGCGCGGTGCTGGGGGGAGCGGGAAAAACCTTGGTGGCCATTGCCTATGCGCGGCGGCTCGCTCAGGCGGGCATGCGCGTATCGTTCGTGGGACACGGCTACGGTGCGCATCCAAGAGAAGCGAGATGTTGTGAAGGGGATGAAACGGTGCTGGAGATTGGGGATGATGCGTTGTTGGCGATGCGCGCGCTTCGTCCGTATGAAGTGGGGGTATGGGTGGGAAAAGACCGGAACGAGGTTCTGGCAAAAGCAGCCTCAGGGGTTGATGTGATTGTGGTGGATGGGCTTCTTCAGACGAGGCCGTGCGAATTATTTCGTTCGGTGCTGGTGGTCGATGGGCAGGTTCCTTTTGGGTCGGGGGCATGTCCGCCTTTGGGAGATCTTCGCGGGTCGGTACGATCGTTGATCGGGCATTTTGACGAGGTGGTCGTGGTTCGGGACGTATTATCGAAGCAGGTTGGGTTACCGACGATGGGGGAGGGGGTACAGAGGCGCCAGATCGGAAGAGCGTCGTGTAGGGAAAGAGTGTGGATACCAGCGTAGATCTC
>ENA-UOWE01005895-UOWE01005895.1-activated-sludge-metagenome-genome-assembly--contig:-NODE-5895-length-11002-cov-5.845346_pt1 | contig 11002 bp, 9 predicted proteins | sample MGYA00249841_ERZ761562 | MGnify/ENA primary metagenome ERZ761562 (study PRJEB28883, sample SAMN05720200) | activated sludge metagenome | isolation source: Anaerobic digester | place: Japan... | reverse complement strand
CGTCCGGGACGCTGTCCCCGCTGAAATCTGCTATCGCAAGGGACCACGGCGCGTCCTCCACCGAGAGACTGGTATCGGCGTGAAACAGCGCAGTTGGAACGCGCACCCGTTTGTTCTGCGGCGACGCGGGATTCGACGAGCAACCACAAGGCACCCCGGCCAGCGCGCACAACAACAACGCCGCTGCATGGCTGATCGCGCTGGTCTTCCTGCCCGGCAGAGATACCACTGCGCTCATCCTCTTCCCATCGCGTATCCCCGTGATTCGGGCGGCCTGGTTACACAGGCCGCTTGGCAAGACAGGCAGCCTGGTAACACAGGCCGCCTGGTCACGCAGGCTGTTCGACAATCTCCACACGCTGGATTTCATCGCCCTGGCGGACCGAAAGCACTGTGTCCATGCCTTCAATCACCCGCCCGAACACCGTGTGCTTTCCGTCCAGATGCGGCTGCGGGGTATGGGTGATGAAGAACTGGCTTCCATTGGTGCCCGGTCCCGCATTTGCCATGGAAAGGGCTCCGGCGGTGTGCCGGTGGGGGTTTTTGTCCACCTCGTCGGCGAAGCGATACCCCGGGCCCCCGCGGCCATCGCCGTTGGGGCATCCTCCCTGAATGACAAAGCCCGTGATCACACGGTGAAACGTCAGACCGTTGTAGAACCCGTCCCTGGCAAGAAACACGAAATTATTGACCGTGACCGGCGCGTCTTTGGCGAACAGCTCGATGCGGATGTCGCCGCGCGACGTGCGGATTTTTGCGTGGTAGCACACCGCCGGATCGATACTCATTGACGGCGGAGCGGAGTAGCTCTTGGGCATCATTGCTCCTTCGAGGGGATGACAAACTGGTGAGAGGGTCTTTCGGAAAAATACGGCTGCGCGTGGGGAGATACCAACCGAGTGACGCGGGTAGGAAGACAGGCGCCGCGCGGCGGCGGTGCGGATGGGCGCCCCGAAGGCGAGATCTCCACGACCACGGCGGGCGTAAAGAGGTATGTGGCCCACAGGCCGGGCGAGCCCCCTGCCTGTGGTTACTCAATCCACGCGCGGTCGCCCGGTTTGCCCATGTAGGGGTCAATCCACTTGAAGTTCTTCGATTCCTGCACGAGTACCGCCGTATCGCGGTATTGTTCTATCAACTCCTCCAGCCTTTTCAGGTGCTCCTCCTCATCAACCTTCACTTTGCCGATGAGCCAGCGGAATCCGGGGTCGTCGAATTTCTCCAGCCCCATGTCGTAGTACTTCACGGCCTCCCGTTCGGTGGCAAGGTGTTGTTGCAAGAGTTCAAATGCCGTCAGATCTGGGCGTCGCTCATGGGCGACGGTAAACTTCGGTTCGCCGCCCAGCTCGGTGATTTTCAGGGAAAGCGCGTGGGCGTGGCGGCGTTCCTCAGCACCGAAATCTCTGAGACGGGTTGCCAGCGTGGCATCTTCCACCACGTTCACGTACCGCTCGTAATCCAGAATGGTCTGGTACTCCATCCGAAGACCTTCGTTCAGGTAACGAACCATCTCAAACGTGCCGGCGTGGGCTGCCAGAATCGCGGAAAATGACTTTCGCAGCTCCCGCAACTCGGCGCCGGTTTTCTTGAGGGTTTTCTCCAGTTCTTCGTTCTGGATGCCCTCTGCGTCGTAGAGTTTCTGGCTCTCTCTGAGCGCTCGAAGGGTCGAACCAATCAATTTGTCCAGCGCTTTCAGGGAGTTGGTGAAGTTCATGGTAGCTCCTCAATAGACGTACAGGCGTCCGTACGGACGTGCCGACACCGGTGCGATTCTGACGAACCGGTCGAATTCCAGCAGTTTTTCCTTGACTGCGAATGTTTGGCAGAAATCCTCAAGAACGGGCTTCAGAAACTCGCGATCGTGTCTGTCCAGCGGAATCTGCTGCACTTCTTTCCCCAGCTTCCAATCGTCGAGCTCCCCTCTAATATACATCACCCCGCCGTGCATACCCGAAGCGCAGTACTGCCCGACAACCGGCTTTTTTTCCGACTGCCCGATGCCGAGAAGCACCTGGCAACCGCCCGCCATGTACTCGCCGTAGAAGTTCCCTGCGCACCCACCCGTTACAATGAGCGGCTGTTTATCGCGGTAACCCTTCATGTGAATTCCGACGCGATAGCCGACATCGCCCCGGATGAGAATGCGCCCGCCCCGCATGCCATACCCCACGACGTCGCCGGCCTGACCGTGTATCTCAATACGGCCTTCGTTCATCGTATTGCCGACGCCATCCTGTGCGTTGTTGTGCACGATGATGTGGGGGCCGTCGAGAAACGCGCCAAGGTCTTCGCCCGGAACGCCGTTCACGTGGATAGTAACCCCCGGGGCATGGATGCCGGTGCCGATGTACCGGTGACCCATCACGTCATTGAGAGTGATTTCTGTCGCGCCCGAACGGATCGCCGACCGCACCTGTTCATTAAGGTGCCGGTAGGAAAGACCTGCTGCGGAGATCACCGCCGGTTCGGTTACGGACGGTGCCAACGTGGGTTCAGTCGCCATGAACGGTGCCTCCGTGCGCAACAGATGTCTTTTCTGCCGTCTCCGAATAGAGCCGCGCGATGACAGGCTGGCCGGCGACGGGGTAAAAGAGGGTGTCGAGATCCGGACTCACCACGCGAATCGCCGACTCCTCACTCGCCATGTAGACGGTATCTCCCCGTTCGGCCACCACCAGCGGCCGCAGTTTGACCCGGTCGTTCAGGCCGATGAGGCCGCCGTTGTACCCGAACAAAAACGCGAACGGGCCGTTCAACGCTGCCGAGGCGTACGTCTGGCGGAGCGCCGTCGCCTCCGCGGCTTCGTCCGGCGGCATCCGGTCGATGTCCTGCCAGAACGGTGGTGCCATCACCGTGGCCGCCTGTTCGAACGAAAGTCCGTGCCGGCGGACAAGGAGATCGAATATGTACGCCACCACTTCGGTATCCGTCCTCAGGGTGCAGGCATAACCGAAGCTTTCAAGATAGCGCCGGTTGATACCGTAGCTGGATATCTCGCCGTTGTGTACGATGGACCAGTCGAGCAGAGTGAACGGGTGCGCGCCGCCCCACCAGCCCGGAGTGTTCGTCGGAAAACGATTGTGTGCCGTCCACAGGTAGGCTTCGTACTCCTGCAGGCAGAAGAACTCCGCCAGGTCCTCGGGGAACCCCACCCCCTTGAATGCCCCCATATTCCGGCCGCTGGAAACGACATACGCGCCCTCGATTTTCGCGTTGATCCGCATGACGAGGCGCACCATGTACTCATCCGCATCACGTTCGTCCACGTCCGGAGGGTGGCAGAAATATCGGCGGAACTCAGGGTACTCCGTCACGGTGCCGTTGGGGTGGACCGGTATCGTTTCCGCATGCTCGGTTTCCAAGGTATTCCGGATCAACGCTTCCGTGTCCGCAATCGCGCGTTCGTCGTCGTACATGATGTGCAACGCATATGCGTCGGCGTGTTCGGGATAGATCCCGTACGCCGCAAACCCGCCGCCCAAACCGTTGCCACGATCGTGCATGTTGGCGATGGAGCGGATTATCGCGTCACCGGACACTCTCGTTCCGTCGCGATTGATGAAGCCGATGATGCCGCATGCGGAGATATCCTTCTCCTGATGCGGCCGCCGGACGAAGTGGCGGTTTCCTCTCATTGATGGCATGCCCCGTGTTCTCCTTCGATCCGCAGGCAACTGGTTCTTATTGCGGGCGGGTGAACATGTCCGCACGGATTTCGGCGGGCAGGTGCGCTACGCCGAAATGTGGCGACAACAAATGCTCCTTGAACGGTGTTACGTCAATGCGTTTTTCCATCAGGTGGCGAAAAATGCCGGCCCGGTCAACGTCCTTGACAAAAATCGCTCCGGTAATGCGCCCGTTTTTGATGATCACCTTTCGGTAGATCTTCCGGGGTGGGTCGACGTACTTGAGCACCTCGCCGTCGCGTTCATCTTTCACGAACCCGTAGCTGATCACCTGAACGCCGCCGAACTGCATGGCATTCAGGGCCAACGCGCCGCCGTACCGCCGGCGCTTCCCCGCCATGTTGTACCCCGCAATCATCCCCTGCGTGGAAGCGACCGGAATGACGGGAATCGGCATCGTTATGCCGGTAACGATCTCCGGTCCCTGAGCGCAATCCCCCGCGGCGTAGATGTGCTCCGCGCTCGTTTCCATGTGCTCGTTGACCACGATCCCGCGGTCGGTTGTGATTCCGGCGTCCTTTGCAAGATCGATATTGGGGCGCACGCCGACCGCGATTACGAGCAGATCGCAGGGAATCGTTCCCCCGCTGCGCAGTTTGCACTCCGTAGGGTGGCCGTTGTTGCTGATAATGAGGTCTATCGTGTCACCCGTATGGACGGCGATACCCTCGTCGGCGAGCTCTTTCGCGATGGTCTGGCTGGATTCCGTGTCCAGCGCCATCGGCAGCACGGTATCTGCCATTTCGACCACAGCCACGTTAAGTCCCATGTGCCGTAACGCCTCCGCGCACTGGAGACCGATCAACCCGGCACCCAGAACGACCGCGTTGCGCCGGTTCTCACACGCGGCTTTCAGCTTTTTGGCGTCCTCGAGAGTGATGAACGAGTGATACGTAATGTCCTGCAGGCCATTCAGGGGCGGCACAAACGGTTTCCCACCTGTGGCAATGAGCAGCCGGTCGTATGGCGTCTCGTCTTCCTCGGTAGATACCGTCTGCAACCCCGGATTGATTTTGGTTACGGTCCGCCCGAGCATCGTCCTTACGCGCATCCGCTTGTAAAAATCCCAGTCGCGCAGGTACACCATCGGTTCCCGCACCATCCCGGCCAGCATTTCGTGGATCATCGCCCGGCTGTACACGTGCTGCGGTTCCCGGCTGATGACGGTGATCTCCGCGTCCTGGTCAGTTCGCCTGATCGCCTCGATAGCGAAAAGAGCTGCAAACGAATTCCCGATGATTACGTGGTTCATTGGTCGTCTCTGTCTTCAAAAACGAGGGCGTTTGTCGGGCACACCCAGACACAGGCGGGGACTTCCCGTTCAGGGCAAAGGTCGCAGTGATGGTTGATGCCGTTGAACGCAACGGCGGGCACATTCGAGCGGGCGGGATTGCGTGAGATTGCGCCGTACCGGCACGCCATTACGCACATCCAGCAACCCACGCACTTGTCCTCTTGCACCAGCACGCGCCCATCCTCGGCCACGTACAGGGAGCCGTTCTTGCATGCGAGCACGCAATCGGGCTCCTCGCAGTGCCGGCAATTGGTGCTGAGCGAGAGGTACCCGGCTGTCTGCACCAGAGTCCGGTTGAGAGGCTTGGGAACACCCGCAGTCCCTGCTTCCGCCGGATCGCAGATCGTCCGGCTGTCCTCGCGATTGAAGCGGAGTCCCTCCACGTGGTACGCCGCGGCAGGGAGCTTCGTCTCGGAATGCTCTACGATGCACGCAACTTCGCAGAGATGGCAGTTGATGCACCGTTCTTCTCTGGGGTACACGCGCTTCATCGTCAGAGCCCTGCCTGTTGGATGCCAAGAGTGTCCAGTTCGACCTGAGTCATGCCGACGCCCCGGAGTTTGAGGCGATTTCCGCGGAGGCTCTCAATGGAGTTCAACCCCATCATCCCGAGCATCTCCTTGATCTCGTGCGCCCAGCCGTGGAGAAGGTTCGTCAATCGCTCCGCCGCTACCTCCGGCTGCAGTCGGGGAGCCAGGTCCGGACGGTTGGTGGTAATGCCCCACGAGCAGCGCCCGCGGTGGCATTGCTGGCACGCGGTGCACCCCACCGCCACCATCGCCGCGGTGCCGATGTAGAACGCATCCGCACCCAGCGCGAGGCCTTTGATCACATCCGCGGAGCTCCGAATTCCTCCCGCCGCGATCAGCGAAGCCTGGTGGCGAATACCTTCCTCACGAAGCCGCTGGTCAACCTGCGCCAGCGCCACCTCAACCGGGATGCCGACGTGGTCCCGGATCACGGTAGGAGCTGCTCCGGTTCCGCCCCGAAAACCGTCAACCACCACTATGTCAGCACCGGCGCGGACGATGCCGCTCGCGATGGCGGCGACGTTGTGAACGGCCGCGATCTTGACACTCACGGGCCGGGTGTATTCCGTGGCCTCTTTGAGCCCGTAAATGAGAAGGCGCAGATCTTCAATCGAGTAGATGTCGTGCTGCGGCGCGGGGCTGAGAGCATCGCTGCCTTCCGGGATCATGCGCGTGCGCGAGACATCCCACGTCACCTTTTCTCCCGGCAGATGCCCTCCGATGCCCGGCTTGGCTCCCTGCCCGATCTTGATCTCACAGGCGGCGGCGTTGCTGAGATAATCGAGGCTGACTCCGAACCGGCCCGAGGCGATCTGCACGATCGCATGGTCACCGTACTGGCGGAGGTCGGGGTGCAGGCCGCCCTCTCCGGTGTTGAAATACGTGCCTACTTCCTTCGCCGCCATGGCAAGGCCACGCTGGAAGTTGAACGCAATGGCTCCGAAGGACATCGGGGCGAAAAGAACCGGCAATTCCGCCTTCAGGTTCGGGTACACTTCCGGCGGATTGGTGTGTCGCTCCGGCTTCTTTCCGATGTACGCGCGCAACTCCATCGGCTCGCGAAGCGGATCAATGCTGGGGTTTGTAACCTGCGACGCATCAATCACCATGCGGTCGAAATAGGAGACGTACTCACGGTCGTTTCCGAGCCCCGTCAGGCTTACCGCGCCGGAATCCGCCTGTTTGTACACCGTGCGGATGGTCTTCTGCTTCCAGTTGTCGTTATCACGAAAACCGGCGCCCCATTTGGTTATCCGGATGGCGCTTGTCGGGCACATGAACTCGCACCGGCGGCAGTTTACGCAGTTCTCATGAACGTTGTACACCCCGTGGCGATGCGGATCGTAGAACGTGCAGTCGTATGGACACTGACGCACGCAGACAAGGCAACGGATGCACTTGTCGTCGTCGCGTTCAACGTGGTATTCGGGGTACCCGTGGTACCAGTCGCCCGGTTCAGGACGGCGCAAACCAAGCGCCACGCGGGCATTGGCTTCTTCGTAGTATTCCATGTGCCCTCCGCTGATTCGGGGTGACCCCCGAACAGGTGATCTCTTACAGAAAACCGGTCGTTCTGCGAGCGCGTGCCGGTGCGCGGTGCGAATTCCACAAAAACGGAACTGACGGGGTGCGGAACCCCGCCCGCACTCGCCGTTCAGAATGGCCCCCGATCGGGGCGTTTCGCGGTGAAGCGGTCATTCTGAACGGATTGAAGAATCTCCCTATCTATTCGCGTACACACGTACGGCCCGCCGCGGGCTGCCTCCGCGTTCTCGACTTGGCACAGTGGTCGTGCGCTACTCCCTTTCCGGAAGGGGACCGCCCGCGTGTCCGCCATACCCACGGAGGCCACCGAACGGAGCAGAAGGCCCGTCGAAATGCCGCTGTGCACAACCTGATCACGCCGTTGTTCCATTCGTATCAAAAGGCCCGACGAAGCGGGCCCTTCGATCATCACCGGTGTACAGCATCTCGGACGCCCGTCGTGTGGATACATGCACCAGCGGGCGTACGGGACGCAAATCAAAACCGCGTGCGAGTCGTCATCAGAAGGCGTAGCTTACGCTTACTCCACCGCAGATTCCGAAAGTATCGCTGTTTACCGCGTCTTCGAAAACCAGAATCGGTGACAGGAACGGCGTGAGCTTCACACGGCCCACGGGGATGGTAGTCGCGGCGCGCAGGGTGAGGTCCTGCGGACCGGTGAAAGTGCTATTAGACCCAAACCCGAGCCCCGCGCTGAGGTCCAGGGAAAATCTGCCCACCGGAACGGAGTGGGAGGCCGCGGCCAGAAAATACCACCCGTCCGCCTCCGCGCTGGAATCGTCCAGCCATTTCGTGTCGTAGTACGCGGTCAGGGTTGGCTCGAAAGGTATCTCCACGAACGCTGCGCTGGCGAACAGCTCGGCGGTTGAGGCAATGGTGTTGTTCGGCAGATAGTAATATGTCCCACCGGCCGAGGCCTCGATGCCGGGAACCACGGGCCGGGAGTAACTCACCGTGAAGTCCAGTTCATCTGCGGCGTCCGTGGTGCTGCGGTCAAGGAGTGCCGCACTGCCCCAGATGCCCGCGGATAGCCCGTTCTCCGCGGTTGCTGTCAGGGCCGGTTGAACGGGAAGCTTCGCGCCCCCAAGGAGATCGTATCCGCGCCAGAAGTAGTGGCTTACTCCGCTCACGTCTGCAGTGATGCTTACCGGGGAAGCGCCCGCCACCGGTACAATGGCACCCAGCACCGCGCCGGCAAGAACCGCGCACATGGACCTCATACTGCCTGTCATCCTTCTCTCCGCTGTCTGTCTGGTGTTTTTGCGTCGCACGCTCATCTAATTATCGGCATCGCACGTTGCAGGTCAGTTTCGTCAACGTTAAATCGCCGTAAAAACTGCGGACCACGTGTTCCCGTCGGTACGTGGATGGACCAACGGGTGTACGGTACCGTACACCCCGCCGGAATGGTCTCGAACGCGCTGGTTTCTGGCGGCGTTTCGGCGCGAGGGAACGCAAATTGCTTTTATCTTTAAAGCAAAGTACATTGTCATGAGTAATGGTCTACGCATGATGCGCCCGCGTACGCGGGCAAGCATGCTGGAGTGCCCTGCAGGCGGAGGCTTCCGATGCGTCCTCGAATCCTTGCGCTTTTCCTTGCGGGTGTGATTGCGGCTTCCGCAATCCCCGTACGGGCTCAGGTTCTGCCGCCGGACTCCTCCGTTGCTGTACGTGCGTTCCCCGATATCGTTGCAGCCCTTGAGGCGCGGCTTCTCGCGTTGCGGGATACGGCCAGCGCCCGGGGCGACAGCATGCTTCTCCGGCAGGTTGACCTTCTTTCTTCCGAACTGATTACCGCGCAGGCCATGTTCGCATCCGGGGATATCCTCGGCGCACAGGTGCGGATCTCCGAAATCGCCGCGAAGGTGCGCGTGCTGTGGAGTTCACTTGCCCCGCTCCCTCCCCCCGTGCCGATTCCCGGCGACAGCGTCGTGATTCTTCCCCCGTATCCAGGGCCGCCGCTTCCGCCCATCGAACCAGTTCCTGTGGACATCCGCGAACTGGTGCAGAAGGCAGAACGGCTCATCGTGTTCCTGCGCGGCCTCGCAACGCAGCAGGGCGATACCACTGCGTTGGCGATTATTGATCGTTCAGAAGCCATTTTCCGGAATCTCCTCGCGAGTGGGACTCTTGCAAACGATGAGCCCACCCGCGCGATGCTTTGGGGCATCATCAGCACGCTGGAACGACTTCTGGGCCAACTCCAGCCCCTCCCCCCGCCGTTCCCGCCTGACAGTTCGATAGTCATCGTGCCGCCGGACCCGGGGCTCCCGTATCCGCCGCCGGATAGCGTCATCATCATGCCCCCCTTCATCCTGCCGGATTCCGCGGCAATCGCCGGGCGGCTGGACCGTATCCAGGCGTTTCTCGACAGCGCCGTGGCGGTCGTCCGGTCAGAGCCCAATCTGCCCGCTTCGGAGATGATTCCGCGGGCGTACGCGGTGATCGACAGCGCACGGGATTACCTCTCCGAGGGGGCAAAACAGCGGGCATTCGACCTGACCACGCGGGCGGGTATCCTGGCGGGACGCATCCGCGAGGCACTTGCCGTGCGGGCGCGTGTCGAAACCGGGGTGGATCTGGTTCGGCAACATGCTGATTCGCTGGCGCTGTTCCTTTCGCTGAATCCCAACGCACGCGCGTCGGAGGCGCTGGCGCCCGTGCCGGCGATGCTGGATTCGGTGCGCCTGCTTCTCGATGAGGGGCGCGTGTTCCGGGCGGACGCGGTGCTACAACGGGCGCGGGAACGCCTGCGGCTGGCGCATGAGATGATCGCGCTCGAGGCGAAGCTCCGGCGCATGTGTGGGGAGCTTACGCAACGCATTGAACGCGTCGGTCCGATTGTGGAAGCCAGCGGCGACACGGTGGCTCTGGCGCTCTTTGAACGGGCGAAAACCGCCGCAGACAGCGCAGGGAAGGCTCTGGAAGAGGGAGCGTTCCGCCGGGCGGAGGCGTTGATCGGAGCTTCGAACATGGCGCTTGACCGCGCGCTCTTTGTCGCCACCGCGCCGGACCGAATAGCGGGGGAAATCGCCGCGCTCAGGACCCGTATCGCGCGGCTGCTGTCATCGTTGCCCGCGACCGCGGTTCGCGAACGGGCTATCGTCACGCGGGCGTCGGCGCTTGTGGACTCCGCACAAGTGGCGCTCAATGCCCGCCTGTACCCGAAAGCGGAACAGATGCTCGTGAAGGTTCGATACGCGCTGGATACGCTGCTTCGCACGCCCATCATCGATCCGGTGATTCCGCCGGTAACCACGTTGCCGCTGGATAGTCTGGTGGCGCTTGCCCGGCAATGGGCGGCGCAGGCGGTTGTCCTTAACGATTCGGCCAGAAGTGACTCCGTGCGTGTGATTCTCGAACGGGTGGTGGTTCTCCTCGATCAGGTGTCGGCCGCGCTGGCGGAGGGCAACCGCGAGGAGGCGGTCGAGCTGGCGAATAACGCGTTGATACTGGCAGCTTCCGCGTTGCGCACGGCGCGGGCGGATCTGGTGGATGACTGGAGCGCGGACCCCGTCGTGAAGGACCTCATTGCCGCCGGTGAGGAAGCAGAACGTGCCGTGCAGGCGCCGACAGAGGTCGACAAAGGCGCCGCAACGCTCCAGTATACGCTCAAAAACACACCGAACCCGTTCAATCCCTCGACCACGGTGCGGTATTCTCTTGGCGCGACCGGGCACGTGAACCTGGCGGTCTACAACATGCTGGGGCAGGAGATGCGTGTGCTGGTGAACGGCGTCCGCAGCGCCGGCAGCCATGAGGTCACCTGGGATGGACGCGATGCAAACGGCATTCCCCTCGCCAGCGGTATCTACTTCGCCCGCCTGCAGACGGAGAGCACAACGCTGGTTATCCGGATGGTGCTGAGCAGGTAACCACGCCCGCGTTGCGCTCGGAACGGTTTTTCCTACCCCGCCTGTGTGCGTATGTTTGCACAGGCGGGTTTT
>ENA-UOWE01005880-UOWE01005880.1-activated-sludge-metagenome-genome-assembly--contig:-NODE-5880-length-11021-cov-4.083349_pt1 | contig 11021 bp, 10 predicted proteins | sample MGYA00249841_ERZ761562 | MGnify/ENA primary metagenome ERZ761562 (study PRJEB28883, sample SAMN05720200) | activated sludge metagenome | isolation source: Anaerobic digester | place: Japan... | reverse complement strand
TGCGCTGGCGCGCACCGAGACGTTCCTGCTGTCCAACGGGCTGTACATCTATATTTTCCGCCAGTCGTTCATGCCCGGTTCGGAGTCGCGGTGAGTGTCAATCGGTTTCATCCCGGAGTTGTTCGGGCCATCACCGGAATCACTTGGGCGGAAAAACTGGACAGGAGAAAACCGATGAGCGCTTGGCAAAGAATTTCGATTGTAACGATGATCCTGTTTTCGGCTGTGGCGGCGGCGCGTTCTCAGGAGATCTTCGACGCGGTGCGCGCGGGTGACGCAGCCGCGGTCCGGGCGCTCCTTGAGCAGTCCCCCGAAGCCCTCACCGCACGCGACGGCGGCGGCAACACGCCCCTGCACATCGCCGCCGCGACGGGGGACGTGGAACTGATCCTGGTCCTGATCGAGAAGGGCGCCCCGCTGGAACTTCCGAACGCCCGGATCAAGACGCCGCTGCACCTCGCCGCGATGAACGACCGGACCGAGGCCGTGGTCGCGCTCCTCCGGAAGGGCGCCGCGATCGAAGCGCGGGACGATTACCAGCGCACGGCCCTGATTCTCTGCGCGCGGGAGCGCGGGCAGGCGGCCACCGGCCGGGTGCTCATCGAGGCCGGGGCCGACGTGAACGCCGTCGACAAGTTCGGCTCGAGCGCCCTCGGACTGGCGGCCTGGCGGGGCAAGCAGGAGTTCGTGGACCTGCTCCTTGGCCATGGCGCCCGGCTGCCGGAAGCCCCGGCGGAGCGGCGGCAGTTGATCGCGGAAGCCGCCTCTCACGGACTAACCAGACTGTTTCAACGCCTGGCCGGCTGGATTCCGGAACTGGAGGATGCGACCGATGGCGTTGTCCTCCTGAACTCCGCGGCCTCGGGCGGTTCCGCCGAAATCGTCTCCGCCCTGCTGGCCAAGGGATGCGATCCCGCCCGGGCCGACCGCTTTGGCTGGACGCCGCTCCACTACGCCGCCCGGGACGGCCGGACCGAGGCCGCCCGGATGCTGATTCAGCGGGGCGCCCCCCTCGACGCCCGGACCCTCATGGGCCAGACGGCCTACAACGTCGCCCGCGAGCGGGAGATGGCCGCCACGGCGGCCCTGCTCGCGGAGCGGGGCGCCGACACCGCGGCGATCCGGTTCCCGGTCCTCGAAGGCGATTTCCTGAGCCAACCGCCGCCGAAAGACCAGGCTGAATTGTTCGGCTTGGGCATGATCTCGTCGATCTGGGGCCTCCACAGCACGGCGGTGTTCTCGCCGGACGGAAACGAAGTCTACTGGGCGCCCATGATGGCGTTCCCGGGGGAGATCTATTCCCGGGGTGGCCTCCAGATGATGAAGCGGGTGGACGGCCGGTGGACGGCTCCCGCCTGGGCGTCCTTCTCGGGGCCCCGCGGCGAGGACGACGTGCCGTTCTTCTCGGCGGACGGACGCCGGCTCTATTTCATTTCCCGGCGCCCGCTGCCGGGCGAGAGCCAGCCTGGGAGCGAGAAGATCTGGTTCACCGACCGGACCGCCGCCGGCTGGTCCGACCCCCGGCCGCTCGATCCGGCCGTCAACGCGCATCCCATGCACTGGCAGTTCTCCCTGGACTCGGCCGGGAACCTGTACTTCGCGGGACAGGGCACCGACAGCCACGGCCTGGACGACATCTATTTGGCCCGGTTTTCCGGCGGCGCGTATGAGCCGCCGGTCAACCTGGGAGCCTCCGTCAACTCGGCGGCCGGCGAGAATTCGCCCTTCATCGCCCCGGACGGGAGCTATCTCCTGTTTTCCCGGCAGTACGACATCTGGGCGAGTTTCCGCGACGCCGCCGGGACATGGTCCGAACCCGTCCGGCTGGGCCCCGAGATCAACAGCCCGTCCATCGAACTCTGTCCCATGGTCACGGCCGACGGCAAGTACATCTTCTTCCTGAGCCAGCGCGACGGCGAGAGCCACTCTTACTGGGTCCGCGCCGACGTCATCGAAAAGGCCCGACCGCGCCCGCCGGCGGCGGAGGCGGCCGGCGGCGATTACGCCGTGACGTTCTATTCCGGGCGGGACGGCAACAAGGAGGTCTACATTCTCCATCCCGGACAGAAGGAGCCCGTGAATCTGACCCGCCACCCGGCCCAGGACCTTTGCCCCGCCCCGTCCCCGGACGGCCGGCGGATCGCGTTCCTCAGCGACCGGGACGGCAACATGGAGATCTACAGCATGGCCGTCGACGGCAGCGACGTCCGCCGGCTCACCACCTCCCCCGATAAACAGGGGAATCCCGAGTTCACCCCCGATGGCGACAGCATCCTGTTCGTCCGGGATTTCGGGGAGCGCACCGAGATCTGGATCATGGCCGCCGACGGCGCCAATCCCCGCCGCCTGACGAACAACGCCGCCCGGGACGAGCGGCCGTTCCTGTCGCCCGACGGATCGAGGATCGTCTTCATGTCCAACCGCGACGGCAACTACGAGATCTACACCATGGCCGCCGACGGCAGCGGCCAGATGCGCCTGACGAACACGCCGGAGTGGGAGATCTTCCCGGCCTGGTCCCCCGACGGCCGGCAGATCGCCTACTCCCAAAAGTTCCGGGCCGGCGGCCGCATGGAGGGCATGATCCGGGTGATGAACGCCGACGGCTCGAACGACCGGGCGATCACGGCCGTCGCGACCCGGGACGAGAACGCCGTGTGGTCGCCCGACGGCCGCTACATTCTGGTCCAGAGCGTCCGCGACGGCAATTTCGAAGTGTACCGGATCGATGCCGACGGCGGGCACCCGGTCCGCCTCACGGACAATCCGGCCTGGGACGGCTGGGCCGCGTTCGTGCCTGTTCAGAAAGCGAGACAAGAATCGCGTTGAAAGCAGGGAGGACACATGAGACACCGCACCACCTGGATTGCAATTATTGTGACCGCCGTCCTCGCGGTGGGCTACCTGGCCGCCGCGGATGAACCCGCCGACCGCGCCGCGGTGCAGCGCGCCATCGAGCAGTCCATCGGCTGGGCCATCGAGAAGGACTTCGATGCCATGTTCCGCCTGTGGGCCGACGACCTGTTCCACTTCTGGCTCTTCTCCGACAGCCAGGTGATCGGGCTCGACAATTTCAAGAAGCACGCGGAGCATTGGCGCGACCCCGACTTCCGCGGCACCCGCTTCGAGTTCCGCGACCTGCGCATCGTGTTCTCGCGCTCCGGCGACGTGGCCTGGTACTCCTGCCGCCTCGACGACTGCGGCTCCTTCAAGGGGAAGGAGTTCTGCCTCAAGGACGTCTTCCAGACCGGGGTGCTGGAGAAGCGCGACGGCCGCTGGGTGCACGTCCTGATGCACGGCTCCTACCCGGTGGACAAAATTCCCGAAAACTATGTCCGCCGGTTCTACCGCGACCTGTTCGAGAAGCCGGCGGCAACGGAAGCAAAGCCGCCCGGAGCGACACCGGAGGTGTTCGCGCCGGGCGTCGTCTCCCGGGACGGCATCCAGATGAAGCTGACCATGTCCGCCGACGGCGCCGAGATTCTCTACACTGAACGGGACCCGGCGACAAACGCCGTGTCGTTCCTCAGCCGGCGCCGGGCAGGAGATTCGTGGGGTGAACCGGTTGCCCTCCCATACGCGCGGGAGTACATGGACATCGAGCCCAGCCTATCCCCCGACGGCCGAAAGATCCTCTTCGTCTCCAACCGGCCCGCCGGCGGCGGGGGCGAACCGGGAAAATTTCCGGACGTCTGGATGGCGGAAAAGACGGGAGATCGATGGGGCGACCCCGTCCGGCTGGGTCCGCCGATCAACACCGCCGACCCCGCCGACATCGAGGCTCATCCGGCCTTCGGGCCGGACGGCGGGATCTATTTCATGCGGCAGAACGGCAACAGCCGCCGTCTCCTCCAGGCCGCGCGCCTCGGCGACGGGTTCGACGAACCGCGCTCCCTACCCCTGACGGACGATCTGTTCGCCGGCGGGTTCAGCGGGCCGTGCCTGTCTCCCGACGGCCGGATCCTGCTGATGCACTCGCGCCGGGATGGCGGCTTCGGGAACTGGGACCTCTACGTCGCGTTCAGGGACGAATCGGGCGGCTGGAGCAAGCTGATGAACCTCGGCCCTGTCGTCAACACCGACCAAGCCGAGTCCAGTCCCGCCTTCTCGCCGGACGGCCGGTCCATCTTCTTCACTCGGGATACGGACATCTACCGGGTTTCCGCGACAGTCATCGAAGCGCTGAGACCGAAGCAATAGCGAAAGAGATGATTGCAACATGAAAAAATTCGCAATCATTCTGTGCTTGCAGGTGATGGCATTGAGCCTGTTGGTACAGCCAGGCGAGGACCCAGAACAGATCGGCTCCTACCTGGGGCAGAAGCCGCCGGGAAGGACGCCGGAGGTTTTTGCGCCGGGGATTGTCTCCACCGGGGCGCACGAGTTCGCCGGCTCATTCACACCCGACGGCCGGGAGTACTACTTCACCCGCCGCGAGTCGCGGCAGAGTCCCACCCGCATCATGGTCACGCGATGCATCGACGGCACCTGGACGCCGCCCGAACCGGCCGCCTTCAACGCCACCGCGGCCGGGCCGAACGCCATGTCGTTCGAGCCCATGGTGACGCCCGACGGGAAACGGCTCTATTTCTCCTCGGACCGTCCCCTGACCGCCGGGAGCGGACCGGCGGGGCCACCTCAGTTGAATATCTGGTACGCGGAGCGCGCGGGCGACGGCTGGGCCTCGCCGCAGGACGCGGGCGTGCCGTTCAACCCCATGCAGGTCATGTACGTTTCCACGGCTCGGTCGGGGACGATCTACACCACGGACATTTCCAAGGGACCCGCCGGAGCCGCCATCGCCGTCATGAAACCAACCGCGAGCGGCTACGGGGCCCCGCAGCGTCTGGGGCCGCCGGTCAACGGCGATACGCCGGGCATGTACCCATTCATCGCGCCCGACGAGTCGTACCTGATCTTTTCGCGCATGCGGCCGGGAGAAGCCATCGATCAGGTCCTGTTCGTATCCTATCGAAACGCGGATGGGTGCTGGGGGGAACCCCGGGCGCTGGACTTGGGGATGCGGGCGGGCACACCGTGCGTGTCCCCCGACGGGAAGTACCTCTTCTTCAGCGGCGGCGAACGGGGGAAGGGTGACATTTACTGGGTCTCGGCCGAGATTCTCCGCGCGTCGGTTCAAACTCGCTGAGGACGAGCGCCGATTGGATACATATAAATCGGATATGTCACTGATAGGAGGAAGACCATGTTGCACCGACTGATTGTTGTGGCGGCCCTGCTGACGGCCCTGGCGGGTCTGGCGGGCGCGGGCGGGACCGTCGAAGGTTTGCCCCTGCAGTGAAGCAGCTCGCCCCCGGCGTCGTCCGCGTGTGGGTAGGCGACCAGATCTCGTCCACCGCCGTCTGCGCGATCGCCACCCAGAAGGGGATCGTGGTGATCGACAGCACCGACATCCCGAAGTTCGACCAGGCGTTCCGCCAGGTCATCGCCAAGGAGCTCGGGCGCAGCGACTTCAAGTACCTCATCATCACCCACGGCCATCAGGACCACACCAACGGCAACGGCGTCTACGCCGACTGCCAGATCGTGGCCCACGAGCGCGTGACGGAGATGATGAAGGAGAACCAGGGGAACGTCGCCCGCCAGATCACTTGGCGCACCGAGGACATCCAGCGTCAGAAAGACCAGATCGCCTCGGGCAAGCTGTCCCCGGAGCAGAAGACGGCCGCCGAGGAGCGGATCATCCTGGACACGCTGTCCATCGAGTATGCCAAATCCGCTCCCGCGCCCACCTTCCCAACCAAGACGTTCACCGACAAAATGACCCTGGACTGCGGCGACGTCACCTTCGAGCTGTACCAGGCCGGCGGCACCCACACCAAGAGCGACATTTTTATCTTGGTCCCACAGAAAGGCATCCTGTTCACCGGCGATATGATGAGCGACAAGTGGCTCACCGACACGCCCGGCTGTCTGGCCACCTTCGCCGTCCATTCGGGCGAAGTCGCGGATTACCCCGTGCTGGTTCGGAACTGGCAGGCGCTGCTCGACCGCAGCGGCGAGATCCGGATGTACATCCCCGGCCACTGGAACGGCGAACTCAGCGCCGCAGGCTTCCGGTCCCGCTTCGACTACCTGCAGGCCCTGCTGGCCGACGTGCCCGCCATGATCCAGGCGGGCAAGACGTTCGACCAGATGGTCGCGGAATACACCCTGCCGGCCAAGTTCCCCCAACTGGTGGGCAGCCCCGGCGTCAACGCCAACGGGCAGCGGATCTCCATCGAGCATCTCTACCTGATTCACACCGGCAAAATCTCGATGGGGCAAGCCCTGTGGGAGATGGTTCGAGATGAGACCTTCGCCGCCGAATTCCCGCCGCTGCGCGCGAACGTTCTGAAAAACCAGAACAAATACTTCTTCTCCGAAGCCCAGCTCAACGCCATGGGATACGTCCTGCTCACCGAGCAGAAGAAGCCCGCGGACGCCCTGCAGGTTTTCGAGCTCACGCGCGAGCTGTACCCCGAGTCGTGGAACGCCTACGACAGCCTGGCCGAGGCCGTCTACGCCACGGGCAACAAAAAAAAGGCATTGAAACTGTACCAGAAATCCGTAGAACTGAACCCGAAGAACGAGAACGGCGTGAAGTGGATCGCGAAGATCGAATCGGAATTGAAGTAGTGTTTCAGTGGAGGTCCCCGCCCGGGCGGCGGGCGGGGACTCCCCGGAGTCGATCATGGTCAAAGTCATCCTGTCCGTATTGTTGGTCCTGAGCATCAGTCTGCCAGCGGCCGCGGCGGAGAGTCGCGAGGTGGACCGGGCCGAGATCACCCGGGTGATCAGTTCGGTGATCGGCTGGGCCAAGGACAAGAACCTCGAGCTGTTTTACGGCTCCATCGCCAACGACGAGGACTACATCAGCGTGACCCCGGGCCGGCGGGTGATCAAGCGGTTCGAGGACGTCAAGGCGAACGCGCCGTTCTGGCTGAGCCCCGATTTTCAGTACGTCCGCCACGAGCTGAAAGACCTGGAGATCACGTTCGCCCGTTGCGGCGAGGTGGCCTGGTTCTACTGCGTGCTCGACGACATCAACACGTACAAGGGCGAGCCGGCCTCGTGGGAGAACACCCGCTGGACCGGCGTCGTGGAGAAGCGCGACGGCCGCTGGGTGGTGGTGTCGCAACACTTCTCATTTGCCAGTGACCGGTGAGACCCGCGGCCCAGTTTGACTGTCCGATAGCCAAAGAGTCCCGCATGAAGCGCATCAGCATTGTGTCTATGGTGCTATGGTTGATCGCCTGGGGCGGTGCATGCTGCGGTGCCGATGTCCAGCGGTTTGAAATGCGGTCCGAGACCGTCGGCGCCACCTACACCATCGAGGTGGTGCTCCCAGCCGGGGCGGCGGCGGGTGATGCCCGGTACCCGGTGGTGTATTGCCTGGACTGGTATATCCTTGGTGATTACCTCCAGTCGCTGCCCAAGCTTATGGACATGGGCCGGCTGACGGAACCGTTCGTCATGGTGGGCATTAGCCAGCCGGGAGGGATGCACGAGTGGGCCACGACACGCACCCGGGATTTCACGCCCGGCCGGCCCACGGACGACTATTCGAAGCAGAATACGTATCCCCGCGCCGTCGAGCTGGCGGGCGGAATGACGCGATTCTCCACTTTCCTAAAAAACGAACTCGTTCCTCGCATTGAGGCGTCTTTTCCAGCGGATCCCTCCCGGCGCTGCCTGATGGGATATTCGTTGGGCGGCCTGATGGGGACGTGCGTCCTGGCACAGGACCCGCAGCTTTTCCAATATTACCTGATTGGCAGCCCGTCGCTCTGGTATAACGATTTCGGGCTGGCCGTCGAATTGGACAAGCTGACGGCGGAAAAGCTCCGCGGAGTCCGGGGCGTCTATCTCTCCGTCGGCGACGCGGAATCGTGGGAAATGCTGAAAGGGTACGGACTGTTACGCGATGCTTTGATGAAACGAGATCTCCGTGAGCCCCAGCTGAAGGCCGAGATCATCCCGGATTCCGGGCATGTCGGCGGGATGCCCATTTCACTTTACAACGGACTCCGGTTCTTGTTCCGTCGGAAATGACCGGTTCCAAAGATCCTCTTTGCACCTCAGCCCCTCAGCGCCGCGGCGGTTTTCAGGTGTTGCCGTCCCCTGATCATGAAAACCTGTCGACCGGCTGTGCCAGACCTTGTATGATTATAATTATGGAAAATCGAACCTTCTGGACCAGCGCCTTGTTCTGGGGAGCGGCGTGGGGGCTGGCGGAGGCCACTCTGGGCTTTGTCTTGCACCTCCCGGCCCTGCCCTCCGGCCTGGCCGGGGCGGTGCTTTTCCCCGTGGGCGCCTGGTGCATGGTGAGGGCGGCGCGCGGCACCGGCACACCGGCGGCCGCCCTGGCTCTCGGGCCCGTGGCCGCCGCGCTCAAGTTGATGGACCTCGCCCTGCCCGGCGCCGACCCGTTTGCCGTCGCCAATCCGGTGGCGGCCATCCTGCTCCAGTCGCTGGCAGTGGGGGCGGTCCTGCGGCTCTGGCCCATGGCGGCAGGCCGTCTGGGGGCCCTGACCGGGCTCACCACCGCGATCGGCTGGCGAACCGGCTACGCGCTGCTCCTCGCCGCGGCCGCGTCGTTGGCGCCGCTGCGCGGCATTCTGGACCACGGCGCCGCCGGGGTGTCCCGCTTCCTCCTGCTGGAGGGCGTCGTGAACGCGCTCCTCATCGGGCTGTTCATGGAATTGGACCGGCGGTTGTCCGACCGTTGGCCGAGGTTTGCCGCGGCGCCCCACCCGGCTGCCGCCGTCGCGCTGACCGCGCTGGCCGTCGCGGCCGGCCGTTTCCTTCCCTAGTCACTTCTGAGAGACGGAATCGGCTCTGATCCACGGGCGATCCGGTGGAGCTCCTGGCAGCGGCTGGTGGGTGTTGGTCGGACGGATCGACCGGACGACCATTAGTCAGTTGGTCTGGGTGATCTTGGGGATGACGGAATCGATCCAACCCATGGCGGTTTCCTTGGACCCGTAGAAAGAGTGGACGTTGACGCCCACGAGGCCGTTGAGACCCTTGCCAGCCCAACCGATGCTCCAAGTCACCAGGTCAGGTCCGCTCCCCCCTCCGATCCAGGGGGTGATGGATTTGCGGCATTTGAGGATGCCGCCCCGGTAGCGCTCCTTGCCGCACGGTTCGTCCCGCGTCGCCGAGCCCGGGAGTTGTCCACCCGGATCCTCAGGCTGGCTGGCGAGAATCTCCAGGATCTGATCGACCGCCGGATTGTTCTGCCACATGATCTCGAGTTGGATGCCCTGATCCATGTGGGGCTTGGGGAAATTCTCGTTGGGCTTGGTGGCCTGGATGATCATGGTCCCACCGAGGTTTCGCTCGTCAACCAGTTTGAATCCGGCCGGCAAAACCTGCGCTGAGGGAGGCAATTGGGCCCAGGCCACGGTTGACAGCAGAGAGAACATCAGGCAATTCAGGAATAACGTCTTTCCATGGTTCTTCATACAACTCTCCTTTGGTGTCCCGTACTGATCCGGCGCTCGTAAATGACATCGGGTGGTCCGTTTATCGGTTCATCCCCGCCGCACGACTGTCAGTATGAATCTTGTGGCAGGGGAGATCAAGTCCATCCGGACACCGTCCCGGGCGGCGAATCTTCGGGTTCAGCGGCACGGAATGGGCTCCTGCTCGAATTTGCGGAGCATCGGGAAGCACGGATCCGCTCCCTACACCACCGCCAGCAGGCGGAGTCGGCACGGGCCCGCCGGCAGGTCCACGGTGACCTCCGCTCCGGGTCGGCGGTCCAGGAGCGCGCGGCCCAACGGCGAGTCGGGACTCACCAGCTGGACGGACTGTCCCCCGGTGTCCACCGACACGCCCATTCCGCCGGGCACAAGGAAGTACAGCCCGGAGGCGAGCTCGCCCTCGGCGGCGATTTCGAGGAGCGACCCGGGCCGCGCTTTGCGCGCCGGCGACAGGTCCAGGTCGTCCAGCGCCCGCAGCAGCGCCTGGCACCGCTCCACCTGCTGCATCTGGGCCGTCACAAGGTAGGTCTGCTCGTTGAACACGGCGCGCTCGCCGCGGGTGCGGGTCCGCTCGTCTCCCACCTGCATCCCCTCGCGGGCGGTTTCGGCCGCCCGCCGCGACGTTTCAGCCATCGCGGCCAGCTCGCGGCGCAGGGTGGTGAGAATCTGTTCCTTGACGGTAATATCCACGGACGAACTCCCGGCCCGTCACCGGGTCGACGCGGCGGCGGTTGATCCGGCGCATCACTTGCGGCGCGAAGCGGCGATCTCGCCCACCGCCCGGACCGCGGCGTGGATGTGCGCCTCGGTGTTGAACGGCCCGATGCCGAAGCGGACGGCGCCGTGGATCTTGTCGGTGCCGATCTGCTCGTGCACCAACGGCGCGCAGTGCAGGCCGGTGCGGCAGGCGATGCCGTAGTCCACGTCGAGCATGGTGCCGGTGTCCATGGCCTCGAGGCCGTCCACGTTGAAGATCATGACGCTGATGTGGTTCTCCAGGTTGTCGGCGCAGTACAGGGTGACGCCGGGAATGTCGCGCAGGCCGTCGCGGAGCAGCCGGGTCAGATGCATCTCCTGCTCATGGATCTTTTCCACCCCCTGCTCCAGCACCCATTTGACACCGGCGTTCAGGCCGGCCACCCCCAGGCTGTTCATGGTGCCGTACTCCAGCCGGTAGGGATACTCGTCCAGGTGCGTCTTCACGGCGGAGCGCACGCCGGTGCCACCGGCGCGGGTGTGCCGGATTTCCACTCCCTCGCGGACGCACAGTCCGCCGATGCCCGTGGGCCCCAGCAGCGACTTGTGCCCGGTGAATGCCACCAGATCGATACACTGCGCCTCCATGTTGATGGGCACCTTGCCGGCGCTCTGGGAAGCGTCGATGAGGAACAGAATTCCCGCCTCGCGGCAGCGGCGGCCGATCGCGCCGATGGGCTGGACGGTGCCGATCACGTTGGAGGCATGGTTCACCGCCACCAGACGGGTGTTCTGCTTGAACCGGCGGGCGATCTCGTCGGGATCCACAAAACC
>ENA-UOWE01005877-UOWE01005877.1-activated-sludge-metagenome-genome-assembly--contig:-NODE-5877-length-11025-cov-4.828897_pt1 | contig 11025 bp, 10 predicted proteins | sample MGYA00249841_ERZ761562 | MGnify/ENA primary metagenome ERZ761562 (study PRJEB28883, sample SAMN05720200) | activated sludge metagenome | isolation source: Anaerobic digester | place: Japan... | reverse complement strand
CAGGTTGGAAACGGTCACCACACGACACCAACCAGCACCGCCTCGACCACGACACGACTCCAGCAACCACCTGCCCGCAACCAACCGCCCACAGCAACCACGCCCAAATGCAGTTGAACCACCGCACCCAACCAGCACCAAGCCAGTTATCCACTGTATCCACACAAAACGGACATCAACTACAGGTAATTTCTACAGGAAGTACTTAACTACAGGGGGACCCGATTCCTTCCTCGTGCGACCTGCGAAAACACCTATGGGGGTGTCACCAGATGTACCCATCCCGCGTCACCAGATGTACCCACCTTGAGCGTGCGGGGGTGTCACCAGATGTACCTGGATAACTTTCCTTCTCCACAAGAATTTGTGACAGCCGTACCAGATGTACCTGGATAACTGTCTGGCGCTGAGAACCCCTGCGCGTGGTGGCTGAGGATTGTCAGGCCCACTGGTTAATCTGTTCAGATGAGCGACGAGATCATCTCGGGGAAGCAGTTGGAGTTCCTTCGCAAAGCTGTCGAAATTGAAACCACCGACGCAAAAGCGGCCGGAATGGTTGGCTACCAGGCCCGACTTTGGGCGCAAGTGAGCCTGCCGTACCGCGACCCGGGAGCCATCTCGAAATGGGTCAGGACTAATGGCAGTCTGCGTTTAGTGGTTCGCCCCGGAGAGATAACGCAGAAAGACGGCTCTATCCATGACGGCTACCCGTACGGGGTGGTGCCCCGACTTTTGCTTACGTGGATGGCTACTGAGGCGGTTCGTTTGCAGGATCGTGAGCTATCCCTTGGCCCGAGTCTGAGCTCTTTTATGCGAACGATCGGGTTTGAACGTACTGGCGGTGCGCGGATTCAGCGGCTTCAGGAGCAGGTCCAACGTCTAGCGAAGTGTTCGATGATGGTGGAAGATTCCCGCCCGAACATGCTTGGCGGCGAACATTTCACGTTTGCTGATTCGTGGGAGTTGTGGTGGACACCTCGGGATGGTGACAACGAGATGTTGTGGCCATCAACGATCACCCTGTCGGAGAAGTACTACCAGTCCATTGTCGCGGCACCGATCCCCGTGGATTTGCGAGCGCTGGGGGCCTTGCGAACCCATGGCGGCGGCGGCCTCCAGCTGGATCTGTACACCTGGCTTGCCCACCGAATGAGCTACCTGCGGAAGTCCACACTGGTCCCGTGGGCGCTCCTGGCCCAACAGTTCGGGAGCCAATACGCACATCTACGACAGTTCCGGGCGAAGCTGCTGCTGGCATTGCCGAAAGTCCAGCTGGTGTACCCGAACGCAAAGATCACTGTCACAGATGACGGGCTACTGCTCTCACCATCCCCAACCCCTATAGGTCCCCGCAGGAGCTAGATGCAAACACCTGTTCCAGACCCGACGCGGAAATCGAATGAGGGGCCAATCAGGCTAACCGAAAGTGCTACCTGGTCACGAAGGGTCGCTTTAATGGATCTTATAAACGGAAGGTAGATCCATCTAATGAAACGTCTCTCGATGATTGTCGGCGCGGGAGTTCTCGTTACCGGGATTGTGAGCGCGTGTGGGTCCACCAGCGCCACATCCGATTCTGTAGCGGGGGATCCGGGTAGAGGTACTGCAACTGGTGAGGCATCAGACAAAGCCGATCTGACAGTGTCCGCCTCGTCTGCGGTGAGCAAGGAATCTTCTTCTGGGCCCCCTACGTCTAAGTCAGATCCCATATCTACCGCGGCTACTCCACAGGTCACTGGTTATCGCGACTACCTTGTTGGCAGTCCTGTCGCGTCTGACGCGCAATGCAACGAACCCACAGGGCAGCGAACGGGTGGGTGGTTCTGTCCAGACGAGGTGGTAGAACGCGAGAAGCGAATTGGATCAACCGAATTCTGCATTAACTTAGGTTGCTACTGGCGCTACGACGACTTCCACTCGGATTTCAAATCCCACAAATGGGCTTGGGGATATGGGAAAACGACTCTTGGTCAAATGGATTTCTATATCAACATTCAGCAACAAGGCGCTGAAGCCGTGGCGAAGCCAGTACGGTACGAGAACTCGGGAGCGACAGACGATGTCACGTTTGAAGGTGAACTGCTTAACGCTGCACCTGGTGCTGCAGGCACACCCGTCGCGGGCACGTACGCGCATCATGATGCTGGACACGTTGCCGCAGGAGGTTCAGCCCACTGGCAACCGAATGGGTATAAGAACTACAACAACACTATGTGGGACCACAGCACAGTCGGAGAGGTGACCTGGAAAAAGTCTGGGTATCCCGGCCGCTGGTTCTTTTATGTTAAGAGCATCAGTTCACATGCGGACAAACTTGGTACAGGCGCTACGTATCGGCTGCGGCCTGCCCACCAGTTACCCGCACAGGCCGAAGGCGCTGGCTATCGAACCAGTTAGCGGGCCTCCGTACCGGGACTATCTTGCGGGAGACACAAAACCAATCGATCCACAAGAACCGGCGCGGACTTCGGGTCGGAGTCCAGCGTATGGAGATCACTTGGGTTTGATCCTGATTGCGCCAGTGCCCCGAGGTAGCGAGATTTGGAGAGCTGTCTGGCAGGGCGAACGGCCCGATGCTCCGATAGACAGTTTTGAAGGTGACAGGGAATCAGCAATTAGATGGTCGCAAGAGCGATGTGACGAGGTGCTCCTTTATTCAGAAGAGTACGCCGATTTCTTCCCGCTGTGAGTCGACGCCATCGCGGCGGTAGGTATTGTCCTAGCGATTGAAGATAGTGTAATACGAGCGTATACACTGGTGTGGTGTTCCGAGATATCCGCTGGACAGCGGACCGTGAAGAACACATCGCACGACATGGAGTGACCCCTGGCGAGGTGGAACAGGTCATCTTCGGTCGCCCGGTCTTTGTCGATGACCAGCTGGACGGGTCCACGATTGCTCTGGGCCGAACCGATGCAGGCCGCTACCTTTTCGTAGCCCTGCTACGTGAAGACCATCGCGGCAATGTGTTCATCCTGACCGCGCGGACCATGGATGACAGTGAGAAGCAGACGTACCGCAGGCAGGGAAGGTGACCACAATGAACGAAACACCTCAAGAACGTATTGAGCGCCTAGCCGAGTACTGGGATACCCACTCCGCACCGGCTGAGGGCTATGAGCAGGTCGAGCAGCCAGCGAGCGACCCGATGATTGTGTTCTCTCTGCGTCTACCTAAAACCGTCGCCGACCAGCTGCGCGTTGCCGCGCAGTCACGCGACCTGAAAGCCACCGAACTCGCCCGCGAATGGATCACCCAGCGGCTTAGCCATCCCGCCGAACACAGCCCCACCGCTGACACTGTCGCTGTCCAACTCGAACAGTTAGCCGCTCAACTGCGCGCGTCCTAGCTGGGTCTGTCCGAAACTTTGTGTGTAGCAGAGGCCACACACAAAGTTTCGGACAGACCCAGACCTGGATCCTGGAATACTCACCGATCGCCCCGTGGGAGCTGGACAGCGGATTCATCCCCCGCAACCGCTGACGCGGGAAGGGCACCCTGGACAACTGATCGTCGCGGACCGGTCGTGCCCCTTAGAGGCTTCGCCGCTTGTCGAAAAACGACCGTATTCCGACGCCAATCACGATGATCTCCTGCACGAGGAAGCAACCTGTCGACAACTCGTGTCGATAAACAACGTCGACAAGGTGGTACGTGCGGTAGTTTCCGACAATGCTCTTCGGCTACGCCCGCGTCTCCACCGCAATCCAAAATCCCGACCACCAAATCGACGCGCTCACCCGCACAGGCGTCGCGCGAAAGCACATCTACCTTGATCACGCCAGCGGGGCAAAAGCCAGTCGACCCAAACTCGATGAACTCATCGGCAAACTCCGCGACGGCGACACCCTGGCCGTCACACGACTCGACCGCCTCAGCAGATCCGTCGTCCACCTCGTCAACCTCGGAGCCGAACTGCGCGAACGCGGCGTTGGCCTACGCGTGATCGAACAAGGCATCGACACAGGCACCATCGAAGGCCGCGCCATGTTCGGCATGCTCTCCGTCCTAGCGGAACTACAACGAGAACTCATCGTCGCGAATACCCGCGACGGTCTCGCCGCAGCTCGAGCACGCGGGCGCACAGGAGGACGCCGCCCCAAGCTCAACCCCGATCAGATCGCCGTAGCTCAAGACCTGTACGACACAGGTGACAAGACCGTGCAGCAAATCGCAGACATTCTCAAAGTTCCGCGAACAACCATCTACGGACATCTCAACCGAACTGAGCCCGCTAAGGCGTAGCGCCTGCAGCCGACGGTAGCATCGGGATATGACGATGAAAACGGCCGTTTCTGATTCTGCTGCGCCGGACCATGGTGAGTCGCTTCAGGCAGCGGCGAGCTTGTTTCACTCCCTGGCCGATCCGGCGCGTCTATCGATCGTTCGAAGGCTTGCCGTGGGTGAGCAGCGGGTGATTGACCTGACCAAGCAGCTTGGTTTGGCTCAGTCCACGGTGTCGGGGCATCTGGCCTGCCTGCGTGACTGCGGGCTGGTGTCATCGCGGCCGCAGGGACGCGCTTCGGTGTTCTCTTTGGCTTGCCCGGAGTTGCTCGACCTGCTGAGCGCTGCGGAGCAGCTGCTGGCCGCGACCGGCAATGCGGTGGCCCTATGCCCGGAGTACGGCACAGCAAGCGGGAAGGCCGACCGGTGAGCCCGGCGGCTACGGAGTTCGAGTCCGCGACGCGCCGCGCGATCTTCTACGCCAAGTTCACGATCGGCTACAACGTCATTGAGGGCATCGTCGCCGTCAGCGCTGGCGCTGTGGCCGGGGCTGTCTCACTGATCGGGTTCGGGGTCGATTCGGTCATCGAGGTCGCCGCCGCGACGGTGGTGCTGGTGCGATTGCTGGCAACGGCGCGAGGTGGGGAACCCGACGAGGTCAAGGAACGGCGCGCGCTGAAATTCATCGCGGTCACGTTCTTTGTCCTGGCTGCTTACGTCGTCTTCGAAGGTGCCCGTGACCTTATCACCGGGGAGGAACCGAACACATCGATTGTCGGCATCGCCATCACTGGCCTGTCGATCATCATCATGCCGTGGCTGGCGCGAGCCAAGCGCCGGGCCGGGGAACAGATGGGCTCGCAGCTGGTCATTGCCGACGCCGCCGAAACGAAGCTGTGCGCGTGGCTCAGTGTGTCCACCTTCGCTGGGCTGGTGGCGTTCGCGGTGTTCGGACTGGCCTGGATCGATGCCGTGGCCGGATTCGTCATCGCTGTGTTCGCGATCATCGAGGGCAAGGAAGCCTGGGAAGGCGAACTGGTCTGCGATGACGACGATGACTGACGCCTCACCGGCGAGGTCCGCGCGTGCTGCCCGCATCAGCGTCTTCAGCGGCGCTGCGGTTCTCGCGGCGATCGACCTGGCGGCGAAGGCATGGGCGGGCAGCGCACTTCCCGGCCGGTCCATAAGCCTGGGAGTCATCGACTTGCAGCTCGCCTACAACCCGGGCGTCTCGTTCAGCCTCGGGGCATCACTGCCAGCATGGGTCATCGTCAGCCTCACTGCCGCGATCACTACCGCTGTTGCAATCGCAGCCTGGCGGATCAGCCCGCGCGGCGGGCTAACCCAGCGGATCGGGCTAGCTGCCGTGCTCGGCGGAGCCAGCGCCAACCTCATCGACCGTGCCCTCAACGGCCACGTCACCGACTACCTGCACACCGGATGGTGGCCCACCTTCAACGTCGCAGACACCTGCATCGTCCTGGGCGCGCTCACCTTCGCCATCGGATACGCCGCACGGCCCGCACAGGCGGACACAACTGCCACCTAGAACGGGCCGCCTGCGTGCCTTCTACTGGCATGGTGTGCGCACGGCGGTCGAAGTCGGTACATATCTCGATGATGGCGCCGTTTGGACCTGGTGACACGTTCCTTACAGACACCCCAAATAGGGAACGCGCGAGCAAGCAGCACTAGGACCAGCGCCGTACATGTGTCAAGCGGCTTCCCACATGTACGGCAGGCTCCCTTAGCGGTTGAATAGCCCTTTCCGCTTAGTTGGTTTCTGTTCGCGTACGTCAACGACTGCACCGGCTGTGGGCAGTTGCCGTTGCACGAGTTGGGCCTGTTCGTACCACTGCCAGGCGGCTTGTTTCATCGTTTCGACTGTGTCGTCGGCTCGGTCGAGTTCACGAGCTAGCCCGTCGCGTTCTGCAGCTGCTTTGAGTAGTTCTTTGTACTCATCGAGGGAGAGTGTCACGGTCTGAGCACCTGTGTCAGCCACCGAGATCTGACCTGTGTCGCTGACCGATGTCACTGATTCTGGCCCAGTAGGGCGCCCTGGGCGCAGACCCACTGCTTCCAGGGCTTCAACTGGGATAAGCCAGTGACCATCAGCGTCCTTAGTCGCTCCGTGATCAGCTAACTCGTCGAGGCGGCGGGTGATGGTTCGCCTTGATACCTGACAGACGTCACATGCCTCCCTTATCGTGAACATTGGTCGGGTCACCTGTGTGTCACCGTCGGTCATGGATGCTGTGTCGTCGCCCTGGGCCGCGTCGATATGACTCATAGGTCTGACCGTGCCGGGTGTGCACCGCGTAGGCACGTAGGCGCGCCGGGTTAGAGACTCATTCCGCCGCCGTGGCTGGGTCCGTGGTGTATGTCGTGGCTGGGTGCGCCGTCGAAGTGGGTGTATCTCGCGGCTTTCTTGGCCTGGGCTTCTTCTTGGCGTTGTCGTAGGTGTGTGCTGGTGTGGTGTTCGTTTTCGCGTTGGGTGGGGGTTTGGGCAGCGCGGATGGCGGCCTCGTGGTGGCAGTTGGTGAGGTTGGTGGTGGCGTTGGTGACGCGTCGGGGGATGTCGTCGAGGCGGCGTTGGGTGTCGGTGATGCGGGCCTGGAGTTGGTTTAGGGCTGCGCCGATGTTGGTGTGGCGGGCCTGGAGTTCGGCGGCGCATGATTCAGCGGACCGGATGAGACCACCGGGGGTTGGGGTGGCCCAGCGTTTCTCGGCTGGCTCGATGTCTATTTTGTAGCCTCGGGCGTCGCGTGCCGCGTCTTGCCAGGTCCCGACGTGTGGTTCGTAGGAAGTGGTCTGCACTTGGGGTAGCAGCTTGGCGGTGATGGTGCTGGCGTCTTTGTCCATGGCGCTGCTGGCAGTTTTGTCAGCTGCGGCGTAGTGGGTGATCCGGCGCTGCATGTCGTGTCCGTGTAGGCGCTGGATGATTTCGGCGGTGGCTTTCTTGTTCCAGTCGTAACTGTCGGGGTCGCCTGCGGTGGGGAACGTTTTCTGTAGCTGGGTGCGGGCGTTCTCGAGGTCGCGGGTGGCAGCTTTCTTCCCGAACCGTTTGTGTTGCGTCTCCCATACCCGCTTTTGGGCGTCCAGGAACGGCTTTTTGGCCTGGGTGACGAGGTCGGTGGCTTCGGCTGTCCACGCGGCCACATCCTTCTTGATCGTGACCGCAGCATTCTGCGCAGCGGTGACTACCTGGTGAAGTTGAGTGTGGCGCTGTTGGTAGACCTCCGTCTTCTTCCGCACGTCATCTAGGGCGCCCTGCTGGGCAGGCAACCGCTCACCTAGCTCAATGACGTTCTCCAGTTTCGTGATTTTGGTGGCGAGTTCGGCGTCGGTGCGGTCCCAGTAGGGGCGCTCGTCGGTTGGGGTTCTCGCTAGTTGTCGCCGTTCACGCTCCCGGTCAGCTTCCTCCCTGCTGGCCCGCATCCGGGCCAGCAGGGAGTCGAACGTGGTGGAGGGTTCTTCTTCTGGCATCGGCACGGCCGTGTTGGTGGCATCGTGGGCGGTTTCTCCGTGTTGCCAGCCGCGATCATCCACCCTCGCCGCGAGTTGTTCCCCGGCCCAGCGGGCCCGGTCGGTGTCGTTCATGCGTAGGACGTTGATCCGTTCGGTGCCTGAAATCCCGAGGGTGTTCAGGTCGGTGTAGAGGTCCAGTCGTTGAACACTGCGGGTGGTTTGAACGTAGGCGGCGTTACGGTCGGCCCCGTCAGGGTCGGCGTGAACGTGGCGAATGGATTGGCCTTGCGCCCCATGATTCGTTAACGCGACCCCGGGGGCGGTGTTGCCGGCGACATAGTCCGCGCTCAACGTGCGCTGGTGCAGGTCACCGCCGGCGGTTTTCCATTCCACCGTCATCTCACGACTACTCGGATCAATCCCGGTCACGATCACCCGCTGGCCATTGAAAATCTCTGGCTGCGGGTCCCGCCGACTGCGATACAGCGTCTTACGGATCAACAACGCGTCCCCGCACGCCCACGACCGGGAGCCGGTCGGCCCTCGGTACTCGACGTCAGGACCAGTAATCCAGCCGCGGGCGCGGGCGTGAGCCCGCGCGGCGTCGTGTAGCTGGGCCACCGTCGCATTCGTTTGGGACAACATGACCGATTCACGTAACCGCTCATGCGGATCGTCAACGTTGGCGGCGTCACGCGCCCAGTTCGCCGCCATCAGGGCGATCCGGTCCTCGGGTGTTTTACTGACGGTGATCTGTCCGGCGTCGGCGTAGATCCCGAACGCCAGCCCAACCTCGCCGGTTCGTAGCTCGGTGACAGCGGCCCGTTCGTGGTCGTGAGCCTGGCGCATGTTCTCGCTCAGCTCCACCGCCCCCAGCTGATCGCATTGACGCCCGAAAGTGGACCCGGCCCCAACAGAATCCAACTGTTTAGGGTCACCCATCCCGCGCACATCAACCCCGTTCGCCGCAGCCCACGGCAAAATGATGGCCTGCTCACGGGTGGAGGCCATACCCATTTCGTCCCACACCAGCACATCAACCTCAGGCGCGCGCCCCTGCGTGATCGCTCTCGCCAGACCAAACGCGGTGGTGACGTCGATCCCGGCTGCCGCACCCAAATTTTGCGCGGCCAACCCCGACGTCGAAATCCCCAACACCCTGCACCCAGCGGCCTCATACGCGTACCGGGCGGCCTCAGCTGCGGCTGTTTTCCCTGTCCCAGCAGCCCCAATCGTCAGGTCGACCTGGTTCCCGCCGATTGTCCAGCGCATAAACATCGAGCGTTGGCCTTGGTTGAGGGTGAAACCTTCGGCAGCTTCGTACGTGTCCAGCGCCATCTCCGCAGCAGCCGGGCTCAATGTGTGAAAACCGTTCCCAACCCCGGCTGCCGTGGTCTCATACACGGATTTTTCTCCGTCGAGCATTGCCTGGGTGGTGTAGCGCTGCCCGCCAGTGAGGCGCTCACTCATCACCGTTTTCGTGGCATCAAGCACCTCACTGGTGCCCAAATACGCGTCAGCAACCTTCTCCACGGCTGCGGGCGGGTTCTTTATGGCGGGCATCCGCCGCTGGATCTCCTTCTCGGCCTGAACACGGGTGAACACCGCGTTGTGCTCGGTCAACGCCGCATCCAAATACGCCGTCCACTCCTCCAGCGACCACAGCTTGGGGTCATCAACAACCAGACCAGCGTCCCCACCGAGCTCGACCTTGAGGGTGGTGAGTTCGTTCCCGAACCGGGTAGCGACCTGAGCCAGCGTTTCCACGGTGTCGCTTTTGTTGCTGCGGGTGATCCGTTCAGCCATCGCATCAATCTGTTTCCCGGCATCCGGGCCGAAGATTTCTTTCTCCGCGACGATCTGGTTGTGGCGTTTGGAGCCGACCGAGCGGGCATCAGCTGAAATGTTCAGCTGGTCGTACTCCTTCGTGGCCTCGTTCCAGCCCCACTCGGCCAACCCGGCCGCAGCGGTCGCGGCCCGATACTTCATCCGGAACCGTTCCGAAGCCCACGCACCATGAGCAAGAACGTCGCGGCCACCGGCACCAATCGTGCGCGCTTTCCCATCCACACACATCGTCAAATTCGCGATCATCGCGTGGAAATGAACATGCGGGTCACCCGCACGACTCGTCACCTCCATCGTCGCCGTCCCCACAAACCCGGTACCAGCAATCCGTTCCGCGACCTGACCGCCCCCGTGATGACCCTTCGCCCCGTAAGCGACTCTTTCCCCAAGCTCCTGGTACGTCTCCAGCGCACACTGCCGAACAATCTTCGCCAACTGCTCCCGCACCGGAGCCGGGGCCATGACCAGCCCGATACTCGCGCCCTTACTCAACGTCAACCCGACGTCGTAACCCTTCACCCCAACCGACACCCGCTGCCCCTTCGACCCGACCGCGTTCGCCCACTCAGCCTTCCCATACGCCCCAGCCACCGCAACACCCGCGCCAGCGCTCAGCGCCTCAATCCGCTCCACCCCAACCCGGTAGGTGTCACCCTTAGCCTGCACCTGGCGGGCAAACGCCGCCCAATCCTTACGATCCCGCTGCGTTGTAAACAACGATTCCGGGTCCCGGCCCCGCTCAGCAGCCGCCCACACAATCGCGTCATACGCCGGAACCGCCCCCAGTTTGGATGATTCGGCGATCGCGACCTTCGGCTTCACTAAGACCTCACCGGTCTCCGGGTTGGCCCCGTCCATCAGCGCATACACCCGGCCCACATCAGCACCAGTCACCACCTGCCCAGCAGACACCCCCAAAGCGTCGGCAGTGGCACCGTCACCAATCCAAAACACCTGACGGGCATCATTCTGCTGCCCCAACCGGTATTCGATCTGCTCGTCATCAAGCTCCCGATCACCACCCAGCCGGTAGGCAATCTGACCGTCGCCACGGATCGGCGTCACATTCCCAGCCACCGATCCACCACCTCTCACACCCTTGCGCGAACCGCGCACACACGCTTCTGTATCAGAGATACCTTAGCGCTCGCGTCGGATATTTCGTCTTTGGTTCTTGGATCTGTAAGGGAAAGTGTTTAGGCTGGGGTGGTGCTAGGGGTCGGGTTTGGAAGGTGGCGGGTGAAGTAGTGGTGTCTCGTTCGTAAAGCTGGTGACGAGCTGGGTGACGGCAGCGATGTCCTTGGCCGGATCCGACTGAATATGCAGGAACTTCGGCAGCAGCGCCACCGGCAGATTATCCACGCAGAAAAAACCGATATCCTCCAGCGCCCGCACGGCGGTGCTTTTTCCGGAACCTGAAAGTCCGGTGATAATCACCACGCGCAATTGCTTCATCGCACTCCTCCCGACGCCGTTCAGGTCTT
>ENA-UOWE01005870-UOWE01005870.1-activated-sludge-metagenome-genome-assembly--contig:-NODE-5870-length-11037-cov-7.406574_pt1 | contig 11037 bp, 8 predicted proteins | sample MGYA00249841_ERZ761562 | MGnify/ENA primary metagenome ERZ761562 (study PRJEB28883, sample SAMN05720200) | activated sludge metagenome | isolation source: Anaerobic digester | place: Japan... | reverse complement strand
CACTTCGCCTACGCACGAATACCAAAAAGCAGATACCACCTACAATGTTTGTTATACTATAATTGACCCTATTACCAGCGACTCATCTACATACTGTGAACCTGTAGAAGTTAAGAAATCTGGTGTAAAAACAGCAACAACCAACAATGTCCAATACACCGTTTATCCTAACCCGGCCAAAGATAACATCACAGCAATATTGTACATCAAACAGGCTACTGATGCCAAAGTTGATATTTGTGACCTGTCAGGGCGCACCATTATGAACCTCAACAGCAAACTGAAACTTGAAACTGGCAGCAATTCCATTAAGTTTAACATCAACAACTTGCAATATGGGTCGTATATCTTGCGTTTCACCACCTCTTCCGGTGATATTTACAAAAAACTGATTATCAAATATTAAGAATTTGACACAATACATAAAAGAGGCTGTCAGAATTTGGCAGCCTCTTTTTGTTTTCTTAACATTACAAAACCTTTAAACTTCATACTTTATTATTACCTTGCAAAAAAAATAAACATGTTATGAAAATCCAGTTTTTAGGCGCAGCACGTGAAGTAACAGGGAGCAAACATTTACTGACAACTGACAACGGAAGAAGAATACTACTCGATTGTGGTATTTATCAAGGGAAAGGGATGGATACAGAAGAGCTTAACCGCAAACTGAATTTCGACCCCAAAGAAATAGATAATATCATCCTTACTCATGCTCATATTGATCATTCGGGGCTTATTCCGTATATATATAAACTTGGATTCAGGGGTTCTGTAGTATGCACAAGCGCCACACGCGACCTTTGCGCATACATGCTGGCAGATGCAGGCCACATCCATGAACAGGATACCCGTACCTACAACAAAAAAATGCAACGACTCGGCAAAAAACCTGTCGAGCCAATTTATACCAAACAAGACGCTATTGACTGTATGGAGCTTTTCATCGGTGTACCATACGACCGTAAATTCTACATCGATGACAAAACCCGTGTACGCTTTACCAATACCGGGCATTTACTTGGCAGTGCTGTAGCTAACATTGAAATACTCGAAGCAGGGCATACCAAACGGCTTGCTTATACCGGAGATATTGGCCGTCCTGAAAACAGGATTATCAAATCCCCATCCCCTTTCATTTCTGCCGACTATATTATCTGCGAATCAACTTATGGCAACCGCCGCCACGACAATTCTCTGAAAGCCGACGAAGATTTGTTAAGCATAGTGCATGACACTTGTATTATAAAAGGCGGCAAGCTTATCATCCCTTCGTTCAGCGTAGGACGTACACAAGAAATTGTATATTCCCTCAACAATTTTTATAATGAGAAAAAGCTGCCTAAAGTAGACATCTTTGTCGATAGTCCGTTGGCCATGAACGTTACAAACGTTTTTCGCCTGCATGCCGATTGTTTCAACAAAAAGATTTTGCATATCATGGAAAACGACCCCGATCCGTTTGGTTTCAATTCTTTACATTATGTAAAAAGTGTTGAAGAATCTAAACAGTTAAATGATTATTCGAAACCTTGCGTAATTATCTCAGCATCCGGGATGGCCGAAGCTGGCCGAGTAAAACACCATTTGGCCAACAATATTTCTAACCCCAAAAACACCGTGCTAATGGTAGGTTACTGTGCTCCTTCAACACTTGGGGCCCGCCTGCTGAGGGGCGAAAAAAACATTTCTATTCACGGGTACCCTTACGAGGTAAAAGCTCAAATATGCAGGCTGGAATCTTATAGCGGGCATGCCGATTATGTTGAGATAGCTTCATTCTTATCCTGTCAGGACAAGAAACGCCTGCAGAAAATGTTCCTCGTACATGGCGACTACGAAGCTCAGACAGAGTTGAAAACTTATTTGGAAAGCAAAGGATTTGCGAATATAATTATTCCTGAAAAAGGCAGTTCATATAACATGTAACCCAAAGTATTATTTTCCGCTACATTCAAGGATAATCATTTTGCAGGCATTGTTATTTCCCATAGAACAAGCTTTATGAAAACGTTCGCAAGCATTGCGTTTGTCATTTTGCTTGAAATATGCCATCCCCATGTTGAAATATAAGGCTGCATTATCAGGGTTACATTCAATAGCTTTTTTATAATCTTCAACAGCCATATCAAACTTACTTTGGTCATAATAAAGCTTGCCACGGCTACTATAACCTAAAGCATTATTAGGGGCAATACTAATAGCCTCAGAAAAAGCAGCTTCTGCATCATGAAACTCCTGCAATGCCATAAAAACAGTACCTTTAGCTAAGGTTACATTATAAACGTTATACTGGGCATCTAAATTGGAACATTTGTTCAAATCTTCCAATGCCTTTTCATTCTTCTGCTTAAGGCTATAAAGAATGCCCCGGCCAAAATACAAAGCAGCCTCATTAGGCATAGCCTCAATTTTGCTATTCAAAAGTTCAAATGCTTCTTTTTCTTTTGATGATTGAAAAAGCACCTGCGATTTCTGCACATAAGCCTCAGCATAAGCACTATTTACCTGTATAGCTTTATTGAAATCAGCAATTGCATCATCTGTCTTTTTTAAAGCCGCATTAATCATCCCCCGAATAGTAAAAAACTTTGCTTCATTAGCATTAGCTTCTATAGCTTTATTGACATCATGCATAGCTTCAGCATACTGACCCAGGTAATATTTAGCTTCAGCCCTTCCACAATAAGCCTCAGCAATGCCTGGTTTCATGCGCAAGGCCCTGTTATATTCTTTTATTGCACCGGTAAAATCCTGTTGAGAAGCTTTCTTTTTAGCATTAGCCATAATCAGGTTTACATCATTAGCATCCTGGGCAAAAACCATGGTAGCAAAGAAAACCATTAGCAGCAATGAAGCAATTCTTTTCATCATAATTATTTTTATTTTAATTGAATGATGGAACACCCACAAATAAATACCATCTAATCAGCGATTTGCAGAATCATGGGTGTTTCATAATCTTCAACTTAGAAATTCTTTTGAAAAATAATACTTTTCAGCGAATGTATGAAAACAAGGCGAAAAATAAAAATCCATTACCTGTTTGACTGCCTGAATAAGAAATCTTTTTCATCATTAGTCAAACTTCCATATCCGCCTTTTGCAATCTTATCTAGAATCCGGTCTGTTTCTTTTTGCATTTCAGCCTTAGTCTTAAGGTACTCCTTATCGTCAGAAGGCTTTTTATAACTAACTTTCATTTTGGGCCTGCGTTTAAAAACGCCTGTTATTTTACTAAAAAAAGTAATAAAAACTTTCGAAAAATCTTTTCCCGAACGATACCTGACAGCATAAATATATCCCCATAAAGCGCCTCCCAAGTGGGCAATATGCCCGCCGGCATTGGAAGATTGAATACTTAAAATATCAAGAATAATGGTAAAAAGAGCGATGTACTTTAGTTTTACCTTCCCAAACAGCAGTAGATTGATTGAATAATCTGGCACAATAGCCGAGATAGCAATAACAATAGCCATTATAGCCCCTGAAGCCCCCACTAATGAAGAGCCAAACCGTTCCATATCAAATGCAGGTGAAATATTATAAGCCAATGCGTATAGCAATGCCCCCACTATCCCACCAGATATATAGACAAATAACAACTGTTTTTGCGTGAGATATTGAAGAAAAATCTGGCCAAACCAATACAACCACAGCAGGTTAAACAATATATGCCAAATCCCTGCATGGATAAACATATAAGTAAAGATTGTCCAAGGTTTTAGCAGGAAAAGGTGCATATTGGAAGGAAAAGCAAAAAAGTCGCTGATATCATAACCAACACCCCGAACAAGATAAGTTATAAGGCTCACTATACTTATCGCAATAAATACTGCAACATTGATATAAATAAGCTTTATAAGCGTACCTCCATACTTATATTGCCTTTTTAAGTCTTCTATAATATCCATAGTATATTAATAAAAATGCTGTCTGTCTTTGTTCCACATTTTAATCATGATAAAGCCAAATATCATCCCGCCGACATGGGCAAAATGGGCAATTTGGCTTCCAGGTTGCTGAAAAGCCATAAACAATTCTATTCCACCAAAAATTAAAACAAAGTATTTTGCTTTGAGAGGTATTGGAGGGATTAATAACATAATCTGCGTATTGGGAAACAACATACCAAAACCTAACAAGATGCCATAAACTGCCCCCGAAGCCCCTACTGTAGGAATATTAATAGCCTGTTCCGAAATTTTATTCACCCAATTGGTAGCTTCGTTGATATATACCTGATTTGTAGGGTCAACAGACCATTGGTTGATAAAATCGTACAACTGCCTTGGGGCATCCGGCACATAGTTTTTTAGAAATGAGCCAAACAACTCTGGCGAAGGGGTATTCATAAAAGCATGTGCACTGTTTACCATAGGCACAAGCTCTATATAATTTACAAAAGTATGAACCAAAGCAGCACCGATACCTGTAACAAAATAAAAAATCAAAAACCTTTTGCTTCCCCATACCTGTTCCAATGCAACCCCAAACATAAACAAGGCCCACATATTCATAAAAATATGCCAAAAGCCACCATGCATGAACATATATGAAACATATTGAAAAAAATGAAAATGCTCGGAACGGAAGAAATAAAGCCCAAGGTAAGAATTCAGGTCAATACCATAAGTTTTTGTCACCGCCCAGGTCCCAATAAACATAATGACATTGATAATAAGAAGGTTCTTTACAGCAGGTGAAATTCTGAAAAACATATTCTACATATTAATTATGGCAACAAAAATAACAAAATACAGCTTCAAATGTTTTGTCTTTCAAAACATTTGCCAAAGAATAAAAAAGCCAACCTGTCAGCATATTTGTGTCAGGTTGGCGTAAATATAAATACTTCAACAAATTTATCCGAGGTAAGCTTTCAACAGCTTGTTACGGCTACTTTTTTGTAGGCGGCGCAAAGCATTTTCTTTTATTTGTCGCGTACGTTCACGCGAAAGGCCAATCTCCTGCCCTATTTCTTCAAGCGACATTTCTTTCTTGCCCAATCCATAGAACATTTCAATAACAATACGTTCTTTTTCAGAGAGAGTAGCCAATGTACGCTGAATTTCTTTCTTCAATGATTCGTTGAGCAGGTCATTATCAGCCATAGGGGAGTCCTTGTTTTCCATCAGGTCGAGCAATGAGCTTTCTTCGCCTTCAACCAAAGGTGCATCTACAGACACCGGACGACCAGACATTGAGAGGGTACTTGCTATTTTTTCTTCAGGAATATCTACAACTTTAGCTATTTCATCAGCCTGAGGAGTACGTTGATACTCTTGTTCAAGTTGGTTAAATGCTTTATGGATTTTGTTTAATGTACCAATTTTGTTCAACGGTAAACGAACAATACGGGATTGCTCGGCAATGGCCTGAAGTATAGATTGCCTGATCCACCAAACAGCATAGGAGATAAATTTAAAACCTTTGGTTTCATCAAACTTTTGGGCAGCTTTGATCAAACCAACATTACCTTCGTTGATAAGGTCAGGCAAACTTAAACCCTGATGCTGATATTGTTTTGCCACAGAAACCACAAAACGCAAGTTGGCTTTTACAAGTCTTTCGAGCGCTTTTTGATCTCCTTTTTTGATACGTTGGGCCAGCTGTACTTCCTCTTCCACAGTAATCATCTCTTCCTTAGCTATCTCGCTAAGGTACTTTTCCAGCGACTCACTATCACGATTGGTAATAGATTTTGTAATTTTTAATTGTCTCATCCTTCTTCTGCTTATTATAATAAAAACAACTTATTGCTTACTATGTTTGGAATAATTGAAATTATTCAACAATTTAAAATATAAACTATTAAATATCAATGTTTTATAAAATACAAAAATAAACCCGCAATTTACAAAATGATTATAAACTATCTATCAAAAAGTGTACAAAAATTAGTTTTAGTCATTTTTTATCTTAAATAAACTATAATATAGGTTCACTTATTGGAGCTTTCTAACTTACTTTAAACGAAAATACCTTCAAAAAGTTTCACTAACAAAAGTTAAAAAAACAACGCTTCTTTCATATTCACTATGTTTTTTACGCAAAAAAATATGTTTGGTTATTTTTTAACTTGAAGTTGACAGTAATTTATTCATTGGATTTGGCAGTGAAATGTTACTTTTGCCAAAAAAAATTGAAAAATCACAATAAAAAGCTGGTTTACCTGAGCGTAATCATTGCCATGATTTGCTGGAGCATGTCTTTTATCTGGTACAAACAAGCTTATTTGAATTTTGGCCCTTTTGCTACCGTCTTTTTAAGGCTCCTAATCTCTGCTTCAATTTTAATGTGTGTAGCTTGGTTTACCGGGCGGCTTAGAATAAAACGCGAACACTACAAATTATTTTTTGTTGCCGCATTATTTGAGCCTTTTTTATATTTCATTGGCGAAAGCATTGGTATGTTAAGTGTTTCACCCGTTGTCGCAGCAGTGATTGTTGCTACAATCCCGGTTTTCACCCCTATTGTTTCGAGCATAATGTACAACGAACGGCTGAATAAAGCTAATCGCGTTGGCATTGTTGTTTCTTTTGTAGGTGTGCTTTTTGTGATAGTGCGTAAGGGGGCGGCTTTAGACGCTTCTTTTCCGGGAGTGATGTTAATGTTTCTTGCAGTATTGTCTGCCATTGCTTATGCCCTGGCATTGCGCAAACTAACCCCGTATTACGATTCGTTGACGATAGTGGCTATACAAAACACTATTGGTATGGTTTTATTCCTTCCTCTTTTCATCTTATTTGATAGCAAAACAGCTATAGCAAATTTATCGGTAAACACTTTGATCCCGATATTTTACCTGGCTATTTTTGCTTCGTCAATAGCATTTATCCTTTTTGCTTATGGTGTTGCCAAACTTGGGATATCTAAAGCTAATGCTTTTACCAATCTCATCCCGGTAATAACGTCTTTGTTTTCGTATTTTTTTCTGAAAGAAACATTTTCTTCCTTAAAAATTGCCGGAATAATACTTGTAGTAAGTGGTTTATTTTTGACCCAACTAAAATTTGGCAAGAAAACTATAGGTTAAAAGAACCTATCCTGCGGGTTGAAAAATTTTCCGACCTTATGTAAGGTATCAGGCATAGCCAGTACAATTACTTTATCAAAGGGCTTAATGTGAACATCATCATCAGCAATTATCGCTTCTTTACCTCTTACAACCCCACCAATAACAGCCCCTTCAGGCAGTTTAATTTCTTTAAGCGGCACCTGGGTTACTTTTGAATCAGGTTTGGCCATATATTCAACTACTTCGGCTTCAGAGCAGGTCAAACATTTCACAGATGACACCTCATCGTTAAGTGTAAAGCTAAATATCTTACTTGCCGTAACGCTTTTTTTATTAATAACGTTATCAATATCCATATTTTCGGCCAACTTAATATAGTCGCTATTTTCAATAGCAGCAATAGTCTTCTTTACACCAAGCTGTTTTGCCAAAAGGCAGGTAATAAGGTTTATTTCGGGGTCACCGGTTACAGCTATAAAAGCATCAATATGTCCAATACCTTCATCTTTCAGAAGCTCAAAATTTCGGCCATCTCCATTGATGACCAACGCACCCCTAAGCATATTGGCAAGCTCATAGCTTTTGGTCCTGTCTTTTTCAATGACCTTTACTGTCTGTTTCAGCGAAAGCTGACGGGCTGTGTTTATCCCAACACGGCTACCGCCAAGTATCATCACAGAACGAATGTCGTTAGTTTTTTTACCAAAATTGCGGACAATAATATCTATCCCTTTTGGAGTAGTAATGATAAGAGCCAGGTCATCTTCCTGAAACCGTTCATGAACAGTAGGTATAAAAGTCTTGTTATTACGTACAATGCCAACAACTTTATATTCCGGGTCACGTGTAAGATTGTGAAACTCTTCAATAGTCTGGTCAATAGCGGGAGCATGTTCTTCCATGCGCATCACATAAAGCTGAAGCTTGCCATTGGCAAAGCTCATAGAGTCAGTAGAAGCTGATTCCTGTATCTGGTTTGTAATTTCATTGGCGGCAAGCAACTCAGGATAGAACATATAGTCGATTCCCAGCTCATAAAACAGTGCTCGTTTATCTTCATCAAGATATTCAAGGTTGTCAATGCGGGCTAAGCATTTACGGGCACCAAGACTTTTTGAAATAATAGCTGACATGACATTTGCCTGTTCATTGCTGGTTACCGAAATAAACAAGTCGGCCAATCCGGCTCCTGCCCGCATTAAGGTATCAACAGAACTTGCCAGGCCGGTAAATGACTTAATATCTGTATCAGCAGCAATTTCTTTCAGGCGTTGCTCCCTCGAGTCGATAAGTGTAATTTCATGATTTTCACCAGCCAACATACGAGTAAGGTGCACCCCTACATCACCCGCCCCAGCTATTACAATTTTCATTTTTTAAAAATTAAAGATGTCCAAAATCCGGTTTAAAAATGCATTTGGAGCAGATTGACAAATAACACGGTGATTATTAGCTATTTTGCTTCAACAAATACTTTTGTAAATATAGGCCATTTTTAGTAAACCTTTTTATCATTTGCAGTTCTTTGAAGTCCACTTATCAAGTTCTGTTTGCACAAATTACTTCGATCGATTTTCCAGCATTCAGCTTTTTGAATTGTCCCCGTTTTTAGCACTTTGATATGAAGCAGCATTTTTTCATCTTTTACAAGAAAATCATTTTCACCTAATCTTAACACTGACAATCCATTAAACGTCAACTCTTCACTTATTTTTAACTCAGACAACATAATATGTTTCTCATCTTTTATTCCATAAAAAGCTTTAAAATTCTGTGTTGCCCAATCCAAGCTGTATTTTTTATTTGCCAGAAAATGAAATAACGAATCTCCCTGCTTAACAGTAACCACCTGACTATTATAGCTCACTTCAGTTAAAAAGACCATTGTTCCTGTATTTGAAGTAATTTTCCTCGTATTATACCTGACAAAAAGAAAAAGAACAATAGTCAGCAACGGAATAACAAGTCTGCTTTCTCTTTTATGAAGAAGCAAATATACAAATGCAATGATTATAGCAAGAATCACTGCATCGACAAAAGAAAAAGAGAAACCATAGGCTGTTGACCAAGGTAAGTCGGCGATAAAACGCACCAAATGATTAAAGAAGCTATACAACACTTTAAGAATATCAGCAAAAAAAGAGGTTAAGGCGTTATCAAACGAAGCAAACAGCATAAAGCTAGAGCTTGCGTATAACAGTATCGATGCGGCAGGAACAATAATGAGGTTTGCCACTAAAAAGTACAATGGGAAAGAATGAAAATAATACAAAGTAAAGGGCAATGTGGAGAGTTGGGCAGCCAAGGACACTGCCACTAAAGCAGATATGTTTTTTATAATCTTGTTTTGCCCCGGCATCAAAGAATTGATTGGTTCATAAAAAATAAAAATCCCTGCCATTGCTGCGTACGAAAGCTGAAAACCCACATTGAAAAGCTGAAGAGGGCTAACAATGAGAATAATAATTGCCGAAGCTGATAAAATATTGATAGACTGGCCTTTTCTGCCAATAATCCCTGCAAAGGCAAACATCGAAAACATAATAGTGGAGCGTATTACAGGTGACGACATGCCCGAAATAAAAGCATATAACCACAATCCGACAAATACCAGGATAGAGTGAATAATGAGGGTTTTTCTACTTTTCTTTAAAAACCAGAACAAATAAGACAAGTAAAGATATACAATACCAACATGCAAGCCTGATACAGAAAGCACATGCATAACACCAGCTTTGGCGTATGAAGATTTTAGTTCAGGGGTTAATGAAGCTGTATAGCCCAATGTTAGGGATGCAAACAAACTTTGCTCGTCGTTTTTGCCAAAATAATGGCTTATTCGCTTTAGTAAAAAACCACGAAAGTTGAGAAGCCTGTACTTCAAGCTTTTTTCAGTTATATTGAGTTTTAAATAATCATCTTTCCGAACTTTGGCCAAATAGGTAATTCCATTATTTCGGCAATACAAACCATAATCAAATTGCATAGGAAAAACCGGAGGATCAGGCAATGAAAGCCCGGATTTTATAAGCAGCACATCTCCTGGTCTAAGCACAGAATCCCTGACAGCTATGAATGAAACAATTGCTTTTTTATCCAAAGCTATCCATTGCCCATCTTTTTTAACAGCTATTACCTTTGTAACAGCAACAGTTTTCGAATCCTTAACAGCAGGAATTTCATCAATAACAGCAACAAAAGAGGACTTTTCGGGATGACTGATAGTATTTTCAACATTCGTAAGTTGAATATCGGCAACAGCAAAACCAATCACAAACAATAACAGATAAAAGGGGAACGACCATGTCTTACTGCTTTTCTTAATAATAAGAAGCAGCAACAGTAATAGCAACGCGCTGATTATCGACATCCATACAGCTGAAAAACTGTCCATTGAAGAATAATACCGAACTGTTATCCCTAAAATAATAGGCAACAACCACCTGACCAGAGGTACAGGGCTAAAAGTATTTTGCATAAAACTGAAAGGTTTGGGTTTTTCAAAACCAAGTTATAAAAATTTCTCTTAACACATGCGATTTCTTTTAAAAACTATAAAGAGTTTTTTCAAGGCTTAACAAACCAATTTTAAAAACAAACTTTCGCAAACATTTGCCTTATATTTATTTACTTTGCAATCAAAAGATTTTTACCATGGCTGCCAAAGAAACCGGCGTACATATTTTAGTAATAGAAGATGAGCCAAAAGTTGCCCAATTTATCAAAAACGGATTGGACGAATCTGGATTTATTGCTGATATTGCTGCCGATGGCTTACAGGGAAAAACAAAAGCTTTGTCGGGCAAATATCAGCTCATTGTTTTGGATATAAACCTGCCGCATATCAACGGATTTCAGCTATGTAAAATCATCAGGGCCGAAAGAAAAGACGTTCCCATACTCATGCTGACAGCCTTAAGCAGCCTTGACGACAAAATCAAGGGCTTTGATGAAGGGGCAGACGATTACCTTGTCAAACCATTTGAATTTGCTGAACTTTTAGCTCGTATCAAAGC
>ENA-UOWE01005859-UOWE01005859.1-activated-sludge-metagenome-genome-assembly--contig:-NODE-5859-length-11050-cov-5.756617_pt1 | contig 11050 bp, 9 predicted proteins | sample MGYA00249841_ERZ761562 | MGnify/ENA primary metagenome ERZ761562 (study PRJEB28883, sample SAMN05720200) | activated sludge metagenome | isolation source: Anaerobic digester | place: Japan... | reverse complement strand
ATCGGTGGCGGCAGCTGCTCGCCGGCGAGGTCGCCGAACAGACGGCGGTCGGCGGCACGCCGGTCTGAGCTACCTCGCGACCGCGTAGGTGGTGTCGACGCGGGGGTCGGGTTCGCCGGCGGTGAGGAGTGCTTCGACCCAGACGCTGCGGGCGTAGTTGGTGAGGGGCCAGTAGCCGCCGTGGGGTCGCGCCGTGTCGGCGTTGATGCCGAGGTTGCGGTGGCAGGGGAGGTCTTCGAGGCGGCCGGGTGGCCCGCCTGGGGGTGGTCCTCGTCGGCCGATTTCTTGGCCGTACCGGTCGCGGAACACGAAGGTTTGGGTGCCATCGGTGCGGATCGACATGTGGCCTCGGTGCAGGAGGCGGTGGTGGAATCGGCAGAGGAGCACCATGTTGTCGATGTCGGTTGGTCCGAGGGGCCACCAGTCGATGTGGTGGGCGTGGAGGTGTTTTTCGGCGGTGCAGCCGGGGACGGTGCAGCCGCCGTCGCGGAAGCGGAGGGCACGTTTTTGTTCGCGGGTGGCGAGTCGGGTTTCGTGGCCGAGTTTGAGGGGGATGCCGGTGCGGTGCCACATGAGTTGGAGGGTGCCTTCTTCGGCGAGGCGTCGTACGAGGTTGGGGGTGATGTGGGGGCCGGATTGGAGGCGGCAGATGGAGTCGGGTCGGATGGTGTTGTCGACGAGGGTTTCGAGGTCGATGAGGACGGTGACCAGGAAGCGTTCGTTGCCTTCGTCGCGGAGGCGTCGGTGGTCGGCGGTGTCGAGGCCGAGGTCGGCCATGGCGCGGAGGGTGTCTGCGGTGTCGATGTGGGTGTTTGCCGTTTCGTCGAGGGACAGTTCGACCTGTTTGTGGCCGGCTTGGTAGAGCTGGTCGAGGAGTGCGCCGATTTCGGGTGGGGCGGCGCCGTTGACCCGCCAGGTGCCGTTGTCGTCGAACCAGGTCCGCCAGAACGACCGATGCTCGGGTTCGGTTGCTGTGGGGTCACCGTCTTCGGTCTCGCGGTGTTCGTTGTCGAGCCGTTCGTTGTCGCGGCGCTTGGCGGTGCGGTAGTTGCCGAAGACTCGGCAGGCCTGGGCCGGTGTCGACGACGCCGCGATCTCGGCGAGTTTGGCTTCGTTCTCCGGGGTGGCGACGCGTGCGGCGGCCGCGGCCACGTGCAACGACACTTCGCCGCGGCCGGCGCGTTCCAGGACGGTCGGCATTGCCTCGGCGGCGGCGGCGACACGGGCCAGTATCTCGGCCTCGGCGCGGGCGAATCCGCAGTTGATGCCCAACCAGTGGGCGAGTGACCGCCAGTCGCCGGAGACGTTCCAGGTGTCGTCGGCGGTGAAGTCGGCGAGCAGTTCGGCCAGTCGTGCGTTCGCAGCGTGGAGGTGCGCGGACAGCTCGCGGATGGCGTCGGCCTTCGCCGACATCGCCTCCTCGTCACGTGTCGCCTCCATCAAGGTCATGGCTGGAAGTATAGCGTGGTGATCGAACTGGTGTTCGCTCACCGGGATGATTTGCCCAGTCTCCCTGGGGCGGCGCTCTCGTACACGCGACGATTCGGGCCGGGTTCGCCCTATGATGGAGGGGTCGCTCCACACCGGGTGGGGCCGAACAGGAGCCACATCCACATCATGGGCAGAACTTCCCTCCTCCCCGCCGTCGCCATCCTGCTGACCGGGCTGACGCTCGGCACCACTGGGTGCGGCGACGACAAGGCCGACATCAAGGCCGTCGCGACGACGACCGAGAAGGCCACCACGACCACCGAGCCTGAGGACGATCCGACCGAGACGACCCTCGCCGAGGACACGGGCGACACCGGTGAGAGTCCGTTCGAGGAGGTCGACCTCGGCGACGAACTCAACCCGATCGAGGGGTACACGTACGCCTCATTGCCGACAGCCGCCCAAGAGGCGCTGATCTCCAGCTTCGCCGCCGATCCCTCGGTGACCGAGCTGGTCGCCGCAGTCGGAACCACGACCGTTTCCGACGGCACCGATACCGCGCTCCTCATCTTCCTGGGCCTCAACCGCGAGCTCGACGCGACCGAGACCCAGCAGTTCGTCGACGGGGTCACCGCTGGCGGCACCAACCTGGAGCAGGGTGAGGTCGCCGGCCAGACGGGATGGGCGTACGTCAGCGCCGACGGCACGCAGGGGTTCATCACGATCCGCCAGGACACCGTCGTCATCGGTCAGTCCGACTCTGTCGACCACCTGTCCGCCGTGATCCAGGGCCTCTTCGTCGCCAACCCCGATCTCTGATCGGGACCTCAGCACCTCTCCAGCGAGATCCCCGATCCAGGCTCAGCCGGGCACTCGTGCCCGGCTGAGCCTGGATCGCGTCCGCTCTCGGTCAGAACCAGTAGCCGGCATCCACGAACGTCAGGTCCTCGACCAGGTACCAGCCGCCCCATAGCGCCGCGGCCTCGGTGCGGGTGAACGACGATCCGTTGGGTTCGAGCGGTGGACCTCCCTTGTCGTGGTGTTCGATCCAGGAGCGTTGGCCCCGGATCTGGAAGCGGTCGCCCGACCGCCACCCGCTCCATCCTGCGCAGTTGAACACCCCACCGTCGTCGGTGGCGAGGAGGCACGACCCCGCCAGTTGCACCCGGGCGGCGACGGGCCAGTCGTTCGCCCACCCGGCGATGGCGAGGATGCCGAGCAGTGCGGTCGCGCTCCAGATCCGCACGACCGGGCCAGGCCCGGCCTCGAGGAGACGACGGTTGCCAATGACCGCAGTTCCTCCCACGGCAGCGAGCGAGAACACGAGCGGACCGAGGCCGACGGCGTCAGGTTGGCCGAAGGCCCAGACGATCACCGCTGTCGTCGCCAAGCGTGCTCCCCAGTGCGCGGTCGTGAGTCGACGCCGTTGTCGCCGTGCGATGGCCACGAGCTGCTCGGCCGCCATCTCGGCCGTGGTCTGCTCGTCGGCACTGAACGGGCTGGTCACGGCGCGCCCCACGGTGCCCGGAGGTACCAGTCCCCGTAGAGGTGGCGGTACGTCGGTGCGAAGCTTGCCGGTGTCGGCGCGTCGGGGCTGAGCACCAAGTCGGCGGCGGCGTCGTCGATGTCGTAGTACCAGCCATCGGTCGTGACCGTCACTCTGCCCGTCCATCCACCGCAGTCGAACGTGTCTCCGTCCTGTGCCGACCGCAGGCACCATTCGGCGGCCATCACCCGAGTGGAGCGGGGTGCGTCGGTCGTCCACGCGACGACCGCCAGGACGGCGAGGGCCGCATGGACGAGGATCACGCGGATCACGACGCCGTCGGACTCGTCGATCGTCCGCAGGATCGAGAACGACACGACGGCGAGGCCGGCGATCGGCAGCGCCAGGACCGAGAACGTCGAGAGCCGGTCAGCCGCGCTCGCCACCCACCAGAACAGCGCCATCCAGCGACGACCACGATGCGATGGCCCCACCGCACCGACGGGTCCGATCCTTCGCTCACCTCCACGAGGTCGACGGTAGGGCCCTCGGCGATCGGGCGGCACGGGCTTCACCGGCTGTTCACACCGTTTGCACAGGCCTCACATCGCGGGGAGGCGGATGCTGAACACAGCGCCGCCGCCCGGCGCGTTCTCGACGGTGGCGGTGCCGTCGTGCTCGTCGGCGATGGCGGCGACGATCGCGAGCCCGAGGCCCGTACCGCTGCCGACGCGGGCGCTGTCCGCCCGCCAGAAGCGGTCGAACGCGTGCTCCAGCGCGGCGGCGTCCAGCCCGTCGCCGTGGTCCCGCACGGTGATGACGGCAGTGTCACCCTCCCGGGCCGCGCCCACCTCGATGGGGCGGCCCTCGGGGGTGTGCCGCAGGGCGTTGGTCACGAGGTTGGCGATGGCCTGGCGCAGGTGGTCGCGGTCGCCGAGCACTGTCACCGGCGCGGGGGCGAGGAGGGTCACCCGGCGGCCCGGCGCGGTCGCCGAGGCGTCGCTGCAGGCGTCGGCGCACAGCACCGCGAGATCGACCTCGCTCCGCTCGGGAGGGCGGGTCTCGTCGAGGCGGGCCAACAGGAGCAGCTCCTCGACCAGCACCTTCATGCGGTCGGACTCCTCCTCGATGCGCCGCAGGATGATGGCGAGCTTCTCCCGATCCTCGGCCGCACCCATGCGGAACAGCTCGGCGAACCCCTGGATGGAGGTCAACGGCGTGCGCAGCTCGTGGGAGGCGTCGGCCAGGAACTGGCGCAGGCGTTGCTCGGTGGCGTCACGCTCGCGGAACGCCACCTCGATCTCGCCGAGCATCGTGTTGATGGCGAGCCCGAGCTGGCCGACCTCGGTCTGACTGTCCGACGGTGAGAGGCGTTCGGCAAGGTTGCCGCCCTGCATCGAGTGGGCGGTGATCGAGCTGGCCGACGTCGCCATCTGCTCGAGCGGTCGCAGGCCGCGGCGCAAGATGAGCCACGACCCGGTGCCGAGGATCGCGAGCAGGCCGGCCGCCGACAGGACCTCGATGAGGATCAGGCGGTTGAGCGGGCCGCTCACGTCGCTCATCGGCACGGCGACCACGCTGACGAGCCCGCCGAAGGGGTCGGCGGAGGCGAGGACCCGCCAGCGCCCCGATCCCTTCGCTGCCTCCACGGTCAAGAACACGGCTCGATCGGTGCCGAGGTCGATCTCGTCGGGGATCGCCGGCACGTTCGTCGTGTCGGAGAAGGTGCCGCTCCCCAGGACCGTGCCGTCGGTGTCGCGGAGCTGCACGTAGGCGTCGGGGCCGAGCTGTGACGGTCCGCCGTTGGGATCGGCGCGGTTGCCGAACCCGCCGGCGAGGCCGAGCTCCTGGCGCAGCCGCGCCGACGCGAACGGCGCTTGGTTGCGGAGTCGTTCGTCGAGCCGCTGGTACTGCGAGTGGGAGTAGAACGACGTGACGACCACGCCGAACACCGCCATGCCGAGCGTCAACAGCGCCAGGAGCGCGACGACGAGGCGGAACCGGAGCGTCATCCGATGGCGGGTGCGGGGCAGTCGGGCATCCCGAGCAGTCTGACGCACCCGCGTCCGGCGGGTGACGATCGAAGGACGGAGTGCGATGGCCACTCGTTCACTGTCGACCTCGAAGCTCCGCGTCGGCGGAGTGGATTCTGGGAGTTCGCTCCGAATCGTCCGTACCGTAAGAAGTCCGCGAGATGCGCGCCACATGTGGTCGTCCCTGCGTCACCATGGGCGTATGGCAACCCCCAACACCCAAGGAACCCAGCCCTACGTCCTCGTGGTCGACGACGAGGAGCACATCAGCGAGATGGTCGCCATGGGTCTCGGGTTCAACGGCTTCGAGGTGGATCGGGCGGCATCGGGGCGCGGCGCGCTCGACGCGATCGCCAAGCGGCGTCCCGATCTCGTGGTGCTCGACGTGATGCTGCCCGACCTCGACGGGTTCGAGGTTGCTCGCCGCCTTCGCCAGGCCGAGGGCGCGGGCACGCGGGTGCCCGTCATCTTCCTCACGGCGCGTGACACCACGAGCGACAAGGTCGAGGGCCTCCGGCTCGGCAGCGACGACTACGTCACCAAGCCGTTCAGCATCGAGGAGCTGATCGAGCGGGTGAAAGCGGTGCTCCGCCGCTCGAGTGGCACGGGTCCGGGGGAGCAGAAGCTCTCCTACGCCGACCTCGAGCTCGACGAGGAGACCCGTGACGTGTGGCGGGCCGGTCACCTGATCGAACTGACGCCGACCGAGTACAAGCTGTTGCACTATCTGCTGTCGAATTCCCGCCGGGTGCTCACCCGCGACCAGATCCTCGAGCACGTGTGGGACTACACGTTCGCGGGCAACGCCAGCGTCCTCGAGACCTACATCAGCTACCTGCGCCACAAGGTCGACGAGTACGACCCGCCCCTCATCCACACGGTCCGCGGCGTCGGCTACAGCCTCAGGCTCCCCCCGGGTCACGAGAGCGCCTGATGCCAAACCGGTGAGCTTCGGGTCTACGCCACCTCGGCGGCGGCTGCGGCGAACTGGGCGTTGTAGAGACGGGCGTAGGCGCCGTCGGCGGCCAGCAGCTGCTCGTGGTTGCCCTGCTCCACGATGCGTCCGGCTTCCATCACCAGGATCGTGTCGGCGTCGCGGATGGTGGACAGGCGGTGGGCGATCACGAAGCTCGTGCGCTGGGAGCGCAGCGCGGCCATGGCGCTCTGGATGAGCACCTCGGTGCGGGTGTCGACCGAGCTGGTCGCCTCGTCGAGGATCAGGATCGCGGGGTCGGCGAGGAACGCCCGGGCGATCGTGAGCAGCTGCTTCTCCCCGGCCGACACCGTGCCGCCCTCGTCGTCGATGCGGGTGTCGTACCCGTCGGGCAGCGAGTGCACGAACCGGTCGACATAGGTCGCCCGGGCCGCCGCGAGCATCTGCTCCTCGGTGGCGTCGAGGTTGCCGTAGAGGATGTTCTCGCGGATCGTGCCGCCGAACAGCCACGTGTCCTGCAGCACCATGCCGATCTCGGAGCGGAGCTGGTTGCGGGGCATCTTGGCGATGTCGCGGCCGTCGAGGGTGATCCGGCCGTCGTCGAGCTCGTAGAACCGCATGATGAGGTTGACGAGCGTCGTCTTGCCGGCGCCGGTCGGGCCGACGATGGCGACGGTCTGGCCGGGCTCGGCGACGAGCGACAGATCCTGGATCAGCGGATTCGCCGGGTCATAGGAGAACGAGATGTGCTCGAACTCGACACGACCCCGCACCTCGACGTCGCGGCCGGCGGTATCCTCCTCGAGCTCCTGCTCGGGGGCGTCGAGGAGCTCGAACACCCGCTCGGCCGACGCCACCCCGGACTGGAACACGTTGATCATCGAGGCGAGCTGGGTCAGCGGCATCGTGAACTGGCGGGAGTACTGGATGAACGCCTGCACGTCGCCGAGCGAGAGCGCGCCCGACGCGACCCGGAGGCCACCGACGACCGCGATCACGACGTAGTTGAGGTTGCCGAGGAACATCATCGCCGGCTGGATCACACCCGAGATGAACTGCGCCTGGAACCCGGCGTCGAACAGCTCCTCGTTCTTGCGGCCGAACCGGGCCTCGACGTCGGCCTGCCGACCGAACACCTTCACGAGGTTGTGGCCGGTGAACGCCTCCTCGACCTGCGCGTTGAGCGCCCCGGTGTGGGCCCACTGGGCGATGAACTTCTTCTTCGACCGACCGGTGATCGACTTGATGAGGACGAGGGAGGCGGGGATGGTGATCAGCGCGACCAGCGCCAGCAGCGGCGAGATCACGAACATCATGATCAGCACACCGAGCAGTGACAGCACCGACGTGAGCAGTTGGCTGAGGGTCTGCTGGAGGCTCTGCGCGATGTTGTCGATGTCGTTGGTGACGCGGCTCAGGAGGTCGCCGCGAGGCTGGCCGTCGACGTAGCTGAGGGGGAGGCGGTGCAGCTTGTCCTCGACCTCGGCGCGCAGACGCAGCATCGTTCGTTGCACGACCCCGGCCAGCAGGAACGCCTGCAGCCACTGGAACGCAGCGGAGACGACGTAGATGCCGAGTGCGGCGAGGAGGACGTTGCGCATGTCATCGAAGTCGATGCTGCCGGTGCCGCGGAACTTGGCCATGATGCCCTTGAACAGGATGTCGGTGGCGTGGCCCAACACCTTGGGGCCGATGACCGACAACGTCACGCTGATCACGGCGAACAGGAGCACGGCGGTCACGCCGGGGCGCTCAGGGGTGAGGCGGCTCATCAGGCGGCGGGTGGAGCCCGCGAAGTCCTTCGACTTCTCGGTCGGCATCCCCGCCATACCGCCCATGCGGCCGCCCGCCGCCTGGCGGGCCTCGCGCACGACCTCGGTCTTCACGACGGGTGTGTCGTCGGTGTGGTCGTTGGTCTGGTCGGTCATCAGGCGGCCTCTTCCTGGGTCATCTGCGATTCCACGATCTCGATGTAGGTGGGGCAGCTCGCCAGCAGCTCACGGTGGGTTCCGAGGCCGACGCAGTGGCCGTCCTCGAGCACCAGGATCTGGTCGGCGCCCATGATCGTGGACACGCGTTGCGCAACGACGACGACCGCGGCGTCACGGGTGTGGGGGAGTAGTGCGGCGCGGAGCCGGGCGTCGGTCGCCAGGTCGAGCGCCGAGAACGAGTCGTCGAACAGGAAGATCGAGGGTTTGCGGACCAGCGCCCGAGCGATGGCGAGGCGCTGCCGCTGCCCACCCGAGACGTTGAACCCACCCTGCACGATCGGTTCGTCGAGTTGCAGTGGCATGGCCTTCACGAAGTCGGTGGCCTGCGCGACCTCGAGCGCCGCCCACAGTTCCTCGTCGGTCGCGTCGGGCTTGGAGTAGCGGAGGTTGGAGGCGACGGTCCCGCTGAACAGGTACGGCTTCTGGGGCACCAACCCGATGCGGGCCCACAGGGTCTCCAGTCGCACCGTGCGGATGTCGACGCCGCCGATGAGGACCTCGCCCGCCGTCACGTCGAAGAGCCGGGGGATGAGGTTGAGCAGCGTGGTCTTGCCCGAACCGGTCGAGCCGATGACGGCGGTCGTCGTGCCGGGCGCGACGGTGAGCGAGATGTCGGTCAGGATCGGTTCGTCGGCGCCGGGATAGTGGAAGCCGACGTTGCGCAGCTCGAGCGGCGCGGACTCGGGCAGCTCGGCGAGGGCGTCGGGCGCTTCCTCGACCGACGAGTCGGTCTCGAGGACCTCGACGAGGCGCTCGGCGCACACCGCGGCGCGAGGGATCATGACGGCCATGAACGTCGCCATCATGAGCGACATCAGGATCTGGGCCAGGTAACTGAGGAAGGCGATCATCTGGCCGACCTGCATGTCGCCGCTGTTGATGCGGTTGGCGCCGATCCACACGGCGGCGACCGTCGACACGTTGAGGACGATCATGATCGACGGGAACATGCAGGCCATGAGTCGACCGGCGGTGAGCGACGTCTCGGTGAGGTCGTCGTTGGCCGAGCCGAATCGCTTGACCTCGGCGGGCTCACGCACGAACGCCCGCACGACGCGCATTCCGGTGATCTGCTCCCGCAACACCCGGTTCACCTCGTCGATGCGAACCTGCATGACGCGGAACGTCGGGATCATCTTGCGGACCACGAGGCCGACCAGCGTGACGAGCGCCGGGATGCTGAAGATGAGGATGGCGCTCAGTCCGATGTCCTCGCGCAGCGCCATGATGACGCCGCCGACGGTCGTGATCGGCGCCGCCACGAACATGGTGCAGCCCATCAGCACCAGCATCTGCACCTGCGTCACGTCGTTGGTGATGCGAGTGATCAGCGACGGCGCGCCCAGCTCGTTGATCTCCTTGGCGGAGTACCCGGTGACCTGGTGGAACAGGGCGTGGCGGACGTCGCGCCCGAACCCCATCGCGGCGCGGGCGCCGAAGAACACACCGGCGATTGCGAACAGCACCTGGACGAGGCTGACGGCGAGCATGATGCCGCCGTGGGACCAGATGTAGCCCGTGTCCTGCCGCACGACACCCTGGTCGATGATGTCGGCGTTGAGGCTCGGGAGATAGAGCGCGGCGATCGTCGCGACCAGTTGCAACCCGACGACGAGGTAGAGCTGCTTGCGGTACGGCCGGATGTAGGTGCGGAGGAGTTGCCAGAGCATGTGGTTCCTGATGATCGAGGTCGGCGGGTGAGGGGCAGCGGCTGAAGGTCAGCGGGCGAGGATGCCGCCGAGCGCGAGCTCGACGATGTCGGACGGCGAGAGCACCCCGTCCTCGGTGATGAACATGGGATGGGTGCCGCCGAACGTGATCGAGCGGAGCACCTGGGCTGCGACGTGGGGCTCGCAGCTGAGGGAGTCGGCGTCGGGGAGGAAGAGGTCGACGAGCCCGTCGAGCGCACCGGGGGGCTTGCGGGGGAGCGGCGGACCCTGCCGGTCGGGCGCGATCGTGGCGATCACCCCCATGAGCTGGAAGATCCGCGATGTGCGGTCCTGGATCTGAGCGACCGCGGCCTCCAGTCGCTCCCGGAGGGGGAGCGACCGGTCGATCGCGGCGATGCCGTCACGGACCGGTGTGGGGTCGAACGCAAGCTCGACGGCGGCCCAGATCACGTCCTCCTTGGTCGCGAAGACCCGGAAGATCGTGCCCTCGGCGATGCCGGCGGCTTCGGCGATCTGACGGGTCGTGATCCCGGCGCCGACTTCGAGCAGGAGCGGCAGCGTTGCCGCGGCGATGGCGGCCCGTCGCTCGTCGGCCGGCATCGAACTCGCGCGGGAGCCGGTTCGCGGGGCGAGCGCGGCAGTGTCGGAGGTCGGCAGCACGGTGGAGCACCGTACCTGAGTGAGCACTCACTCACGAACGCTTTACGCTGAGAAAAGGGTCACACGGCCTGCTGCTGGGGTGCACTCGGGTCGAGGACGAGCCGGACCTCGGTGCCGCCGCCCACCCGGGGGATCCAGTCGATCGAGGCGCCGATGCTTGCCGCCGCCTCGGCCATCGACCGTGTGCCGACCCCCGACCCGACGCGCTCCGCCACGCCGACGTCGACGTCGACGTCGTTCGAACGCTCGTCGCCGCCGTCGGTCACGCGCACGACGATCGCGCCGTCAGCAGCGATGTCGGGGGACCGGTCGACCGACTCGACGGCGACCGTTGCCGATCGACGGTCCGTGTGCTTTGCGACGTTGTTGAGCGCCTCGCGGACGATCTCGGTGACCGTCGGGGTCGCGGTCCGGGTCCAGTGCGGCACGGGCGCGGACTGTTCGACGACGACGTTCAGGCCACGGCGGCCGAACTCCGCGGCGAGGCCGTGCAACTCGTCGCCGATCGACGCCGGCTTGCGCTCGGTGCCATCGATGGCGACCCCGATGCGGGCGATCTCCTCGTCGATCCACGCGCCGAGCACGTTCGCGTCGAGGTCGCCGGCGACGACCGCTCCGAGGACCTGGGCGATGCCGTCGTGCACCAGTGACCGTTGGGCGAGACGTTGTTCGCGCAGCCGGCCGAGACGTCCGGCTGCCGCGAGCTCGGTCGACATCGCCGTGAGCTCCCGGGTCTGCTCGAGCGAGATGCGCGCCACGTTGCGGAGGATGTGCGCCGTCGAGTGGATCACCAGTTGCTCGTTGGCGGCGCCCGCGAGCCGCTCGTGCCACGGCCCCCGGCGCAG
>ENA-UOWE01005852-UOWE01005852.1-activated-sludge-metagenome-genome-assembly--contig:-NODE-5852-length-11057-cov-31.083348_pt1 | contig 11057 bp, 9 predicted proteins | sample MGYA00249841_ERZ761562 | MGnify/ENA primary metagenome ERZ761562 (study PRJEB28883, sample SAMN05720200) | activated sludge metagenome | isolation source: Anaerobic digester | place: Japan... | reverse complement strand
GTGGTCAGCGGCAAAGGAGGCACGGGCAAGACCTCCATAGTGGCTTCTTTAGCCGCTCTATCCCGCGGCAGGGCGGTTTATGCCGATTGCGATGTAGATGCTCCCGATCTGCATCTCATCCTCCTGCCCCAGGTGCAAGAGAGCCATGATTTCATTGGAATAAAAAGGGCTTTTATAGACAGTGATAAGTGCGTCCAGTGCGGAAGCTGCCAGGAGTCCTGCCGCTTTTCGGCCATTCAGGACTTCCAGGTGGATCAGGCCATGTGCGAGGGCTGCGGCGTATGCAAGCTGGTCTGTCCGGGTGAGGCGGTGGAGATGAAGGACTGCCTTGCCGGCCACGCCTGCATTTCCGATACCCGCTTCGGCCCTCTGGTCCATGCCGAGCTCTTTCCAGGCGAAGAGGCCTCGGGAAAGCTGGTGGCCATGGTCCGGGAGATGGCTCGCAATCTGGCAGAGTCGCGCCATATGGATCTGGTCTTGATCGACGGCTCTCCCGGCATCGGCTGCCCGGTTATAGCCTCCCTGACCGGGGTGGACCTGGCTTTGGTGGCGACCGAGCCCACAATCACCGGGGAGCATGACCTGGATAGGATTTTAGGCGTGGCGGCTCACTTCGGGATAAAGACCGCCATCTGCATCAATAAGTACGACCTCAATCCGGAAGGTGCAGGCCGAATCGAGGCTCTGGCCCAGGAGAGGGGGATAGATGTGGTGGGAAGGCTGCCCTATCATACCTCGGTGGTGGAGGCCATGGTGGCGGGCCAGGCGGTGGTGGAGAGAGGGGGCCCGGTGGCCCAGGCCATGAAAGAGATGTACAAGAGCCTGGAGGAGATGCTCTGAGTGTAGAGCAGGCTGAGCCTTAAGCTTCTCCCCCCTTTTTATCCTCTTGCCACAAAAATCTCTCCAATATGAGGCTGAGCCCAGGCTCTATCTTATCCCGATTTCTCATGGAGGGGGGTCACAATCGACACAACAAATGATGCCGGCAAGATTATAAAAATAGTTATTAAAAAAGGATAAAAGCGGCCTTATCTCGCCGCCTTGGCCACCCGCTCCACGCTGTCCCTGTGGTTGATGGCATAGCTCTTGACATCGCGGTTGGCGGCAGCAATGATCTCATCTGCCAGAGCCGCTTCTGCCGTTTTGGCCTTCTTGAATGAGGCAGCATGAGCGCCCTTTGCAATGAACATGAGGGCGGTGTCCACCCTTCTCTGGGGAGATGTGTCCACGGCCTTGGGCACGGTGATGCCTCCGTACTTGAGACGGACCACCTCTTCCCTGGGGCCGGCATTGGATATGGCCTTGCCCAGTATGCTGAGTGGATTCTCCTTGGTCCTCTTGGCAATTATATCGAAAGCTCCCTCGACAATGCCATAGACCTTGAGCTTCTTGCCCGTGTTCTTCTCCTTTCTCATCATCTTATTTACCAGCCGCTCCACGATATGCTGCTCCGACTTCTTGAACTGCTGCTTGGCATGCTTGCCGCCGGAGATCATGACCGACTTGGAAGCCAGGTTCATATATCCCTTTACGCTCAGATCAGCAACCTCGACCTCAGCCGGATCCCACTTGCCGAATAGCTTCATCCTTCCTCACCTGACCGGCTTCTCTTTTCTGCCCCGGACCAGCTCCTGGAGCGATACATTATTGACCGCAATGACCTTGAATCTCACTCCAGGGATATCTCCCATGGACCGTCCCTGACGCCCGCCGATGCGATCGACGGTGACCTCGTCATGCTCATCTATGAATCCTATGGCACCATCGCCCGGGGCGAAGGCTGTAACCTGGCGGCCGTTCTTGATCAGCTGGATGCGCACCGCCTTTCTTATGGCTGAGTTGGGCTGCTTAGCCTCAATTCCCACCTTTTCCAGGACTATTCCCCTGCCCATGGGCGCTCCGGCCAGTGGGTCAGCCTTCATCTTGCTGCCCGACATCCTGCGGATGTACTTAGGATCGCTCCATCTCATATTCTTCCGATCACCCTCCAGCTTCCTGGCGGCATAAATTCCATTTCCCATTCATTTCACCTTAGTAAACGCGCGAAGCCTATTGAATTATGATATCGTCAATGCCATGATGCCTCTGCGCAAGCATCTTGGCTTTTAATATGTTTCGGCCATCCCTGCCGATGGCAATGCCCTTGTCCTTATTAGCTACCTCTACATAAGCCAATCGCTTATTGTTCTTGTTCACAACCATGACGTTCTTTATCGCCGCCGGCTGGAAGAGGTTCTCCAGGAACTCCTTGGCATCTTCGCTGTACTCGACTATCTCAATCTGCTTTCCCACCGACTTCTTTACCCGGTTGATATTGGAGCCCTTACGGCCTATGGCCGCGCCCATATCTCCCTTCTTGATCACAAAGATGATCCGCTCGTTGTCCTCATCTACAATGCAATCCCGGGCCATGCCGCCGGTCAGGCTCTCGAACAGAGCAATATATCTGATTCCTTCCGTGGTGAGCTTGAACTCACTCATGCCACAACACCCCGGATCTCGCGCTGCAGTGCCATTATCTCCGAGTCCCCTGGCTCTATGACGGCCAAGGCGGCAACGGAGAAGGGTTTTCCGCAGGCAGATCCGAGGTCTTTGCCCATTCCCTGGTATGCATAAGCTGGAACATCGATGTTCTCCAACTGCATCCTAAAATCGGCAGGGCAATCCACGGCATAAATTATGAGCTTTGCCTGTCCGCCAATCCCCGCTTCTACGGTCTCGTTCGACCCAAGCACCACTTTTCCGGTTCTAATGGAACTTCTAAGAGCTCTATCTACGTTAATCATCGTTATCTCCTCATCTCTTGCTTGCTACGAGTGTCACATCGCCGGTTCCCAGCTGTATGGGCTGGCCAACGATCACATTCTCCGTCACGCCCCGCAGGTCGTCAACATCGCCGCGAACCGCCGCATCCAGTATATGATTGACGGTGACCTCGAAGGCAGCTCTGGCCAGAACGCTGGCCTTCTCCCCCGAGACACCATGCCGCCCGATCTGCTTGACCTCGCCGTCCACGGTCATGATGTCCGCCACCAGCATGATATGGCGCACATCTACCGAGAGGCCCTGCTCGCGAAGGGTATCTGTAGCCTCATTGATGATCGCATTTCGGGCCGCTTCTATGCCCAGCACCTCTCCGATCTCATTGATGTTGTTGGTCTTGATACGGGTGGGATCGACGCCGTCAAACTGCATCACCTTCTTCAGCGACGAGCCTTCAGTGTAGAGGATGTACTCATCGCCCTCCTTCCTTATGACCACCCGCTTGATTCCCTCCACACCCTTGAGGGATATCTTCTTGATCTTCTCCACCAGCTGGAGCAGCTCCCGGTAGGAGGGCTCCTCCGGAGCCATGACCAGGAGGTTCTCTTTCTGATCCACATCAAGACCGGTTTCTTCTTTAAGCCTGGCTGCAACTTCCTCGGCGGTGATTTTCCTCTGCTCCATAGCCCCTGCATTCAGCTCGATGATCACATTCATCTCTGCCAGGTCAGTGGCGATGGACCCAAGATGGAGTATGGATGTGGACTCGATGGCCCAGGCCACCTCCCGCGCCAGATCCCGGTCGTGAGCATAATCCGGAGCCAGCTTTATGGTCATGGTGGGTGTGGAGGGGATCTTTCTGGCGTCCACGATCTCTATGAGCCGGGGCAGGCCTAAAGTGACATTGATCTCGGCCACGCCTGCATAGTGAAATGTACGCATGGTCATCTGGGTGCCGGGCTCTCCTATGGACTGGGCGGCGACCACCCCCACCGCCTCGCAGGGCTCCACACGAGAGTGCTTGTAGTCGGCGCTGACCATGGCCACGATCTCATCCATCTGCTCTTTGGTGATGGAAGCGCCCTCCAGGCCGGACTTCATGGCCTCTTTAATGCTATCTGGAAGCTCCAGTCCTTCCAGCCTCTCTGTGATCTCCTTTTCCGTGAGACTCATGCCGACTCCTCCCGCCCCTTCTGGAGCACGCTCTTGATGATTCGCTTCACATTGTCGCCGCTGGCATAGTCCCGTCGGGAGGCATCCACGCCGTCCTCGCCGTACTGGAACTGCACTATCATTCCCCGGGTCTCCTTGACTGTGCCATCGTACTTGACCTCGAGGTCCTGCAGGGCATTGACCAGGCGGCGCTGCAGGTATCCGCTCTGAGACGTCCTGATGGCCGTATCCACCAGTCCCTCCCTGCCACCTATGGCGTGGAAGAAGAACTCTGTGGGATTGAGGCCGTCCTTATAACTGGACTCCACAAAGCCGTGCGCCTCAGGGCCAAGATCGCCTCTTCTGAAGTGGGGCAGGGTCCGGCCGGCGTATCCGCGCATAATCCTCTCCCCTCGCACGGATTGCTGGCCGACGCAGGCCGCCATCTGGGTGAGGTTGAGCATGCTGCCGCGCGCTCCACTTACCGCCATGACCACCCCGGAGTTGTCCAGCCCCAGATGCCGGCCAGCGATCTTGCCCGCCGTATCCCTGGCCTTTCCCAGAGTCTGCATGATCCTCATCTCCAGTGTCTCATCCAGGGTGCGACCGGGCAGAGGCTCCAACTCCCCCGCTTTGTAAGCCTCAATAAGCTGCTGAGACTTCTCCCGGGCCGCTCTGGTGGTCTCTTCGATCTGCTCCACCGCTGCCTTGGGAATGTCCTCGTCGTCTATGCCGAAGGAGAATCCGGCATGCATGATTCCCCGCAAAGCCAGCCTGGTCATGCGATCCAAGAACTCGCTGGCCACGGTGGGACTGTACTCCTTTATTATCCGGTCGGTTATCTTGCCCTTGAAGGCCCCCACGGCCTCGGCATCTATGGTGCCCTGAAGGAGCTTTCCGTCCTCTATAACCACAAAAGCATCGTTCTCGCATTCGACGCCCCGGCATACATCGCAGTTGTAGCAGAAGTCGGCCTTGAAGGAGAGATTCAGTCCCCGGGGCAGGATCAAACTGAATACCTGCTTTCCGGTCCAGTAAGGCTGGCCTTCGGCGAAGCCGGCCGGCTCGGGCAGCTCTGGTATGTCGAACTTCTTCAGCAGCTCCATTACCCCTCGCCTGTCGATGGGCTTGCTGCCGTGGGTCAGCAAAAAGGAGCCGGTGACATAATCGTGGATGCCGCCGATGATCGGGCCGCCGAAGCGGGGGGAGAGGATGTTCTCCTGTACCCTCATCAGTATCTCCGCCTCTGCCCGGGCCTCCTCGGTCTGGGGCACGTGCATATTCATCTCGTCGCCGTCGAAGTCGGCGTTATAGGGCGGGCAGACGGCGGGATTGAGCCGGAAGGTCTTGTAGGGCATGACCTTGACCCGGTGGGACATGATGGACATGCGGTGCAGTGAGGGCTGACGGTTGAATAGGACTATGTCGCCGTCGGAGAGCTGTCGGTCGATCCTCCAGCCGATATCTATCTGCTCCGCCACCTCCTCGCAGTTCTTGTCTGTTACCTTGACCCTTCTCTGGTCCGGGCGGGTGACATAATTGACGCCCGGATGGCGGTCGGGCCCCCGCCGGACATAGGTCTTGATTATCTCTATGTTCCGGGAGTTGGCGATCATGGGAACGGACAGCTCCATGGCTATGTCCATGGGCACACCCACCTCGCCAATGGAGAGGTTGGGATCGGGAGAGATGACCGTCCTGGCGCTGAAGTTGACCCTTTTCCCGGATAGCGAGCCCCGGAAGCGGCCCTCTTTTCCCTTCAGCCTCTGGGAGAGGGTCTTGAGCGGCCTGCCGCTGCGGTGGCGGGCGGGGGGAACTCCGGATACTGTATTGTCCAGAAAGGTGGTGACATGATATTGCAGCAGCTCCCAGAGATCCTCGATGATCAGCTGGGGAGCTCCTGCCTCGCGGTTCTCCTGGAAGCGCTGGTTGATTCTGATGATGTCCACCAACTTGTGGGTGAGGTCGTCCTCGCTCCTCTGGCCGGACTCCAGGGTGATGGAGGGGCGCATGGTCACTGGCGGCACAGGCAGCACCGTCAGTATCATCCACTCCGGCCGGGCCGTGGCCGGGTTCATGCCCATCACCGCTATGTCCTCATCCGGGATCTTCTCGAAGCGGTCTCTTATATCCGAGGCGGTGAGCTTATGGCCCTCCTCGATATAGGAGAGAGGCCTCTCGAATTTAATCTCCTGCTGGGGTGCGCCGCAGTAAGGGCAGGCCTTGTTCTTGCGGGCCTCGGCAAAGACCTTGTTCACTGTGTCGTCGGTCATCTGCCCCAGACGCTCCAGCTCCTGGATCTGCTCCAGGTACATCTTCTTCTCCCCGTCTTTAAGCATCAGCCGGGAGCAGTCTCTGCATATTGCCCGCAGTACCTTGCGGATGAGCTTGGCAAAGCCCACGTGTATCACGGGGGCGATGAGATCGATATGTCCGAAGTGGCCGGGGCACTCTCCGGGCCGGCCGCCGCAGGAGCGGCAGCGCAGGCCAGGATCGATGACCCCGAGCCTGGGATCCATGAGTCCCATCTCAATGGGAAAACCGTCGTCGTCGTATGTATCAGCGGTGATGATCTTGACCACGCTCATCTTCCGAAACTCTTGAGGCGAGATGAGGCCGAAGCGGATCTTGCCGATTCTCTTGGGAACTGTCATACTTCCACCTAAACCGCGTCTTCCAGGATCAACCGCGGGGCTACACCTAATGATTTAATCTCGTCGAGCAGCAGCTTGAAGGCATAGCTCATCTCCACCGGATAGATCTCCGTATCCGCGCCGCAGGTGGGACAGAAGTCCGCATTTCTGCGCCGGTCGTGGATGGCGATCATGCCGCAATGGCTGCATACAAGCTCAGTCACTTTATCTGATTCATCCACCAGCCGCTCTTTGAGGGCTAAAGCGGCACCGTGAGCAATGAGCACATCCCTCTCCATCTCGCCGAATCGCAGTCCGCCCTCCCGTGCCCGGCCTTCCGTGGGCTGGCGGGTCAAGACCTGCACCGGTCCCCTGGAGCGGGCGTGCATCTTGCCTGTGACCATGTGATAGAGCTTCTGATAGAGGATCACTCCCACGAAGACATCGGCCATGACCTGCTCTCCTGTGGCTCCGTTGTAGAGAATCTCCCTTCCGGTATGGGAGAAGCCAAACTTGGTCAGAGCGCCCCGGAGGTCGGGCTCGTTCTCGCCCAAAAACGCCGTGGCATCAATAAACCGCCCCTCAAGGGAGCCGACTTTGCCTCCAATCATCTCCAGGACGTGGCCCACAGTCATGCGGGAGGGAATGGCATGGGGATTGAGCAGGAGGTCGGGCACCACACCCGATTCGGTGAAGGGCATATCCTCCTGGGGCACAATCAGCCCCACCACGCCCTTCTGGCCGTGCCGGGAGGCGAACTTGTCGCCCAGCTCCGGAACCCGCTGGTCCCGGCTCTTGACCTTGGCCAGGCGATTGCCATTGGAGGACTCGGTGAGTATGACCATGTCCACCACCCCCTTCTCGTTAGATCGCATGGTAACCGATGTCTCCCGCCTCTGCTGAGGGGTGAGCCCGAATTCAGAGGGCTCCTCCAAAAAGCGGGGCGGGCTGGTCTTTCCTATGAGCACATCATTGGGGGCGACATAGGCATTGGGGTTGACCAGGCCGTCCGAGTCCAGCTGATCATAGGCCTCGCTGCCTCTGGCTCCCCGCACCTCCACATCGGGAATCTCGAACTTGTCCTCCTGGCCGCCGGGATACTTTCGCTCCTCCGCCTCGGATACACGGAAGAAGTGGCTTCGCCCCAGGCCGCGCTGGATGGAGCCCCGGTTCATGACCAGGGCATCCTCAATGTTATAGCCCTCATAGGCCAGGACGGCCACCACGAAGTTCTGTCCGGCCGGCCTCTCCTCGAAGCCTATGGCACCGGAGGTCTTGGTTCGCACTATTCCCCGCTGGGGGCTGTTCAGGTAATGGCCTCTGGTGTCCGGCCGCAGACGCATATTGGCCGTGGACATGCCCAGGCACTGCTTGACCATTCCCGCTCCCATGGTGTTCCTGGGGCTGGCGTTGTGCTCCGGGTAGGGAACCAGGCCGGCTGCTATGCCCAAAATAAGAGACGGGTCCAGCTCCAGATGGGTGTGGTCGGGCGTCAGGTCCTCTTCCCAGATGGCGATGAGGCTGTTTTCTTCCTCCTCGGCATCCAGGTACTCCACCAGGCCAGAGGATACCAGATCGGAGAAGGCCATCTCGCCATTCTTTATCTTATCCACATGCTCCTCGGTGACCATCGCCAGGCCGTTCTCCACAACAACCAGCGGCCTTCTGGCCCGACCGGAGTCGGTGTTCATGAAGATCTCATTGGTGTCCTCGAAGTAGGCCACATTCATCTGGCTGCTGATGCTGCCGGAGCGGCGCAGCCGGCGCAGATTAGCAACCAGCGTTTTGGGATCCTCATGATGCCCTACTATCTCTCCATTGACATAAACCCGCGCTCCGGAACCTAATCCCTCATCCAATATTACCACCTACCGCTGCAACGCCCAAATCAAACAGGATCTTCTTGATGCTTGCCGCATCATCAGCGCCCTTGGACAGCTCCACGCCCTGGGCAAAGTTCTTCACCAGGCCGCAGTTTGGCCCCTCCGGGGTCTCGCTGGGACAGATGCGGCCCCATTGGGTGGCATGCAGATCTCTGGCCTCGAAGTGGGGCTGAGAACGGGATAAGGGCGATATCACCCGTCGGAGATGAGAGAGGGTGGCCATGTAATCCGTGCGATCAAGCAGTTGGGAGACGCCGGTCCTCCCGCCCACCCAGTTGCCCGTAGCCAGGGGATGGATCATCCTCTCGGTAAGGACGTCTGCCCGGACCGTCGTCACCACATTCAGGTCCCTGTTTCTCATGCTGGCCCTCTCCAGCTGGTATTTTATGTCCCGAGTGAGCCGGTTGAAGGCCACCCGGAAGAGGTCCTCCATCAGGTCCCCGGAGAGCTTGAGCCTCTTGTTGGAGTAGTGATCCTTATCGTCCTCACCGCGCTTGGAAAGCGCCAACTCGAAGCAGGCCTCGGCCATTCGGGAGAGGAAGAGGGCCTTGGCATAACGGTCCTTCTCCTCCACTCCTATATGGGGCAGAAGGTAGCGGTCCAGAACATATGTCGCCCTCTTCTTCTGGTACTCCTTGGCCTGCCCTGCTGCCACCCGGGAGCCGATCTTCTCCAGGGCCTCGTCCATGGTGGATACCTCCGCCTCCTCCAGGTTCTCCAGCATGAACTTGATGATCTCGGGATTGTCGGATACGCTTTTCACTATATCCATATCTGTTTCCAGCCCCAGGGATCGCAGCAGGGTCACGAAGTTGATCCTTCCCGAGACCGAGGGGAAGGAGACCTCCAGAATGGACCGCCTGCCCCGCTCCACAATGACCAGAGAGCGATATCCCTGCCTCTGGGAGAATACCTTGGTCACCTCTATGTTCTCATCGTAACGCTGGTTGTACTCCACCAGGATCTTGTTGGGAGCCAGGTCCTCCAGGGTCATGATCACCCTCTCCGAGCCATTGACCACGAAGTAGCCGCCGGGATCGGCAGGATCCTCGCCGTAGGTTATCATCTCGTCGGCAGAGAGGCCGTAAAGATTGCAGATCTTGGAGTTGAGCATTATGGGCAGTGTGCCTATATCCGCCTCCACCAGGTCCTTTTCCGTCTCACCCTCCACTATGGTCATCTCCAGCTTGATGGGAGAGGAATAGGTCAGATTGCGCAGCCGGGCATCATTGGGGTAGAGCCTCTCTATGGAGCCGTCCGCCTCGCGCACCATGGGCTTTTCCACCCTGATCTTGCCCAGCTTGACATATGTATTCTCGATATTGGTCTCGATTATACCGACCTCATCAATGACCTTCTGCAGTCCCTTATCAATAAAATCATTGAATGAGTTTATATGATGGTGCACCAGCTTATCCCTGGTAAAATAAGAGCTATAAAGAATATTTCTATCCAGCAAGAAAACCACCCTTAATCTATTACCAGCCGGTAGAAGACAGACTGCCTGGCTGTAGTGCTCTTACGAACTATCTTTATTATATCGCCTACTTTCGCCCCGATCTCCTTGGACGCGGGATCGCTCACATGAATTTTTGGCAGCTGGGGGGCGGTTATGCCGAACTCTTTCAGCACCCCGGCGCCCTCTTCCGGGGTGAGCAGAATATGCTCCGGAACCATCTCATGGTCTCTTATGGCAAATTTGGTCACTGGAACCACCTTTAAAGGGAATGGTGCAACACGCAGGCTCAAAGGAACTCCAAACGGGCTCGGGGGGATTTGAACCCTCGACCACCTGGTATCTTCATACAAAAATTTAAAAGCCAGACGCTCTGCCTAACTGAGCTACGAGCCCCCGCTGCCTGGCATGCCTTAGGCCATTTCTGCTGCACGCAATTGGCAATAAAGTCATCCCCCATAAAAGCTTTTTCCCTGTGGGACCTTAAACCAGTCCCACCAGGCGGGCTATCTCCGAGCCGACCTCTGATGTGCTCGAGCTGCCTCCCAGATCATAGGTCTTTATCCTGCCTTCCAGCAGGTTTCTCTCGATGGCAGAGACGATATCCGAGGCAGCCTGAGGCTGGCCCAGATGCTCCAGGAGCAATGCTCCGGCCCAGATGGTTGCCACCGGATTGACCTTGTTCTGGCCCTTGTACTTGGGAGCCGAGCCGTGGATGGGCTCGAACATGCTCGTCCCCTCCGGATTGAGGTTGGCGCCCGGCGCAAGACCGAGGCCCCCCTGGATCATGGCTCCGAGATCGGTGATTATATCTCCGAACATATTGGGAGCTACCACCACATCAAACCACTCCGGATTCTTGACAAACCACATGGTTATGGCATCCACGAAGTTGAAGTCATGCTTGACCTGGGGGTAGCCGGCGGCCACATCCAGGAATACCTCCCTCCAGAAGCCGTAGATGTCGCTGAGCACATTGGCCTTGTCCACAGAAGAGACCTGACGGCGGCGCTTCATGGCCAGATCAAAGGCGTACTTGATCACCCTCTGGCAGCCTTCCCGGCTGACCTCTCCGATCTGATAGCCGATCTCCTCGCTATCGGATTCTATATCCAGGCCGAACTTGATGTTGTAGAGGCTGCGCCTGATCTCGAAGTCGGCGTGGCTCTT
>ENA-UOWE01005841-UOWE01005841.1-activated-sludge-metagenome-genome-assembly--contig:-NODE-5841-length-11063-cov-4.770803_pt1 | contig 11063 bp, 9 predicted proteins | sample MGYA00249841_ERZ761562 | MGnify/ENA primary metagenome ERZ761562 (study PRJEB28883, sample SAMN05720200) | activated sludge metagenome | isolation source: Anaerobic digester | place: Japan... | reverse complement strand
TTTTAAACTTGGCTATTCTCCCGAACGAATAAATCCGGGAGACAAAGTATATACACTTACTAATATTCTTAAAATAGTATCGGGGAGCGACAACGACGCACTTGGGGTAATTGCCGATTTATATGGTTCAATTATCACGAAAGGAATACATAAAGCGAGCAGCATTAAAGTTGCAGAAGCAGCTAAAATTATCGAAAACACCCAACGCGATGTGAACATAGCATTGATGAACGAACTTTCGATGATTTTCAAAAAAATGAATATCAACACCTACGAAGTGCTTGATGCTGCAGCTACCAAATGGAATTTTTATAAAGTAACTCCAGGTTTAGTTGGTGGTCATTGTATTGGTGTAGACCCTTATTATTTAACCTATAAGGCAATACAATTAAAACACCATGCTCAAATAATAACATCGGGGCGATCTATTAACGATAATATGCCTATTTATTTGGCAAAAAATATTCTAAAAGATATAAATAATGCCGGTAAAGTATTGAAACACTCACGAGTACTTATAATGGGAGCTACATTTAAAGAAAACGTAAGCGACATTCGTAATTCTAAAATTTTTGATACCGTTACCGAACTTGAATCATTTGGTATACAAGTAGACGTAATAGATCCTCATGCCTGTGCCAATGAAGTATTGCGTGAATATAATTGTAGACTAGCTGAAAAACCCGAAGGAAAATACGATGTAATTATGGTGGCAGTAAAACATAAAGAATACGAAAATTTAAGCGAAGAATTTTTTACATCGATTTCCGCCGAACCCTTTATTTTATATGATATAAAAGGAATTTACCGAAATTCATTCCCAAAGGCTCGATATTTTAGTTTCTAAATATCTTTTTGAGGTAATTCACAATTTTGTTTCATCGAACGCAACGAACATCCACTGCAACCACTACACGCATCTACTTTTTTATGCGGTTTAAGCGATTGGCAAAGAGACCGTGCTCCAAAGAACACTGTTCCTACTAGTATAGCATACACAAATATTTCTTGATACATCGATTTAATTTTTTAAAATAAACTACCTATTTGGTATGTTGCAAATGCAATAACCCATGCCAAGGCTGTGGTATATACCATTGTAAAGGTAGCCCACTTCCAATTAGCTTCGCGTTTTATGGCAGCTATTACCGCAACACACGGAAAATATATTAAAATAAACAACATCAACGTAAAGGCTACCAAAGGAGTAAATACTTTTTCTCCTTTACGAGGACCGTTCGCATGTGTTTGTTCTTGTAACTTTTGTTGCAGGCTTACCGAAGTTTCATCGGCATCAAAATCCGACTGATACAAAACCCCCATAGAACTTACAACTATTTCTTTAGCCGCTAAACCGGTTACAATACTTACACCTATTTTCCAATCAAATCCCAAAGGTTCAATTACCGGAGTTATAAAGTGCCCCATTTGCCCAATATATGATTTCTCCATTCGTTCCGATTCTTTGGCAATAGAAAGTTCAGAAATCTGTTGCTCTTTATCTTCAGGTGATAGTGTTTCGTTTGCAGATACAAATTCAATGTGAGCATTATAATTTTTTGAAAAATCTACATTCTGTGGAAAATAGCCTAACGCCCATATCAGTATAGATGCAACCAATATTACATTACCCATTTTTTGTAAATATTGCACACTTTTGCCCCACATGTGATTTAATGTGTTGCGTAACGTAGGAACTCTGTATGGAGGTAGTTCCATAACAAATGGCACTTCTTCTTTGTTAAAAAATATTCGTTTAAACAACAAAGCTACTAGTACCGACAAAATCACACCAATAGCATAAATTGAAAGCAAAACTAATCCTTGTTTTGCCGGAAAAAATGCCGAAATCAACAATACATATACCGGCAATCGGGCACTGCACGACATAAACGGAATTATGAGCATGGTCAACAATCGGTCTTTTCTGTTTTCCAGTGTGCGCGTAGCCATTATAGCAGGAACATTACAGCCAAATCCCATAAGCAGAGGAATAAACGACTTGCCGTGTAAACCTATTTTTCGCATAATTCTATCCATAATAAATGCTGCCCTTGCCATGTATCCGGTATCCTCGAGTAATGAAATACACAAAAATAATATTACAATATTTGGTAAAAATATTATTACTCCACCTACTCCACCTATAATACCGTCTATGAACAAATCGCGAAGCATACCCTCGCTCATACTTTGTTCTATAAAACTACCTAAAGCACCCACGCCGGCATCTATCCAGTCCATAGGGTAACTTCCAAGCGAAAATGTTGCCTGAAACATTCCCCACATAAGCAACAAAAATATAGGAAACCCTAACCACTTATGAGTAAACACGGTATCTAAACCATGGTTGATGGCATTTTTTTGTTTTTCTTTGGAATAGGTATATGTTTGACGTAATGCTCCACGAATAAAACTATATTTTGCATCGGTCATGATAGTTTCTGATCGTTCATCAAATGTTTTTTCAAGTGCAGTTCGTTGTTTTTTTGCTAATTCAATAATATTTTGCGAATTAGGAATTTGTTCCAATTCTTTTACAAACACCTTATCATCTTCCAACAATTTTACTGCAACATATTGCGAATGAAAAGCATCGAGAAGTTGTTGATTTTTTTTAATTTCTGCTTTTAATGTTTCTATTGATGTATTTATTTCTTGCCCATAATTTATATGAACATGACGCATGTATGGTTCTTTTTCTTCGTATACATCAATTATTTTTTCGAGTAATTCCGGTATTCCTTTGCCCCGCGATGCTACAGTAGGTACAAATGGAATTCCTATCATTTTCCCCAATTGTTCGTAATTAAAAACATCACCCTTTTGTTCCAATTCATCATACATATTGAGAGCCCCCACTATGCGTATATTCATATCTATGAGTTGTGTGGTTAAAAATAGATTTCGTTCCAAATTCGAACTGTCTATTACATTTATTACCACATCGGGCAAGGTGTTAAATATATGTTTGCGAACAAACAATTCTTCGGGAGTATATTCTGAAATGGAATACGTTCCGGGTAAATCGGTTATGTGAAATGTATAGCCATTGTGTTTTAGTTTTGCCGTTTTCATATCTACGGTTACCCCACCGTAATTTCCTACCCGTTCGTGTTTTCCTGTAGCATAATTAAATAAAGTAGTTTTGCCGCAATTAGGATTCCCTACCAATGCTATATGTATTGTTTTTGAACGTTTGTGTACGGTTTTTTGAATGATTTCTTCGGTGAGCAATCCATCAAATGGTTCATCTTCGTCTATAGGTTTCTCGTGCTCCGACACTATTTCTATGTTTTGAGCCTCGCTCATTCTTAGAGTAACTCTGTATCCCAAAAGTTCATATTCTACGGGGTCTTGCAATGGAGCTTTTTTTATAGCAGTAACTTTAGATCCCGTAATAAAACCCATTTCGGTAATTCGTTTGCGAAAGGCTCCATACCCTTTAACCTTGCTTATAATTGCACTTTCGCCATTTTCTAATTCTGATAATACAGACATGGTATTTTGTTTAAAAGTTATAATTCTACTGTAAATCTAAGTATTCCTGCTAGTGCATTAGATGTTTTCCATTCACTCCCCATAGGAGTTATAATATATTGCACATCGGGTTGAATACTTACATTTGAAAATAATTGTGCTTTATAGCTCAATTCAATAGCGGTTTCACTTACCAAACCAGCATTGAACCGCGCATGAGCTATGGCAAGTCCCAATACATTTTCTCTGCCACCCAAGCCACCGTATACTGCTCCACCACCAATGTACACAGAATGTTCATTAATTGATTTTGGGCTTAGTGCACCTTGCACAAATATACCAAAAGATTGCTTGCTTTCTTCTTGTTGCCATAGTTTTTGATCTATAATGCCATAAACTCCATAGTTTCGAGTAAATACGTCGTTATATTTCTGCAAAGAATCATTGAATTCTTGCAAGCCGGAATGATTGTAATATCCCAATTTATAGGTATGTGTTTCTTTTGCTCTATATTGAAATTCTACAAAACTTAATATGCCATCTTCTTTTTGTAATTTCCAGTCGGTATTGTACCTGTTTATATCAAAATGTGTGGGTTTTCCGTCGTATACTGCTGCTACAAATCGTAGTTTTTCGTGTAATTCTGTTGTAAATGTAATACCTAAATTGGTAAGTGGAAATATTGCAATAGGAACATTGTCGGCTATGAGCGAAGGAATTCCAAATGAACTGTTTATAAAATGAGAACCATATGCGCTGGTAACCAATTCCACATTCGCATCTTGTAGACCTACAGTAATATTTGAAATACCAATTGTTTGTGAATACCAAAATTCATGGAGGTATGTATGTTCCCCACCATCTATATTGGATAATACTTGAAAATCTCCTACTAACTGTTCGCTTGGCGATTTCCCGTGAAGCGATTTTCCATGAATATGCAACGAACCATGTTTCCACAAACCTAATTTTTCTGTTTCTATGAGCATACCTAACGATGCCATTCCTAAAAAAACACCTCCTTGTTGCAGTCCGCCATGCATATTGTACACAAAGTCGCCAACATAGGAAGCATCTAATGTAATTGCTGTTGAGGAACTATCTGTTTCTTGAGCCACCCCACATAGTCCATAACTGATTGCACAGGCAAGTAATAATTTCTTCATATTCTACATTAATTTGTACGATGCAAATTAGTATATAAAAAGCAGGCGGTACAATCCCTAAAAATGGGGATTTTTGCAGTTACACACTATTAGATTCATATATTTTTTTTGACGAAATAGTGTATGAATACTTGCTATTTTGATTTTAAAATAACATAACACTATTATTATCAATAATTTATATATCTTATTTGTAAATATTTATTAATTTTTTATACAAAGTATTGCATTGCATAGATTATCTATGTATATTTGTTCTATGCAATCAGAATTAATTAAAGGAACATTGTCTGTCTTAATTCTTAAACTACTCAAAGAACATAAGAAGATGTATGGGTATCAGATTACCCAAATGCTCAAAGAACAAAGTAATGGAGAACTCATGGTGAAAGAGGGGTCGTTGTACCCTGCATTGTTTAAATTAAAAGACGACGAGCTTGTAGAAACAGAGGAAGAAATGATAGGTAAGCGAGTTCGACGATATTATAGGTTAACACCCAAAGGTGAAATTGAAACCCAACGAAGAATTACGGAAATTCATTCATTCATATCATTATTACAAACCCTTTTTAAATAAATTATTATGGAAAAACTATCAGATTTACAAATCGAAACTATTCGTAGTTTGGTTGCCAAACACTCAATGCATTCACAAGAAATGCAACAAGAAATTATAGATTATATGTGCTGCGAAGTAGAAGAATTGATGTCAAAACACATGTCGTTTGAAGATGCTAAAAACAACACGTTACAAAAAGTTTTGTTGGACGGTGCTGTTGAATTAGAAAAAAATTCAATAGATATACTCAAACGAAAAGGACATCAAAAAAAACTGATTATAGCAAGCTTTGTTACCATAGGGTTTACTTCGTTCAGTGTAATTTTAAAATTATTTCATGTGCCGGCTTCAAATATTTTAATACTAGCAAGTGCGTTGTTGTTGTTATTTTATTTATTGCCAATGGTATTTAAATATCAATATTTGATAGAAAAATATGAACATAGTAAAGCAAAACAAAAAAATATTTGGGGATATATTGGGGTGTCAATTATGATAATCGGAATAACCTGCAAGCTCTTTCACATACCGGCAACAAATATTGTATTGGTAATAGGATTTATTTTGTTAAATATAATCTACCTACCTGCGATTTTTCATAAAAAAATTTTGTAAGAAAATATGGAGTCAATTTCAAAAAATCAAATTCGGTCTGTGAAATTACAAGCCTTGAAACATATGTTTATTAGACTTGTAGCTTTGTTAATTATATTGTTTTTAACTCTTATGATTGGGGTTTTAATATTTTCAAAAACATCAGCTGGTACATCTATCCCAACACTTGAAATTGAAGGTGGAATAGTCGCAAAATATTTTATGTACCTATTAGTTTCCGAAATACTTATTTGGGTTGTCATACTTGCAATTGAAATGAGAAAAAAAAATCGCATGGTTAGATATACAAACGGTGCACTATTGGTTGGAGTACTTATTGTTGGATTGTTTGGTTATAACATGTTGTTTTCTCCTCAATTATTGTATTCTCAATCTAGTCCATGTGGTGATTATAGTGTTGATGTTTATGCCGAAAAAAGTTTTATTAGTATGCCTGGTCAAGGAGGAGTTTCTGGTACAATTAAAAATGTCGTAGTTCGAAATGGTTGGGGATGGAAAATCGCAGACTCCGAAGTTTCTGCTACTGATATTGAATTAGAATGGGATTGTGAACATTATATATTGACGTATGCTCGGGGGCAAGGTATTTATTTTGGAAAATAATTCTAATCCTTTCTACAAAAACCGCTCAACATATTTTACAATCGTTTTCGCTGCTCCTTTGTTTGCTAACACAAACTGCTGAGCTCGGGATCCGCAAGCTATACGATATTCAGCATCTGAAATAAGCTTAGATAGAATTGCGAAACAATCTTCTTCGTTCGAAATAGAGAAGGCAGCTTCAATGTTTTGCAATTGAATAGCCTCGTATGAGTTTATATGTTTGGGACCAAACACTACCGGGTTTTTGAGTATTGCCGGTTCTGCTACATTATGCACGCCGGTAGAAAATGCACCGCCAACATAGGCAACATCGCTTATGTGGTATAGTTTTGCAAGCATTCCTATCGTGTCAATTATTGCAACATTACAGTTGGTTTTTGCCTGTTCATTTTTAGAAAATTCGCTATACCGCTCACTTGTAATTTCAGCCTGCAGTAATTCTTTTTGAATAGCAGCTATATGCGATTCGTGTAATTCATGAGGAACTAATATGAGCTGCAAATCGGTTCGTTGGTTCAAAATTCGTATCAACGCGGGCAACAGATGTTTTTCGTCGGCAGGCCATATACTGCCGGCAATAAAGGTTATTTGTTTTGGGCTTGCAAACAATTGTATTGCAGGTTCCGATTGTATTCGTTCAGCCTTTTGTATAATTTGATCGTAACGAGCATCTCCGGCTACTATGAGGCGTTCCGGAAACGGAAATATTCGTAAAAAGTGTTGTTTGTATTCTTCCGAAACGGGAAAAATATTGTGTATGTAGGAATAAAACATTCTATTGATATATGCATTCAAGCCTTTGTGCCGTGTAGAATCTTGAGCCAATTCTGCCGAGCACAATACTATAGGAATACGGAGCATATGTGCCGCACATACAAAGCCGGGCCACACATCGTATTTAGAAATTATCCATACGGCAGGACGAACTTTTTTGAGAAAAAAATATGCGGTAACAACAATATCAAAAGGTAAATACAGAGCTGCATCAACATCAGTTTTTTTTGCATGCCGCATGCCCGAGGGTGAAAAAAAAGTAGCAATTATGTAAAGGTTGGAATGAGATTGTTTTAATTGTTGAATAATTGGAATTGATTGTTCCCATTCACCAACCGATGCACTATGTATTAAAATTACTTTTTTGTATTGTGCGGCTTGTACAATTGTTCGTATGCTCCAAATTTGAGAAATCCTACCACGTAATCCTTCACGAATTTTTTTGTTCCACAATGCTGCAATACAAAACAATGGAATATATACCACGCAATACAGTATTGTATAGAAAACTATAAAAATATACATCGCAAATTATTTTGAATTAAAGATTTTTACTGCAAGTTGCAATACAGTATCAACCGATATCATATTCATGCATGCAAATGTTTTTTGTGGGCAATAATTCATTCCCATTTTTGTACAGGGACGACATTCTAATTCTACTTGTGCTACTCTACTTTGTTCAAGGATAGGAAAATAACCAAATTGTCGAACGGTAGGTCCGTATATACCAACAACAGGGACATTGAGTGATTCGGACATGTGTAGCATGCCGGTATCATTAGCTATTGTTAATTGAGCTCTATTGAGTAATGCAGCAGATTGACTTAAATCGAACACACCCGCAACACTCAATACAGCACCTTTGCATTGCGCTGCTATAGTTTCGCAAATTTGTTTTTCTTTGTAACCACCTAAAAGTACAACTTGAGTAGGCAATTCTTTAAGAATTCTTTTGGTGAGTTCTATAAAATTTTCTTCGCTCCATTGCTTATTTGTAAAACTTGCTCCGGGACAAATAACAACGATATTTTTATGTGGTTTTATGCCATTGTCCTCCAAATAATTATCAACTATTTGTTGCGCATATTCGGGTATTACTAATTCTGTTTTTTTGCCATCATCTATTACACCTATTTTTTTTGCAGTATCAATAAACCGCAAATATACCGGACGAGGCACATTATAGGCATCTATTTTCCAGCGAATAAGAAAATATCGTTTGCATACATGTTTTACAAATCGTAGCACTTTACCTGCCCCAATTGTGTATGAAATAAATGTGCTTCGCCAATTTTTATGAATATCGAGAACTACATCGTAGTTTTGTTTTCTTAATTTACGTTGGAGCCTAAATAACCCTTTAATGCCCGCAGTAGAATCGAACTGATACACATGCGAGACATAGGGTACACATTGGAGTATAGCAGCAAACTGTCGTTTTACCACAAAATCTATTTGTGCATCGGGATAGGTATTGCGTAAATTGCGCAACAATGCGGTAGTAAGCACTATATCGCCAATAGAACTCAGACGGAATACAAGGATTTTTTGTATAGGTTTCACTATTCTACGGTAACAGATTTTGCTAAATTTCTTGGTTGATCGACATCGCAGCCTCGCATTACCGCTATATAATAAGAAAGTAATTGTAGAGGAATAACAGTAGTAAGCGGAGCCAATTGCATATGAGTTTCGGGAACTTCAAGCACATGATTTGCTAATCCGGCAATAGTTTTATCTCCTTTACTAACAATAGCTATAACAATACCCTTACGTGCACGAACTTCTTGAATATTGCTTACTACTTTTTCATACGATTTATCTTTGGTGGCAATAATTACCACAGGCATATTTTCGTCTATCAAGGCAATAGGCCCGTGTTTCATTTCGGCAGCGGGATAGCCTTCGGCATGAATATATGAAATTTCTTTGAGTTTAAGAGCACCTTCTAAAGCAACCGGAAATAAACAACCTCTACCCAAATAAATAAAATTTGCAGCATTTTTATATAATTCAGCTATAGCCTCATAATCTTGGGAATACGTTAATATTTCTTCTATTTTTTTAGGAATTGTATACAATTCTGCTATAATTTCTTTGTATTCTTTTTCACAAATAGTATTACGACGTTTACCAAGCAACAAAGCTATCATAGTTAGAACGGTAACTTGAGCCGTAAATGCTTTGGTTGAAGCTACTCCTATTTCAGGTCCAGCATGCGTATATACCCCTGCGTCGGTTTCGCGTGTAATACTAGACCCCACAACATTACATATACCTAATACAGTAGCACCGGCTTCTTTTGCTAATCGAACTGCAGCTAATGTATCGGCAGTTTCGCCACTTTGACTAATTGCAATAACAATATCGGTATTATAAATTATTGGATTTCTATATCTAAATTCCGATGCGTATTCAACCTCAACCGGAATACGCGAAAATTCTTCAATTAAATATTCACCTACTAATCCGGCATGCCATGATGTGCCGCATGCAACAATAAGAATACGTTGAGCAGCATCTAATTTATCAAACACATTGTATAACCCGCCTAAATATATTTCAGGAGGATTTTGCGATGCTCGACCGCGAAAAGTATCAGTTATAGACTTAGGTTGTTCATATATTTCTTTTAACATAAAATGGTCAAAACCACCTTTTTCAATCTCTTCAATATCAAGATTTAATTCTTGAATTATTGGAGTAAGCGAATCGTTAAGAATTGTTTTTAAGGTTAACTCTTCCGGCGAAATTACAGCAACCTCTTTATCATTTAAATAAATAATTCTATTGGTATGTTCAACTATTGGTGTTGCATCGGATGCAATAAAATATTCATTTGTACCAACACCAATAACTAAAGGACTTCCATTACGAGCAGCTATAAGTTTGTTTGGCTCATCGGAACACATTATAACCAAACCGTATGCACCTATTACTTTTGTCAACGCTAATCGAACCGATAGTTCGGCAGAAATATTACCTTTAATATAAATATACTCAATAAGATTTGCAAGCACTTCAGTATCTGTTTCGCTAATAAATGTATACCCTCTATCTACCAACTTTTTTTGCAAACGACTGTAATTCTCAATAATACCATTGTGAATCACTGTTATTTTACCATTCATTGAAGTATGTGGATGAGCGTTTACATCATTAGGTTCACCATGTGTTGCCCATCGGGTATGACCAATCCCTATATTACCCGAGACTTCCCGTTTATTTATAAAAAACTCTAAATCAGATACCTTACCTTGTTTTTTATACGTCGTAATTCCATTTGATTGTTGCAATGCAATACCTGCCGAATCGTAACCTCTATATTCTAATCGTTTAAGCCCACTTATTAAAATTGGAAATGCCTGTTTGCTCCCAATATATCCAACTATACCACACATAGCTATTTAGTATAAATAATTTTTAATTTCGATTGTTTTGCAATAGCATCAATAGTAATCATATTGCCATACACATTATTATTGGGCATTACCAATTCAAACGAATAGTCATCTAAATTAAATGAGTTATTTTTAACATATGTCATTACCCAATTTAAATTATAGATATAATAAGTGCTATCGTATGTATAACTATCGAGCGTTAAAAATTTAGTACCTTCTGGATTAAATATATGAAGTTGGGGCAATGTATGAGGAGCAAAATTTGTATGAGCATCATACACAAAAGGCACATATAATTTTACAGAGTTAAATACTACACTCGAATCTTGCCAAGATTGTAAGCCATGTAAATTAACTCTCGTTTTTAATCCAGCAAAACCTTGTACATAAGCATCTACACCACTTGTATTCAACGCAGACTGCACTTGTGCTGAATGTATATGATGAAACATGCTTAAA
>ENA-UOWE01005830-UOWE01005830.1-activated-sludge-metagenome-genome-assembly--contig:-NODE-5830-length-11076-cov-11.132656_pt1 | contig 11076 bp, 13 predicted proteins | sample MGYA00249841_ERZ761562 | MGnify/ENA primary metagenome ERZ761562 (study PRJEB28883, sample SAMN05720200) | activated sludge metagenome | isolation source: Anaerobic digester | place: Japan... | reverse complement strand
AGATGTACGGGAACGGGTGCGCGGGGTCGACGGCGAGCGGGGTGAGCACCGGGAACACGCGGCTGGTGAACATCTCGCCGATGCGCTCGTGCTCCTCCTGCGAGAGCTCGTCCCAGCGCACGATCGTGATGCCCTCGGTCGCGAGGGCCGGGCGCACCTGGTCGCGGTAGACGCGGGCCTGCATCGACATCAGCTCGGACGCGACGAGCGAGATCTGCTCGAGCACCTCGCGAGGTTCCAGACCGGATGCCGACCGCACGGCGATGCCGGTCGCGATCCGGCGCTTGAGGCCGGCGACGCGCACCATGAAGAACTCGTCGAGGTTGGACCCGAAGATCGCCAGGTAGCGGCAGCGCTCGAGCAGCGGGATGTTGTCGTCACCGGCGAGCTGCAGGACCCGTTCGTTGAACTGGAGCCACGAGATCTCGCGGTCGAGGAACCGGTCGGCCGGCAGGGCCTCGTCCTCGGCATCCGGGATGCCGTCCGCGCCGGCGGGGCGGCCGACGAACCTCCCGTTGGACCCACGGGGCTGGTGGTTTCGCGTCTCCTCGGCGGCGGCGCTCACGATCGAGACCTCACTGACGATGCTCGCGTCGGCCGAGGCGTCGGCGGCGGCATCGCGCGCGGTGATCGGCGTCGCCAGCGAAACGTCCTCGTGTGTGACTTCGGTCTCTGCCGTCATGGGGCAATCCTGTCAGGTTCGGTGAGGTCGGCGCTGGGAGCGTCAGCAGAGGGGGTGCCGGGCTGGGTGCCGTACTGGGCGTGGACCGCGGTGTCCCGGAATCCCAGCCGCGTGTACGTCCGACGGGCCGCGGTGTTGTCGCCGTCGACGTAGAGCTCGACCTCGGCCAGGCCCAGGCGCGCGAGGTGGGCCAACCCGAGCGAGGTCACCGGCCCGCCGAGCCCGCGCCCCTGGTACGCAGGGTCGACCCCGACGACATAAACCTCCCCCCGCGGGACAGCGGGCGGGGTGGTGGGCTCGACCTTGGTCCAGTGGAAGGCAACCGGTGGGTCGTCCATCGGCGCGTTCTCGTCGAGGAGGTAGAAGAGCCCGTTGGCGTCGAACCATTCGGACGCGATGCGTTCCTCGAGGTCGGACCTGGTCAGGCGGCCCTGTTCGGGGTGGTGCGCGAAGGCGGCGGCATTGAGGGCCCTGAGCTCCTCGACATCTCCTCGGTCAGCGAAGGTCTCCACGGAGAAACCCTGTGGCAGAACCGGATCAACCGCGTCGTCGGCCGTCAACGGTCGGCTCATGACGTACAGCTCACGCGTGACGACCAGCCCGGCAGCAGCGGCCAGGGCCGTCGCCGCGGGCAGCATGCCGTGGGCCCAGACGCTGCGTGCACCCAGCGCCACCACCTCGTCGAGCAGGGCGCGACCGTGCCCGCGACGACGATGCCGCGGGTCCACGACCAGCTCGGCCACGGCATCCGGCCCGCCCGCCTGCGCCACCTGCGCATACCCGACCACGGCGTCGTCCTCGTCCAGGCGCACCAGGTGAACCACGCCCTCGCGGGCCGGACCGATCGCCAACCGGAACGACTCGGAGACGGCCTCGACGCCGTCGGCGTCCTCGGCCAGCGCCAGCAGGGCACGGATCTCGGATGCCGTGGCGTCGTCGATCGCGGACAGGCGCGTCGTGCGCGGGGGGCGCGTCACGTCAGGACTCGATCTCCGAGAAGGAGTCGGCGACCTCGGGGACGAAGCGGTACCCGACGTTGCGGACGGTCCCGATGAGCACCTCGTAGTCGGTGCCGAGCTTGGCGCGCAGCCGCCGCACGTGGACGTCGACCGTGCGGGTGCCCCCGAAGTAGTCGTAGCCCCACACCTCCTGGAGCAGCTGCGATCGCGTGAAGACCCGCCCCGGGTGCTGCGCGAGGTACTTCAGCAGCTCGAACTCCTTGTACGTGAGGTCGAGCAGCCGCCCCCGCAGCCGCACCGAGTAGGTCACCTCGTCGATGACGAGGGCGCCGGCGGTGATCGGCCCGGTCTCGTCCTCGGCGGCCTCGCTCGTGCGCCCCATGACCAGGCGCAGGCGGGCCTCGATCTCTGCCGGTCCGGCGGTGTCGAGGATGACGTCGTCGATGCCCCAGTCGCTCGTCAGCCCGGCCAGGCCCCCCTCGGTGACGACGACGAGCAGCGGGATCGAGATGCCCGTCGTGCAGATCACCCGGCACAGGGACTTGGCCATCGCGAGCTCGCGACGGGCGTCGACGATGACGACGTCAGCCTGTGGCGCGTCGACCAGGACGGAGGCTTCCGCAGGGAGGATGCGAACATGGTGGCTCAGGAGCCCGAGCGCAGGAACGACCTCGGCGCTGGGCGCCAAGGTGTTCGTCAGCAGCAGCAGGTGGGCCATTGCCCATCAGGATAGGTGGTCATGCACACGTCAGGTCCCGGCACCGATCCGGCTGAGATGGTCACGGTCCGCTACTGGGCGGGGGCCCGGGCTGCCGCGGGAGTCGCGGAGGAGCGGCTGGCGGGGGTTGCCACCGTCGACGACCTCGTCACTCACCTGGCCGAATCCCGCCCCGGCCTGCTCGCGGTCCTGCCGGTGTGCTCGGTGCTCGTCGGCGGTCGGGCGAGCTCGGGTGGTGACCAGATCGCGCCCGGCGCGGTCGTCGAGGTTCTCCCGCCCTTTGCCGGGGGATGATGGGAGGATGCCGCGCGTGGACGAGGATTCGAGCGACGTGACTGCGGCCCCCGAGCCGGAGACCCGTGCGGCCCGTCGCGCCCGCCGGGACGCGGTGCTCCACGAGCCGGTGCTACCCGCCCTGGCCACCGTCCCGCGGCCCGTCACCGTCGCCGCGACCGTCGTCCTGGCGGGTCTGCTCGTTCTCGCCCTCGTCGCCGACCCCGTGCTGCTGGCTGCCGGGTTGGCCTGGGCCGGGATCGTCGTCGCCTGGGGCTGGCCGGCGCTGCACGGCTCGTCGAGCCGGTTCGGGTCGTCGCTGGCGATCGGTGTCCCGGCCGTTCTCGCACCCGCAGCTGGGGTCGCCAGCTCTGAGCAGCCCTACCTGCGGCTCGTCCCGGTCGCCCTCATCATCGGGCTCGCCATCATGTTCGGGCACCAGATCCTGCGTCGTGACGGGCGACCGCGGCTCACCGACTCGATCGGGGTCACCTCGTTCGGTCTGGCCGTCATCGCGCTGGGGACGACGTGGTTGCCGTTGTCGCGCGGTTCGTTCACCACCGAGGTCGCGGTGGTGGCGTTCGTGGCCATCGCCACCGCGTCCTTCGCCGACCTCGGCGCCGGGATGTCAGCGCTTCGGCCGTGGATGCTGCCGGCTGCCATGCTCCTCGGGGGGCTGGGAGCCATCATCGCCGCGTCCGTCATCGGGGGCCCGGGCATTGCTCCGGCAGCGCTCGTGGGGTTCGCCTGCGCCGCGGTCTCGCACGCGATGCGCCGGGTCCACAGCGTGCTGCCGGCCATCACGACGGTCAAGAGCCAGATGTCCAGCGCCGCCGCTGCGCTGCTCGTGCCCGGCGTCGTGGCCTACGGGTTGTCCCTGCTGATCATCGGCTGACGGCCTGCGCGCCCCGGCGCTTCAGTAGACGAGGGATCGGGCGCCGGGCGCCATGACCTCCTCGACGAAGGCGGCCGCCCCACGGATGCCGGCCCCGCTCGAGAGGTCATCGACCGTGAGCCCACGGCGGGCCGCGCACTGACCGCACACCGTGACCGTCGCCCCGTCGAGCAGCAGGTCGCGCAGCTCAGCCAGCGGCACGGCATCCGGGAGGTCGACCAGCTCGGCTCGGCCCGGCACCGCCATGAACGTCGCGTCGCCGGTGAGCCAGAGGCTGACCTCGACACCGGCGGCCAGAGCGGTCGCCGCCACGGTGAAACCCTGGTTGAGCCGTTCGAGGGCCTCGGTGCCGCAGGTGACCTTGACGACGAGGGAAGCGGCCGGGGTGTCCATAGGATGCAGCGTATGGTCTTCCACCTCGACACCACCTTGCACCCGGACGTCGCCCCGCTCGCCTGGCTGGTCGGCCGCTGGGCTGGCGCCGGTCTCGTCGGCTACCCGACGATCGAGTCGGCCCGTTTCGGACAGGAGATCGTCTGCAGCCACGACGGCCGCCCGTTCCTCGAGTGGCGGTCCCAGACCTGGCTGCTCGACGACGACGGCAACCAGGTGCGCCCGCTCGCGACGGAGGTCGGCTTCTGGCGAATGGTGCCGGTGCACGACGACGGCACGAACGCCGAGCTGCTGCTCACCCACCACACCGGGTTCGTCGAGATGTACGCCGGGGTGGCCTCACCCGCCAAGGTCGAGCTGCGCACCGACGGCGTCATGCGCAGCCCCTTCGCCAAGGAGTACACGGCGGGTCACCGCATGTACGGCAACGTCAACAGCAAGCTCATGTGGGTCATGGACATGGCCGCCATGGGGCAGCCGCTGCAGTCGCACATCTCCGCGGAGCTCAAGCGCGTCGAGTGACCCCGCGGGCTGGGCGTCAGGGGGTGACGAAGACGTCGAGGTAGGTGTCCATGGAGTCGGTGCGCAGTGCCTCGCCGAGCTCGGCCATCCCGGCTTCGTCGACGATGTCGATCGATGCACCCTGGGGCGAGGTGCCGTACCCGGAGAACGGGGCGGTCGCGAAGACGACGTCCCCACCACGCACGTTGCGCAGCGCGATCGCGTAGTCGGTCATCGCCCGAGTGGTCAGGCCCTTGTCGACGACCAGGTTCTCGGTCGCAGCGTTCGCGAACCTGGCGACGGTGATCGGGTTCGCGATGTTCTCGGGCTTGGTCGCCTCGAGCATCAGCGCCTTGATGAAGGCCAGCTGGCGTCGACCACGCGAGATGTCACCTTCGCTGAGGGTGTAGCGCTCGCGGACGAAAGCCAGGGCCTGCTCGCCGTCGAGGTCGTTCCAACCCTTGACGATGCCGTCGGCGCCGCCCTCCTCCGCGTACACGCGAACGCCGCCCACGGCATCCGTCATGTTCTTGAAGCCCTCGAAGTCGGTGCGGGCGACGTGGTGGATGCGCACGCCGAGCAGCTGCTCCATGGTCTGGACGAGCAGGGGCTCGCGGCCGAAGGCGTAGGCGGCGTTGATCTTGTTCTTGCCGTGCCCGGGGATGTCCACGTAGAGGTCGCGGGGGAAGTGGATCATCTGCACCGCGCTGTTGTCCTCGGGCACGTGCACGAGCACGATGACGTCGGACCGCCCGGCGTCGCCGGGGCGGGTGTCGGAGCCGAGGACGAGGAAGTTGGTGCCGGCGCCGGTCTCGGCGACCGGCTCGCCGTCGGGTGCGGTGACCGGCTGGCGCTCGCCGAGCTCGATGCCCTGGTCGATGTTGTTGCCGACCGTGAACGCGAGGTAGCCGACGTAGGCCACGCCGGTTCCGATGATGAGGCCGAAGATGCTGAGCATGACGATGAGCGCCCGTCGGGAGCCCCGACGATCTCGCCGCTTCTGCTCGCGGCGGGACTCCTGGGTGTCAGGAAGCCCTTCGATCAGGGACCCCACGCCGTGTTCACTCACTCCACCAGTCTACGAGCCTTCTCTGGACGCCCGCTGGACGCTCCGCAGCCTGCACCGGTGCATCTCCGCCGGGTGCAGGGATGCGTGGCCCGCCGTCGTGGCGGCATACATTGGTGGGGTGAGCGATCTCGGCGAGCGACTGCGGGCCCGCGGCAAGCGGCTGACCTCGCAGCGTGAGCGAGTGCTCGGCGCCGTGGGGCGGCTCGGTCATGCGACCCCGGACGACATCGTGGATGCCGTGGCGAGCGACGGGGGTGGACAGGTCGCCGCATCGACGGTGTACCGCGCACTGGACGCCCTGCAGGAGCTGGGCCTGGTCGGTCACACCCACGTCGACCACCGTGCGCCGAGCTACCACCTCGCCGAGCACGCCACGCACCTGCACGTCGTCTGCCGGGGGTGTGGCTCGGTGGGCGAGGCCCCGCTCACCATGGCGGACGAACTGGTGGCCCGCCTCGACGAGTCGTTGGGATTCGCCGCCGAGGTGTCGCACGCCGCCGTGCACGGACTGTGCCGGAAGTGCCGCGCGGCCGACCCAGCCGAACCGCACCGCGCCGGTGACCACCCGGCATCCGACGTGCCGTTGTCCGCACACCCCGAGTCCCCGAAGGCCACACCATGACCACGTCCACCGTGAGTTCCCCCCTGCTCGACCGCCCGGGCGCGGTCGCGGGTGAGGGCGCCGACGCCGGGGTGGCTGCCCACTACGGCGACCCGATGCGCGAGCAGCGACTGCTGGCCGAGGGGCTCGCCGTGGTCGACCTGTCGCACCGGGGGGTCGTCACCGTCACCGGGCCCGACCGGCTCACGTGGTTGCACTCGATGACCACGCAGCACCTCACCGGGCTGGCACCTCGCACGTCGCGCGAGTCGCTCGTGCTCTCGCCCAAGGGGCACATCGAGCACGCCCTGCACCTCGTCGACGACGGGGAGACGACGTGGATCACGGTCGAGCCCGGGAGCGCGCCTGCGCTCGTGGCCTGGCTGGACTCGATGCGCTTCATGCTGCGGGTCGAGGTCGCCGACGTCACGGCGGACTGGGCCGTGCTCGGTGAGCCCATCGGCGCCGAGTCGGCGCCGGGGGAGCCGCTCGCGTGGGTCGACCCTTGGCCCTCCCTTGTGGGTGACACGGCGGCCTACGGACCGGTCGAAGGGCACCCCGGCGAGGGGCGTGCGTGGCGTGAGCTCATCGTGGCGCGGCCTGCTCTCGAGGCCGCGGTCGGCGACCGACCCCTGGCTGGTACCTGGGCGGCCGAGGCGCTGCGCGTCATGGCCTGGCGCCCGCGGCTCGGCGCCGAGACCGATCACCGCACCATCGCGCACGAGGTCGACTGGCTGCGCACTGCGGTGCACCTGCACAAGGGCTGCTACCGCGGCCAGGAGACCATCGCCCGCGTGCACAACCTCGGGCGGCCGCCGCGGCGCCTGGTCTTCCTGCACCTCGACGGGTCGGGACACGTGCTCCCGGATGCCGGGGCGCCGGTGCGCTTCGGCGACCGGGAGGTGGGGCGGATCACCACGGTCGCTCGGCACCACGAGGACGGCCCGGTCGCGCTCGCGGTCATCAAGCGCTCTATCCCGGAGGACGTGGATCTTCTCGTCGGGGAGACGGCGGCATCGCAGACCGTCGTCGTGAGTGGCTGATCCCCGAAGAATCTTCGGTAGCGACCTGACATGATGGGGTCCATGGCCACCTCATCGACCCCGGTCGGGACCCTCATCACCGTCGCCCCCACGGGCGCCGAGCACGCCAAGGCGGACCTGCCCCAGCTGCCGACGACCCTCGACGAGCTCGTCGAGACCGCTCGGCGCTGCGAGGCGGCCGGGGCGGCGCTGATCCACCTGCACATCCGCGACGCCGACCACGCCCCGACCCTGGACCGTGGGTTGCTGAAGGCGTCGGTGGATGCCGTGCGCTCGGAGACCGACCTCATCGTCCAGCTCTCGACGGGGGGTTCGGTGCACGACCCGCTCGAGACGCGGCTGACGGTGCTCGACGCCGAGCCGGACTCGTGCTCGCTCACGTGTGGGACCACCAACTTCGGTGACGACGTCTTCCTGAACCCGTGGGGGTTCATGAGCGACCTGTACGTGCAGGCCCAGGAGCGCGAGGTGGTGCCCGAGTTCGAGCTGTTCGACCTCGGCCACGTGCACGCGCTGCGGCGCCTCATCGACACCCACGGCCTGCCGTTCGGCGGGAAGGTGCACGTCGACTTCGTGACCGGCGTGCCGGGTGGGATGCCGGCGACGACGGCTGCCCTGATGGCCGGTGTCGCCATGTTGCCCGCCGAGGTCACCTCGTGGTCGGCGACGGGCATCGGGCGGGGGCACCTGCCGATCATGGCTGCGGCCCTGTCGGCCGGTGGTCACCTGCGCGTGGGTATGGAGGACAACGTGGTGTTCGCCCGCGGACAGGTCGTCCAGCACAACGACGAGCTGGTGGTTCGGGCTGCTGAGCTGGCCACGCTCATGCAGCGCCCGCCGCTCGGCACCGAGGCGGCCCGTGAGCTGCTCGGGGTCAAGGACCGCCGCACTCGCTGACGACGGTTCTCCGTCGCACCAGTGACGACGGAGACGTTCCGCCCCGTCCGAGCCTCGGACGGGTGTCTAGCCATCGGGAATGTCTGGCGCATAATCACTGGTTATGGCTGACGTGCGCACTCCTTTTGAATTCCCGGCCGTCGTCAACGAGAAGGCTGCCCGGGCCGTGGCGGGACTCGTGGTGCTCGTCGCTGCGGTGGCGCTGCTCACCGGCTGGCTCTGGCTGAGTGCCGTGCTCGCCGTCGGGTTCGCCCTGCGAGTGGCCAGCGGCCCGCGGTTCGACCCCTTCGGGCAGCTCGCCACCAAGGTGATCGCCCCCCGCCTCGGTGAGCCCGTGCTCGTCCCCGGCCCGCCGAAGCGGTTCGCCCAGGCCATCGGCCTGGTGCTCACCCTCGCCGCCACGGGCTTCCTCGTGGCTGGCCTGCCTCTCGTGACGACTGCGCTGCTCGGCATCCTGCTCGTGTTCGCCACCCTGGAGTCGGCCTTCGGCTTCTGCGCCGGCTGCTACGCGTTCGGCCTGCTCATGCGCGCGGGCCTGGTGCCCGAGGAGACCTGCGCGGCCTGCAACGACATCTCGCTGCGCCAGCGCCAGCCTGCCGGGGTCTGATCCCGCGAGCCGCGTGAGCGCTGAGAGTTGAGCGCTCAACGGTGTGAGCGGGCTCACGCTTGCTCCAGTTTGCATTTTGCTAACTAGAGCAAGCATACTTGTCACGTGAGCAAGAATCCGCTGAACGACCTGGGCAGCAGCCTCGGCGACTACCTGCGAGAGCAGCGCACCGCCGCCAAGCTGTCCCTGCGTCAGCTGTCCGAGCTCGCCGGGGTGTCCAACCCCTACCTGTCCCAGATCGAGCGGGGGCTCAAGCGGCCGAGTGCCGAGATCCTCCAGCAGCTCGCGAAGGGTCTCGAGGTCTCGGCCGAGAGCCTCTACGTCAAGGCCGGAATCCTCGACGCCGAGGTCACCCCGCACTCCGAGACCCCCGACGTCCGAGGCGCCATCGCCGCCGACCCGGCCCTGACCGAGCGGCAGCGCAAGACCCTCCTGGACATCTACGAGTCCTACGTCGAGGACAACTGACGGCAATGATGCCGACCCCCCTGAACTCACGCACCACCACCAAGGAGAATCCCATGTCAGTCATGACCGACATCAAGAACACCGTCGACGCCACCCCCTTCTTCGCCGCTGTCGGCGCCACTGACCTGGCCGTCGAGAAGGTCCGCGAGGCCCGCATCCGCGCCGAGAAGGTCCGCGTCGAGCTCTCCGCCGACCTGGCCCCGGCCAAGGTCCAGGCCCGTGCGACCACCCTGGTCGACGGCGTCAAGGAGATCCCTGCGGTCGTCCTCAACGAGACGATGGTCGTCGGCGGCAAGGTCGCCGAGGGCTACGACGAGCTCGCCGTGCGCGGCAAGAACCTCGTGAACCGCATCCGCAACCAGAAGTCCACCAAGGACCTCTTCGCGCAGGCCGAGACCTCGGTCGCGCAGGCCAAGGGTGCCGTCACCTCCGCCCGCAACGCGGCGGCCGACATCGAGCGCTCCGCCAAGGCCACCATCACGACCACCCGCAAGGAGGCCGTGAAGCTGGCCGAGGTCGTCACCGGCTCCGTCACCGAGGGTCTCGAGACCGTCGAGGCCGAGGTCACCGAGTCCGCCAAGCGCACCCGCACCGCGGCCAAGCGCACGTCGACCACGACCAAGAACGCCTCCAAGAAGGCCGTCAGCTCGGCCAAGGCCGCCACGACCAGCGCTCGCAAGACCGCTGTCGCTGCGGAGAAGGCGACCGAGAAGGCTGCCGAGAAGGTCGGCGACGTCCCCGCGGCCAAGCGCACCCCGGCCAAGCGCACCGTCAAGGTGAGCACGAAGCCCGCCGCCAAGCGCACCTCCGCGCCGGCTGCGAAGCCCGCCGCGAAGACCGCTGACACGCCGGCCGCGTCCGCGACCGTCACCGTCACCGCCTGAGCGACACCACGTGGTCGGCCACGCCCGACCTGACCGTCACCGGTCCACCCCTTCCCGGTGACACCCCGACGACCGGGGCCGGCCCTGCCGGCCCCGGTCGTTCGTGTCTGCGGTCGCAGGCACGACCGGTGCGGTCGGTGGATGCCGTCCACCCGGTCCCGCGGATAGGGTCACGTTCGTGCCCCAGCAGACCTCGAGTTCAGCCCATCCGTCAGGTCCCCCGGTCTCCACGGTGACACCACCCGCGCTCGCCGAGGCGCCGGTGCTGGTCCACGTGACCCGCGGCGGGGTGGTGGAGTCGGTGCACCGCGCCAGCGTCGCCGTGACGGCATCCGACGGCTCGGTGCTCCAGGCGTGGGGCGACCCGCACGACCCGGTGTTCCCGCGCTCCTCGAACAAGCCACTGCAGTCCGTGGCGATGGTGCGGGCCGGGCTCGACCTGCCGCCGCACCACCTGGCCCTGGCCAGCGCGAGCCACTCGGCCGAGCCCTTCCACCTCGACGCCGTGCGCGACATGCTCGCCGCAGCCGGACTCACCGAGGCCGACCTGCAGAACACTGCCGACCTGCCCTACGACCCGGACGAGCGCGACGTGTGGATCGCCGCCGGGCGCGCGGCCCGCTCGCTGGCGCAGAACTGCTCGGGCAAGCACGCGGCCATGCTCGCGACCTGCCGGGTCAACGGCTGGGACATCGCGACCTATCGCGACCCACGGCATCCGCTTCAGCAGCTCATGGCGCAGACCATCGCCGACCTCGCGGGCGAGCCGGTCGCGGCGATGGCCGTCGACGGCTGCGGTGCACCCGTGATGGCGATCTCGCTCGCCGGGCTGGCGCGGGCGTTCGGGCGCGTGGCCGCGGCCGACCCGGGCACGCACGAGGGTCGCGTCGCCGACGCGATCCGCCAGCACCCCGAGTACCTGGGAGGCACCCGGCGCGACGTCACGGCGCTGATCCAGGGCACGCAGGGCGTCATCGCCAAGGACGGGGCCGAAGCCGTGTACGCCGTCGGGTTGGCCGACGGCCGCGGAATCGCCCTGAAGATCGCCGACGGTGGCCAGCGGGCCCGCCCGGTCGTGCTGGCCGC
>ENA-UOWE01005828-UOWE01005828.1-activated-sludge-metagenome-genome-assembly--contig:-NODE-5828-length-11078-cov-3.739272_pt1 | contig 11078 bp, 11 predicted proteins | sample MGYA00249841_ERZ761562 | MGnify/ENA primary metagenome ERZ761562 (study PRJEB28883, sample SAMN05720200) | activated sludge metagenome | isolation source: Anaerobic digester | place: Japan... | reverse complement strand
CGGCCAGATCTACCTCTCGCCCAACCTGTTCCAGAAGGGCATCCTGCCGCCCATCGACGTGGGAAAGTCCGTGTCCCGTGTGGGAGGCAAGGCCCAGCTTCCCGCCTACCGCGCCGTGGCGGGCGACATGAGGATCGCCTACTCCCAGTTCGAGGAGCTCGAGAGTTTCTCGCGCTTCGGCACCAGGCTCGACGAAGACACCAAGAAGCGCCTGGAGCGGGGGTGGCGCGTCCGCGAGATCCTCAAGCAGCCCCAGTACCGGCCCATACCGGTGGCCGAGCAGATCGCGTCGCTCATGGCCGTGACCGGCGGGATTCTGGACGATGTGGCGGTGGACGAGATACCGAGCGCCGAGAGCAGGGTGCGCGAGGGCATGACCAGGCACCTCGCAGCGCTGTGCGCCAGGATCTACCAGGGGGACAAGCTCAGCCTGGACGACTTCAATGCCATCCTGAACACGGCAAAGGAGGCCATTCGCGGCATGACGGGAACGGGCCATGCAAACCCTTGACGCGCTGAAGCGCAAGATCAAGAGCACCCAGGACCTGCTCTCCGTGGTCAAGACCATGAAGGCCCTGGCCGCGGTGAGCATCCGGGCGTACCAGCGCTCCGTGGAGTCGCTCGTGGACTATACCAGGACCGTGGAGATGGGCCTGCAGGTGGCCCTGCAGTCGCGGCCCGAGGAGGAGCTCTCCGCCGGCGTCATGCCGCTCGGCCGCCTCGGTGGGATCGTGTTCGGCTCGGACCAGGGCCTGTGCGGCCAGTTCAACGCCCAGGTGGTGTCCCACGCGGTGGACGAGTTCGACAGGCTCGGTGTGGCCCCGGAGAACCGCTACATCCTCACCGTGGGAGAGCGCGCCAAGGACTACCTGCTCGCGGCGAACCAGGACATCTACGACACCCTGTCCACCCCAAGCTCCACCGCGGGCATAACGCCCATGGTGCAGGAGCTCGTCATGATCCTGGAGGAGTGGCACTTCGGGGCACAGATCCAGCACATCTACCTCTTCTACAACCACTACGTATCCGGCGCCACGTACCATCCGCATACCCTGCGGCTCCTGCCCGTGGACCAGGTGTGGCTCGAGATCCGGAACAGGAAGTGGGAATCGCGCTCGTTGCCCATGTACACCCTGGACTTCGACTCCCTGTTCCTGGCCCTGCTGCGGGAATACCTCTTCGTGTCGCTGTACCGGGCCTTCACCGAGTCGCTGGCCAGCGAGAACGCGAGCAGGCTTGCGGCCATGCAGAACGCGGAGAAGAACATCGAGGAGCAGCTCGAGGAGATCCATGTGGCCTTCCACCGCCAGCGGCAGATGACCATCACCGAGGAGCTGCTGGACATCGTGTCCGGCTACGAGGCCATGAAGGGGGACGCGAGGCTGGAGGAGAAACGGGGAGGCGGGAAGGTCCAGTGACGTATCCCCGAGTGTTTCCCATCAGGGCGGGGTTCACATCCTGGCCCTGCGACACCCGGGCTACAGGAACCTGAAGTGTTTCACCGCAGCCGAGACCACGAAGATCCTGACATTGTTGCTCAAGGGGTCCGCAGGGATGAGGAAGAAGCCGGTGCGCTGGGGATCGTACCCCACCGTGGAGCCCTGGAGCACTTCCCCGTCCGCAAAGGTCACCTCCACCTTGCGGCCCTGGGCCCTGTCCTGTGGGGTGAATACCTTCCGTTCCTCATAGTCCCTGTTGCCGTCAAAGGTCTTGACGAAAAAGACCGCCTTCAGGTCACTGACCTCGATCTTCACCGCCTGGCTGTCCTGACCTTGTGAGCCTTCCGGGGTGAGGTGGAACGACGGTGTCGTGGGGTTGAAGTTCTTGGTGTAGCCCTTGATCAGCCTGTTGTCACGGAAATGCACCACCACCCGTATCGGATCCATCTCGCCTCCCGGTTCCCGTACTGAAGGAGAATGAGACACATGGCGTTCTTATCGTACTGTTTCGGCGAGGTTATGAAATAGTTGAATCGTATGGGCACCATGTCCGGGCAGGGCAGACGTTCACGCCCCATGTCCGCTTCATCGGCCCATGAGCCGTCAACGCGGTCATGTCCCTCCCGTGGAAAGGGTGGTCCGGTACCCGAGGGGGTTCCGGGCTAGGATCCCCTTTTCTCGACGCGGCAGACGAGCGCCTTGATGGGCACGGACCCGGTCACCGGGCACAGGGGCTCGTCCGCGGTGAGCATGTTGATGTTGAGCCGCTTCCATCCGTCGTCCACGCCGTACCAGTAGCCGTGGGGGGAGTGCACCACCTTCGGGTGCATGTCCGCATCGTAGAGCGCCCGGATCTCCACGCGGCCCCTGGGCGAGGAGAGGTACACCCACTCGTGGTCGTCGATGCCGAGCGCGCGCGCCGTGTCCGGGTGGATCTGGAGTTCCGGGTCCGGGGAGCGCCTCTTCAGCGAGGGGATGTTCCGGTGCGAGGAGTGGTAGTACACGATGTTCCGGCCGCCCGTGGTGAGGATGAGCGGGAACTCCTCCATGAGAGAGGGGCTTGCCACCGGCCCCTCGTCTGGCTCCTTGAAGTTGGGTAGCGCGCTGATGCCCAGCATGGTGAGGTAGTCCGCACAGAGCTCCACCCTGCCCGTGGGGGTGCGGAACTTCCCGAACTTCTCGTACCCATGGTAGGTGAGCGGTGTCGCGTAGTGACCGCGCGCCTTCAGCTCCTCGAAGGTCATGCGGCAGGGCTCCAGCCGGTAGTCCAGGGCCTCTGGGACAGTTCGCCAGTACCCGTCGAGCCCCACCTTCGCTGCCAGGTCGATGAGGATCTGCTTCTCGTCCCTGCACTCGGGCACTGGCTCGAGGGCCTTGACCTGGGCGAACACGTGGTTCTTCATGAGCAGGTCTTCGATATCGTCCCGCTCGGTCCAGTGGGCGGGCGGCAGGATCACGCGGGCCAGCTCGGTGGTGGGAGTGTGGAAGTAGTCCACGCAGAACAGGAAGTCCAGGGAAGCCAGTACCTTTCTCACCCGCTGCGAGTTGGGGTAGGCGCACACGCTGTTGTTTGCGAACAGGCCCACGGCCTTCACGGGGTAGGGCCTGCCCGTCTCGATGGCGGGCCAGACGACCTGGGGCGGGCAGGGGATGGGGATGTGGGCTTGAAGCGGGAACCGGTCGAGCCCCAGTTTCTTTGAGGCCTGCTCTTTCGGCAGGTTGTCGTAGGCCGAGAAGTCGGGGCCGTAGCACGAGCGCTTCCTGGTGGGCGGCTGGCAGTTGAGGTTGCCGCCCTTGGCCTCCAGGTTGCCTGTGATGGCGGACAGGATGGTCAGCGAGCGGGTGAGGTCGAAGGCGTCGTTCGCCTGGCACACGCCGCCCATGCCGCCGCCGATGCTTGCGGGCCTGGTGCTGCCGAAGAGCGTCGCCGCCTCCTCGATCTGTTTTGCGTCGAGCCAGCAGATCTCGGCACAGCGCTCAGGCGTGAAGGGAGAGACGTGTTCCTTCAGTCTGTCGAATCCGTTCGTCCACGTTTCCACGAACTCGTGGTCATAGAGGTCTTTCCGGATGATCACGTTGATGAAGCACAGGAGCAGGGCCACGTCCGTGCCCGGCCTGATCCTGAGCCAGCAATCGGCCTTCCTGGCGAGCCGGGTCCCCCGGGGGTCCACCACGATGAGCTTCGCGCCCTTCTTGAGCCCCTCGCTGATGTCGTGCATGTACAGGCCGGCCCAGGACATCTCCGGGTTGTGGGCCCACAGGAGGATGCAGGCGCTCTGTGCGTAGTCCGGGTCCACCAGGCCGAACCCGCAGGTGGCCGCGCTGCCCAGCACGATGGGGCCGCCGCTCATGTTGGAGGGCGCCATGAAGTTGGGCGATCCGAACAGGGCGAGGAAGCGGTTCAGGTAGGGCGCCAGTCCCCGGCTGGTGCCGGTGCCGAAGACCACTGACTCTGCGCCGAATGTTTCCCTGGCCTTGAGCAGGTTCTCGGCGATGAGGCCCAGGGCCTCGTCCCACGAGGTCTCCCTGAAGCCCCCCTGACCCTTCACCAGGGGTTTCGTGATGCGTTCCGGGTGGTAGATGAGCTCGTATGCTGCCCTGCCCTTGGGGCAGGTGTAGCCGTGGCTGTGAGGGTGGTCCGGATCTCCCCGGACGCCCACGAGCCTCCCGTCCTCCACGTCCACGAAGACCCCGCAGCGGGAATGGCACTCGAAGCAGATGGACCTGACGCTGGAACGACTCATGGCTTGCTCCTTTCCCTATGGCGCTATGATGACCTTGACGTCGCCCGAGGCCCCCCCATGGAGGTCCTCGAAGGCATGCTGCACCTCGTCGATACCGATGGTTCTGCTCACGAGCCCGCCCACCCCGAGCTGCCCTTCGGCAATGGCGGCGAGGCTGTGCTCGAAGTCCTCGATGCGGTACCCGAAGGAGGTCTTCAGCGTGGCCTCCTTGAGGGTGAGGAACAGGGTCATGATGGACTGGGGCCTCAGGCTGATCCCTGCCAGGACCAGGGTGCCCCGGAGCCCCAGGGCCGAGACACCGGTGTTGATGCCAGCGTCCGAGGCCGAGGCGTCGATGGCGATGTCCACCCCGCCCGAGGTGGCCTTCTTGATGATGGAGGCCACCTTCGGGTCGCGCCCGTCCAGCACCTCATCGGCCATGGCCAGCCTCGCCGCGGCGTCCAGCCTGGGAGCTGAAACCTCGGAGAGGAAGACCCTCGATGCGCCGTTCAGACGGGCCCAGGCCGCGCAGAGCAGGCCGATGGTTCCGCCCCCCACCACGAGGACGGCATCGCCTTTCCGCATGCCCGAGGTGCGTACGGCATGCAGGCAGACCGCGGCGGGTTCCACCATGGCCGCCGCCGTGTCGCTGACGGAACCGGGTAGGCTGCGCACCATGTCTGGCCTCACCTCGATGTACTCGGCATAGGCGCCGGGGCGGTTCTGGCCGATGTGGGGCCTGTTCTTGCCGTTCAGGCAGAGCTGCGCGTGGCCTGTGCGGCATGCCGGGCATTCTCCGCAGGGGTTCAGCGGTATCACGGTGACGCGGTCACCTTTTCTGAGGTCCGCCCTGGCACCGGCATCCTCTATGACGCCGGCGAACTCGTGGCCCATGACGAGGTCTGGCCGGCCGTCGGCACCGGCCCCGGCCTCCCAGTAGTGGATGTCGGACCCGCAGATGCCGCAGGCCGTCACGCGGACGACCACGGACCCGTCCGTGGAGACGGGGGGGTCGAGCTCCATGGTCTTGATGAGCCTGGGCCCGGCGAGAACTGCTGCCTTCATGAACGCTCCTTTCCGCCGGGGGGCCCGGGTGACCTCCGCCGATGGGGCTGGGGACTCTGGGACGCGATGCGGGCGCGGTGGGAGCGGGTGTGCTCCTGCAGGTACGAGCGGTACAGACCGGCGATCTTCTCCGGTGAGTGCCCGCCCTCGGCAATGAGTCTGATGAGCGAGCGCTGGGCGAGGATGTGCGCCTTCACGTCCACAGTCCTGTAGAACGACCCTACGAACTGGAGCCGCGAGCGCCGCAGGGAGTTGGCCAGGAGCCTGACGATGGTGCTGCCCGAGAGCCTCACCAGGTAGTCCTGGAGCTCCACCTCCACGGCTGCGATGTCCGCGGGGTCCGCCCCCTTGTCCAGGAGGTCGAGCTGGCGCCCGAACAGGGCGTCCAGCGCGGCCATGTCCGCGGGGGTGGAGCGCGCCATGGCCATCCTTATTATCGCAGGCACCACTTCCACCCACAGGTCCAGGATCTCCAGGTGCAGGGCACCGCCCAGGTCGATGTCGCTCATGCCGAGCACCGCGTCGAGGAAGTCGAGTCCCGCGTGCTCGCGGTAGTCGAGCACCACCACGCCCGAGCCCCGCACCGCCCTGACGATGTTCCTGCCGGCCAGTTCGCTCAGCGCGGCCCTGAGCGAGGTGCGGTCCACGCCGAGCTGCCCGGCCAGGAGCCGGTCCGGGGGCAGCCTGTCGCCGGGCTTCAGCTCGCCCGTGAAGATTCTTGCCAGGAGCAGGTCCGCGATGCGCCGCGGCAGGGGCTTGTCGGAATTATCATCGATATCGTCGATGGAGAGGGGATATTGGATAACCAGACTCATATAATTGGATAAACCAATACCGGAATACCTGAGCTCTGTCAAGCAGCAGTAACCGGTGCGCATGAAGCCTTCAGTAGAGAGGGTGGTTAGCCTGCATTGGGAGGGGAGAAGACGGTGCAGACTGATCGCCACGGGCAGCGGGTCCTGCAGAAATCCAACGGTGTCGCCCGGTCGGTAAGTTCCCGCAAGGCGCCTGTGGTCAGCTGCATCCCGCTGTTCAACCCCAAGCCCTGCAGGATCCGCGCATCCCATTTCCTGACCTCGTTCTCGTCGCCGAAGGGGCTGGTGCACCGGCCGTCTGCGAGGTTGGGGCAGGGGCCGCAGAGGTCGTCCACTCCTTCGGTGACCTCAATGAGGGTGTCCATATCAGAGGTCATCAGGTCCCTGACCCGACGGCACAGCAGGGTAAAGGCGTCGCCCCGTCCCGGAGGTTCCGCGCCGAGGAACCTCACGCAGAGGATGTGGTGGGGCCGCAGCTTCATTCTCCGCTTCCTAATCCGTCGTCACCCGGTTTCTCCCCGAGGTCTTGCTGGCGTACATGAGGGTGTCCGCGCGCCGGACCACCGACTCCACGGTGTCGCCCGGCCGCGCCATGGTGGCCCCCAGCGAGGCGGTGACATTGACATTGATTCCCCGGATGACGAGGAAGCTCGTCTCTATGAAGACCCTGATGCGCTCGGAAACCGCCTGGAGGGTCCTCAGGTCGATGTTCGGCAGGATCACGATGAACTCCTCGCCCCCCCAGCGGGCGATGGAGTCCATGCGGCGCAGGATGTTCATGACGGTCTTGGCCACCATGACCAGGACCTCGTCGCCCACGGCATGGCCGTAGGTGTCGTTGCAGTGCTTGAAGTGGTCGATGTCGAAGAAGATCAGCCCGAAGGGTTTGCCGAACGCGTTCAGCTCGTGGATCCTGGTGCTCAGGGTCATCTCGCCGTACCTGCGGTTGCCCGCGCCGGTGAGTTCGTCCATGTACGCGTCGTGCTTGAGCTGCTCCATTTCCTTGATGATCTGGTGGAAGCTGGAGTTGTCCGTGAAGATCTCCACCGCACCGACGATCTTCCCGGACTCGTCCCTCACCGGAGAGACCCGGACGGATACGGGAACACGGTGCCCCTGCTTGTGGTGAAGGTACACATGGGCCTCGTGGGCATCCCCGTCCGCAATGGTTGCGGACAGCGGGCACCCCGTGAAACAGAGCTCCCTGCCGCTGGCGTCCACGTGGCGGAGCAGGTTGTCCGCGCAGCACGAGCCGAGCACCTCCTCCTTCGCGTACCCGGTGATCCGCTCGGCCGCCTTGTTCCAGAAGGTGATCCTCCGGTCCCGGTCCACGTAGTAGATCCCGTCGAACAGACTGTCCAGGAGCTTCTCGTGGGACGGATTGTCCATCAGCACCTCCCTGATCCGTGAGAGTGTTCCCCGCCGCTCATGAGAACCAACCCATCTTTCTCGCTGCGCCGTATACCAGGGAACAGCCCAGGGCCGTCATGAACACGCCGAAGGCCAGCCTGAGGACCGTCCCGGAGAGCCTGTTGGCGTGGTACGCCCCGATCCAGCCGCCTGCGATGAGCGCCGCCGCGATGACGATGGCCGCCTTTATATCCACGTTTCCGTGGCGGTAGTACTCGATGAAGGCGGCGATGCCCACGGGCGGCAGCAGCACTGCAAGGCTGGTGCCCGTGGCCCGGTGCTGGGAGTAGTCCAGGATGTAGATCAGCGCCGGGATGATGATGACGCCGCCGCCGATGCCGAAGAAGCCGGCGAGCAGGCCGGCCGCGAGCCCGATGCCCAGCAGGATGAGGATGTCTCCGGGTATTGCCATCATGAACCCTCCTTCCACCGTCTGTCAGAGAGCGCCACGGGCGTCTCCATCTGGCGCTCCGGGATGGACCAGTATGTCAGCAGCAGGCGGTCTTTCTCCCCGGTGCTGACACGGCGGTAGCCGTTCTTCTCGTAGAAGGCCACGGCCCAGGAGGCTGCCGCCCAGGTCGGGTTCCGTGCACCTGCGGATGCGTTCGTTCATGCCGCTGGCGCCGTCAGCGTGCATCACAGGGACCCGTCCAGGTCGTCGGCCACTGCCCTTCCGCAGGCACGGCACGTCTGCGCCCCTCGGAAGAGCGGGCCGCCGCAGTCCGGGCAGTGGTAGCGTTCGCACACAGAGCGGGCCCACTCCACGCTGCCCTCTTCGTCGCCGAGCTGTTTCACCAGCTCACGCCAGACCGGTATGGTCTGCTGCATGACACGACGGCCCGTGGCCAGCCCAAAGTTGCTGATCTGATCGCAGGGCCAGTCAGGACACTGGTGGCAGGAGTAGAAGCCCTTTTCCCTCACGCAGTCGCGGATGGTGCACATGGCGCAGTAGCCGTAGAGCTTCTCGGGCGGGTCCGGCTGCATGCACCCGAGGCACTCGGTGTCCTCGGGCCTGGTGCCGTAGAGGTTCCCCATCACGGTCTTGAACTTGAGATTGTCGTCCCGGGTGGCGATGTACACCCCGCAGACGCCGCAGTACAGTCCGCAGGGCGCCATGAGGGCCCTGTCCCTGATCTCGTCCTCGTTCCATCCCCTCATGAGCACCCCCTTGCGATGGATCCATGATGGCCCAAAGGGGTGCGCCCTGTAAAGAGAGAATAGATGCCCGTGCCGCCGTGCCGGCCAGGTCGTCCGGACCGGATGATGTTTACGGAAACAGGGATATTGGTGTATGGAAGGTGTCGTGATAATGGGCACCGGCATTGAAATGAAGGGTTGAAAGCACTAAACAAGACGAAAATGCAAGGAGCAGGGATACCATGAAACGCATCTTCCTCTTTCTGGCAACGAACATCCTGGTGATGGTGACCATCTCCATCATCATCAACCTCCTGGGCCTGAACCGCTACCTGACACCCTACGGGATCAACTGGGTCACCCTGGCGCTCTTCTGCGGGGTGTGGGGCATGGCGGGCGCCTTCATATCGCTTTTCATGTCGCGGTTCATCGCCAAGAAGGCCATGGGCGTGCAGGTCATCGACCCGAACTCGGGCCACCCCCTGGTCCTCATGGTGGCCGGCATGTGCCAGAAGGCGGGGCTCCCCATGCCCGAGGTGGGGATCTACGAGTCCCCCGAGATGAACGCCTTCGCCACCGGGCCCACGAAGAACCGGAGCCTCGTGGCCGTCTCGTCCGGCCTGCTCGGGAGGATGGACAGGAACGAGGTGGAGGGCGTCCTGGCCCACGAGATCTCCCACATCGCAAACGGGGACATGATCACCATGACGCTCATCGCCGGCGTGGTGAACTCCTTCGCCCTGTTCCTCTCCCGGGTCATCAGCTACTTCGTGAGCCTGTCCGTCAAGGAGGACCTGGCCTACGTGGTGCGCTTCGCCCTGACCATCGTGCTGGACATCCTGTTCAGCATCCTCGGCTCCATCGTGGTGGCCTCCTTCTCGCGCAGGCGCGAGTACCGTGCCGACAGGGGCGGCGCCATGATCGCGGGCAGGGAAAAGATGGTCGCTGCACTGGAGAGCCTGAGGCGGAACTTCGAGCCCGTGGACCCGCGGGCCGCCTCCCTGGACACGCTGAAGATCTCCGGCAAGAAGGGTTTCATGGCCCTGTTCTCCACCCATCCGCCGCTGGAGGCGCGGATCGAGGCCCTGAGGAACGCGAGCCTGTAGGGGGGAGCTGCCCCCGTTCGGGGCGGATCACTGCACCAGGTTGGGTGGTGAGTCGGGGAGCCTGGGCTTCTGCATGGTCTTTTCCGGCGGCACGGCGGTCTTCATGGGCGACTTGTAGTCCACCACGATGCTGATGCGCCGGTTCTTGGGGTCAGCCGGGTTGCCCTTGATGAAGGGCTTGGTGTCGGCATACCCCGCCACCATGCCGATCTGGTTCGGTGGTATCCCGTTCCTTTCCAGCTCCATGCGCGCCGACAGGGCGCGCTGGGTGGAGAGTTCCCAGTTGGTGAATCCCTTGCCGGGGTATGGCAGGGAGTCGGTGTGCCCCTCCACGATGAGCTTGCGGTCCATGCCCTTCAGGGCGGGGACGATCCCCTGGATGAGGGCCTTGCCGCTGCTGCTCAGGTTGGTGCCGCCCACCTCGAAGAACGAGGATCCCGCGGTGTCGATGATCTCGATCCTCAGGTTGCCGTCGTCGGTGAAGATGAGCACCCGGTCGCGGTATTCCTTGAACTGGTCGTCCACCTGCCGTTTGATCTTGTCGGCAAGCTCGTTGGCCAGGACGGTCTTGGGAGGGGCGGGCTGAATGGCCCTGCCCACGTCGAACATGCCCTGGCCCGGCGTGTCCTGCCTGGTGGCCACCGCTGCGCCGCCGCCCTTTTCGAAGATGGAGTAGTTCTGGAAGTAGTTGGACAGGGCGATCTTCTTCTGCTGGGAGGTCATGGACAACAGCCACAGGAGCAGGAAGAAGGCCATCATGGCCGTGACGAAGTCCGCGTAGGCCACCTTCCAGGACCCCCCGTGCCCGCCTTCGGCGGCCTTCTTGTACTTTTTAATGATGACGGGCTGGTCCCTGACCTCTGCCATTACTTGCCCTTACCCTTCATGATCTTTTCCATCTCGCTGAACCCCGGGCGCTCGCTCTCCGGTATGGCCCTGCGGGCGAACTCGATGGCGATCTGGGGGATGGATCGTGCCACGTAGGACACCATGGCGATGCGTATCACGTGGTAGTATGATTCCTCTTCCTTGAGGTGGTGATCGATGAGAACGCCCATGGGGCCCACGATGCCGTAGCACAGGAGCACGCCGAGGAAGGTCCCGACGAGCGCCGCACCGACGCTGTGGCCGAGCACCTCAGGCGGCTCGCTCATCTTGCCCATGGTGAGGACCACGCCGAGCACCGCTGCCACGATACCGAGGCCGGGCAGGGAGTCGGCCATCTTCTCCACGCGGTGGAGCGGGTGCTTCTTTTCCGCCATGGCGGCCTCGATGTCCACCTCCAGGAGGTTGTCGAACTCGTGGGGTGGTATGTCGATGGACAGGAGGATCTTGAGGCTGTCGCAGATGAAGGCCCGCGTGCGCGTGTTCTTGAGGATGGAG
>ENA-UOWE01005827-UOWE01005827.1-activated-sludge-metagenome-genome-assembly--contig:-NODE-5827-length-11078-cov-17.409326_pt1 | contig 11078 bp, 9 predicted proteins | sample MGYA00249841_ERZ761562 | MGnify/ENA primary metagenome ERZ761562 (study PRJEB28883, sample SAMN05720200) | activated sludge metagenome | isolation source: Anaerobic digester | place: Japan... | reverse complement strand
CCTACCGCTTGATCGCGGTCGGCCTGATGTTCCTGTCGCTGCTGATTTACTCGGTCGGACGGAAGATCGAGCGGACGTTGGCCTTGGTCGACACGTTCATGGTGATCCTGACGCTGGGGGCGGTCGGCGTCCTGGCGGTTGTTTTCGCCCCGGGAGCCTTGTGGATCGAGATGTTGAAAGGAATCGTGACGCCGGCGGCCCCTCCGCCGGGTATCGACCCGGTTCTGTTGGGATCGATCATCGGCTACACGGGTTTCGGTTCGGGGATGAACTTCCTGCTCATCAATTATTACCGCGATCACGGCTACGGCATGGGCCACAAGGTCGGATTTTTCTCCGGTCTCGTCGGCGGCGAAAAAAAAGCCGTTCGCCCGTCCGGAATGACGTTCCGGGAGAGCCCGGAAAACGCCGCCCTCTGGAAGCGCTGGTTCCGTTACCTGAAGATCGATCAGTGGGGCGTTTTTTTCACCGGGGCGATGATCGGGATGTTCGTTCCCGGCGTGCTGGTGCGGGCCCTGGCGGCCGCGCCGGGAGCGGCCGAACCGACGACGGAGAACATCCCGGTGTACGCGGCCGTGGAGCTGGGAAGGCGGGGCGGGTTTTTCTTTGTGTTCGTGCTGATCATCGGGGCGATGATTCTTTTCAAGACCCAGACGTCGGTTCTGGAGATCTTGATCCGGAACGTGACGGATTCGGCCATCGCCGTGAGCCCGCGGTTGAGGGAGCGGATCAACGGCGATCCGAGGCGGGCCTATTACGGGATGGCGGTCTTGTTCATCCTGGTCATCGCGGTCATCATCCACTTGGCGCTGCCGGCCCGGCTCCTCCAGATCGCCGGCAATATGTCGACCCTGGCCTCGCTCATCTATCCGGTCCTGTTGATCTACCTCAACACGAAGCTGCCGCGGCCGGCCCGGGCCGGGGGTTGGTCGATCGCGGTTTTGGTGCTGAACATCCTTTTTTTCGGATATTTCTTTCTGAATTTCGCTTGGTCGATGATCGCCGGCCGGCCTTGATCAAATCGAAACCTGTTTAACCATTTCCCCATTCATATCGGTACCTGTTTAACCATTTCCCGATTTCCGTCCCGGGCGTGATCCGGGTCAGATACATGGTGGATGCCTCTAAAACCTCCGCCGGGCGGTTAAAGTGGATCGACTTCCACCGTCGGAGCGGAAACATAATTCTGGCCTGTCGTCGCTCTAATATCTCCCCGACAACTTTCCATAAATAACCGGGGCGGTTCGATCCCTATGATCTGACGACCTTGGAGGACGAGTCGAAGCGGCCCCATCAGGCCCCGGGCTTTCTGACCCCCCGTGGAACCGTGTCGCCGGAAAACTTAATCCCCCAAGCCCCGGGAGGCGTCCCCCATGTCGTGATCCGGTACAGGAGTTTGACTCGGTTTTGCCGTTGAGCCTATCATGAATTCGCCGAACGAGGGAATGAGGTGAAAAAGGGAGCGATCATGCACAGAAGAAAGACCGCCTGGATCATCATGGTTGTCCTTGCCGGCTCGGCCGGAATTATCGGTCTGGCATTTGCGACGGCGGCGTCCGGCCGAGGAATCGGCGCCCGCTCAGGAATCGGTACCTGTTTAACCATTTCCCAAATTCCCGCTAATGAGGAAATGGATAAACAGGTACCGAATTCCCTCCCGGTACCGAATCCGCTGAATTTAAGACAGGGACTGCCTTCAGCGGCACGAGGGCAAAACGCTCCGGCGGCGGAGGCCTCGGATGCGAAAATCGAACGGATTTTGAGCAACCTGACTCCCTCCCTTCACCTCAAGGGCCGGCCCGTCGTGACGTCAACCGTGGCCGCCCGAATGGCCGCCCTGAAAATCCCGGCCGTGAGCATCGCCGTCACCCGGGACAGCCGGATCGAATGGACCCGGGCGTACGGCTTCCGGGATGTCGAAGAAAAATTACCGGCCACGCCGGAAACGCTCTTTCAGGCGGCCTCGATCAGCAAGCCGGTCGCCGCAGCGGCCGCCCTTCATTTCGTCGACCGCGGCGTGCTCGGCCTCGACGAGGACGTTAACGCGAAGCTTTCGTCCTGGAAGGTGCCGGAAAACAGCTTCACGGCAAAACAAAAGGTCACCTTGCGCCGGATTCTCAGCCACAGCGCCGGGCTGACGGTTCACGGTTTCGCCGGTTATCCGGCGGGTGAACCGCTCCCGGCGTTGCGCCAGATCCTCGACGGCGAACCGCCGGCCAACTCGGCGCCCATCCGCGTCAATCTCCTGCCCGGTTTCCGGTGGCGGTATTCGGGCGGCGGCTTCACCGTGCTGCAGCAGCTGTTGGTCGATGTTATCGGCCGGCCGTTTCCCGACATCATGAAGGAGATCGTCCTCGATCCGGCGGGGATGACGGAAAGCGCCTACGCCCAGCCGCTTCCGGATAGGCTCCTTTCCCGGGCGGCCGCCGGCTACACATCCGATGGGACGCCGGTCGGCGGCCGCCGTCACGTCTATCCCGAGCTGGCCGCGGCCGGGCTGTGGACCACGCCCGCCGATCTCTGCAAGTTCGCCCTCGAGATCGCGGCTGCCCGCGACGGCCGGTCCGACAAGGTCCTAAGCCAAAAAACGGCCCAGGCCATGTTGACAATCGAAAAGGCGCCCAGCGGGCTGGGCTTCATGCTCGACGGCATGGGCGCGGACGTCCGCTTCAGCCATTCCGGTGGCAACGCGGGATTCCTCTGCGATCTCGTCTTCTTCCCCGAGCGGGGAGCGGGGATGGCCGTCATGACCAACTCCGAAAACGGCTCGGCGTTGATCGCCGAGATCGAGCGGGCGATCGCCGCTGAATACGGCCTGCCCGCGTTTCGGCCCGTGATCGAGAAGGAGATCGTCCCGATGGATGCGGCGGCTCTCGAGCGGTTCGCCGGAAACTACGAGATCGATTTCGAGGGGCAAAAAACGCCCGTGACCATCGCCGTCAAGGACGACCATCTGGCCGCCACGGCCGCGGATTCGTTGAGGGAGATCTATCCGGAGTCGGAGATGTCGTTTTTCGCCATGGATCTCAGCCTCAGCCTTCTTTTCCTCAAGGACGCGGGCGGCCGGATCACCGGGTTCATCGTCGACGGAACATATCCGGCGAAAAGAACGGATAAATAAGAACCGCGGGAATAACCGCGGGGAGGGCGCCGGAGGGATCCTCGAGAATCGACCTTCTTTTTTTCGGCGGGAGGAGGGGGGACAAAGGAAAAGGGATGGAAATTTCTCCGTCTGAAACCGGAGCGGGGCGAAGGCGGCCGGTTTCCAGGTAAGGCGGCGGAGGGAAAGGGAGGAAAAAGCGGAAGCCTCCCGCCGCCTCGTTGTACAGCGGCGGCGGGAGGCCTCCCGGGCGGGGATCCTATTCGAGTTTCTTGGCTTCGAACACGCCGCCGGGCTGGCTCAATTCGGCCGCGGTGACCTCGCCCTTCGCATCGGTGAGGAAGCGGAGGGTGACGCTTTTCACTTCCTTGAGGTAGAATTCGCCGCCCAGGTCCGGTTCCAGCTGGTACTCCGGCTGGCCGGCGATGGACACGGTCAACCGGTCCCCTCTAAGACCGATGACCACCGTCTGCCCCGTCAAGTCGTAGCGCCCGGTGAGTTTTTTAAGAAAAGCCGGATCGTATTGGCGGGCGTCGGGTTTTTTGGCGAAGACGATATCGTCGATCGTCGGCTCGAACGCCCCGGTGACCGAGGCCACCCGGCCGTTGACGTCCGTCCTAAAGGTCAGCTTGAAGTCTTTGAACGTCGGATCCTCGATCGTGACGCCGTCGAAGGTCTCGTAATGCCAGTGGTCGAGGTTCGTCTTGATGGAGTTGTAGGTGAAGCTGAGCCGGCCGGCCGCGAGCTCGACCGCCAGCGAACCGTAGCCGGGATGGACGTAAAGACCGGCGTAGTCGGCCAGGGGATGGGCGGGTTTCGTGCCGGGGACCTTGCGGGTGATTTTCTTTTCCTCGGCCTTCTTGATTGCGCCCTCGGCCTTTTCCAATTGCTTGACCGCGTCGCCGATCCAGTCGTGGGCCTCAAGGCCCAGGATCTTATCGGTCGCCGTTCGGACGAGAAGTTCGGGATAAGACGTGCCGTTCATGTTCGTCAGGACGACAAAGCCCAGCCCGTCGTCGGGAAGGAAGGCAACCTGGGCGGAAAAGCCGTCGATGTTGCCGCCGTGATGGACTCGGCGGTGGCCGCGATAGACGTCTGTGAACCAGCCCATGGCGTACGCCGTGGCGGCGATGTCGGGGGAGCTGGAGACCGCCCCGGTGACCATGTGGGGATTGTGCATATCGGATACGGTGGAGGAGGAGAGAAGATCACGGCCTTCGAATTTTCCGTCGGCCAGGTGGACGGCCACCCAGCGGGCCATTTCATTCACCGAGGAGTTGATCGACCCGGCCGGGCCGACGTTGGTGATATCGCGGAAAGGCAGCTTCTCGTACGCCTTGTCGACGAAGTTGTAGGGAAAAGCAAAGTCGCTGTCCTTCTGCGAATCGAGGACGGAGAAATTCGACCGCTTCATGCCCAGCGGTTCGAAGACGAGACTCCGGACGGCGTCTTCCCACGGCTTGCCGGTCAAGGTTTCGAGGAGGTAGCCGGCCGTCAGAAACATGAGGTTGTTGTATTGCCATTTCTCGCGCAGGTCGGCCGTGGGCGGGAGATAGGCTAAGGCCCGGACGAGATCTTCCCGGGACGCGGTTTTATTGTTATACCAGAGGAGGTCGTGGCGGGGGAGGCCGGAGCGATGGGTCACCAGGTCACGGACCGAGAGACGCGCGCCGGCTTCCTTGTCGTACAGCTTGAACCAGGGGATGTAGTTCCGGACGGGCGCTTCCCACTCAAGCTTGCCCTCGTCGACCAGCCGGCCGAGGGCGAAGACGGTGAAAGCCTTGGAGGAAGAACCGATGGCGAAGATCGTGTCGGGCGTGGCCGGGATCTTGTTCTCCACGTCCTTGTATCCGAACCCCTTGGCGTAAACGACCTTGTCGTTCTTGACGACAGCCATGGCCGCGCCGGTGACTTTGAGCGCCTTGAGGGCGTCCTCGGCGATTTGATCGAATCCTTCCAGGGCGGCCCGGATCTTAGCCGTCGGATCGGCGCCGAGCTCGAGGGAGAAGGGGAATTTCGCTCCGCCCTGGGTGAACGTCCCTGTCATTTTTTTGCCGTCGGCGGAGATTTCGCCCTTAAAGGTCGGCTCGCCGGGAATGCCCTGGATGGCGAACGCCGCCTTGAATCCGTCCAAGACGATTCCGATCAGGGGGAGGTCCTGGGATTTTTGCACGGGGATGGAGATATCGCCCGTCCAGGCTCCCTCCTTGAGGACGAAATCGATATTGATCTCGAGCTTTTGCCCGGGAAGCTCGATGATGCCTTCCCAATGGCCGGCCAGGGTCGGCTCGGCCGAAGGCTCGGCTTGAGGAGTGGGGGAGGGAAGGACGGCCGCGGGCAGGGGGACGGCCGCGGCGGAGATGATGAGGATCATGGCCAGAAGGGTGAGAACGAATTTGAACGAAGCTCTTTGCATTTGTCTGTCTCTCCAAATAGGAATCACAGCCCTGAAAAGCGACAGGCTTATCCTATTATACGCTTTCCGACGGACGGAGTTCTGAAAATCGGTACCTGTTAAATCAGTAAAATCAGTACCTGTTTATCCATTTCCATAATTCGATTTAATACAACCGCTTCTGCGAATCCGCGCGAATCTGAACCTGTTTATCCATTTCCTCATTCCGCCGGATCAGGCGAAAGAACAGGGAAATGGATGACCAGGTACCGAGATGATCAGGAAAAATCGGGAAATGGTAAACCAGGTTCCGATTGGAATTATCGCGAAAGGGGGGACCCGGCCCTTGTTTCATGCCGTGGGAACAGATAAACCATTGAATTTAATATAAATAATAGTTAATATTAAGAAAATTAATATAATTATTAAAATAATTAATAAAACACTTGACATATATTAATAAATATTTTATTATTTCTATGTAAAATGAATTTAATGAGGAAGACATGACTCAAGACTGGAGCGAATTGATCAGCTTGACCCAGGGCGTCTCCTTCACGGTCGAAAAGGTCCGGCTCAAAAACAGGGACATCGCCATCGAGGGAAGCTTCGAGCTGCCCCCTCTGGCTCGGCTCCGGGCCGAGGATGTCCTGTTCATCATCGCGTTCGTCCGGAGCCACGGCTCGATCAAGGAGATGGAGGCCCAGTTTGGAATCAGCTATCCGACGGTCAAGAACCGCTTGAACGCGATCGCCGCCCAGCTGCCCTTCGTCGACGTCAATCCGCCCTCGGCCAAACGGGACGTCCTCGATCAGCTCGATCGAGGCGAGATCGACGTAACCGAGGCGCTCAAACGGATAAAGGAATAAAGGAGGAATTCATGCTGCCTTTCTGGCTTCGCCTCAGAGTGTGCAAGCCCGGCCGCCGGGGCTTCCGCCTCTGGTTCCCGGTGATCCTGATCTGGATCATCCTGGGGGCTTTATTGATCGCCCTCTTTCCTCTGGTGCTTTTGGCCGCCCTGATCACCTGGCGGAACGGTCCGGGGCGGTTCCTGCTCTTCCTCTACCCGATGCTGGCGGCCGTTCTCTGGAACCTGTCGGGCCTTCATATCGAAGCGAAAGACGACGAGAACGACGTTCTCATCGACTTTGCCTGATATCACGGAAACGAAAAGGAGAATTTCGATGAGCGAGGAAAAACGCAAAGTGCTGGAGATGCTGTCCCAGGGAAAAATCACGGTCGATGAAGCCGAGAAGCTCCTGGCCGCGATCGGCGAGCCGGACAACGAGGCCGTGTCCTCGACGGGCGGGAAACGTCAATGGAAGTACCTCCGGGTCGTGGTTGATCCCGGTCCGGGAAGCGAAAGCAAGGACAAGGTCAACATCCGGATTCCGTTCAAGCTGATCCGAGCGGGGCTCAAGTTCGCGGCCTTTATTCCCCGGGAATACCAGGGCCAGGTTGATGAGGCTCTCAAGGAAAAAGGGATGAATGTCGACCTGTCCAAGATCACGCCTGAAGACTTGGAAGAAATCGTGTCCAATCTTGATGACATGACCGTCGAAGTCGACGGCGAGGACAAGGTCCGCGTCTTCTGCGAGTGACCGTCGTGGGCGGAGTCGGGGTTTCCGGTTCATCCGAGGCGACGGCGTCCCCGTCCCGGCCGGTTTCAGCCGGCCGGGCGGGGGACGGGAAGCCCGGGACGGACGACCCGCGCCCCATCGCTAGTCCATCGGTATCCGATCAGGAGCCGATTCGAAAGTGATTTTCAAGGCGATCGAAGAGCTGTTATGCGCATCCCGGCGGTAAGGATCCTTCTTTTAGCGGCCGTCGTCCTGATCGTCCTGCTCGGCCTTCTTTTCTAAGATCGATCGATATCTCAATCTCTCAATCGGTACCTGTTTAACCATTTCCGCATTTCGGCTGATCAGGGGAAAAACAGGGAAATGGATAAACAGGTACCGATTAAAACCGGCTAAAAATCCCATCAACCGTTCATGCTTCCGGGGCGTATTCTATGGTATGATGCGTTCACGAAAGAGTGGAATATGCTTGAAATCAAGAACTTGACCAAGTCCTACGGCGACCTCCTGGCCCTAGATCATTTTTCCCTGACCCTCGAAAAGGGAGAGGTCCTGGGCTTGCTCGGCCCCAACGGCGCCGGAAAAACCACGCTGATTTCCATCCTGGCCGGCACCGTCCGCGATTTCACCGGGAGCGTCCGCTTCCTCGGCCACGATCTCTTTTCCGACCGGAACCTGAAAAACCGCCTCGGGATCGTTCCCCAGGACATGGCTTTCTACGAGGAGCTGAACGCCATGGACAACCTCCTCTTTTGGGGAGGACTCTACGACGTTCCGCGCGACGCGCTGAAAAAGCGGGCCGCCGAAATCCTCGAGAGGGTCGAGCTCTCGGGCCGGATGAAGGAACCGGTCAAGAACTTCTCCGGCGGGATGAAGCGCCGCCTCAACACGGCCATCGGCTTGCTCCACCGGCCCGACTTGCTGCTGCTGGACGAGCCGACGGTCGGCATCGATGTCCAGGCCAAAGTCAGCATTCTTGACCTTATCCGCAAGGTGGGCGCCGAGGGTACCGGCGTCATCTTCACCACCCATCAGCTGGCCGAGGTGGAAAACACCTGTTCCCGGATCGCCATCATGGATTGTGGCCGAATCCTAGCCCAGGGAACGATGGAGGAGCTCATCCGGCTTGTCGGGGAAAAGGACATTGTCGAGATCACGGGAAATTTCCCGGCCGCCTCGTTCACCGAAGCCCTCCAGGATCTTGACGGCAACGGGATCGAGTTGCTGTCGGCCGCGGACAACCTGGCCACCCTGGCCGTCGCCGACACCGAACAGATTCCGAAGACCATGGACCGCCTCTTCCGCCGCAAGCTGGCCGTGACCGATCTCAAGATCAAAACGCCCAGCCTGGAGACGGTTTTTTTAAAGCTGACCGGCCGCAGCCTGAGGGATTGAGTCATGCGCCGGCTGCTGCTGATTCTCAAGAATGATATTTTGCGCCACCTTAAGGCTCCGGTGGCGATCCTCCTCTATCTTATCATCCCGATCGCCATGACCGGCCTCATCGGGATGATCTTCACCCCATCCTCCAAGGACAACACGCTTCCGCCGATCCAGGTCGTTCTTGTCGACAAGGACAAGGGCTTGGCCTCGCGTCTTTTTCTGGGCGCCTTCGACGCCGACCAGATGAAAAAAATGTTCCAAGTGACCGTGGCCGACGAGGCCGAGGGCCGCCGGCGGATGGAGAAGGGCAAGGCCTCGGCCATGGTCGTCATTCCCGCGCGGTTCACCCTCGATGTTTTGGAAATCAAACCCGTCGTCCTCGAGGTGGTCAAAAATCCGGCCGAGCAGTTTCTTCCCGACGTCGTCGAGGAGTTCATGAACACGATGGCCGTGATGCTCTCGGGCGCGATCCAGGCCTTCGAGCCCGAGGCCCGGGGCATCCGTCTCATGCTCGACGGCCCGATCGACGCTTTTCCCTGGGAGAGCCTGGGGCCGGAGTTCGGCAAAGCCCAAAAAAAGGTCGTCGCCGCTGAAAAATACCTCAATCCGCTTCTGATCCGTCTCCAGGAGGAAAAAACCAAGGCCGTGGGGGCCAAGGCGTTCATGACCCGGTCGGATATTTTTTCCGCCGTCCTGCCGGGGATGGCCGTTATGTTTCTTCTGTTCATCGTCCAAACGGTCATGCGCGACATTATTTCCGAGCGCGAGGACGGGAAGCTCCGCCGGATGCTGACGACGCCCCTCCGGCCGGGTGAGCTCATCGGGGCCCGCATCGCCGGCGGCTGGCTGATGGGATTCGCCATCCTCCTGGTCATGGCCGTCTTCGGAACGCTGGTGTTCAAGGCGTATTGGGGATCCCCCGGTTATTTTCTCCTGCTTGCCGCGGTGACGGCCTTCTGGACGGCTTCCTTTTTCGCCCTGATGAATGCCTTTCTCAAGAATCGAAACCAGGCCGGGGCGATCAGCGCCCCCGTCATCCTGGCTTTCAGCGTCTTCGGCGGCTCGATGTTGAGCACGGAGGCGATGCCCAAGGCGTTCCAAGCGATCGGGCTCGCCACTCCCAACCGGTGGTTCATCGACGGGGCGGCTCTCGTCCGGGAGGGGCGCTTTCCGGCGGCGGCCCTCCTGGTCCTGGCCGCCAGCGGTCTTATTTTGCTTTTCCTGGCGGTTCCGCTGCTCCGCCGCCGCTCCACGGTGTGACCCATGCGACGCCTTAAACGCATTCTCCGCATCGCCGGCAACGACATCCGGATCATGGTCAAGGACAAGGTCTTTTTCTTCTGGACCCTGGCCTTCCCGATCCTCTTCATCCTTCTTTTCGGTTATTTGTATAAGGGGGGTGAAACCGCTCCGCCGTCGGCCGAGCTGACCGTCCTCAACCAAGACGAGGGGCGCTGGGGGGCGTATTTCCTGGAAAAAATCAAGAGCCCGGGAATCGTGTTGAAAACGGCCGGGACCGAACCGGCCGAATACAACCGGCTGATCATCCTTCCGCCGGATTTCTCGGAAAAAATCGAGGCTCGCAAGGACCAGGCCCTGGCTTTAAAAAAACGGGAAGACGCCTCGGCCGCGGCCGCCGCCCGGGTCGAAATCAGGCTGTACCAGGCGATCGCCCGGCTTCTAAGCGAGCTCGTGCTCTACGGGGACGGGGATTTGACGAAATTTTTAGACGGCCACGCGGAATTCCGGGACCTCGTCACGGTCAAGACCCGGTATCCGGCGAAGACGATCACCGTTGTCCCCGGGGGGATGGACCATGCGATTCCCGGCATCACCGTTCAGTTCATCATGATGATGGTCTTGATTTACGGCGGCGTCACGGTGATGGAGGACCGCAAGAAGGGCGTGTTGAGCCGGCTGCTCTTTTCTCCCCTTTCGCCCGGCGCGCTTTACCAGGCCAAGCTCCTCGCCCGGTGGCTGATGGGAATGCTCCAGGCGTTGATGCTCTTCGTCGTCGGCAAGATCTTTTTCCGCTTGAACCTGGGCGACGTGCCGTTGTCGCTGCTGGTCATCGCCGTTTTCGCCTTGGCGACGGCCGCCCTCAGCGTGTTTATCGGCTCGCTCATGGGGAAAGAGGATATGATCATCGGGCTTTCGATCCTGATGGCCAATGTCTTCGCCGGTTTGGGCGGCTGCTGGTGGCCGATCGAGGTTGTCCCGCCGGCCGTGCGAACGATGGGCATGATCTCGCCGGCGTATTGGGCGATGGACGCCTTGCACAAGCTCCGGTTTTTCCAGGGCGATTTCGCGGCCGTGGCTCCGAACCTGGGCGTTTTACTCGCCCTGGCGGTCGTGCTTTCGATTCTCGCCGGCCGCTTTTTCAAAATCCGAGACTGAAATCAGTTCCTGTTCCGAAATCGGTACCTGTTTCACCATTTCCTCGGATTAAATCAGTACCTGTTTCACCATTTCCGCATTTCGGCTGATCAGGGGAAAAAATAGGGAAATGGATAAACAGGTTCGGTATTCGAATAGAGGGGGAAACAGGGAAAAGGTTAAACAGGTACCGATTCCTTGGAAAAATTCGCCGATTCAGCGATGATTTACACAGCGATGTTTT